>Ga0247611_10009225_pt1 | contig 11925 bp, 9 predicted proteins | sample 177DNAGHGhighgp2_FD_192422 | JGI IMG/M metagenome (GOLD analysis project Ga0247611, IMG submission 192422) | Sheep rumen microbial communities from Palmerston North, Manawatu-Wanganui, New Zealand - 1770 DNA GHGhigh gp2 | ecosystem: Host-associated > Mammals > Digestive system > Stomach > Rumen ... | reverse complement strand
GTCTTTTGGCAGATTGATAAAGATTGCAACGTCCGTTCAGGAAAACTGATGGGGTACAATCCCAAGGACGGACACCGTATCAAAGAGCCGATACCACAAGTCTGCTGGGTACACTCGGAACTGAAACTGCCAGACTTCCATCTGAAGCAATGCCTGTTCGGAGAACATCTACTTGCCACATCTTCTGCCACTGTCATGTTGGTAGAAAGTGAGAAGACTTGCCTGATAGCATCCCACTTCATGTCGGATTTCCTATGGCTCGCCACAGGTGGCAAGGACGGATGCTTCAATGAAGAAACCATGCAGGTGCTCCATGACAGGGTTGTGATTCTGATGCCAGACTTGGGGGCGATAGAAAAGTGGGCCAAGAAGTCCACCATTCTCACTCCCATCTGCAAGAGCGTAACCGTTTCAACTGTCTTGGAACAAATGGCGACTGATGAACAGCGTGAAGCGGGACTTGACATATCCGACTTCCTCCTGATGCAGGAAACAAAGCAGATGATTCTCCAGCGAATGATTGAACGCAATCCTGCATTGCAGGTACTCATCGACAAGCTGCAACTGGAATTAGTCGATTAAACAAGAGCTTGCTCTCTTGGACTGAGAATAAAAGTCCATAACACAATAAGGACTTTTTGCCTGTCAGCAATAAAGTCCCGTCGGGTATCTGGCAAGCACCAGCCCCACCGTTACGAGCAAGCTCAATCAACAACCTTTATAAAACATCGGAAACATTATGAGAACAGATATCAAACAAGCCATGCACATGGATGCAGCGAAGTCCTTCAGCACGGCAGAAGCAAACGAGAACGAGCGTCGTTGGAACGAGGAACGGTTTGACCAAAAGAACCAGGACCCGACCAACCACTATGACAAAACCCGGCAGCATCTCAACTTTGAGATTGGCCCCGATGGGAAGATTCACCCACTTGGCTATCAAGAGAAATCCTTGGAGGTGCGTCTGGCAGAGAGATTGAAGCAACTGGGCTGGCACAGCTTCAAGGAGGGAAGCAAGAACCAACCAAACATGTGTGCAAAATTTATCTTTGGCGGTAACCATGACCGTACACTCCAGATGGCATTTGGTGACCAGACGGTTTGTACAGACAGAGGTGCAGACAATAGCCACTTGCACCGATGTCCAGAGATTGAACGATGGGCGATGGATGTCTATGACTGGTGTGTCCTCCGCTATGGACGAGAGAACATCATCGGCTTTCAGGTCCACTTGGACGAGACATCACCGCACATCCACGCTCTGATAGTCCCCATCGGCAACAGGAAGAGTGGTCGGGAATGCGTCATGTGGTCGGCCAAGTTCGGAAAGAATAAGTATGAATATGGTCAGATTTTGAAGGAAATGCATACGTCTCTCTATGAGGAGGTCGGCAGTAAGTATGGCCTTGACCGTGGTGACAGCATAGACGGGAGATATGTGCAACACCTTGGAAAGCGTGACTACATCCGTAAGCTCAACAAGGACATACACCAGTCGGAGAAAGCCATCAAGGGACTAAAAACCATGCTGGCGAATCTACAAGCCCAGATAGAGGAGCGGCAAAAGCAACTGGAAGATCTCGATGGGAAGTTGCGCAGTGGCAAGATACATCTGCAAGACTATGAAGACGAGAGGAAAAGCTTGCAGCGTCAGATTGTAGATTTACATAACAAGGTGTATGACAAAATGGCTGCCATCGGCAGGAAGGAAAGCGAGTTGGCGAAACTGACCAAGGAGGTGGATGCTGTCAGCAGTGTCATACAGCCATTCCGCAACCACAAGATCGAGTTTGACCCACCAAGGATTACCGAGAAACCACCATTGTTCGGTGTTGACAAATGGCTTGACAAACAGAACGACCAGATTGCCAAACGCTTCACGTCAATAGTCAGAAAGATAGAGGCTCTCTACATGCAGGATGCCGAACGTCAAGTGAAAGCGGCGCAGAAGAACGTGCTGGCAGACTATCGAGAGTTGAATCAATTGCGTGGTGACTACGAATCCCTAACGGACAGCAGTCATCAGCAAGATTCCGCTTATCGCCAGTTGCTTGACCAGTTGAGTGTACCGTCCTTACGAGTCCAGGTTCTGGCTATTGCCGATGCTCTTATTGGAGGCAGGCCAATCCCGTCTTCCGGCGGTGGCGGAGGTACGACATCCGATTTGAGATGGGATGGGCGCAACCCAGATGAAGAGGAGGATGCCTACCGTAGAAGATGTATGTTGCAAGCATCGAAGATGGTAGGTAGAAATTGCATAAAAAGGAAGAGATGAAATAGTCTCTTCCGATATGCCCCATTATGAGAATGAGGTGCCGTTTGAGGTGCGCGAGAGCTGGGAATGGGTTACATTAGGTGAACTATGTTCTTTCCTTTCTCGTGGGAAATCTCCAAAGTATTCAGAAGAAAGAATATATCCCGTATTTGCACAAAAATGTAATTTATATGACGGGGATATTTCATTAGAAAAGGCTCGGTTTTTAGACCCTGATACAATCTCCAAATGGAGTGAAGAATACAAGTTGAGAGATGGAGATGTTCTTGTTAATTCAACAGGTACAGGAACTGTAGGAAGGACAAGGTTTCGTAATTTTGGAAGAAAAAGCAATCTTTTTTTGTATAAAGGCAGCTCGGGGGAGTGGGAAATGTCGTGGGTTACGATTTGGAAACCGTTCTCAATTCCACGTTCTGCTTTGGATTGCTTTCAAAGAACTCCAATTCTGAGCCACCAGCCGTTTCTATGACCCCTCATCGAGTGCAAAGGTACAAAGATTTTTTGAAACCACCAAATATTGTAATCGTTATCAATACATTTCGTTAGCCTTTGTTTGTCTTTGTCTCTTTTAGGGAGTCATGCAGAATATGTAACAAGGCGGTGGAGCGCGATGGCCAAGTCCTCGTCGAGTGCTAGAGCCTTTCCTTGCAGTTGCAGAGGGATGGTGGGATGTTTGCTGCCACCATGAGCACAACAGGTGGGCGAGGCCTGACACAGTTCGGAGAGAGCAGACTTGTTTTCCACTCTCTTTGTGTTGATGACAACATAGCGGGCGTGGGGCAGTTCCTCTGTCATCTTCCAGAAAGGCAGTTTGATGATGTTGGGTGTCATATCGCCCACACCCAACTCCAGGAACAGAATGCGCTCGTCACGATGCGTTTTTAGGAAACTGCGATAGCGGTCAACCTGCTGCTGCCAATGTGAACCTTCCAGAAAATGATAGTCACGCACCCACAGCGTCATCACGCGTCCACAGTCAGGACAGCGTGGAACCAAGTCCGAGGGAAACATCGTCGGGTCATCTAAACCGTCGAGTGCTTTCACGATGTCATCATTCACCCAAACCTCGTCATTGCAGGGCTGCTGGCACTGGCGGTAGCGCATGTCACCCTGAAAATGGCAGATTTGCTCAGTAGGGAACTCCTTGTCCAGTTGCATATCGACATTGGTGGTCAGGATGAAATATTGTTTGTCCTTCAGCAGCTGATGCAAGTCTTTGTCGGGTTTTCCAACTGGAGTATCATACATCAGCTTGACATAATGTGCCAGGTAAGCCCATTCCTCTTCCGGACTGGAGTAGAGGTAGGTCAGCCCTTGGAACAGTGAGCGGAAACCGTACTTCTCGATGAATGGCTGCATGTTGTCCGTGAAGAACGGCACGGTATTGTAGTGGCTGTAACCACAGGCTGATGAAAGCCCAGAGCCAGCACCTACCACTATGGCATCGGCCTCGTTAATCCATTGCTGTATATGATATATAGTATTGTTCATGCTCCTGAGAATGGTTTGCTTTCAATATCCGGGATTCTGCGCCAGGTTGAGGTTGAGGGCCATGACGTCCGCAGGTATGGGATAGAGCGTGGTATGGCCGTCGCTTTCGTCCGGACGATCAACACCATCGTAGAGTGTCTGGTATTGGACGAAACGGATAAGGTCCTGACGACGCCAGCCCTCCCAGCAGAGTTCCAGCAGACGCTCGTCGAGCAGCCGCTGCAGCGTGACGGTCTGTGTGGGCATTCCTGCCCGATGGCGAACGGCATCGTAGTCGGTCTGCGACTCAGTGTCGTTGCCCAGTCTGAGGTTGGCCTCTGCCCGCATGAGCAGCACGTCGGCGAAGCGGAAGAGCACGATGTCGTTGTCCATCAGTTTTCCGTCCTTTATGGCATTCTTGTCCACCTCGAATTTCTTCATCCTTGCGCCTGCCGTCTCCACGTATGGGCTGCCACTGAGGTCGAGCGAAACCTCGCGCGGCTCATAGATGAGGGGCTGCCCAGTGCGGTCGGTAACAGTAGTGCCGTTGAGGTCTGTGACGGTGCCAGCCCAGTAGCAGAGGGTGAAGCGGTTATCCTCCTGACTGGTGCCATAGCCGAAAATGTCGAGTGTGCGCTGGGTGGCGCAGGAGCCGTTCTCAGCCGTGAAGCCGTAGGCTGCGGCATGTCGGTAGTGATAGGAACGGTAGAGGTTCTGCTGCTGGTTGGCATAGAGATTCTTGTCCATGGGAATGACCCAGATGTTTTCCACAGAGTTTTCGTTATGTACAGAGAAGTTTGTGGCGTAAGAGGGTTCAAGGGCAAAGCCCAGTGCCTCGATGCGGTTGCAATAGTCGATGCAGGCGGTGTAGGCTGCGGCAACATCCGTCGTACTGCTATACACGCTGCTGTTCAGCATGAGCTTGGCCAGGACGAAGAGTGCCACAGGCTGGGTGATGCGACCATAATAGTCGCCGGGCCTGATGCTGTTTTCGGCTGACAACAGGGGCAGGGCTTCCTTCAGTTCAGCAACACAGAAGTCGAACACCTTGCCGCGCTCCGACTGCCGCACCTCGTTCATCGACACATCGGTGGATGTGACCAGCGGCACACGGCCAAAAAGGTCCATAAGATACCAGTAGTAGATGGCACGTAGGGCGCGAACCTCTGCCTTGTAGGCCGACAACTGCTGGCTGCCAAGCAGGCCCTGGTGGGCATCAAGCTGCTTGAGCGAACGGTTGCAGAGTGCGATGACCTTGTAGAGATAGAGCCAGGCGTTTTTGGGCAGGTCGTGGCCGGCAGTCCATGTGTGACGATACATGTCCTGCCAGAGCCCGCCGTCGTACCAGTCGCCGCCGCGTGTGGGCAGCATGGCTTCGTCGGAGCCGAAGGTCTGCAGGTCGTAGACACCACGGCAGGTGCCTTGCAGTCCCTGACCATCGGCTGAGCCTCCTATATAATTATATAATGTGGCGACACAGTTCTGATAGAGGGCTGTGGCCGTGGTGTAAGCCTCTTCCTCGGGTATCTGGTCGCGAGGCGACTCGTCGAGCGAACAAGACGTTAACGTGAAGAGCAGAAATGCAGAGCATAGTATTTTATTTCTTTCCATTGTAAGTCATCCTTAAAATTGTATACTGACTGCCAACGTATAACTCCGATACGGTGGCAGCGTGTTCTTGTCGTCGATGCCGAGCGTACTGTTGACGACGCTGCTGTTAATCATCGGTGTCAGTCCGCTGTAGCCGGTGATGGTAGCGAGGTTGTTGACCGATGCCGACAGCCGCAGACCCTGTATGTAGCGGCTGCGAAGGGGAACAGTCCAGCCCAGCGTCACGTAGTCGATGTTCACGTAATCACCCCGTTCCAGCCAGTAGTCGCTGATGGTCTGGTCCTGAATGTTGGCCTCGGGTGCGCCCTGCATCACGTTGTAGTTGGGCAGCGAGAGCATGTTCATGTAGGTGAGTGCCGTGCCGTTGTATATCTTGTGGCCGAAGGCACCGTTCATCTGCATAGTCAGGTCCCACTGCCGGTAGCGGAAGGCGATGTTCGAGCCCATCATGGCTTTTGGCGTGGCCTGTCCGCAGATGTACTTCTCGCCCGTCACGTCGTAGCTCTTCGAACCGTCGGCATTGGTCGTGAGTCCGTTGCAGTGGGGCAGATAGAACACGCCGAGGGGCTCTCCCACGATTTGCATCACCACGTCGCTCGCTCCATGGAAACCGGCACCCCAGAGGGCCGAGATGCCCTTCATGTCGGGAGCCGTGAGGTATTGCCCGTCGTAGTAGCCGTTGAGTGAGACGAGGCGGTTGCGTTCGAAGGTCCAGTTCATGTTGATGGTCAGTTCGGCGTCGCGGGTTCGCAGCGGCGTAATGCCGAAGCCTATCTCCAGACCGCTGTTCTTCATCTCGCCCAGGTTGGCCAGCAGCTTGTCGTAGGTGAAGATGGGCACGGGCACGTCGTAGACGTAGAGCATGTCGGTGGTGCGCGAGCGGTAGTAGTCGATGGTCAGTGCGATGCGCCGCTGCCACAACGACAGGTCAAGGCCCACGTTGAACGTACGTTTCACTTCCCACTTCAGGTTGGGATTGGCATTTCGGATGATGCCGAGTGTGGTGACCGTCGTGCCTCCCATTGGCACCACACCGTTGGGCTGCATCATCTGCATGGAGTTGTAGGAGTCAATGCCTCCGAGATTGCCCGACAGGCCATAGCCCATACGCAACTTGGCATTCGAGATGAAGCTGAACTGCTGCATCCAGCACTCACGGCTGATGACCCACGCGGCACTGACAGAAGGAAAGAAGCCCCAGCGGTTGTTGCGCCCCACTTTTGACGAGGCATCGGCACGGGCATTGGCGGTGAGGGTGTACTTATCTAATAAGGTGTACTGTCCACGTAGCAGGAACGACTCCATGTGGGCATCGGTGGCGTAGGAGTCGGTGCCGTCCCACAGTCGTGAGGCTCCTGCCGACAGCTTGTCGTAGCCGAAGGCATCGGTAGAGAAGCCCGTCGTGGTGGCAAAGAATCCCGTTCCCTTCTGGCTCTCAGCCTCGGCCAAAGCCATCAGGTTTAGCGTTGAGTGTTGAGTGTGCAGCGTGTAATCGAGTGACAGGTTACCCAGCAGTTCCTCACTCTTGTCGTGTCCCCGATAGGCCTCGCCGTGGCTCCACACAAAGGTGGGATAGTAGTGCGCATTGCCAATGGTGTTATACGAATAGGAGGCGAAACCGCGCAACTGCAGACTGGGGAGCAATGAGGCGGTAGCATTCAGATGCACGTTGAAGTGGCTGTTGTCCTCGTCCTGTGACATGCGAAGCAGCGAGTTGGGGTTGTTGATCCACAGGGCTTCCGTCACCTGACTATAGCTGCCGTCGGCATTTTGTCCGTCGCGCAGTGTGGGATTAAAGGTCTGTGCCGAGTAGAGCAGTTTCTGGCGGAAGGGCAGGTAGGCATTCTTCTGCAGTGAGCCAAAGATGCCGAGGTCAACAGTCAGACGGTTCTCGAAAGCCTTCTGGCTGATGTCGAGCTTGGCGATGTAGTTGCGGTAGCGGTTGGTCTGGATGACCGTGCGGTGCTCCATCACGCCGAGTGAGGCCCGGTAGTTCGACTGGTCGCTGCCACCGCCAAAAGCGATGTGGTGGTTCTGCACGAATCCCGTACGCTCTATGCTCCGCTGGAAGTCGGTATTGGCTCCGCCGTCGATGTAGCTCATGCCGAGAGCACTTGCTGCACTACGGAACTGTGTGCCGCTGAGCATCCCCAGTCTCTTATAGATGCTCTCGAAGCCGATGGTGCCGTCGTAGGAGATATGGAACGCCCGTCCGGAACCGCCTTTCTTCGTGGCCACCTCGATGACACCCGCCGCACCGCGGCTGCCGTACTGTGCCGTCTCGGAGGCATCCTTCAGGATGGTGAAGCTCTCGATGTCGGCAGGATAAATGGTGGAGAGGGTTGTCAGGTCGGAGGTCACCCCATCGATGATGACTAGCGGGTCGTTGCCACCCGTCAGCGACGTGGTGCCGCGGACACGCACAGCCGACACCATTGCCTCCTGATTGCCGCTGCTGGTCACCTGCACACCGGCAGCCTGACCGCTCAGTGCGTCGAGCGACGAAATCTTCAGACCCTTGTTCATCCTTTCCTCCGTCACCTTGTCAACGGCTCCTGCCAGTGTATTCGCTCCAGCATTAGAGTAGCCCACACGGAGGCTCGACACCGCCGTTGAGTCCTGCCCTGCAGTCTGCGCCCTGAGCCCGGAAGGAATTACCAATACCCCTATGGCGGCCAACAGATATTTCTTTTTCATCATCTGTCCTGTTTACTTTATTAGAATATCTGCTGCAAAATTACGATTTTTTCCTGATAATTCCCGTATATCCCTGTTTATTCTACACAATTCTCATTGAAATAATATAAAAAGGTGGCAAATCCTTCCATCGCCCACTTTTCTTCTTCTGCGATTTCCACCTGAAACCTGATTTCTGCCTTGGTGATGCCTCGCAGGTTTTTCAGGGAATGCAGATAGGCGGCCACACGTATCTTCTGCCCGGAAAGCACGGGCTGACCAAACTTCACTTTGTCAATGCCGTAGTTCACCATCATGCGCAGATTGTTCACCTGGATAATCTGGTTCCAGTGATATGGCAGCAGCGAAAGGGTGAGAAACCCATGGGCGATAGTCGTATGATAGGGGCTTTCGGCCTTGGCCCGTTCCGTATCCGTGTGAATCCACTGGTCGTCATAGGTGGCTCTGGCAAAAGTGTCAATACACTCTTGCGTTATCACCATGAATTCAGAGGTGCCGATATGTTCCCCCTCAAGCCGTTTTAAGTCCTCGAAACTGTTTATAATCACTTTACTCATTGTCCTGCATTCTAAAAAAAGCTGCTTTTTTAGGTGCAAATTTAGAGAAAAGTATCGAGAACGGCTGTTCTGAAAAGGTTAAAGATTCCGGTCGGGTAGCCGTTCTTTTACATCGAGTACAACATCTGAGAAGTTGAGAACACCCGCAGATGAGACATACGTGTTGTTTACGATGCTTCTTCCCTTACTTTCGAGGGTGACATGCCGAAGTGGCGGCGCACGTAACTGCCGAAATGGGAGATATTGACAAAGCCGAGGCTGTCGGAGATTTCCTTGATGGTCAGGGTGGTGCTCTTCAGGGCGTGGCGCACATCCTCGACGACATACTGGTTAATCCATTCAGAAGCGGCTTTATCGCTATATTGCTGACAGACCATCGTCAGATACTTGGGGCTGATGGACAGTTTGTCGGCATAGAAACCTACGGGACGGCGCTTTATAGCCTGGGCAGCCAGGAGTGAGAGGAACCGGTCAAAAAGCACACGGCCAAAGGTGGGGCGCACGTCAGGACTTCCCACATCGGAATAACTTTCCAGAACAGTACAGAGGTCGAAAAGCAAGGCACGGATGATGGCCTGCATCGTCTCACGGCTGTACTGCCGCTCCTCCTTCTGCATCATTTTATGGCGGATGAGCGCATAGTAGAGGCTGAACTGCGTCACCTCCTCGTCGGGCAGCCGCACGATGTTCATGCGGTGTACATAGACGGCGCGGTTCCATGTCTCGATGTTCAGGTGCAGCAGTTCCTGAATGATGCGGTTGGAGAGGCAGAGTATCTTGCAGTCGAAGTCGGCAGAGAACATGAAGCCCGAGAGCATGGCCCCCGGTGAGGAGAACAGCACCTCGTTCTCGCCGAAGCGCAGCGTCCGTCCGTTCACGTCGAGCTGCATCCTGCCCTTGCAGCACAGGATAATGAGATTCTGGCTTGGAAGCCGCTGATACTGCTCTTCCAGATGCCGCACATTGTCGATAATCATCACGTCGCCGTCGGTATAGTCAACCTTCTCGCAGACGTCTGGTAACTCGTAATCGCTGTCCATACCCTTCAGATGTTTGTTGTATTTGTCAGATTCTAACGGTGCAAAGATAGTCAAAAACTTCCAGAAATCGTGTACCGAATATCAAAAATGTTGTTCCGTTTGTCCGGTCTGCGTCATCGGGTACAAGACCCGAGAAATCGGGAACACCAAAGTGTGGCGGTTTTGGAGTAATTTTGCAGCCGAAATCATATAAAAACTTAAAGTATGAGAAAGAAACAAGTAGAGATAGACGCGGAATTGGTAATGCGTTATCTGGAGACATCCGGCAGCAAGAGTTGCAGTTTCAAGGAACTGGAGCATGCGCTGAATCTTTCATCGCGCTCACTGAATCAGGCACTGGGTTGCCTGTCGCACGAAGGCCGTATCCGAATGGATGAACAGGCAGAACAAATCTCTCTTGCCGTCTGCCCATTCTTTTGAAAAGGTATCTATGGAAAGTAAAACAAAAAAAATGCTACACAGAAAGATCGCCATAAGAAAAGTGGTCTTTATGCAACTGTTCTGCATGACTACCACGGTTGGCTGGACACAGACGGTGCTGAGCCTCGACAGTTGCAGGGCGATGGCACTGCGCAACAACAAGCAGATACGCGTGGCAGAGGTGAGGCGCGATGTGGCAGCCAATGTGCGCAAGGCGGCACGGACGAAATATCTGCCGCATGTCAGTGCGGTGGGTGGCTACGAGCATACGAGCCGCGAGATTTCCCTGCTGAGCGATGCACAGAAGTCGGCATTGGGGAACCTGGGAACGGGACTGGCGGGAGAGCTGCAGGGCGGCATCGCCGGTTACGCGCAGGTGCTGCCCACGGCCTTGCAGCAGCAGTTGGGCACAGACCTGAGCCAGATGGCGGGAGCGCTGAACGATAAGGGACAGCATTTGGTGGACGCTCTGCGCACCGATACACGCAACATCTGGGCGGGCTCCATTCTGCTGACGCAACCGCTTTATATGGGTGGGGCTATCGTGGCTGCCAACAAGATGGCTGACCTGTCGGAACAGATGGCTGAGAATGCTGCTGAGACCCGACGTCAGGCTACGCTCTACAGCGTGGACCAGGCCTACTGGCAGGTGGTGTCGCTCTCCCATAAGCAACGGTTGGCCGAGAGTTACCTTGAACTAGTGAGGAAGCTGGAAACCGATGTGGGAAAGATGATGACGGACGGTGTGGCTACGCGTAGTGATGCGCTGAGTGTCAGCGTGAAGGTGAACGAGGCGGAGATGGCTCTCACGAAGGTTACTGACGGACTGACGCTGTCGAAGATGCTGCTGTGTCAGATTTGTGGACTGCCAGTTTCGGAGAGTGAAAAGTTAATAGTGAAGAGTGAAGAATTTGCTACCGCACAAGGTGGCGAGACTTCCAGCGCGGCAGCAAATTCTTCATTCTTCACTCTTCACTCTTCATTCTTCATTTGAAAACCGCCCTGAACTGAGGATGCTCCAGAACACCGTGGACATTTCGCGCCAGGCAACGAACCTGATGAAGGCGGGCAACCTGCCGCAGGTGATGCTGACGGGTGGCTATGCAGTGTCGAATCCCAATACTTTCAACGGTTTCGAGCGGAAGTTTGGCGGATTCTGGAATGTCGGGGTGCTGGTGCGTGTGCCTGTGTGGAACTGGGGCGACGTGAGATATAAGGTGAGAGCCTCAAAAGGGCTGACCACCATCCGGCAACTTGAACTGGATTTAGATTTGGGAAGCATACAGTTAAATTCGTTCGTCGAAAGCAACAAAAAATTAATTTGGCAGTTCTAACTGCCGAAATATAGATGTTTAATCATATTGATTTGCAATTAAGTACATTCATTGGTTTCCTGCAATACACTCTTTATTAAGGTAATGAATCTGCCATTCATCCCTAGTTCGTGCTTTTCTAGTGGGGAAAATGGGAGTCACTTTGCACGAAAACTTGCAGATGTGGGGAAAATGTGGGGAAATTTGAGAAAAGAAAAATCGCTAAATCTCTTATTTTTAGAGGTTTAGCGATTATCATCGAGCTTAACTCGTACCCAGAGCCGGGATCGAACCGGCACGCCTTGCGGCATTGGTGTTTGAGACCAACGCGTCTACCAATTCCGCCATCTGGGCATCAAACAGAGTGCTTGCCTCGCTGTTTTTGAGGTTTGCGGTTGCAAAGGTACGTGTTTTTTCTGAATCGTACAAACTTTTTCCGCAAAAAATGCAAGTACTCTTGCATGATATGGTCACTTGAAGACCTCGTGGGAAGAATTATTGGGCCGATGAACAGATCGTCCATCGGCCCAAATGTAGTGATT
>Ga0247611_10009224_pt1 | contig 11928 bp, 20 predicted proteins | sample 177DNAGHGhighgp2_FD_192422 | JGI IMG/M metagenome (GOLD analysis project Ga0247611, IMG submission 192422) | Sheep rumen microbial communities from Palmerston North, Manawatu-Wanganui, New Zealand - 1770 DNA GHGhigh gp2 | ecosystem: Host-associated > Mammals > Digestive system > Stomach > Rumen... | reverse complement strand
TAATAAGATGTAATAAGATATAATAAGATATAATAAGACGCGCCTATAAATGATAAGATATAATAAGATATAATAAGATATAATAAGATGTCTCTGGCCCAAATTTGACTGAAGTAAAATTTTAACAGAAGTAAAATTTTAAGCGAAGTAAAATTTTAAGTAAGTGTATAATAAGGTATATAATAAGGGCGTTGTATTAGTACTACGTGTTCCCCTTTCTTGAACGCGCGCAATACAGAAATCCGATTTTCAAATTTTGACTTTTCTTTAAAAATGTGCTATAATATATATGTAAGGTTGAGGGAGGAAAACAAATAAACCTCTACTCGCGGTACGGCAATTAAGCCAGCCCGCAATAAATAACTTAAATTTGGGTCGCGACCTACGCGAGAATGGAGAAAAAGGTATGACTAATCGTGAATTTTTTGAGGCTGTTGTGAACGCGAACGTGAACGAGGAGCTGACTGAGTTTGCGAAGCTCGCGCTTGAGAAGCTCGATCACACCAATTCCCTGCGGCGCGATGCAGCTGCGAAGAAGGCGGTCGAGAAGGAAGCTGAGCGCGCGCCGATTCGTGAGGCGATTGTGAAGTGTCTGGGTGCAGAGCCGAAGACCGCATCTACTCTGATTGCGGAGTCTGGCATGGAGATCAAGCCGCAGGCGATTCCTTCTCTTCTGAAGGGTCTTGTTGAGGCTGGCACTGTTGTGAAGTCTGAGGTTAAGGTTACTGGCAAGGGCAAGCAGGTCGGTTACGCTCTCGCTTAATGGTTCTCGTGGGGACGCTGCGGCGTCCTCTTTTTTTCGCAGCTGCACAGAAAATTTGATTTTTTTATAAAAAAGTGGTATAATAAAGGTAGAATAAAAATTAGTTCCCAGCTGGTTTGCAGCTGCTTTAAAATTTGACTTTTTGCAGCTGATTCGCAGCTGCTTTAGGGGTTAAAATTTGACAGCCGCAGCTGCACAGCCGCCTATGAACAAAATTTGACAAGAAGAACAAATGTTCGAATCCGAACAAATGTTCGCCCGGGTACAGAAGATGGCCCGGGTCAATCTATACATGAATTAGTTCGCGCCCGGGCACTCTAAATAGGTTTTATAAATAGAGTTTATAAATTGAATAGAAAAAGGAGAGGGTTACCCCTCTCCCTTTTAGGCAAGCGCGTAAGACTTGACTGCACCCTTGCCCTTCACCTTGACTTCCTCAACAGTCACCTTGCCAGACGCAACAAGCTGACGAAGCAGAGCAGACGCCTTCTGCGTGGTGATTCCGCAAGTCGCGGCGACCTCCGACGCGAAGTGCGCGTTATTGTTGAGAGCGTCAACAATGGACACCTTGACTTCCTCGTTGGCAATCTGTTCCTTGGTCGGAGTGCTACGACGCTTGGAGTTCCGCGCGTCCATCTTCGCGAGTTCAGCGGACGCGAATTCAACGAGTTCGGCGGAGAGATTAGCAGAAGAAGCGACAGCGGACAGGAATTCACGAGTAGTCATATAGACCTCTTTCTCCCACGCTATGCGGTGGGCGCATAATGTTAGCAAGGAGAGGAAGCGGTGTGCCGTTCCCCTTACCTTACACATATATTATAGCATATCTTTGCAGAAAAATCAAGAGTTAATTTTAGCAAAATTTTGGGCGCGAAACAGAAGTTTTTTTGTACAATTTGCTGGTAGTAAAAATTTTATAGAAATGCCAAATTAGGCATTTGTTTTTTAGGCAAATGTCGGCGGCCCGGGCGCTTAGACATATGCCTAAGTTAGTCATTGTAAAAAAACAAGTGCCGTTTTTGGCACTTGTCTTGAATTTACTTGACTTCGCGTTCCGCTTTGAGACGCGCTTTTTCCACGCGCATTTTTTCGTCGCGTGCGATTTTACGCGCCTTTTCTTCGGCAGTCGCCTTTGCCTTTTCGGCTTTTGCTTTCTGACGGTCGGCGTAATCCTGTGCAACGATGTAACCGTCATACGGTTCGCCGTCACGAGAACCAGAGGGAATCTTGAAAGTCAGAACAAGGAAGTTTTCGTTCTGTTCGTCATCTACGACTGGAATAGTGAGTTCGTTAGAGGCAGTGACAAGGACTTCCTCACCCTTGGACGCAAGAAATTCACTAATGAGGGAGATATAACGAGCGCGGAGGGAATCAGTGAGAAACTTTTTAGTTGCCATAAAGCACACTCCTTTCTTTTACACTCATATTATATCATAAAATCATTGAAAAGTCAAGATTTAATTTTGTTAAAATTTTTAGGAGTTAGGCAGAAGTTATTTGTGGAGATTGTACAATAGATAAGTATAGTTAGACAGTTGTCGTTTTAGGCAGATGTCGGGGCGCCCGGGCGCTCGTTTTGGCGGGCAGTGCTCTCATTCATAGAGAGCACCATTTACCACGCCACGCCGTAGGCACTCCATAAGGATTTCCTTTTCTATCAGCACATCGTCAATACCTTTGTGGACTTCTTCAAAGGTATTTTCACCAGACAGAAAACGGTAAATGATTTCGGCAGTCATTTTCTTTCTTCCGCGAGGTGTATAATAATTATTGACCTTGCAGAAGTGGTTGTACTTCTTATCTTTGCCGAACGCCTCATAGGACATTTTCAAAGTGTCACAGATTTTCACGCCGTACGGAATGAAGTAACGATACTTTGAGCAAGAAACAAATCTCTGCGTGAGTTTGAGAGATAAATCGTCAAAGCGTGCATTGTGAGCGTAAATTTCAGTGACTTCATAGGCAAGGCAATCAGCGCGAAGGGTTCGATAGATGGTAGACAGGCGCGCGAGTTTGCGGTCGCCATTTTTGATTTCTTCCCAATACTGCGGAATTTTATCGGCGAAGTAAGCGCAAGACATAAGGGCTTTATCGAGAAAAATTTCAGCGACAGCGTAGCTTTCAGTTTTCAGTACCTTGCCAGCGTCATCAACAACCGCCCAACCTACATCATAGGCAAGGGGTTCTTCGAGAGAGTTAGTGGTTTCAGTGTCAAGGACGATTCGATTCATAGGGGATTCCTTTCTTTCTCTTTGGTGAGTATATTATATCACGCTTGTTATTGTTTGTCAAGAGAAAAGTTAAAGAAAAAATGCACAAATAGAAAGTTTTTTAAGAGGAATTTTTGTGCAGATCGCCGGTGCCCGGGCGCGCATTATAAAACGCTATTTATAAATAGGCAGATTGCATAATGATTTTTAATAAAGTTAATCGCCCATTCGGTGGCTTGCCATTCATCGTCTCTATCAAAATAGTTAATATTCTGTTCATCTTCTTCGTTAAAATCAATAATATCATTGGTTTTACAATGACCGATTTCGTGAAGAATAGTCCAAAGATTGAGACTAAACTGATAGCAAAAACGGCAGTGGTGATTTTTATAAATATGGTCGAGAAAACCACAATCATTTTTATCGAAAGGATTAAAATAAATGCGGTCGTTAATAAAATCGTAATTATTCGGTTGGCATTTTGTAAAGATTAGAGTTGCCTCTGGGCAGACAATTTTTACAAAAGCGTTAATAATAGAATAGTTCATAGTTTACCTCTCTTTCTTACACGCATATTATACTACTTTTTCAGAAAAAATCAAGAGGTAAAATGCACAAAAAACAGAAAAAATAAAAAGAAGTTTTGTGCAAAATGCGGGTGCCCGGGCGCCCATTTTTAAACGGGGTTTAGAATGAGAATAAATTTAATTAGTTATCTTCCTTTCGTTTAATATAATAATTCTTTTTTGTCAACCATTTTGAAAATTCATCTGCAAATTTTTCTGCGTCGTGCTTACATACAACACCATTCTTATACGCCTTGCTACTACTGAGAATAAAATTCAGTATATGGTAGTACAGTTCATCACGAGATACGATTTTCATTTGAATTACCTCTCTTTCTTACGCACATATTATATCACATTCTTCTCTATTTGTCAAGAGGGTAAATTGTAAACAGTTTGTGAACGGCGCCCGGGCGCGAGTTAGGCGTTTGCCTTCTCGCGTTCCGCTTTTAACCTCGCTTTCTCTGCGCGCATTTTTTCATCACGCGCAATCTTCTGCGCTTTTTCGGCTTTTGCCTTTTCCGCTTTTTCGGCTTTCACCTTCTGACGGTCGGCAAAGTCCTGCGCGACAAGATACCCATCATAGGGTTCTCCATCACGAGAGCCAGACGGTACCTTGAAAGTTACAACAAGATAACCTTCTTCCTTGTTTTCGTCATTGGAGATAATGGGGAGACAAATCTCGTTAGAGTTAGTATGAAGTACATCATACCCCATACCCTCAAAGAGGACACCCACACAGTCCATAAGGTGATTGCGGACGGAATCAAACTGCTTATTAGCCATAGTTAATACCTCTCTTTCTTACATACATATTATACTACATCGCAAGGCGTTTGTCAAGATTTTTTTCTCTTTTTCTTTACAATAATATTATACAAAAAATTTGTTAAAAAGTCAAGTTTTATTATGCAAAATACCGGCCGCCCGGGTGCCCATTTTTAAACAGGGTTTAATATTTGTGCAAAAGAAAAGGACGCTTTCGCGTCCTCTTTCGATTAGTTTGCGATAGAGTATGCCTTGACCTTTCCCTTCTTCGGAACCTTGATTTCATTCACGCAAAGATTCCCTTCCTTGACAAGCTGGACACACAGGGCGGACGCCTTCTGCGTCGAAATCTCGCAAAAAGCGGCAATATCCGAAGCCACCGCGTTTTCGTTAGCGCGCACGAAGTCCATAATCTTTTCCTTGATAGGTGCATTGGCGATAGCCGTCTTGGACGGCGTGGACGCACGCTTGGCGTTGCGCTCATCAAGTTTCGTCAACTGATTCTGCGCGAAAGCGATGACTTCATCGGAGATAGTGTTGGAGATAACGGCGTTGAGGAAGTCACGAGTAGTGAAAGTAGAAGCCATAGGATACCTCTTTCTCCCAACTTGACGCAGTGGGCGCGTTTAAAAATTAGGTGGGCGGTTGATTCCCTACCGCTCATATATTATACCACTTTTCACAGTGGTTGTCAAGAGGTTTTTCCAAAAAATTTTTTGGATTCTTTCGAGAGGTTTTTCTCTCTCCCTCTGACATATATATTATACTACTTTCCCTTTTGAAAGTCAAGAGTTTAATAGAAATTCTTCAAGAAAAAAATACACAAAAAGATCAATATTTTTTCTGGGAGTTTTGTGCAAAATGCCGGCGCCCGGGCGCGGGTTAGACGCCCGCCTAAATTAGGAGATTGGCACTTGCAAAAGTTTTTGCCTTGTAATTTTCGCCAAATTTTAGGGAAATTTCCGTTTCTTCTTTGGACTTGCAGTAGCAATTAAATATTGCATATTTACCGGCAATTACATAATTGTTAGAAATATTATTTTCGTCAAGTGCATTATGTAATTCTTCCGCGGCATCTGCCTTAATTGTCATTTCGACTTTCCACAGTTTATCTTTTTGAATTTTTTCTTCTACCCATTTAACAATGTACACTCCGATAAGATTGCATACAATCGTAATAGCAACCTTTTCAAAAGTGGTGATAGAAGATTCGGCAGTTAGCACAACGATATAAGAGTACAGACCGAAAGACAAGGCGTTCCAAAAAGCGGCAGTAAAGCGTCCGCCTTTTATAGTGGCGACAGATTTAATTGTAGAAAGAACAACATTCGCAAAGGTACAAACAACGAAAAGGATAAAAGCGGAGTTCATATACTTACCTCTCTTTCTTACGGTACTATTATATCATATAAAGGGAAATTTGTCAAGAGGAAATTATACTAAAAAGTATACAAATTTTTGGGGATGAGAGAGGGATCTTTTATGCAGATCGCCGGCGCCCGGGCGTCTTATGGCTCGTCTATAAAGGCTATTTTATAATAGGCACCCTCACCAAATTTCGTCTTATAATATCCATCATTTCTGGTACAGTTTTCTAACGCTTCTTCATAAGTCTTAAAGAATCGTTCTATATTGCCAACCATAAAAGCGCCACTCCAAGAATCATAATAACCGATTTCAAAAGTAACTATCATATAAGTACCTCTCTTTCTTACATACATATTATACCATATCGAGATTATTTTGTCAAGGGGAAAATTTGTAAACTATTTATGAATGCGCCCGGGCCGCTTGCTGGCGGGCAAGCAGTTAGTGCATAATCTGAAAGATTTTTTCGGGTTCGTATGCTCCATTACCCCAAGCGTTGCGATTGTTTTCTTCATCATCAAACAGGATTCCGTGGCTCAAATTCTGCTTTGGTTCACCGTAGGCGACAATGATTATTTCGTTCCACTGAACACTCGGCAGGTGCTTCCGAAGCCACCGTCTCTTTGCTTCGGCGATAGCTCGCAAGTATTCAGGCGTTCCGTTCTTGCTACCCCAGCTAATAATCACTATCTCGTTGCCAGCCCGCTGAATTTTATTCAGTCGTCTTGCAAGACGGCTCATATTGACGAGAGGGCGAGCGTTGAGGTAGGGGGCAACATCTTCATTCAGCAGACTATCAAGCCAGCCTTCGACTCCATAGAAGTCAGCAATCGTTCCGTCCATATCAAAGTTATACCGCATTTTTTTATCCCCTTTCTTTTTCCATAGATATTATACCACTTTTGAAGGAAAAGTCAAGAGTTTTTCAGAAAAAATATAGAAAACTTTAACCAAAAAATAAGGGAAATTTTTGTGCAAAATGCCGGCGCCCGGGCGCCAGTTTTGGCGGATTACATACGGTGGAGTTTTCCATCCATCACATAAATGATAGATTCGCACCCATCATAGTCATTCACCATGTAGTCCGTGCTCTTGTCGGGAATCTCAAAAACCTTGAGATTATTTGCCTCATCGGGGTACTTCTCCACGAAAGCAATAAGTCTGGGGTTCGTGCGCTCGCCGTCATCATATGCCGAACAACCGTACTTTTCGCAGTACCGTTTCGGAAGAGAAAAGCCACCCCAGCAACGATTGAGAACAATTTTCATTTTAAAAAACCTCTTTCTTTATTTCTTACATATATATTATACCATATTTTTAGGAAAAAGTCAAGAGTCTTCTCAAAGAAAAATTTCACAAAAAGAGAAATTTTAGAAAGATTTTTTTGTACAAAACACCGGCGCCCGGGCGCCCGCTTGTCAAGCGGGGACGACCTTGACAAGTTTGCCGTGCTTGCGGATTTCGGCTTGCATTTCTACCTTGCTCATACCGCGGCAGCAGACCGCCGCACCGTCCTCAAAATAGAACCAATAAACCATAAAGCGTGCCATAGTTGAAACCTCTTTCTTTTTTTTCTTACGGTACTATTATATCATATAGTGGCAGATTTGTCAAGAGAAAAGTCATTGAAATGTTGCACAAAGTTAAGCAATTTATAGAAGTCTTTTTTGTGCAGATCGATGATGCCCGGGCGTGAGATTGGCCTTAAATATTAGGCCAGTCGCGCGCGTTTGCCAGTAGTTCAACAACCTGTGAGGGGTCAAGATAGCCAACCACTTCACCGTCAGAATTGATCTCATAGTCAAAAAACTGTTGAGGGTCAATAAATTCACCGTGTGAATCCATAACGGCAACCTCCGCGGTATCACTTGTGGCGTCTTTGGAACAAGTAAAATCCATATCTTCGGGGTAGTGATTGTCACTGTAGGTGCCGGCACCCCACTGAACAGAAACGGTCAGATTATTAGGGAAAGTCATATGGAAGCCACTGCGTCTCGTAGAAACAAAACCTCTTTTCTTCATTTTAGTATCTCCTTTTTTCTTTTTATTTCTATATATATTATATCATATTTTTCGTAGTTTGTCAATACTTTTTCTCAAAAAAATTTTTTCGCCCAGGTACAGGTGAGAGCGCAGGTGCTTTATTCACTCCAATCTCTTTTAATGATTCTACGCCAAGCCTTTGCAGGCATTTTAAAAACCATATAATTACCACGAGTACGACGCCAGCCAAAGAACATATTCCACAGCGCGCTTTTAGCGTCGCAATAGGCAAGGTATAGTTCTTGTGTATGAGTATCATTTGTGCTAAAAGTAATCATTTTATTTTTCCTTTCCTTTTGGTATATATATTATATCATAAAATTGAATGTTTGTCAAGCGTTTTTCAGAAAATTTTTTCGCCCGGGTATGGTTCGGGTCAGGCTCTTTCGAGCCATTCCCGAACCTCTTTCGTTTCCCGTCCGATTCGGATTTTCGTTGCACCGCCGTTTGCCGTGCTTTCACGGCAGGGCGCGCCGAACCGCAGAATGAATGCTTTCCATTCTACCTTGTTCATAAGATAGGCAACCGTGAAGTCGCTCGTTACGTAGGCGTAGCGTTTAGCGGCATCCGCAGCGAGGTAGGCGTCAATATCAAGACCTTTGCAGACCGTTGCCCGTGCGCTCTTGACCTGAATATCACCGCAGTCTCCGCTAATTTCAGCGGGAGTCTTATCTGCTTTGCAGATACTGCCCGTGACGGTGAAGCGGAAGACTTGCTCGGCGTGCTGTCCGTTATTCTTATATACGCGCGTGATTGACTTCATTTCGATTTTCGTCATTTCGGTTTACCTCTCTTTCTTACATACATATTATACCACATAAGGAAAAGTTTGTCAAGGGGTAAAGCGAAAAAAGTTTGCGAAAATCAAAAGATTTTTTTGAGAGGGAACAATTAAAAATTCTATTTATAAATAGCCTTTAAAAATTCTCCCGGGCGCGACCAAAACATCGAAAAAACTTTTTGATTTTTTTGTTTTTTTCGATTTTTCTCTTGACAAAATCGTTTCCATATGATATAATATATACAGAAAGAAGAAAGCAAAGCCCCGATCCGACACGACCGTAAAGACGGCGACCAAAAATAAAAATAAAAGAGGAAAAGACAATGATGAACATTCGTGAATACTTCGACAACTATTTTGAGAATAACACCTTTGATGCGTGGAATGAGGAAGTTAACGACCTTCTCAATCTTTATGAAGAAGTTATGAACGACGATGATAACGACGGTTCGGCTCTTGATGAATGGGCGGAGGCGCGCGGAGTTGACCTCTCCATCGTTAATGATGAATCAAACGAAACCTACTTCACGGAATGGCTTTGGGATTATCTCGAAGATTGAGAGGGCGCGGACGCGCCTTTTCTTTTACTCATTTATAAATAGCCTTTAAAAATTCTCCGGGTATATTTCTAAAATTGTTTTAAAAACTCCGCGCCCGGGCGGACGTTCACAAAAAATTTTTTATTTTTTTCAGAAAACCTCTTGACTTTTTAGGGAAAAAGTGGTATAATGTAATTGGATTTTTTATATATAAAAAAATTTCTATTTTTTTAGAAATAAAAATTTCATAATTTATTCACGAAAAAAAATTAGGAATTTTCAAAAAAATTTTTGCGAAGCCTATTGACAAAACAAAAATTTTGTGGTATAATATAATTGGAATTTTTATATATAAAAAAATCCGTTCTTTTTTTAGAAAATGAGAGAGGGAAAATTTTTAAAAATTTTAGGAAAAATTTTAGGAAAAGAAAACGCGTTCGTTATTTTTAAAAAATTTTTTCTGAATTTATTTTTGAAAAAACGAAAAATCCTCTTGACAAATTTGCTCGGGTATGCTATAATATATATACCAAAGAGAGAGAGGTAAATCAAATGGAACGGATCTCAATGCTTTCGATCGCGCGCGAGTATGCAAACAACGGTCAGCACGCTGAACAAGTTTTCCGGTTTACAATGACGGGAGTTATCTTCCGCGCGGATAACCGCCCCGCGTCCGAATCCGGCGATTATCTTGATATTCAGATTAAATCGGCGCGCGCGACGGTATGCAAGGGAACGGATATAAACAAGTACCTTGAAATGGATGCCGCGAACCGGTATGCCTATGTAACGGAAGATTTCAAAACGGCTTTCATAATGAATAAAGAAGAATGGAAACAGTTTGTTAATAAGTTCGGGACGGTAACGAGAGAGAGTAAAAAGAACGGCGGGAAAGAAAAAATCCGCTTGAAAGCGGAAAGCAAGGAAATGCGCGAGTGGCTTGAAAACCACTAACGCGCTTTCTTTTTTTTAATATAAAACTAAAAAGAGAGAGGGAGATTTTATTATTCGTCACTTTGCACAAAGATAAAATTTTTCTTTTTTTTAACACAAAACCTCTTGACAAGAGAGGGAAAAAGTGGTATAATATAGTGGGATTCATTATATATATAATAAATCCCATTTAATAATAAATACTTTTATTCATTTATAAATAGCCTTTAAAAATTCACCGGGTAAAATCTAAATATGAACAAAACGTAAAATTTTTTTATGAATAAAAAGTTTATAAAAAGTTTACATTTCGTCCATACTTTATTTACAGAAAGTTTACATTTTGTTCATAAATTGTTTACAAAAATTTACATTTTGTTCACAATTAGTGGTTGGCACCACAACATATAGTAGCTCAGCCTCAGCTTCTACCCCATATATGGGGTTACCTCCCCGCCCCCGCAGGGGCGGATATAGCTCAGCTCCATTTATAAATAGAGTTTAAAAATTTTCCTGGCGACCGGTTGGTCGCCAGAACGTCAGCTAGAGCAGCTTCCTTTTCTTAACAGCTTCCCAAAAGTTGTTAAATTATAGCAGCTTCCTTTTAGTTGTTAATTCCGCAGGCGACCAGCTTGCTTTATACTCGCCCAGCTTCCTTATTTCATTACGCCCGGGCGGAGCGCTCAGCCGGCTAGCTCAGCCGGCTAGCTCAGCCGCTCGAATCTTTTGGAGGGGCAGGCTGGAGGGGCTGGGTCGGAGACCCGCGCCCGGGCGCGGTCGCGATCCGGCGATCGCTCCGCCCGATCCGGCGATCACTCCACACGGTCACTTGATTGTATCATCCGGTCACGGTTTATCCGGTCAAAAAATTTTTTTGACTTTTTTTCGTTTCCCTCTTGACTTTTTCAAAAAAGCGAGTATAATGGTATTACAATTTTAAATAAAGGAAGGTTATCTTATGGAAAGAATCCTTTTAAAATCTGTTGACCGTATGTATAAAAATAATGGTCAACACGCTGAACAAGTTTTTCGTTTTACAATGACGGGAATAATTCAATCCGCCGATAATATTTCAGCAGAGAATTCAAGTGATTGTAACGGAATTCAAATTAAAAGCGCGCGGGCGACGGTATGCAAGGGAACGGATATAAACAAGTACCTTTTAAATGATTCTGCTAATTTTTATGCTTATGTAATGAAAGATTTCAAAACGGCTTTTCTAATGACAAAAGCGGAATGGAAAGAATTTATTGAAACTTTTGGAACGGTCACAAAAGAAAGCATAAAAAACGGCGGTCAAGTAAAGATTCGATTGAGGTATGAAACGCAAGAAATGAGGGAATGGTTTTACCGTCGGGAATAAGCCCGACGGTTTTTCGATCGCGGTCAATAGACCGGCTAACAGAACGGCGAAAAAATTTTTTTGATTTTTTTTGATTTTCCTCTTGACAAAACTTTCCCCGTGTAGTATAATAGTCTCACAAAGCAAGAGACAAGCAAAGACCCACCGATTCGACGCGACCGTAAAGACGGCGACAAAACAAAAAAACAATAAATGAAAGAGGAAAGAAAAATGCTGAATATCCGTGAATACTTTGATAACTACTTTGAGAATAATTCTCTTGACGCGTGGAATGAAGAAATCAATAACTTTCTTGACCTTTACAAAAAGGTTATGGATGATGATGAAAGCGACGGCGCGGAGATTGATGAATGGGCAAACGCGCGTGGGATTGACCTTTCCCTTGTTGATGAGAAAAACAACGAAACTTTCTTCACTGAATGGTTATGGGATTATGCGGATGAAGATTGAAAAGAAAGCGCGGAAACGCGCTTTTTCTTTTTAATCATCGACCAACAGATCGACCAACAGATCGACCAACAGATCGACCAACAGATCGACCAACAGATCGACCAACAGATCGACCAACAGATCGACAAACAGATCGACCAACAG
>Ga0247611_10009223_pt1 | contig 11929 bp, 12 predicted proteins | sample 177DNAGHGhighgp2_FD_192422 | JGI IMG/M metagenome (GOLD analysis project Ga0247611, IMG submission 192422) | Sheep rumen microbial communities from Palmerston North, Manawatu-Wanganui, New Zealand - 1770 DNA GHGhigh gp2 | ecosystem: Host-associated > Mammals > Digestive system > Stomach > Rumen... | reverse complement strand
CATCCGGCGATGGAAAAATTGCCCTCGCGGGATTTGAGGCGGGAAAAACATATGAATTCGCTGTCCGCCCGGAGAAATACGATCCCAGAAGATTCGGGTCGCTCATCAACATGATCCTGCCTTTCCACGTGAAGGAGGAGGGCAAGCTCGTCAACGTCGTCTCCCGGCGCTATGCGATGGACGCGGAGAAGTTCTCCGGGACGATGGATGGCGAGGCGCTTAACGCCGGCGCGCTAACCCTCGGCCCCCAGTGGGCGGGGACGGGCTTAGGTGAGAACGTCCGCGTCCTAGGCGATTTCGGCGCCAGGCTCTACCTATTCGACGCCAAATAGCAAATAAAGGTTGACCCCGACAAAGAAGACGAGTAAGGTATGCCTTGCCTGAAAAGGCAGGACATCGCGGGGTAGAGCAGCCTGGTAGCTCGTCAGGCCCATAACCTGGAGGCCGGTGGTTCAAATCCACCCCCCGCAACCAGATGTAAACTACAGTTCTGATACATTCAGGACTGTTTTTATTTAATAATGGATATAAATAGTACTATATAGTACAATACATTTGCTATGAGTGAGATCATTGATATCAAATCAAAAATCAAAAATATAAATGCGGTAATCGGTTGTAACATCGGATGCCGATATTGCTATGCAAGAGCGGTGGCCAAGCGCTTCCATTTAACCGATGATTTTTCTAAACCGGTCGCGGATTTACATAAGCTAGAAAGAATCAAAAAACCAGGAATATATTTTCTTACAGGCATGTCGGATCCATATATTTGGGAAAAAGAATGGCTAGATAAGTCTTTTAATCTTCTTAAACAAAATCCTAGAACTGTTGGAATATATCTAACGAAAGCACCGAATAAAATTGATTTGAATAATGTCCCTGATAATGCTTGGATGGGTGTCACTGTCACATGTAAAAATGATTTATGGAGAATCAAATCCTTAAAAGAAAACATCAAATGTAAAAATTACCATATTACTTTTGAACCTTTATTTGAGGATTTAGGTGATATCGATTTAAGCGGTATTAGATGGATAGTCATCGGCACTGAAACCGGTAACTGCAAAGGGAAAATCGACACGAAAAAGCAGTGGGTAAATAACCTTGTTAAAGTAGCAAGAAGATACGGATGCAAGATTTTCTATAAAGAAGAATTGGCTAGGAAAATTATGATAGGAGAAACCATTATTCAAGAACTTACCAACGAAATGGAGGAAGCTTTAAAATGAAAAAACATTATGGCGGGACTTTAATCTCACAAGTCAAACAACTGCAAGATCGAGCATTCAATAAAATTCTTAAAGAAGAAGGTATTCACGAATTCAATGGTCAACAGGGAAGAATTCTTTTTGCTTTGTGGAAAAATGAAAAGCTTTCACTCATTGAATTATCCAGAAGAACTTCATTAGCAAAAACCACTTTAAGCGCAATGGTGGAGAGAATGAAAAATGAAGGTCTTCTAATCGTGGAAGGTTCTAAAGAAGACAAAAGAAGTTTAGTCATTTATTTAAGTGACAAGACTTTGTCTTTAGAAGAAAAGATAAATAAGGCCACCAAAAAAATTAGCGATATTTTTTATAAAGGTTTCAGTGAAGAAGAGGCTAATGAATTGGATCGATTATTAGGCAAAGCGAAGGAGAATCTCATCGATGAATAAAGAAGTTGTTATCAAACAAATAGACGTTAAAGATATCATGACCAAATCCAATTCACCTATAGGTGGATATTGTGTTAATCCCTATGTGGGGTGCACGCATGGTTGCAAGTATTGCTATGCTTCATTTATGAAAAGATTCACTGGCCATACCGAAGAATGGGGATCGTTTTTAGATGTAAAAAATTGGCCCGCAATTACAGATTTAGCGAAATATAAAGGCCAACATATCATAATCGGGACGGTGACAGATGGTTATCTACCTCAAGAAGCGGAATATAAAAATACGAGAAAATTATTAGAACAACTCGTCGGAGTAGACGCAGAATTATTAATCTGCACAAAGTCCGATTTAGTGGTGAGAGATTTAGATTTGTTAAAGAAATTTAAGAAAGTTACAGTCTCTTGGTCCGTCAACACTTTAGATGAAGGCTTTAAAAGCGATATGGATGATTCGGTTTCTATTGAAAGAAAAATACAAGCGATGAAACAAGTCTATGATGCTGGTATTAGAACCGTGTGTTTTATTTCTCCTGTTTTTCCTGGCATCACTGATTTCAAAAAGATTTTTGCTTTAGTTAAAGATCAATGCGATTTGATTTGGCTAGAAAACCTTAATTTAAGAGGTGGCTTTAAAGGGAAAATCATGGATTACATTAAAGAAAAATATCCTGATTTACGCCCTTTGTATGAACAAATCTATAACGAAAGAGATAGAAGCTATTTTGAAAATTTAGAAAAAGAAGCTGAAAAATTAGCAAAAGAAAATAATTGTCCGTTCGTAGATAATGAAACGCCATATGGCAGAGCAAAACCAGGCCATCCAGTTATAGTAGATTATTTTTATCACGAAGAAGTTAGAGGCTCAAACAATACAGGTGTGAGAAAGAAGAAATAACTCGTCCCATTTTGGTGCCTGCTGTCCCACTTTTTTGGCAAAATTCGATTTTGTATCAATTCTTTCGCTTATTACCAATCGTTAACTACAGTTCTGATACATTCAGGACTGTTTTTTTCTTTTCTTTGAATTTGATTTAGCGCAACAACGTGTTGCTTAGCACTCCCTGAAGCAAATGGTATTGTTTTAGTGAATTGAGGTAATTATTTATGGAAACAAAACTAGTGCTACGAGAACTTAGAAGTAAAAATGGTTATTCGCAAAAGGAATTAGCGGAAAAGGTTTTTGTTACAAGACAAGCAGTGTCACGCTGGGAAGCGGGTGAAACAATGCCAAATACAGAAACTTTAAAACTGCTTTCAAAGCTATATAACGTGTCAATAAACACACTTTTGGGTTCTCCTAACAAACTTATTTGCCAATGCTGCGGGATGCCGCTTGAAGATGAAATCATCGGAAGAAATAAAGATGGTTCAATGAATGAAGAGTATTGCAAATGGTGTTATGCCGATGGCACTTATACATATAACGATATGGATGATTTAATCAATGTTTGTATTCCTCATATGGTAAAAGAAGGATTCAATGAAGAACAAGCACGTACCTATATGAGAAACATGCTTCCAAATCTTGACTATTGGAAAAGGCATAAAGAACTAAGCGATCATGGAAAATTCGATGCCTTTAAAAAACAATTAATCGAAGAAATAAATAATTTAAACATCGAAGGCATGCCAAAATTAGAAAGTCTAAGCGCACTTGTTGGAGCATATGTCAATCTGGAATATCACTTACCATCAGGCATGAAAGCCAAATTTTTGGATGATAATGTGACTTATTTAGGCAATCAACTTGAAGTAGACAATAATAGATGCTTTGGAATAGTGGCGAATGCTGAAATAATCTTGATTTGCACATATGGTGTTGAAGGCGCAAATCCGGAATTAGTATTGTTTAAAAGAAGACATTAACTGTGGGTGGCCCACAATTAGGCAAAGTGGCCCATTGCATCATTTCTGGCCACTACAACCATCTGCATGAAACGCCGGAACTAAATTCAGGTTCCGGCTTTTGTTTTATTTCGGGAATCGGTCAGTTGTCCTCATTTTGTGGACAACTCGCGTTTCCCATTTGGGTTTGCCTTCTCCCTCGCAGCCCGACGATGGAACGGATGAAGGAAACCACCAAAGCAATCGTGATGGCGACGAGGATCAAAAGCCATAGGACCAGCCAGATCGTGGTGGCGATGGTTTCATTGGGGATATAGCGGAAGAAATAGGACACCCCCGCCAAGAAGGAGAAAAGCGAGGTGATCATGGATTGGTCCACCGTCGCGTCCAAATACGCGTTATCGATGGTCTTCGCCGACTTCCGATGAATCATGCTCAGCACGAAATTCAAAATGGAGAAGGGGAACATGAACCCGACGAAGAACCACGCGGGCATATTCGAGGTCGCCTTAAGCACGGAAAGCAAAACCGAGGAAAGGCTGAGCAAATCCCCCGCCGCGAGGAAGAAAATGGAATTGAACATCAAAATCCCGTGTTTCTTCTTGGATAGGGCCATGGGATCCTTTTCCTCTTTCTCCAGGCTCTTATTCCAAAGGAACGTGATGAGCCTGGCGGTGAAGATGATCGAATAAAATAGCCCAAGATAGAAGAAGAACGAATTGGTTTTCACGTTGAGGAAAGAGACGATCATCGCGATGAAGCAGAAGACTTCGCTTAACATGAAGCCGAGTTCGTATTTGATGAAGAAACGCGTCACGGCATTGATCTTTTCCTTAAAAGAGAGCGCCTTCATGGCGAAAGCGGTGACGAGGAAAGCCAACGCGAAATAGGCCACCGCGAAGGTCGATAAGGCGTTGACCCCGATGAGGGTGAGCAAAAGCGCGAACGCCGTGGAATCGACGGCCACGTTCTTCAAGACCGCCACGGTCAAAAGATTGGCGGCATATAGCAAAGAACATAGTCCGTTATAGAACGAGGCGTAGCTTTTGACGTCCCCATTCTTTTTATGATCGAGCCAATAAACGAGGATGGCCCCGGCTTTCAAGAGGAGATAAACCGCCGCGATGACAATCAGCAAAACGGAATATCGCCCCGCCCCGTTGAGGATGACGGAAAGAAGCAGCACCACCATCGCGAAAGGCGATTGTAGGAATTGGATGAGCGAGGCCGCCTTAAAGGCTTTCCCCTGAAATAAGGCCAGCACGTATATGACGGCGTCGATCAAGAAGACCGAAGAGACCAAAAAGAATAGTTTTTCCCCGATGAAACCCTGATAGATCGTCGCGCCTAATAGCAATAAGGACAAAGCGATCTCGATATAAGGGCAAAGGCGCTTCAGCATTTCGGGCTAATTATACGCACGGACTCGCCAAGTCAAAAACGGATTGCCACCTTTTTTCATTGCCTTTTGCTTAGCAATCATCCAGAATATGTAAGAAAGGTAAGAAAAGTAAGAATATGGAAAATAAGCCAGCGGATCGCTTCATCGTCAGCGTGAAAGTCGGACCCAAGGGCCAGATCACCATTCCCAAAGAAGCCAGAGAGATGTTCGACATCCAAGAAGGCGAGACGCTGATGGTGATGGGGGATAAGCAAAGGGGCATCGCCATATTGAAGGCCGATGCTTTCTATAAACTCGCGGAGGGGCAGATGAAATGAACACCATCCTCAAACTGGAAGGGGTGAGGAAAACCTATCCTTCCTTCAAACTCAAAGACGTCTCTTTTGAAGTGAAACCCGGACAGATCATGGGATTCATCGGCCGCAACGGGGCGGGGAAGACCACGACCCTAAAATGCATCATGAACCTCGTCCATTATGAATCCGGCAGCATCTCCGCCTTCGAGACGGATATGACCGAGAATGAGCTCGAGAACAAGCAACGGATCGGCTTCGCTTTAAGCGAGCTCAATTACTATCCCAACAAGACCATCCGTCAGCTGATGAACGTCACCAAGCGGTTCTACAAGAAATTCGATGAGCATAAGTTCGAGGAGGCCTGCCGCCTCTTTAACCTCAACATCGATAAGAAGCTCGAGGAGCTAAGCTCCGGGATGAAGGTCAAATACTCCGTCGCGATCGCCTTGTCCCATCACGCGGAATTGTTGATCCTCGATGAGCCGACCTCCGGCCTCGACCCCGTCTCCAGGGACGAGATTCTCGACATCTTCCGCCAAATCGTGAAGAAAGAGGACCGCGCGATCCTTTTCTCCACCCACATCACGAGCGATCTTGATAAATGCGCTTCCGACATCACCTACATCCATGACGGGGAGATCATCTACTCCGGAAAGAAAAGCGACTTCATCGCCTCCTATCTCTACGTCAAGGACAAGGAAAAGCATCAACACCTCCTCAACGAATACATCGCCTATAAGGAATATGATGACCGCATCGAAGGGCTGATTCGCGCGGAGAACAAAGACCGTTTCATCCAAAACGGCATCGAGCCGATTGAGCCTGATTTAGAGCAGATCATGGTCAACATCGAAAGGAGCAAGAGCCCAAATGAAAGCTTTGATTTATAAAGAACTCAAACTGGCGATGCATCCCATCTGCTATCTGTTCATTTTCCTTTTCCCCTTCATGCTGCTCATCCCCTCTTACCCTTTGGGGATCGGCTTCATCTATGTTTTGGCTTGCTACCCCATCCTTTTCTTAGGCGCGAATAAGGGACAGCAGAGCAACGACCTCCTCTATTCGACTCTCTTGCCCGTCCGCAAGAAGGACATCGTTTTGGCGAGGATCTTCACGGTCATCTTCATGCAGGTGGTCTTCATGCTTACGATGTCCGCCCTTTATCCGCTCGCGAGGATGATTCACACCGCGGTCGCCCAATCCTCCTCCCAACCCGAGGGATATACCATCCCCGGCTTAGGGCTAGATAGTTTTGTCCTCGTTTTGGCTTTCGCCGTCATCGGCTATGCGGTCGCCGACCTCATCTTCTTCCCAATTTACTACAAAAAGGGCAAATCCATCGTGATGTCCACCTTGTTCACGATCCTTGGGTTCGTCCTCTATATCGGCATCTTCACGATTGGATTGCCGTTCATCCCGGGGCTTGAGTTCATGAACAACATGCACCTCGGCATCCAATTCGCCATCCTTGGCGCCGCGATCTTGGTTTCCTTTGGATTGCATTTCGCGGTATATAGGATTTCATCCAAACGCCTGGAAAAAGTGGATTTCTGAATCATCTAAAGACGGCATCGATACCAATCGGTGCTGTTTTTATCCCGACTAAGCGCACGCAGTTGACCGCCTTTTCCTGACTTTCTACAATGTTTTGGCGAACAGGAGATTATTCCATGAAAAACACGCATAGGGTTTTTGGCTTACTCGTAGTCATGAGCACTTTCCTTTTGGGGGCCTGCGGCTCGAATAATAGCGGTGGGGGAAAGGCGAAACAAGGGACGGCCCTATACCGTTCCTATCAACTAGCCAACAACGTCGAAAAGCTGCCGAACACGACCGACATTTACGGCAGGGGTAACGCGAAAAGAAGCGGGCCGACGCGGAAGAACGCCGTCCGCGACGAGACGAACCCTGACGATGACGTGACCAGAAACCCCGCCTATGAATGTTACTACTCGGACTTATGGAGCTTCATCGACGGGCAGGTCAAAGATGCCAAGGAAACAAAGAACTTCGTCGTCAGCAAAATCTATTGCTTCAATACCTGGGTCAGAGATCGGACCGGAACGGATTACCGCCTCAATTACGACGCCAATAGGGACGCGGCCATCATCGAGACGATGTTCGAAGAATCGGAGGAAGCCTATACCTACACGAATACCTATTCCTCTTATGACGAAGAAGGCCGGATGCTCATCGATTCGGTGTTCTATCACCTCCGCGTCCAGGATAACGAAATCAGAATCATCCACAAATACGCCGTCTCTTACGTCGAGGGGTTATATTGGGATTACACCCAGCTGGAAAGGGACGATGATTTCGGCGAAGGCGGGATCGTCCATAACTTCGTCATCCACGCGGATTTGACCAAAGAAGAGAAAGAGATCACCCAGATCCACCAATACCAGGTATTCAGAAGCGACGGGAGCATCGCCGACATGGGGGTCGGCCCCTCCATCCAAACGAGCACCGAGAACCTCAACTTTGTTGTCGACAGCGACGGGGACGGCAGTATCAGTTCGCATATCTATGACAAGAAGGGCTACAACTACCTCGAAGGCCACGGGATGGGCGGCGTTTCCATCCCCTTGTACCGCCTGAGTGGCTACGACAAGATCGAAAACCGTTACGAAGGCGACGATTGGCCCAACGGCGAAAGATATTTGACTATCGGCGGTCAGACCTACGGCGGGCGCAGGCAGCGGTATGACTATAACGGCCTGCCTTGGAGCGTTTCCGCCATGATCGCCGGCACAAGCATCGAACCGGCGCTAGAGATAAGCTTCCATTATGCGGACTATAACGAAACGGGGGCCGCCCAACTGATCAGGGATTTCTTGTCCTCGCTTGGCCTTGCATACAAAGAAGACCATTTGGACGAAGCCTTCCATTTGGAAATGAAAAAGAAAACCCTCTGCGAAGAAAGGGAAGCGCTCGGGAAGAAGAACTACCTCTATGTTTCGATTGAGGAATTCAATGACTTATACGAGCGTTACGATCTCGGCGATTTCACCATGTTAGACCTAAGGGCGTACCGAGAAGCCGAGAAGGTCTCGATCAAAAACCAACCGAAAGACGATGGGTATTATTCGGTGGTGAGCAGCAGTGCGGCCGGCTCCTATGCCTTCGATCAGGAAAGCGAAACAATATCCATCGACCAAGTCGCCCTCACGGTCGAGAAGAACGCCTTATTCAACAAAGACACGGATTACGTCGGCGTCGTCGCCCTCAAATCCGGGCGCGACATCATCGTCCTCAGCGAGTCGGATCCCGTCCGATTCGACGGCGTCAACGACATCGAAGCGACCATCCCCGCCTCTTCCTTCGATATCAAAGAGCTCCCGGCGAACAACGATGAGGCCTTCGAAGCAGTCGCCTATCTCGCCTTGAAAAACGATGATGTCCTCGCCCGTTGCAGCAGCGTTTCGCCCATTTCCTATACCGGCGAAGAAGTGGAATACCTCATCAGCACCTACGACACCAGGGACCACGAACAAGAGGATCAGCCCGGGGAAGACTATGGCGATTACATTAAAAAAGAGTATTTCTCCATCGTTAACTCCGAAGGGAAACACCTCAACAAGCATTACTTCACGACGGAGTCCGTTCTCCCCGAGCGAGATTGATTAGCTACAACATCAACAGCAGCATCGATTCAAATCGGTGCTGTTTTCGTTTATGGATTATAATGATGGGCATCAAGCCGCGTTTTTATAAAACGGAAGGAGGCCGCCGATGAAAAGAACCCTGTTCCCCGCCTTATCGATATTCGCTTTGTCCCTGGTGGGCGTAAGCTTCGCCTTACAGGACCATCCTTCCTTGGAGGTCTCCGCTTATGCGGTGGCCGATCTGCCGACCACGATCGACCTCAATGACAACACCGCGGAGGAGATCCGTTCTTATTATTCGGGGCTCAATTCCCTAAGCGAAAGCGAAAGGATGGGCACCAACCTCCTCAAGAACCTCAAGCCGATCCTCGCGAAGAACCAGAAATACTATAGCTACGACTCCAACACCAAAATCTGGCAGATGTATGAGATCGCCGACCGCGACTGGGAGAAATCCCCCGCCTCGGAGACCACCTATGGGACCTATGACCCCGGGACCAACATCATCACGGGTTACCAATACGGCAAAAGCGCCTCCGACGCGAAGAACAACCCCTATGTCCACGCGCTTTATAACAACCGCGACCTCGATAACGAAGCCCGGGCCTGGGGCAACCATAACCAAGACGGTTGGGGCATCAACCAGGAGCATATCTGGGCGAAATCGCATGGTTTTGACACCAAAGGATCCGATTCCACCGGCGGTGCCAGGGGCGACCCCATGCACCTTTGGGCGGGGAATGGCTGGGCCAACCATGAGCATAGCAACAACTTCTTCGCCTTCGTCGACAAGACCCGTTCCTATAGCGACGCCGGGACGAAATATAAGACCGCCTACGGCAACTATACTGGCTATTCCAAAAACGTCGGGGGCAGCGAGAAGGTCTTCGAGCCTCAAGATAGCGATAAAGGCGACATCGCCCGCGCCATCTTCTACATGGCCGCGCGCTATAACTACTATTCCGGTAGCGACACTGCGCCGATCGACGGGAATAACCCGAACCTCGTTCTTTTGAACGACTTATCCGAAAACAACAGAACCGGCACTTCCAGCGCCACCCAGCCCTTCGGCATGGGGCTACTTTGCGACTTGCTCGCCTGGAATAAGATCGACCCCGTGGACGATTATGAGATCCACCGGAATAACCTGCTATTTAAGAACTACACGAATAACCGCAACCCCTTCATCGACTTCCCCGAATGGGCCGATGCGATTTGGGGCACCGCCGATCATGAGGGCAAGAACTTCAATCCGACCCCGGTGAAGGCGGCCTCCCCGGCCACCGACCCGATTGGGGCGGCGGGCTTTTCCCTCTCCGTCGATGAGATCAAATTCTCGATCGGGGATACCTTCAAGGTCTCCGGCAGCCATGCGGACGGGAACATCACTTGGTCGGTCGATTCTCCTGCGATCGTAAGCCTTAGCAAGAACACGTCCGTGAACGACGAAGAAATCACCGTCACCGCGCTCGCTAACGGGGAGACGCTCATCCGCGCCTCCGCCGATTTCGGTGGGGTATCGATGGAAGAAGCGATCGAAGTCACCGTCAAGGATAAAATCGTCGACCATCTCGCTCTTTCGGGTATGAAGACGGAGTTCAAGGTAAACGATACGTTCACCCACGAGGGGCTCGTGGTCACCGCCCATTATAAAAATGGCACGAGCGAGGTCATCGAATCCGGTTATACGGTCAGTAACCCCGATATGTCCAAAGAAGGCGATCAGCTCGTCACGGTCACCTATGACGAGGTCTCCGCCACTTACACGATCCACCTCGCCAAGCAGGGTTTACCGACTTATTTCATCTTCATCTTCATCGGCGTCGGCGTCGTGGTGGGGATCGTATTGATCATCATCTTCATCAACGGGAGCAAGAAGACGAAGAAAAAGATGATCTCCGCGGCGAAGAAGGCGACGAAAACCGCGACCAAATCCTCGTCGAAGAAGAATACTTCGAAAAAGAAGAAATGAGTTTATGAAGAAACTATTCCTTTACTATAGCCTCACCGGCAACGGGGACTTCCTCGCGAAGAAGATGGAAGAAAAGGGCTATGAAATCCGCAAGGTCACCGAAAAAGCCAAAGCCCCGAAAGCCTTCTTCTTCCGCGTTCTTTTCGGCGGTTTCCGCGCTGGGCTTGGGCTAAAAGGGAAGCTGATCGATTATGATCCTGACGTCTCCGCCTATGAGGAGATCGTCATCGGCTCCCCGATTTGGAACGGCAGATTCCCTCCCACGATCAATGCCGTCCTTTCCAAGACCGATCTCTCTTCCAAAAAGCTGACCTTCCTTTTCTATTCCGGTTCTGGGGATTATCCTAAGGCCGCGAAGAAGGCTTTGAAGCTTTATCCGGAAGCCACGATCCTCGTCTTGAAAGAACCGAAAACCCACGAAGGAGAAGCGGAGAAACTCGCCTCGCTTTAAGAAGATATGAACGAAAAAGAAAAGATGCTCGCCGGGATGATCTATGATCCTAGCGACCCCGAGCTTGCTAACCTAAGAACCCAGGCCCATAACCTCTGCACCGAATATAATTCGCTTTGCGAAGAAGACCCGCGCAGAAAGGAAATCCTTTCCCTTCTTTTCCCTAACGCGGAGCGGCTATATCTCCAAGGCCCGATCCAGTTCGATTACGGCGTTTTCACGAAATTCGGGCGGGGCGTGTATGCGAATTTCAATTTCGTCGTCCTCGATTGCGCCCCGGTGGAAGTGGGGGATGACGTGTTCTTCGGCTGCAACGTCTCCTTGATGACGCCCGTCCACCCCTTGCTCCCCGAAGAACGGAAAACCTACCAAAAAGAAGACGGGACATGGACCGATAAGGAATACGCCAAGCCGATTTCAATCGGCAGCAATTGCTGGATCGCGAGCAACGTCGTCATCTCCGGCGGCGTTCATATCGGGGAAGGATGCGTCATCGGGGCGGGCTCCGTCGTCACCCGCGACATCCCCGCGCATTGCTTCGCCGCGGGGAATCCCTGCCGCGTCATAAGGAAACTAAGCGAGAAGGATTCGATCTACCTAAAACAAGGCCTATTCCCCGAAAAATAAACAAGCATCCGCCCTTAATGGGCGGTTGTTTTATCTTTCTCGCTACCGCATAATTTCACCGTGGAACTCTT
>Ga0247611_10009222_pt1 | contig 11932 bp, 12 predicted proteins | sample 177DNAGHGhighgp2_FD_192422 | JGI IMG/M metagenome (GOLD analysis project Ga0247611, IMG submission 192422) | Sheep rumen microbial communities from Palmerston North, Manawatu-Wanganui, New Zealand - 1770 DNA GHGhigh gp2 | ecosystem: Host-associated > Mammals > Digestive system > Stomach > Rumen... | reverse complement strand
ATGCCGAACAACAACCAGTCGGCACCCGACTTCATCTTATAACTTTCAACAATCTTCTTATACTCTGGATCCGACTCCAGGATATGCTTGCGGTTTTCCTTCCAGAGCACTTCGAAATCTTTCTCCATACTTTATTGATACCTTTCCTTTGTTTTACCTATTACCTGTTTATCTGTTCTCCGAAAAACTTCTGAAACTCACCTTCGAAATTGGGAGTCAGTACTTCTTTACCCAATGCTTCTTTAATCTCTTCTAATGTCCAGAATCTGCCACCGTCAAGTTCATCGGTTGAAGGGCAGACCGGGCCATCATACTTAGTCTTGAAGACATACACCAATTCGCGTTCACGCAGACCATTAAAGACATATTTGCCCATCGGTTCAGGAACAAAGTCGGTGATACCAAGTTCTTCGCTCACTTCACGGCACAATGCTTTCTCGGGTGTCTCTCCATAATCGATGTGTCCACCCACGGCAGTATCCCATTTCCCTGGTTGGATGTCTTTCCAGAGGGGACGTTTCTGGAGATACAACTCCCCCTTGCCATTGAACACATGAAGATGAACCACCGGATGGAGCAGCTTCGATCCATCATGACATTCCCCACGGGTGGCTGAACCTACTACGTTTCCTTCCTCATCGACAAGAGGAAACACTTCCAATTTATTATCTTGCTTCATTTCTTCTATATCTTCTTTTGTCCTATAAGTCTTTTCTTTGTATCATCATTGCAAAGGTATAAATAATATGTAAAAGACAAAAGGAGCCACAGCCTTTTTTCATGATTGCTAACAATAATCACCGTGAACTTGCCGTTTTATCCGGTATAAAGAACATAACTAATTCATGACAAATGAGGAACAATTATCTTAGAACGGTTTTGGCAATGACTGTCGCTATTCTGTTTATACAATGTCACAAGTCAAACAACAAAATAACCTCGACCGATGTCTTGCCTGCAGAACCTGACTACAAGGACTTGAATCAATGGTATATAAGTGACCGTCAGGCTGATGCGGACGTGTTTTATATCACCTCTACGGAAACTGGAGACTATACTCTTGCTGACGGTATCACCTATCATTTTGCTGATACGTATAACGACAGTGTGCGCAGACCGTTGTACAGCGAGATGTTAGGGGTGGACACCTTGGTCAGTGGAAAGCTGAACTATTATTCTCCCTATTATCGGCAGTGTTCCCTACAGACATTTACAAGCGACAGTCTGCTGACATCACGCATGCCTGTCGCCCTGGATGATATAAGAAAAGCATTCCGATACTATCTGAACAACCTGAACAATGGCCGTCCGTTTATCCTGGCTGGCTTCAGTCAAGGGGCGATGATTCTGCTGGAACTGTTGAAAGAGATGGACGAGGATACTTATGGAAGACTGATAGCAGCTTATGCCATTGGTACGACTATCCCCCGGAAACTTGCAGACAATTGTCCTTATATCGTTCCTGCCAAAGGTGCGGGCGACACAGGGGTTACCATTTGCTACAACTCCATCAGGGATACAAGTTGTACCAGCATGTTCCCTGAGAACAGTGCTTTTGCCATCAATCCGGTCAACTGGCAGACTGATGTAAAGCCTGCTGTCTTACTCACAGAGACGTCTCCTTTTCTACCTGTCACCCAACAGAAGAAAGAAAAACTCACTATCCATCTTGATGAGAAGTCGAAGTATTTAATCGTGGAAGGTTACACCGGCACCGATTACATCCTGCCCTTGATAGGACAAGAAGGATGCTATCATTCACGTGAGATTTGGTTTTATCGTCAACAGCTTTGTGAGAACATGGCTCTACGGGCTGCCAACTTCCTGAAAAAGTCCAAGAGGTGATTACAGGTAATCCACCTTGATGACAATGACACGTATCTTCTGGTCTGCCTTCTTCGTTGCAATCTTAGCAATATGCCAGTCATCTGGGAAGAAGATGATGAAACGTCCGGCTCGGCTGTCAAAGAAATGGGTATTCTTGGCATCGTAGTCGTAATGGATGACATCTTTCTTCTCATCATACTTGCAGTTCGGAGTGCTTGAGGCATGGTCGAGGGTTGCAAACCCTTCAGTACCTTTTACTACATATTGGAAGTCAATCTTACGACGATGACTCTCTGAGCCACGTTTCTCAAGAGGCTCATTCTGACTGTCCTCAACGCTTGCCACAAGTGTTGTACCTTCAATGGGGTGTTTTCCCTTAGGGATAGAGAGCAGGTCTGTCGTGGCAAGCCAATGAAAGAGAGCATCCCATTGCTGGCGGTTCTTTTTATACTGAATATAGAATTCTTGCAGATTCACGGTCTTATCGGGACTTGCTGCGGTAAACCCGTTACGCCATTCCCCTTTCTTCACCCACTTACGGACTTCCTTTTTGGTCGGGTTGTCCTGTGCTGTCTGTGCTCCCACTGTCATCATCATGGTCAACAGAGCAATCATCATCATCAATTTCTTCATAGTTCCTATGTTTTTAATCCGTATGCTTAGATGTCTGCAAATATATCAAATTTTGAAGAAAACGAACAAATAAAACGGAAGAAATTGGCGATTGGGAAAAAATTACTATTTTTGTAGCATCGTAATCACAGCACATGAGAAATATGATGAGCATTGCTATTTTCACACTTACCTCAGAGCTTCACGACAAGGAAGCCGTCAACGCAGCAACCCAACAGTTCTTGGACAGTCTCGACATCAACTTTGAGATGGCAGGCGCCGACCTGACAACGTACGGCAATCATGCCCTCGACCTGCTTTATGTCCGCACAGGCGGAACGGAAGGTATCTTCAAGGGACAGTTGCCACAGATGTTGAAGCAGTCGGACAAGCCGTTCTATCTGCTCACATCCGGCAAAAGCAACTCCCTCGCAGCATCAATGGAGATTCTCTCTTTCTTGCGACAACAGGGACTGAAGGGAGAAATCATTCATGGCAATGCCGGTTATATCTCTCAACGCATCCATCAGTTGGCTGTCGTGGCTGAGGCGAGGAAACAACTGCAAGGCTGTCGGCTGGGGATTATCGGTGAACCATCCGACTGGCTGATATCGAGTCATGCCGATAAGGCTGTCGTTCGTCAGCGACTTGGCATCGAACTGATAGACATTCCGATGAAAGAACTGATTGAAGAGATTGCCATCACACCTCAACGCATGCCGGAAGAGAAGAATGTACCGGAAGCACTGCGCCCTGCCATGCCCGTGGCTGATGCCATCTATCAGGCTCTGAAAGTGATTGTCGCCCGGCATTCCCTGCAAGGGTTCACACTACGTTGCTTCGATTTGCTGACTGCTGTTCATAACACAGGATGTCTGGCATTGGCAAAGCTCAATGCCGAAGGAATCATTGCCGGTTGTGAAGGGGATGTGCCTGCCATGCTCTCGATGAAGATTGCGCATGTGCTGACAGGCTTTACGGGATTCCAGGCTAACCCAGCCTCCATCAATCCTTCCACGGGAGAGATACTGTTTGCCCACTGCACCATCCCATTGAACATGGTGGAACGGTATGAATTTGACACTCACTTCGAGTCCGGCATTGGTGTCGGCATCAGAGGCTACATGAAAGAAGGACCTGTCACCATCTTCAAGGTCGCCGGAGACTTGTCCCGAAAGTTCATTGAAGAAGGTGAACTGATTCGGAATCAGGCACAGCCAGACTTATGCAGGACACAACAAGTCATCCTGCTCTCCGATAAGAAGAAGGCAGCTTATTTCCTGAAGGACCCGATAGGCAATCACCATATTATCATTCCGGGACATCACCGCCAACTACTGGAAGAAATATTCTAAAAACATTTGCGGACATCCGCCTTGCTAATCGGCTGACTCCGCTGATGGCAGGTTCATCAGTATCTGCACGATGCGCTCGGCTGAACGACCGTCCCAGCGGTCGGGAATGGCACTTTCCTTCCATGTTCCACCAACCATCTGCGATACAGCCTCACCCAACTTCTCTGCATCCTCGCCTACCAGCACATTCGTACCTACTTTCACCGTTTCTATATGCTCGGTATAACTGTTGAGCGTGATACAGGGGACACCGTTGAAGGTTGCTTCTTCCGCCACGTTTCCCGAATCAGTGATGATGCCAAGCGCATGAGCAGTCAGCCATCCGAACTCAAGATAAGAGAGCGGTTCGGTGCGCAACAGTCCGGCATCGTCGGGACTCTTCTTGAAAAAGCCCATTTCTTCAATGACCTCAGCTGCCCGCCCACGCAACGGAGCAACGACGGGGATGTTACCAGCCTGGCTGATAATGCGCTCAACCATCTTCTGAAGGTTCTCCTTGTCGGCAATCAATGCCTTACGGTTGAGCGTAAACACAAGGTAGCCACAGTCTTTCAAGTCGGGCAGTGCAGCAGGAGCCTTCAGGCGAGGAAGGTTGAAACGCAGCGTGTCCATCAAGATGTTTCCCACCATATAGATCTTCGACAACTCCGCCCCCTCCCTCGTAGCAATGGAGTTTGCCCCCATGCCGGCAGTAAACAGCAAGTCGCTCAGTCCGTCAATCACCAGTCGGTTAATTTCCTTCGGCATCTTGATGTCAAACGAACGGGTTCCTGCCACGAGATGTGCCAGCGTGATTCCCTGTTTCTTCGTCACGATGGCAGCAGCCATGGTTGAGGCAAGGTCGTCAACCACAATCACCACATCGGTCTTATTCGTCTGCAGATATTGCTCGAAGGCTGACATCACCTGACCTGTAAGCTCATTCAGGTTTTCACAATCTACCCCTAAAAAGACATCCGGCTTGTTGATTTGCAAGTCTTCAAAGAGTGAGGACTCCAATGTAGGATCATCTTCACGCCCTGCATACACAAGCATATAGTCTATGTCACGTCCATGCTCACGAGCCACACTGATGGCACGCACGATGGGAGCAACTTTGATAAAGTTCGGGCGGGCACCCGCCACAATACATATATTCATAGAGCCATGATTTGTTTTGATGTTGCAAATTTAAGGAAAATTGTTGAGATATGGTAATAGAAGGAACAGGGAAATTCAGAAAAGAATTATTGTTGTTCGCTAAAAGTCAGCAACAACTCATTTAGCTGATGGAAGATAATGCACATTTACGGGGACTACAATATTTCTACAGATAATCTGTAACGGGATTACAAACGGCCTGTAGTCCTTCTACAATACAGCTGTAAAAAATGTCCATTTAGTCGCATGGGCATCAAGCGACTAAATGGACATGAATATGCGTTGGCCTATGTAGGCAAGGACGCATTATTTTTTGAAAACAGGACGAACGCATTGACCGGCGCCGCGGTCGTAGCCACCGCCCCAGAAGGTTCTGTTCGAACCGAAGACAAGGGAGTAGGCGTTGAAATTGTCATCTGGGTCCTGTGCAGACAACCAGTACTTACCGATCTCGCCGACGTAGCGGTGTTCTTCATACCAGGGGCCGCCTGCAGCGGGCAAAAAGATGTAATTACCATTTATTTTACTAGTGAACATGCCACCTATAACACCATTGACCTTCGTCCACATAAACTTACAGTTGTCAAGCAGTTCCTTGACATCGTCTTTGGTGGGCATACACCAATTGCCTTCCCACTTCACATGAGCCACGTCATATTCCGTTCTACTGATGTCATCACCAATATTCACATACTCCCTCCTGTTCTTGTAATACCGATAATCTTCTTTTGTATATCTAAGAGGATTCTTGGTCTTTGTTTCTCCCCAAGCGTAAAAATCACCAAACTCCTCAGGTTTGGTAGCACCCACGTTGTAAGGCGCCCACTTCGTTCCACTGGGCAGTCCTAAGTCTACTGCTTCAGCGGGAACCGGCTGGTTCTTCTTTTTCTTCGTTTGAGCATTCACGCCATTATTGCCTGCCAATGCGAACAGAGCAATTAACATGATAAGTAATTTCGCTTTCATGGCTATTCTGTTTTTACATTATTTCTAATTAATTCTCTGCAAACATACAAAATAATCTGCAAAGTGTAAAGACATTAAGACTTTTTTTGTACATTTGCAACAAACTATTAATCCTGACAATCATGAAAGAAAAGAAAAAAGACATGAACCGACGGCAATTCATCAAGCACATAGGCACAGGAACGCTTTCCGCTATGGCGATGATGACCTTTGAGCCTCTGAAAGCATTCGCTGACAAGGCTATTCCCTCTGCCCCATCATCTGCTCAGTCAGATACGCCAATGATGACCTATCGTGTGAACCGCCATACGGGTGACAAAGTATCATTGTTGGGATTCGGCATGATGCGTCTGCCGAGGGACCAGGAGAAAGTAAACGAGATGGTGGATTATGCACTCGCCCATGGCGTGAACTATTTCGACACGGCTCCCGCATACGGCAACTCCGAAGTGGTTACGGGAATTGCCCTGAAACGGCACCCGCGTAACAGCTATTACATCGCAACGAAGATGTCGAACCAGAGAGTACACTCTTTCGAAGACTCGAAGAAGATGTATGAGCGTTCTTTCGAACGGCTCCAAATCGACTACATTGACTACTATCTGCTGCATGCCGTAGGCGGAAGTGGGATGAAGGAGTTCAACGAACGCTTCATCGATAACGGACTGCTGGACTTCCTGGTGAAAGAACGGGATGCAGGACGCATCCGCAATCTAGGGTTCTCCTATCACGGGAATGTCGAGGTCTTCGACTGGCTGGTGGACAACAATGATGAATACAACTTCACCTTCGTACAGATTGAATTGAATTACATCGACTGGCGGCACGCTTCTATGGGTAAGGGAGGCTGGAAAAGAGATGCCGATGCGGAGTACCTCTATAACAAGCTGGAGAAAGCCGGTATTCAGGCGGTAGTGATGGAACCGCTGTTGGGTGGCCGGTTGGCTAACGTGCCCGAAGAATTTGCCAAGCAACTAAAGGAACAACGTCCCAACAGCAGCGTTGCATCATGGGCATTCAGATGGGTAGGCACCTTGCCAAACATCCTGACGACGCTCAGCGGAATGTCGGTGATGGATCATGTGAAGGACAATGTCAACACCTTCTCACCACTCGATCCTTGTACGGAACAGGAAAAAGCGCTGTTGTCGCAGATTGCCGACGGCATGAGCGGCTACCCCACCATCCCCTGTACTGCATGCAGCTATTGTATGCCTTGTCCTTTCGGGGTGAACATCCCTCAGAACTTCTCCTATTACAACGAGGCGGTGAACAAGAAGTTGCTACCGCTACCTGATAAGTCGGCATCCGACTATTCCAAGAGGCTGACTGAATTCAAAGAAGGTTACAAGAAAGCCATTGACGAGGCGGCATGGGCCAACAAATGTATGGACTGCGAAGTGTGCCTCAAGAAATGTCCGCAGCAGATTCGCATCCCCAACCAGATGGCACGTATCGTAGAGCTGCTGAAATAACAGGCAATCGCCTAAATAATAATAAAGCCATTTCGCACCAATAGACTTAGGTGCTGAAATGGCTTTATTGATACAGATGCCTCTTGCAGATTCCGGTTATCGGTTGCTCTCAATCAGTTCCAGCTTCGCCTTTATATCGCTCGGCTGGCCGTTGATTTCATTCGTGGTGGAATAAGTAATGGTCTTCATCCACCCGTTGGTGCCAAACTCATAGTCGGCTGTCTGTGTCTTATCAATCTTGAAGGCTCCGCTGTCCATCACCATGTCGATGTTCTGTTCTATCATCTCGGCCTGTTGCGGCATGATCTTCTTCACCTGACTGATTATGTATTTCTTAAAGTCATCCTTAGACATCTCCAGCTTACTTGCAACCTTTATCTTGCTTGCATCAGGAGCCAGCAGCGTATATTGGTTCTTCATCTTCATGCCACTTGCATCCTCGCTCCAGTTCTCTGTACCTGTACTGATGGTCATTCCATTCAGCGTAAAGGGAGTAGGATTAACATTCATGGCATTGAGTATGTTCTCCTCACTCAGCTGCTCCATAGCTGTAGCTTTCAGCTGATCCATTGAGAGAAACTTGTCGTCGGTCGGCAGTTCGGCAAAGAGCTCTTCAAAAACATTATCGACATAGGCTTTCGACTTTTCCTTCACCTCTTCGAGGTTCTGAATGCCCGTCACCTTACCGTCGGCATCTGTCGTGAGAATAATCTTAATACCTTTGAGACCTTCAGACGTGATATTCATCATACGGCCTACCAAGTCGTCTTTGGCTGCATCCGTCTGCATCTTTTCCAACGTACTCGCTATTGTGTATCCGTCGGGGGAGGCCTTCGTCACTACATAACGGGTATCGCCCACCATGTTAATCGTCTTTCCTTGAATATTCGTGACAGTTGTAGCCCGATAGAGCATGTTGTCACCTTTCTTGTACTTCGCAGAAATCTTAACTCCTGAACCTTGCGCACTCATGGTCACAGCCCCCAGCAAGAGCACGAAAGACATCAATATCTTTTTCATCTTTTTACCGTTTATCGTATTAATCACATTCGATTATTTCTCGCTTACTTATCCTTGAAGAGTTCCTTGATGCCAGCAATGCTGCCCAGCATATTGGTTGCCTCAAACGGCAGATAGACCGTCTTTGTCTGATCGTTGGCAGCCAGTTCCTCCATCATCTGAATGTACTTCTGTGCAAGCAGGTAGTTGGCTGGATTGGTACTCTTTCCAACAGCCTCGGTGACAAGCTCGATGGCCTTTGCCTCTGCCTCAGCCTTACGGATGCGTGCCTGGGCTTCACCTTCAGCATGCAGGATCTCCTGCTGCTTCTGAGCCTCTGCCTTATTGATTGTTGCAGCCTTTTCACCTTCTGACTGAAGAATCTGACTCTGCTTCTGTCCCTCACTGGTAAGGATGGCAGCACGCTTGTTACGCTCGGCCTGCATCTGCTTCTCCATTGCCGTGAGCACGCTCTCTGGCGGAATGATGTCCTGAAGTTCTACGCGGTTCACCTTCACACCCCACTTGTCGGTGGCATCATCGAGCACGGCACGTAGCTTGGTGTTGATCGTGTCACGACTGGTCAGCGTCTCATCCAGTTCCATTTCACCGATAATGTTACGAAGGGTGGTCTGCGTCAGCTTCTCAATGGCATTGGGCAGATTGCTGATTTCATAAACAGCCTTGAAGGGATCGACAATCTGGAAATACAACAGGGCATTTATCTCCATCTGGATGTTATCCTTGGTAATCACATTCTGGGACGGGAAGTCGTACACCTGTTCTCGAAGGTCGATGTTGGTACTGTAGGCATAGCGTCCGCGCGAGAGCACCACGATGTCCTTTGCCCTGTCGATGAAAGGGATGATGATGTTAATACCGGGGCTCAAAGTTGCATGATAACGTCCCAGACGTTCCACAATCTTTGTCTCCGACTGAGGGATTATCACTAATGCCATTTTCACAAAGATAGCCACCAATACGATAAGAGCTATCAGTACATAATTCATTATATCCATATTATTCTGTTCTCTCCCCCCAATCCCACATTTCTGAAGGAAAGGTCTGCCGGTTAGTGGGGAGTTTGATGGCAGGCGGAATTGTTATTTATTATTTAAAGTTTCAAGCTTATAGATTCAATCGACCGATGCTTACCCTCTTAGCCAACCTGGAGAGATAATTGTCGAGCTCCTCATCTTCAGTCTGCACGCCACCTCTGCGGTTCTGGTGATGATACCGCTGGTAGCGGTCGTACATCAGTTTGTAGGCATCCTTCGACGGCATGTCGATAGCTATTAGCGAGATGCCAAAGTCGGTTCCGAGATATCTCTTCATCAACCTTGTCCATCCAGGCAGGTCACTCCGCTTCAGATAGGGCTGAAGGATGAAGAGTACTTTTTTGTCACCGTCTTTCTTCATGCTCTTCACGTCGCAGAAGTGCAGCACCCGGTAGTTCCTGCTCAGCAGGCGTGGCATCTCGATGCGGTCGTCGTAGATCAGCAGGTAGGGCTCGTGGCTGAACAGGCTGACAATCATCGACGCAAAGGCTGCGAGACAAGTGCCCCCCATCAGGACTATGGGAATGGCATCAAGGATGCCTTTCCATGAGAAAGTCATTTCCTTACTGCCGTGCAGCCATATCAGCCCAGCTGTGCCCGCCAATGCCACCAATGCGGCCAGCAGTAGTTGGCTTTTCTTCCGGTTGATTTCTACAGGTCGTTGCATCTTTTTTAGGGTGCTACTTCCACAGTGATGATGATGCTCTCGCGGTCAACGACACGCACGTTGGTGCCCACGGGCACAGCCTCGTCGTCCTTGGTGACGGCCTTCCAGATGTCACCGTCAATCTGAACACGACCGAATCCATCGGCTTCGATGGCCTCCACCACCCTGCCCTTGCGGCCTATCAAGGCATCGGCATTACTCACTCGGTATTCGTCATTGCGGTGCAGATAACGGAGAGCCACCGGACGGACCATGAACAAGCTGAACAGCGTTGCGGCGGCAAATATCGCCAGTTGCCAGTAAAAGCTAAGTCCGATAACGGCTGCAATGGCGGTAAAGACTGCTCCTATCGAGAAGCAGATGATGAAGAAATCGCCTGCTGTCAGTTCAAGTATCAGGCAGAGAACGGCTATCACCGCCCACATCTGCCATAAATGCTGTGCTAAGTATTCTATCATATTCTTCTGTCTTTTATATGTTTTCTATATTATTTCCTATCAACAAATATCGGATCAGAGCGAGAGAATGAAATCATCCCAGTCTTTCGAAGATCCCTTTTTCCCGAACACTTTCTGGTAGAGCCGGCTTCGGGTGGTAGCAACACTCTCCTTGGAATGGGCGGTCAGGACGGCTATATCCTTCGGCGGAATCCTCACCTTGATGAGCAGGCTCACGTGATAGTCCTGTGACGTAAGGTTGTAGAGGCTGTATAGACGTTCCGTGAAATTGGTATAGACCGAGTTCACCAGCTGCTCCAGTTGTTGCCAGTCATGGTCTCCCATGTTGTTTCCCTGCCTCAGCAGCTCCTTCATCTTCTGATAGACTTCACTACCGAAAATGGTGGTCTCTGCCTGACGACGTTTCTCCCCTTCTATTTTAGATAAGGTGTTGACATAGTCGAGGTGCGCCTTCCGCTCTTCAAGCTGTAGCCTCAGCACTGAATTCTCGTCACCCAGTTTCTGAATCAGTGATTCCAGCTGGTCGATCTTCTGCTGATTACGCTCAATGCTCTGCTTATTCACAGCCATCTGTTCCTCTTCCATCGCGTGTACTTTATTTAAACGCTCCTGTAAAGAGAGGATCTTCCTCCGGCTGTTCTGGACTACCAGAACGAAAAGCACGATATACGTCACTGCGATGATGATGAGCAGGAACAGCTCTCGATTTGTAAATATCGTCATTGTCTGATTCATACCGCAAAGATAGTTGAAAATTGTAAGACAAACAAGAAAAACAGTTTGCAATTGTTTGCATAACTGTGCAACTTCAATAAAACAGACAAGGAAACAAGGTTTTCATCCCCTGTTTCCTAAAATGAACCCCCGAAAGTCCTTTTTTCTGACTTTCAGGGGTTCACTTATTGATTCACATCTTTACTTTTTGCAGATGCCGCGCGATGCCAGAGCCATGACGGCATTACTCTTCACAGTTTTATTTCAGGAACTTGTTAAGAGCACTGATGATATTCTGCTTGGTTCTCTCCTCAAAGTTGTATTTGCTCAAGAAGCTATCGTCGTGGGTAGCAATAAAATCTATCAGCTTTTCAATCATGGGATTCTGCCGGGCAGTCTCATCGCTGATGGCAGCACCCGTCCACGGGTCATTGTAACTATAGACGAAGATGATGGGCTGGGTGCTCTCATGCATGGTCCACGCGAGGAAGTCGGTAATGAGCTTGCCATTGTCCTGTTCGTAGATCTTGTCGCAACGTGCCTGGAGGTAGAATGGGGATAGAACGTAATCGCACTGCTCGGCGGTAAGATAGGTACTGTCGACCTGCGAGTAGTCATAAACATTGTTTCCCAACTCTTTGAAGCTTTGAACATAGTAGGC
>Ga0247611_10009221_pt1 | contig 11934 bp, 16 predicted proteins | sample 177DNAGHGhighgp2_FD_192422 | JGI IMG/M metagenome (GOLD analysis project Ga0247611, IMG submission 192422) | Sheep rumen microbial communities from Palmerston North, Manawatu-Wanganui, New Zealand - 1770 DNA GHGhigh gp2 | ecosystem: Host-associated > Mammals > Digestive system > Stomach > Rumen... | reverse complement strand
TTTACGTACATTTTATGTTAAAAAACCTTTTGCATACCCCAAAATCAGGGTATGCAAAAGTGCAAATAATTCTTTATCAGGGAGTTATATTTTAACTAAAAAATGAGTGACGAAGTCAGGAAAAATCTCAAATGGCCAAGAGAGAAGAATCGTGTGAATAGTAATTAACAAAATCTGTAAAACGTAAGAAAGAAATGAAGAAAATTAAAAAGTTTGCTAAGAATCTCTTCAGTGCCAATCGCATGAAGATGCTCGCCATGATGCTTCTTTGCGGTACTGCCGTAACCTTTGCGCAGAACGCAGCTGGTGACTACACCGCAGGAACCAATGCTCTCTCCACCGTCACGGAGGAGATTGCGAAGTATGTTCCTTATGTAGTGAAGCTGTGCTATGCCATCGCCGGTGTAGTTGCCGTTGTCGGTGCGATCTCCGTGTACATCGCCATGAACAACTGGCTGTTTTGGACTGCCAGAAATGTACTGAAATGTACTGATATAGAGCAATTTGTGAAAACTTAAACTTTCTAAACGAAACCGCACTTATTCGGGATAAACGGGAACAATTTGGGCACCTTTTACTAACTTTGGGCACCGCAAAACCTCAAATTTGGGCACCGCAAACAGATTTTGGGCACCGCAAAAATGAGGTCAACAAACAAAGATTAGTAACCCAAAATACCCGAAGCAATGAAAGTAAGCGTCACTCTCCGAAAAAGTCGGAGCAAGAAGGAGAACATTGGCATTCTCTACTTCCGTGTAAGAGACAACAAGGCAGACCTGCGAGCTGCCAGTTCCATCACCATCAATCCCGAATACTGGGATGCATCAGTGCCAGGCTATGCCGCCAACACCCCGAACATGGTAGTCCCGATAGAACGGCAGCAACAGACAAACGAGTTAATACAGAAGATATTGAACATGATAAAGACGAAATACAAGAAAGGCATGGATGCCAAATGGCTTGCAGCCGCATTGGAGGACTGCACCCTGAAAATGGCAGAGACCAAGGCCGATGATAAAGCCGCCCTTCCTGCTGATGAGTATAACGGCAGCGAGGAACCAGGGCTGATAGACTACTTCAAGATGTATCTGGAGCGGTCGGAGTTCAACGACTGGCACCGCCAGGCGCAGACCTCTGTCCTTCATCGACTCCAGCGTTATGAGAAGTGGCTGGGGTACAACAACGGCAATTCCGACTTCCGTCTCTCCCTTGAACTTTTCGACAAGGAACAGGTGGAGGACTACGCCGACTACATGGAACATGAGCATGAGTACCGTGATGCTAACCGCAAGTTCTTCGACCAGTTCAACATCAAGAATGAGAAGTGGATTCGTCCCATTTCCCGAAATGGCATTATCAGCGGCATCAAGCGACTCAACATGTTCCTTAACTGGGCTGTGAAGGAAGGCTATCTGACAGACACTTCCTTCCGCAATGTGTCGCTCGACCAGCAGCTCTTCGGTACACCTTATTATCTTACCATTGAGGAACGTGACAAGGTGATGACCTTAGACCTCAGCCATTACCCACGTCTGGAGCGTCACCGTGACAAGTTCATCTTCCAGTGCCTTGTGGGCTGTCGCAGCAACGACCTTGAATACTTCACATGGCAGCACATCAATGGTGACTTCCTGGAATATATCCCACACAAGAACCTTCTGGCTGGCCGCACGGAACTTGTGCGTGTTCCCCTTTGTGACAAGGCAAAGGCTATCTTGGAGGAACTTGACCCCGAATGTGAATACCTCTTCCGATGGTTCTCACATGACCTATACCGACAAGACATCAAGAGAATCCTCAAAATGGCAGGAATCGACCGAATCGTGATGACCCTCAATCCGCTGACACGTCAGGCAGAGCAGCGTCCGCTATATGAGGTGGCTGCCTCACATCTGGCCAGACGCACCTTCATCGGCAACCTCTACAAACAGGTCAAAGACCCTGCGCTGATAGCGTCTCTTACGGGACACACAGAGAACAGCGTTTCCTTTACTCGCTACCGTGCCATTGATGATGACACCAAGCGTGACATCCTGAAGATGATTGAATAATACCATATTACCCAATAATATAAGAATATCATTAGACATGAAGATTTCCGCTTTTATCCGCGCCAAGTCCGCTAAGAACAATGTGACCGACAAGGCAACCATATATTTCCGCGTCCGTGATGATCGTACAAGGACGGACATCAAGGCCGCAAGTGAGCTGACCATCAATCCCAACCACTGGAGCAGCGAGCGTCAGGGCTACCGCCTCCGTGTGGCTCTGGTGTCCAATGAGGAACAGCTTCGCCTGAACCGCTCCGTGATGGAGATAACCAGCCTTATCTCCAGGGAGTTTTATATTGGTGCCACCAACAAGTGGCTGCAACAACTCATATTTGCCTACCACCACCCCAATGCCTTCAAGGTGCAGAACGGCGAGATTGTAGAGACTGGCCTTGCCGTCTGGGGCAGGAAGTTCATTGAAGAGAAAAGTCCGACAAACATCAGGCTTCCAACTACCGTGGTGTCATAGACAAGATGGAACGCTTCGAGAAATATCAGCGCAGCGTCCGCAAGATGAAGGACTACTCATTTTCCATCGGCTCCATCACTGCCGAGGACATTGCCGCCTTCAAGAAATTCGTGGAGCAGGAACACACCTTCGTGGACAAGTACCCCTCCATCTATGGCAAGCTCGACAACCGCACCAAAGGCAGGATAAAGATGCCCAGAGGGGGCAACACCGTGAACAACATCCTTACCATGGTACGCACCATCGTACACTGGGCTTTTCTCAACGGCGCACAGGGCGACAACCCCTTTGACAGGTTCGACATGCCGGGGACGCTCTATGGAACGCCATACTACCTGACCATCGCCGAGCGTGACCATGTGTTGGCATACGATTTCAGCGACAACCCCACGCTGGAGAACTACCGCGACATGTTCATCTTCCAGTGCATGGTGGGATGCCGTTACGGTGACCTTGTGAGTTTCACCACCGACAATATCATTGACGGTGTGCTGGAGTACATTCCGCAGAAGACCCGCAACAAGGTCGGGGCAAGCGTCCGTGTGCCGCTTGGGGCAAAGGCGATGTCCATCATTGAACGCTTGAACCGCAGTAAGGGCGAGGTGCTGTTTCCCCAGCACATCAATTTCAAGTACAATGATGCCATCCGTGAGATTCTGACCAAGGCAGGTGTCAACCGTATCGTCACGGTCATTGACACGCTTACCCATCTGGAGGTGAAACGCCCCATCAATGAGATAGCATCCAGCCACATGGCTCGCCGCACCTTCATTGGCAACCTGTACAAACAGGTCAAAGACCCGAATCTGATTGCTTCGATGTCCGGCCATGTGGCAGGCTCCAAGGCTTTTGCCCGGTATCGTGCCATCGATGATGACATGAAGAAGGAGCTTATTGGACTGATAGACTGACTATACTTCCTATACACTTATACCCCTATACACTTATACACAGTATACACATATACATATTATACACCATTTAACTGTAAAACATCATGGATATTTCAACACTCATGGAGATTGGCGGTGGCAACCTCAAACTGGAGGTCACTGCCGCTGACCTCACCAAATTCGCTAAAGATGTCGTTGACATGACCCTTGCGGCAAGGAGCAAGGAAGTGACCAAGACAGGTGCGAACGCCATCAATGGTGAGACCTACCTTTCCTCTGGTCAGGTATGTGATAAACTGGGCATTGCCAAATCGACCCTCTGGCTATGGCAGAAACGTGGCATCATTGCCCCTAAGAAAGTGGGCAGTCACAACCGCTATGCCCTGTCGGATATTGTACGGTTGTTGAACAATGGGCAGCTGGGTAACGTCCCCGTTAATTACCCATCTGGAAACACTGGCTGCAACGCTGATGAAACTGGCAAGGAGGACGAGACATGATACAGGACTTGAAACAGCAGAAAGGCCGTCCCCTTGACAGAGCCTACCTTATTGACGCTTTCGAGCTGTGCCGTATCAGCGCACGGGTTTATGCCAGATACCGCTGGCGGTATGCTGATTGGCTCACCCTGCGAATCGCCATGAACAAGTACAAGACTGTCTCTGACTTCCTTCACAGGGATGACGAGGACAAATCTCCCGATGCCGTATTTGGCAGACGGTGGGAACTTGTTGGAGAGCTGGTCAACAAATGTATGCCAGATTTGACCGACAAACAAGTGGCACGTCTTGGTGCCAAACTCTTGTGGATTGCCGAAAAAGATACTCCAGAGAAACTGGAGGCTGATTTACAGCGATGGCTACATGAGAGCAGGTAATGGTCTGGCAAGCAGCCCTCAGTCAGGAGGCGTAACAGTCTGCCGATGTCACAGCCACGACAGACCCTTACTACTTCTTCTCTTGACTGAAATAGCTCCACCTATCGGCACATGCCTGCGGCAAGAGCCTACAGGTGTAACAAGCCGAACAAAAGGGAAAAGGAAGTCAGCAGACTACCGCTTACCACCTTTCTCTTTTGACAGTCGGTTTTCCACCGACAGGGACTCTTCCAAGATTATGCCGACAGCCAGCGACTTTACAGCCGTGAAGCCCCAGTCAGTCGTGGTCGAATTACGACCAGTTATAGCAAGAGTTGCCCATGTCACACAAATGCGCTTCGCAGCATCCGTGCCGACAAGTGCCTCTTGCCACTACTCGCAGGCTCGCACTGGTTTTCCTAACCCTTTGTAGTTTACAACCGAAATGACAGATACCAACCCTAAAGAGAACCGTACCCGACGCATTCAGGTACGGCTGACAGAATCAGAATACAAGACCGCCGACGGCATAGCCGAAAAGTGCGGACTGACCATGAGCCGCTATGTCCGAAAGGTCATCACAGGCCACCATCCCAAGGCGCGGATGACCCAGCGGGAGGCAGATGCAATCGCCGCCCTCAACGATGCCAGGGGCGAACTTGTGCATGTGAAGAATGCACTCAAAACCCGGAATCAGGAAGAGCGCAGGAGGCTCTTCCGCAGTGATGACTTCATGCGCTACTGGCTCCAGAAAGTGGATACTCTCATGGAGCGATGGAACAACATCATTGAAAGTCTGTCCAGATAAATGCCACTTTGTCTATGATAGCACAAGTACACACCATTTCACACGGAGCCGCCATGACAACCTATGCCATGGACAAGCTCGATGCCGAGACAGTGAAGTTAAATTTCCTGCCGGAAGACCTGTCACCGTCTGCCATCTGGGGACGGATGATGCTGCATATCAGAGAGACGGAAAGGCAGCGCAAGGGCAACAACGAGTTCAAGAAGTTTGCAATCCGCATAGAGCTGTCCCCTTCCAAGGAGGAAACCGAGGGCTGGACGATGGCAGACTGGCAGCAACTCGTCGATGAGTTCATCAACGAGTTTGACTCTCTCGACATGACCCCTTACCATGGCCGACCGAAGGATGCACATACCAATCTGGCGCATAGCCAGTATGTGGCATCGCTCCACGTCGATAGTGAATCCGGCATTCCACATCTGCATATCGTGGTGAACCGTGTGGACATGAACGGTCATGTGAACAACGACCACAAGATTCGTGAGCGTGGATGGATGGCCGCTGACATCATCAACCAACGCCGCAGATGGAAACTGCCAAAGGATATACGCGACCGACACAGACACCAGATAAACGATGCTTGCAAAGCTGCGCTCCGTGAGCTTGACAAGTTCTCTTGGGAGGGCTACTGCGACAAGATGAAGGACAAGGGTTATTCCGTCATGCTCCGCCATGACAAGCAGGGAAAGCTTGTGGGTTACACCGTCTGGATGGGCAACAGCCACTTTAAGGCTTCGGAACTTGGCGTAGCCCGTAACCTCACTGTGCCGAAGATAGAACACACCTGGCAGAAACTCCATCAGCATGATGGACAGCACATAGTGGCTCATTCTGGCACAGGACTGAAGCCTGATAGCCAGTTGTCCCGACCTATCAGTGCCACACCTGATGCCACTAAGCCGAAGTCTGTAGTGGAGCGTTATTCGGAACGGATGGCAGGGCAACAGCGGACAGCCGAACCGCCCCGATATATCAAAGACATACCATATAAGGACGGGAATTGTCACATTGATATTCCGCAGTCTATTCACGACATGATAGACCGTGAGGTGTCTGTGCATCCAGACAACGAGACTGCCACACATGAGGATGTCGTGAAGGTCGCCATGCTCCTGTTTGCTGGCTATATCGACGCAGCCACCGCCATGAGCGAAAGCAGCGGCGGAGGGGGCAGCGCACCAGACAGCGGCTGGGGACGTGACAAAGACGATGACGAGGAGTGGGCACGCCGATGTGCGCAGATGGCAACACGCATGAGTACACCAAAACCGAAATACGGATATAAACGAGGACGTTAATATGGGACTGAGACAAAAACCTATACAGGAATACCGCCCAACGGAAGAACCGAAGGCGGTACCCACCGCCAATGCTGGCGAGAGCGCAGAACTGGAGGAAGTTCTGCAAGTGGCAGAAGCCGAAAACGCAATACAGGAGAAGCTGGGCTTGTTGCGCAAGGAGATCCAGGAAATGGAACTCACGCGCACCGCATTGAACGAGGCAACCAAGGCACAGACTACTGCCAAGGATGACCTTAGTGAAACCATGAAGGCATTCCATGCCGCCAAGGATTCTGCTGACAATATCGTCTCAGGTATTGTGGCGCAAATCGTCCGTGTGGAGAACATACACTTAACCGCCCATCTGGACGAGGGCAGCGTTGCTCAGGTTCAGGAGACCAACCGCACGGCGATAGAACATGAACGTGGGGTTCTGGCCCAACACAGGAAAGAGCAGGAAGCCATGTTCCGCAAGCAGTCACAACGCATGGCGGATATTGTTAGCAGAGGCGAAGGGGTCTGGATTTCACTGCGGCTTTTCTACATCATAGCACCGATAGCCCTGTTCGCCATATTCGCTTGGGTGATATACTTTTCCTTCTGGATTTACTTCCACTGGATAGCGTAAAAGATGTGAATTTATCAATGATTGCGATGACCGCTAAATCAGAATTTAGAAGCCTTAGCCAAACAACTCTACGACTATTGGTTTGTGCAGTTCGACTTCCCCAATGAGGAGGGAAAACCGTACAAATCAAGTGGTGGTCAGATGGTTTGGAATGAGAAGCTAAAACGCGAAATACCTGATGGTTGGAATAATTGTACGTTAGAGCATTTCTTGACCATAAAAAACGGGCGTGACCATAAGCACCTGGCATCTGGATTACATCCAGTTTATGGTAGTGGTGGCGAAATGCGTAGAGTAAATGAGAGCTTATATACTGGGGAGTCTGTCTTAATGCCAAGAAAGGGTACGTTAAACAACATCATGTATGTAAACGAAACCTTTTGGACGGTTGACACAATGTTTTATTCTGAAATGAAAGTTCCTCATTGTGCTAAATATGTTTTCTTTACTATCAAAGACATTGACTTTACAAGATGGGACTCTGGCACCGGAGTACCCAGTATGACCGCATCAACCCTGTATTCCATTTCAGTATTACAGCCCGACATTAGTTTGTTGCGTAAGTTCGATGAAGCGATTTCACCACTGTTTTACAAGATAAAACAGGTAAAAAAAGAATGTGAAGAATTGATTAAGCAGCGCGACGAACTCCTCCCACTTCTGATGAATGGTCAGGTGTCGCTAAATTCCAATTTATCGAACAGACAGGTAGATAATGGCAAACATTCAAATCATACAAGGTGACTTTGAGAAGAAACTGAAGCTTCAATTTGCTCCAGGCATCAGGGCTGGTTTCCCCTCGCCAGCTGAAGACTATAATCACGAGACGCTGGACTTCAATCGTGACCTTATCCGCAATCCTGAAGCGACGTTCTACGGGAAAGTGGAAGGTGACTCAATGATTGAAGCGGGTATCAATGATGGTGACATAGCCGTCATCGACCGTTCCCTTGAACCAAGGGATGGAGACATTGTCGTGGGCTATATCAATGAAGAGTTCACCATCAAATACCTTGATTTGAGCCACCGCAATGACGGTTATATAGAATTGCGTCCAGCCAACAAGGACTTCAAGCCCATCCGTATCGATGAGGATGATGATTTTGAGGTGTGGGGTGTTGTTATCTGGACGATTAAGAACTGGAGAAAATACTGACCATGTACGGCATCATAGACTGTGACAACTGCTACGTATCATGCGAGCGAGTCTTTCGGCCTGACCTGAAGGACAAGCCTGTCGTTGTTCTTTCGAACAATGATGGTTGCGTTGTGGCACGGTCAAATGAGGCCAAGAAGATGGGCATCAAAGCCGGAACACCTTATTTCCAACTTGCAGAGCAGTTTCCCAATCAAAAGATTGTCGTATTCTCATCAAACTATGAGTTGTATGGCGAACTGACGAGCCGTGTGGTCTCAATCATCTGCAAGGAAGCTCCAGCATATTTCAGGTATAGCATCGACGAGTGCTTCGTCTATCTTGACGGCATGGAGAAGATAGACTTGAAAGCTTGGGGCGAGGAACTGCACAAGAAGATCAAGCGAAACGTGGGAATGCCGGTCAGTATCGGACTGGCTCCCAACAAGACCCTTGCGAAGATGGCCAGCCATTTCGCCAAGAAATACCAGGGCTACCGCCATTGCTGCATGATTGATTCTGACGAGAAGCGTATCAAAGCCCTGAAACTTTATCCGATAGATGAAGTTTGGGGCATAGGCCGACGCTATGCAGCACGACTTGAAGCCCTTGGTGTGAAGACAGCCTACGACTTTGCCGAACATAACCAGACATGGGTAAAAGCCACATTCAATAATATCGTCATCGAGCGTACCTGGCGAGAACTCAACGGCGAGGACTGTGTTCCCAATGAGGAAATGGCTAAGAAGAAGAGCATCTGTACCAGCCGTTCGTTTAACGGCATGATTACAGACCTCGACGGACTCCGTACCCATGTATCGAACTATGCTGCCCGATGTGCCGAGAAACTGCGCCAGCAGGGTACGGTTGCTTCCATTGTGGGTGTCTTCCTTAACACCAATGCTTTCCGAGAAGACCTGCCTCAGTACTGGAACTTTCAGGAAATGCGACTCGTCACACCTTCCAGCTCGACCATCACTATTGTCAAGGCTGCCAATGAAGTGCTTCAGAGGCTCTACCGGCAGGGCTATCATTACAAGAAAGCCGGTGTCATCGTTATGGGAATCGGGCCGAACAGTCCCATCCAGCAGGATCTATTCGACATAAATGCTGAACAGTTCGAGAAGATGAAGCGTCTGGATGCCGTTATTGACCGCATCAACAAGGTCAATGGCACAGAGACCATCGTGCTCGGCAGTCAGCAATATACTCAAAAAGACGGCAAGGGAAAGGCGAATGTCTTTGCAAATGCCATCAAGCATGATTTCAAGAGTAAGAATCCAACGACTCGTTGGAGTGACATTATTGTTTTAAAGTAAGGGAAAGAAGAAATGACAACAAGGCAACTCATACTCATCTACCTCATAGCCATCAACGTGGTCACATTCTTCTTGTATGGCATGGACAAGTGGAAAGCCAAACGCTCCAAATGGCGTATCTCAGAAGCTACGCTATTGGGATTGGCCGTCATTGGAGGTAGTATCGGAGCATGGTTGGGCATGAAGGTATGGCACCATAAGACAATGCATAAGAAGTTCAAGTATGGACTTCCCCTGATTCTGATTGTTCAAATTGCCATTGTCTTCTTGACATCATGCAGGTCGAAGCAGACAGTTGAGTTATCAGCATCCATAGAATCTCACAAGTATGAGCCAGAGCATTCGCCAAACGTATTCCTTGTGATGTACGATGAGAAGGTGGGCAAAGAACATTTGCAAAAAGCCATCAAGGAATACAAATGTGAGATTGTCTATGATTATGGGATGATTAACGGCATGGCACTGAAGAAGCCTGAAGACAAGACGCTCGAAGAAACCATGCAATATTTCAGAGGAGTCAAAGGAGTACTGACAGTGGAATACGACCACATCATCCGACTCACAGACCCTGTAAAACCAAGATTAGAGGTAAAATGAAGTTAACCTACATATTCCATAGTGGCTTCGTGCTTGAAGCCGAGCAGTCCATCCTGATATTCGATTATTGGATGGATCCAGGCAATGTGATGGAATTAGTCCTTCAGAGCAAGAAGCCTCTCTATGTATTCTCCAGCCATTTCCACGAAGACCACTTCAGTAGGGAAATCTTCGAATGGAGAAAGCAGAAGGAGAATATCACCTATATCCTGAGCAAGGATATTCTCAGACATAGGAGAGCCAGTAAGGAAGAAGCCGATGCTTGGTTAGCCAAAGGTGCATCATGGGCAGATGAAAGAATATCCGTGAGGGCATTGGGCAGTACGGATAGCGGTGTGTCTTGGATTGTCGAGACCGAGGGAAAACGAATCTTTCATGCTGGCGACCTTTGCAACTGGTATGCGCGGTTCTTGCCTGATGCTGTGCCAGGTCAAACTATCTATAGCGAAGAGTTTGAGGAATACATTGACCCGATAGCCCACGAAAAGCAATACTTGGGTGAGCTGAAGGACATTCGCAAGGTGGCAGACGGCTTCGACCTTGTGATGCTCCCCGTAGATGGACGCATTGGCAACGGCTATACCCTCGGTGGCCGACAGTTCATAGAGCGTTTCAAAGTGGGCATGTTTGTACCTATGCACTTCGTAGCCAGTGGATTTGAATCTGCATGGCGTATGAAGGAGTTCACAGATGAAAAGAACATCCGTTTCTGGGAGATTGCCAGAGAAGGAGAAACGATTGAGATACAATGAACAAAGTTCGCATAACAGCCATTCGCCAGACGGTCTATGAGGACTTGATGGCGAAGTATGAAAATCCCATCGAGCACACTTGCGATGTGAAGGAGGGTCAGCAATGGATTTCAGTTGATGGCGAGTGTCCCGAAGGCATGTGCCCTGCGGCTTGGTATTCCATGCGCGAGTTTGTGGAGTCGCTTGCCAGAGGTGAAGGTAACTTCTATGACGGTTGGATGAAGAACCCGATGAGTGCCATGATCAGTTGTAATGACGGTTTCCGTCCATTTAGTTTCTATATAGAAGTTGTCGATGAGTGAGATGTGGAACTTATGGCACGGATGCCATAAGAAAAGCGAGGGCTGCCTGCACTGCTATGTGTTCAGGCGCGATGCAGAGTTTGAGAAGGACTCCAATGTCGTGTCGAAGACCTCTACGTTCAATCTTCCCATTCGACGAGACCGACAAGGTAACTGGAAAGTTCCTTCTGGTACGCTCCTATGGACGTGCTTCACCTCTGATTTCTTCATCGAGGAAGCCGACGCATGGCGCGAAGACGCATGGCTGATGATCCAGCGACGGAGTGACCTGCATTTCTTCATGATTACCAAAAGACCAGAGCGTATTGCCCAATGTCTGCCAAATGACTGGGGCAATGGCTATGAAAATGTCACCATCTGCTGTACGATGGAGAATCAGCGGCGAGTAGATGAACGTTTGCCACTTTACCGTGAACTACCCATTCGACATAAATCCATCATCTGTGAACCATTGCTGGGGGCTATTGATTTCCACGACGGACTTGGCTCCTGGTGTGAGCAAGTAACAGTTGGTGGAGAGTCAGGCCGAGATGCCCGTGTCTGTGATTATGACTGGGTGCTAAATATCCGTGAGCAATGCATCAAGTCAAATGTCCCGTTCCACTTCAAGCAGACTGGAGCACATTTCCGCAAGGATGGAAGACTATATAACATACCAAGAAACCAGCAGATAGCACAAGCCCACCGTGCAGGAATAGACATCAAACAATGAATACCAAACAGATAACAGCAGCCAATGTTGATGAACTGATGGAGCAGCGAGAGCAGAGTCAAGCTTGCTTGGGCTATGCCGAGTCGCGACAGAAGAAGACCGAAGGTCAAAAGATAATGCAGCTCTATGAAA
>Ga0247611_10009220_pt1 | contig 11936 bp, 11 predicted proteins | sample 177DNAGHGhighgp2_FD_192422 | JGI IMG/M metagenome (GOLD analysis project Ga0247611, IMG submission 192422) | Sheep rumen microbial communities from Palmerston North, Manawatu-Wanganui, New Zealand - 1770 DNA GHGhigh gp2 | ecosystem: Host-associated > Mammals > Digestive system > Stomach > Rumen... | reverse complement strand
GCAGAGGTCGGCGAAGGACGCCAGGCCGAATAGGAGATTGGACGGATCACCTGAAAGAGGCTGTCTTGCTGAAAGAGAAAGCAGAGGAAAGAGAAAATGAGCAAGACAGAGAATGGCAGATTGTGCGTAGGCGTCGATCTGCACAAAACACAGTTCACGGTGTGCGCCATAGACGAAGAAGGCGAATATCTGTTGGAAAGGAAGTATCCAACCACAGAGGAAGGATACGAAGAATTCAGCCAAGAGATGCACAGTCGGGAAGAAGAAGGATACAGCATTGAGCTGGCGGTAGAAACGACCGGGAACGCACGGTATTTCAAGAACCGGATGGAGAAGGAATACTTTGCGGTGAAGGTGGTGAACACCAACCGCTTCAAGGTGATTACACTGAGCACCAAGAAGACAGATGCCAACGACGCTGCAACCCTGGCGTATTACCTGATGAAGGAAATGCTGCCGGAAGCGAACCTTTGCAGCCAGACGAGCGAAGAAATCCGCCGGATGCTGAAAACAAGGACGATCCTTGTGCAAAGCACGGTGAAGATCAAGAATCAGATCCACGGAATGATGCTGGGATACGGTATAGAGACAAAGGCAGCCCAGTTTCAGAGCAAGAAAAAGAGGCAGGAGCTGATGAACGATCTCGCGGATCACGAATACTCAGCCTTCACTGCCTCATCACTCAAGGTGATGCTACAGATTATAGACGATCTGAGCGAAGAAATCAAGAGGGTAGAAGCGCAGCTTGCGGAAATGGTGAAGGAAAATGAGGATGTGGAACTGCTGATGAGCATCCCCGGGGTAGGAATCAATACGGCGACCACAATCGCTGCCTACACGGAGAACCTGGAAAGGTTCGATGGAAACTACAAACGGTTTGCGTCCTACATTGGGATCGTACCCAGCGTCCACAATTCCAACGAAACAAAGCATCTGGGAAGGATCACGAAGCATGGCCCTCAAGAATTGCGCACAGCGTTTGTCCAAGCAGCCCTCGGTATGGTTCGCCTCACCAAAGTAACTTCTGAATGGCGACTTATAAAGGACTACCACAGAAAGAAAGATGATAAGGGTTCTGGCCGCGCTATCATTGCCCTGGCCAGAAAGATTTCCCGCATCGTCTTCGTCATGCTTTCAAAGAGGGAGTCTTTCAATCCCGATCTGATGCGCATGACTGTACAAAATTTTCAACAAACAGCCTAAATCTATTGACTTTTTATAGGAGAGAGACCACATGAAGCTGGAAGACATGAAATTGACTGTAACTGATGAATCTGGAAATCAGGTTATCTGCGATGTGCTTCTGACTTTTGAGAACGAAGAGACCGGGAAAAATTATATAGTATATACCGATAATACCAAGGACAGTTTTGGCAAAGTACAAGTATATGCATCTGTATATACCGAAGACGACCAAACTCGTGAGATCTCTTTACAGGAAATCGAGACAGACGAAGAATGGGAAACTGTAAGTGAAGCAATAGAAATGGTACGAGAAGAAGTAGGCTTGTGAATCTAATTATGATTGTTCAAAAGTACAAACGAATGATGAATTAGGAGTTTCATACTCTTAAGAAGGACAAATAATTCACTTTATCAAAACAATTGCGAAAGCAAAGAAGGAGGGCCTACCATGACTGTTGAAACTTTGAACGAACTGCTCCCCAGGGCTGAAGCCGGAGATGTCCATGCTCAAGAAGAACTTGCCTTTGCCTATGTTGATCAGGATAAGGACTATACCAATGCTGTCAAATGGTTAGAAGAAGCAGAAAAGAAAGGTCATCTTTCTGTTCGCGGGGCGTATACTCTCGCTATCAGCTATGACGATGGCAGGGGCGAGATCGCAAAAGATCCTGTCAAGGCAGAACATTACTATAAAATAGCTGCGGACAGTGAAGAAGATAATGATTATGTAAATAAGGCATGTTTTTGGTTGGCGAGCGGGCACTGGGCAGGAGAAATACAATTTGGCGAAGATGATGAAGTGGCAGTCTATTACCTCGAAAGACTTCTTTCAAGGCAATCTCCTGCAATGAAAGACGATGCAAAAGGTAATCTGGCATTACTACATTCTTTCTCAACTGGCAAAGTGTTTGATCCCGAGAAATCAAGGATGTATATTGCCCAGGTCAAGGATAGTACAGACGAGGATGTGCAAAGGCAAATAAAAGACGCTGAAGAAAACTTGTCGTATTACGAGATTGCTAAAGCTGCTCAAGAAGTGATGCAGGCTGCTTCTGAGGGAGAAGAACGGACGAGACGTGAACGTGCTGAAAATGGAGATCCAATGGCACAGTTCCTGCTTTATGTCAAAGCTCCTGATGAGGAAAAGGGTCAATATGAGCACTTCCTCATTTCTTCGGCCGAACAAGGCTACTTGCCAGCACAAGTTCGCCTGCTTGGTGTTAAAGGTTTCAGAGAAGGTGACGAGGTTAACGCATATCAATTGGCAAAGAAAATTTGGGACAACCCCGAGTTCCACTCCGACGATATGTATAAAGGAATAAGAGCGACGGTTGCTTTCCAACTTGGCACCGCTCTTTATGAAGGAACAGGAGTCGAAAAGGATGAGGACAAAGCCCATGAGTATCTACGCTTTGTTGCCGATTCTGACGATGACTCGGTTTTGATTCAGCGCGCAAGAGTTACTTGTGCGATAATAGAGCTTAACGAAAAAAGTCCACATTACAACCTTGGTTCAGCAGCTGAAACATGCGAAAGAGTTCTCTATTCAACAGATACAGACCACAAGACATGGGCATTAAGAATTTTAATGGCCATATATTGTGACCCTAAGAGCTCATTAAAAAATGTTGATAAAGCAATTGAGTTCTCACAGATGGCTTCCCAAGTCGATGATGATGAGTTGAAGAAACTTGGAGAAGAAACCTTAAAGGTAAATGAAGCAAGAAAGGAACTGCTAAACAAAGCAGAGCAAAACGACGGCGATGCTTTGTATACTCTGAGCGATGATCCATTCTTCTCCGATGAATCGGAACAGTATTTGCTTCGCGCTGCTAACGCTGGAAGTGCACCTGCGCAAGTCAAGCTTGCTGTTAGATATATGCTTGAAGAAAACAAGGCTGAGAGCTTCAAATGGGCCCAGAAAGCCTATAATTCTGGTGCGCGAAATGCATTCTTAGCATGGACGATTGGGTTTGCTTATGCAAATGGCGAGGTAGTTTCTCAAAACCCGGCAATAGCACTTCGTTACATTCGGGAAGCTGCAGATACAGCTTCTGGTGATCATGATATTTGGATTGACAAAGCTAGAGCATTTCTGATGATGGAACTTTGTAACGCGAATGGAATGTTTGGCGAAAATGCTCAAGAAGCCGTCCAATATGCCGAATCTGTTTACTGTGATTCCGACAGTGACTTTAGAGACGAAGCATTGAAAGTGCTGATTCTTTCATACGGAGATATTGATTGCCCAGCATTTGATCAACAGAAAGCAATTATGTATACAAAGATGGGCTTAGACAGTTCCAATCAGGAAGTAAGAACAGCGGCTCAAAATGTACGGAATTTCTATCACCAGATTGTAGTCCGTGAAGTAGTTAATAGGGATAGTGCTCTCAGAAATAATACTACATACCAGCCGACTGAAAGAGAACGGATAGCCAGTGCTATTAATCAGCAATTGATCCACTATAATGGTGCAACCAGTAGATCTGGAAGTAGTGGGTCTAGTAGCGGTGGGTCCGGCTCCGGCAAAAAAGGCGGTTGCTATATTGCGACAGCAGTATATGGATCATACGATTGCCCTCAGGTGTGGACCCTTCGTAGATATAGAGACTATAAGCTCTCTTCCTCAATGTTTGGACGACTTTTCATTAAAGTATACTATTCGGTTAGCCCTTGGGCCGTGAAACGATTTGGCAACACTGCTTTCTTCCAGAGATTCTGGCGGACTCATCTGGATAGATGGGTGCAGAAATTGAATAGTCAAGGATATAGTAGCGTTCCATATGACGATAAGGAATACTAATTTATCGTTTTGATGAGGTCAGATGAAAGATGGAAAAAGACAGGACGAGATTTCAGGAGACCCCTGAAGCGTTTGCTGAACGGATGTGGGCTTCCTTTCGGAGCTTTGAGCAGGCAGAAAAAACGAAACTTCCTAAGACCACTGGAATTGAAGGAAATATTAAAGAAGGTACCACATTCCTGACAAAATGGGGCGCTGGAATCGTGGCTGCTTTAGTAACGTTTCTAGTCGTCGGAGGCATTTTCGCTTCGCTAAGTACATCTCTCCCCGCTCTGGTATCAGGATTGCTTGCTATTTTGACTCTAATTCTTCCTTTTGTTGTTTTGTTTAAGGTAAAAAACGCAACAGAAGATAAGATTCGTTTGGGCCAAAGCAATAAGCGGAGTGCCATTGATGCTACTATTCAACAGAAAAGAGATGAAACAACGGCTGCAATAAACCAGTATAGTAGTGAGTATTCTGCGTATAAAGCTGAAGAAGAACGAAAAAAGGCTGAAGAAAGAGCCAGAGCGTTGTCTGAAAAGAGACGGCAGGAGGAAATCGCGGCTATGCAAAAGGATAAAGAACTCAAAGCTCGTATCGTGAGAGAGGAGGCAGAAGCAGATACAAAAATGAGCAACAGCGGTTTGGTAGTAGAAATCGCAAAGTGCATTTTGCCCTTCTTTAAGCGGATTATTGATCAAGCAGACCGCGAGAGCCATATGAAGGTTCGAGTCAGATTAGGAATCAAGGTCAATAAAGATTCAATTGAGTACTATGATGTTTCGAGCCCGCAAAATGTGTCATTGTTTTCCTTCAGTGAAGAAGGTATTTCAGACCGGTTAAGTCCGATATATAGAAAAGCTCTGTGTAAAGCACTTGTAACAGAACTGAGGAGGTTATTGTTCGAAACATATTCTACTGATTCTAGTGGGCAAAAAATACAGATCGGGTTGGAAGGCACTGTAACATTGGTGTCTCAAATCCAATATATACCTGGCAGAGATTATACCGCGCCAGAGTACGATGACAAGAGCTTTGCAACTGCGGTTTTGCTCTATGAAACCTTTGAGCAGAAAGCAGAAAGGCACTTTTAAAGCGAAATGATTGCCGATGAATAATCAAGCGAGGTGATGGGACATGGGAGCTTTTACTTATTTGCAAGATGTAATAATTCCAGTTCTTGATCGAATAAATGGCAAAAGAATCAGTCTCGTCATCTCGCTTGAAAAGCTACCAGAAGAGCGGACTCAATTAATCGATGAAGCCGAAAAAAATACTGAAAAACAAAAAGCTGAATTCCGCGATATCCTTCACTCGCTGAGCATCTATATTCGGATGGCTTCGGGTGGAGAAGAGAATGTACCATCTGGTGACGGTAGAATAAGTAGCGTAGATTTATCGAAACTGAAAATGTTAAGTTCAACAGAGCAGGCTGATTCGCAAGGGCATCAGCATAGATTATTGGATGAATCAAGCGCTCAATACCGTTTTGTGTCCGCTAAGCTCAAGTTAATTGACTCCCAGCTTGACAACAAAATAAATGAAGTAAATAAATGTATATGCGATAAAAAAGAAAAAATAGAAAATGGTATTGCAGAAGTTGAAGAGCAATTCATTTCTTCATTTTGTTCTGAGAAATTCCAGCACCTCATCGAAATGACTCGCAGCGAAAGCGGTGCGGAAAAAGAAAACGAGCCCATATTAGGTTCTATAAAAGTGCCATTGCCAATTTCAGAAAAGGCAGCTGAATACTTGCATATAACCTGGCCTGATCTGTTCGATGCAGATAGATTAGCAATCAATATGGCATATTTACATGGTCTTGATCGAGGAGGCGTTTATTGGATTGATATTGATAGTTCCTGTGAGAATAAGGTAATTGATGGGATACAACATCTGGCTATTGTGGCTGCAGCAAATCAATCCGTCGAGCAGATCAGCTTTTTTGATCCGATTCGTTATAACGACGACCTATTGGGACGACTTTCTTCAATAGCAGGAACAAAAGGCAGTTCTGTTGCCTCGATGCCGCTGACTGATAAAGAGATTATAAAACGAGTTCAGTCAATGCATGAAGAAGTAGTACGATGGAATTCAGATCCAACCAATAATTCACCGCACCATTCAAATAGGATGCTCGTTTTTTATCAGTTTCCAAGTGAGTATAGCAGCGAGACAATCAAGAGCATAAGGTTTTTGTGTATAAATGCTAAACATCATGGCTATACAATTCTTTTGATAAATCGATCTGCAAAGATTAATCCTGGACAAAGCAGCGATATAGATTATATTCGTGAGAATTCTGTATATATTAAAGGACAAGGAGGAAGCTTTACTCTTTTTGAAAAGATAAACATGGGGTTTAGATGGTCTACCCCTCCACTGCATTTGCCAGATGCGATAATCAATAGGCTGCAGACAGTGAATAGCTCAATTAATCTTGATAATAGTTATGAAAATCGAGTTGGGTTTAGCGAGAGCACTCCCTCAAAAGGACAGCGAGATCTAACAAATATCCCATATGGCGTTGATTCATATGGAAACATAGCGATGTTGGACTTTGAAGACGAGCTTTTTGGAACTTTCATATGTGGAGCAGCTAGATCTGGTAAAACAACGATGCTCCATACTATCATTAGCGGCTTCTTGTCTCATCATCCTGATGATATTGAAATATGGCTTATTGATTTCAAAAAAGTGGAGTTTGCTCAGTACATATCCCACCTTCCGCCACATGTTAGATATGTATTATTGGAGAACTCTCCTGAGATTATCTTTGATATAATTGATGAATTATCTCAGAAAATGAGCAAACGGAAAGATATCTTCAAAGCGAATGGATGGACAAAGATTAAAGATGTCCCTCAAAATCGCTCAATGCCGGAAGTCGTCGTGATTATTGATGAGTTTTCAGAAATGTCAGGAGTGTTAGCTAATTCGGTTTCACTGTCGGGCAATGGTGAAGACTATCGAGAAAAGTTCCGGTTGTTATTCAGTGAGGGAGCAAGCTTTGGCTTCCGTTTCATACTTTCATGTCAAGCATTCTCTGAGGGGACCAGAGGATTGGCGGAGTTTGCAAAAATGCAAATTCAGCAACGAATAGTGTTAAAATCACAACGCTCTGAAATAAGAGGCACACTGGACATTAGCAATCTCAGCGACGAAGATGCTTTCTTAGTTGAAAACATCGAACCTCATTACGCTATTCAACGTGTCCCCTTGGATACAAGAGGCAATCGGCTTAAAAAAGTCCATGTACTATACATAGATGACAAAGCAAAACATTTCTCTTGGATAGATGAAATGCGAAAAAAATATAGACCTGTGCGGAAGTATGTTCCTGATGATGATAATGTTTATGGCGACAAGTTACCGATAACAATAGACGGTAACAGCTATTCTTCTTTCAGGGATGAGGAAGTAAAAATATCACAATACATTAAGGATAAGCAGCTCTATCAGTATAATGATGATATAATGTTGTTTATCGGAACCCCTCTTCGGATGAATCGCATATTGCCGATTCTACTAAGTAGAGATTATAAGGAAAATGTATTAATAATTGCCCAGAACTCCAAAATGATGATCCAGGCGTCTATCATTTTGTCAATGTGGAAATCTGCATGTCTGCAATCAATGCAATTTGAGATTCTTTCTTTTCAGCGTTCTCAACTGATTAACCAGATTGAAAAGAGTTCTGCTGATGGTATAAAAATCTATACTGGCACAAAAGCTGTTACTGACCGAATAAGTGAATTGGATCAAGCTGTTAAACATGGAGCTATTGAGAACAGAATTGTTGTGCTTTTAGGATTGGACCAACTCCTTCGAGAATTGATTCCCCAGGCAATAGCACCTTTGCAAATTAATACTCCGGACTATCTTGGAATTAGAAACCGTAAGGAAAACACCCAAACTCCTAGTGCTCCAAAGTTACAAGAACAACAAATTGACTATGGACAGATAGTTAAATCATTGTTGACTGCCGGACCCCTTTTGGGCCTTCATTTTGTGACTTTCTTTAACAGTACTGCTGCTTATACTCAAAATAGAATTCCTGACTCGTTTAGACATAAGATTCTTTTTAAGACTTCAGCGCAAGATGCAGCAAATTTGATGATACCTTCTGCGCAAGCTATGTACTTTTCTAGAATTGGTGATTTAGAGTATCGTTATACAAACGGTCTTGATAAGAACACTTTCAGGCCATTCTTTCATCCGTTTTTATCGTGGGAGGACCTAGAAATGGATGAAAACTGGAACATCCATTCTGTTGGCCTTTCTAATGAAGATGACTATTTGGTATAGGAGGATAAAACATGTCAGAAACCGGATTTGGAAAAACTTCACTCCAATCAGTACAGACTAGTCTACATGCCTTGCAGACATTCTATCATTCTTTAGAGGATGAAAAGAATTGCATCATTCAAGCTGGTCAACAACTTGCCGTAGCACTGCAGGAGGATGATGCAGCATGGGAGGCGCTATACCGTATAAATGACATCATTCTTCCTGACATTGACCACTCAATTGCAAAAGCTGAGGAATTAATTGCAGCCCTTGCAGCCTATGCTGAGCACCTAATTGACACTTATAATCAAACTCACCAGGAGGGATAACAATGGCATACGATGTCAATGCACTGACAACCAGAGAAGGTGTGCTTGCTCTCAGAAATATGGTATCACAGCTAAACCAAGCAGCGATAAATCTGGAAACCAGTGCCGAAACGGTTGAAACCGTGCTAAACACTGAAATGGACAGCCTAGGACCTTATCAGGCTGGCTACGAGGCAATGATGTCATTTGCCAGGGTTGCGATACTGGACGCGTCTGGCGACATTGATGCACTTAAACAACGTCTATCTTTCATTGCTGAAAGTAATGAAAACTGGCTCAATTCACAGAAGCCCTCTGACAGTGGAGCGGGAACTCCCAGTTCTAGTGAGGCCTGGCCTTCACCGCCAGTAGATGTTAAAAAAAAAGTCCGGTAGTATTTGATACAGCTTGCCATTCTAAAAGTATTACCACAAATGTATCCTCCAATTATGTGCGTTTTTCGGTACAAAGTATTCGGAGAGACCTTGATCTAACTACTGGAGATTCCGCTGTATATCAATCAGGTGGAAGTTACGGAAAAATTCGTCGCGAATTAGCAACCCGTCGAATTATTGGTTATGAAGTCCATCATATTCCATCAAAAGCTGTTGTAAAGCGATGGGGATCAACGTATTCTCTTCCCGCAATTGCTTTGCTCAAGGAGGACCATGCTAAGACCGACAGCTTCAGGTACAAGTCTCGAATAAAGCATGAGTCTTTCCTGCCGGACGTGGCGGTATCTTCTTCATATATTGACCAAGCAAAGGAGCGGATTGGGGTTGCCCAATTGTTTGAATTAATCAGAATCGAACTACTGAACATTCGTGATCAGTGTGGACACAAATATGATGGAGCGATTAGCCAATACCTTGACGCTCTTGAAGCGTATATACTCAAGCATGACTATCCTCAATTATGAGTTCTAAGGCCTCCTGTGCATGATCATTAGTCAACTTTTGATGCTTACGATATGAATGGATCAAAGACAGGCATATATCTGGTGGCAGAGACCACTTTGGTTTTGCAAACCAACCCACAACTATGACTTCAGAGTAGAAAGGAAATTTGAATGCGACGAAATCCCAATATCGTGGTTAGAAAAGTAGATCCGGCAAATTTTTTAGTCGATATAACGAAATGCTACAACAGCAGCGAGGAAACGTTACTTGAAGTAGACGAGATGGGTTTAGCCGTATGGAACTGTATAGAGGATGGAATGCAACGCAAAGATATTGTTAGTGCATTTTTGACCCTGCTCGTTGATGAAAAAACTGACGAGTTCGTTACCATGGTAACACAAGACGTAAATAGCTTTTTGGATCTTTTGCAGCAGCACCAATGCATTTTGGAGGAATAATGATGGAGTGTCATACTTCCGCAGAGCAGCTTTCACAGATTAACATATCGGAGTACAATAAAGATCTCTGGAAACGCAACCGTCAGCCACTATCCGCAACCTTTGAACTCACTCCAAGGTGCAATTTCAGATGCATTCACTGCTACCTGGGGCAGCATCGTGAAAACCCGAGAGAACTAACGACTGAACAAGTGAAGCATATCCTGGATGAATTATCTGATAATGGTGCTTTGTTTGTTACCCTTACCGGTGGTGAGTGCATGCTGCGCCATGACTTCTCAGAGATTTACATGTATGCAAAGCGGAAGGGATTCATGGTTTGTGTTTTCACAAATGCTTACTATCTCACGCCAAAGATATTTGAGCTTTTTACTACGTACCCGCCTTTCTTTATTGATGTATCCCTATATGGTGCATCCAACCATACATATCATACTGTAACAGGTGTTTCTAATGGCTTTGATGTTGTCATTGATAACCTTTGGGAGTTAAAAAGAAGAGGCATTAAATTTGGAATCAAAACACCCATCTTCCAACAAAACATCAGTGATTATCAGGCAATGTGTGGTATAGCAGAAGCTCTTGGCGTAAAGTATCGGTTTTCTTTTGCGCTTTCTCCCACCATCGATAAAGAAGTATATCCCGTAACATATATGGTTTCGCCAGAGATAATGATCCAAATGGAAGCAGGTGATCCTGTCTACCGTGAAATGGGTGCGAATTATGCTTCTGTTGAAAACGAATGGGGCGATGCCTTTGATGCTGGTGAATTCGTTCCTCTCTATATTTGTGCGCCAGGCGTAAATGATATGTTTATCAATTTTGAAGGCGCTGTTATGCCGTGCGCGAGTTTCCGAAGCGAAGCACAGAGCCTATTAACAAATACACTTTCGGATATATGGAAAGACTTTGCAAAATATAGAAAAATACCTGCTACGGCAAGAAACAAATGCATGCGATGCGAAAGTAGATACTATTGTAGAGTATGTCCAGCTGACCAGTTGCAGTATCATGGCGATCCTGAGAGCACTGATCCATCCATTTGCGCACATGCTCATGCCAGATGTCGGTTGTTTAAGCATAACATTCCGATGGAAGAAGTGCTCCAGATTATGAGGATTGAATTGGGGAACTCGGCTGACTGATCCCCTTTTCATACATTAGCACATGGAAGGGAGGTGTAATGATGAAGTACAAGAAACCGGAAGTAACTCTCGTCTGCATGAAGCAGGATGTCAAGCATGCGGATAATAAGCGGGAGTGTGGCGAGTGGGGCTGTTGCGTAAAGAGTCTCAAGAACTACTGACCTATTGGTAGTACCTGGAGAGTGTTCGTACTTGAGGCGCAGGTTCATTGTGAGTCTGTGCCTCTTCATAAGACCAATGAATTAATCAATGAGAGGTGTACGGCTGATGATGGAACAACAGTCCCAAGAGTTGCTGAACGAAGCAGATCGTTGTTTTGTGGAAGGAAACATTGATCGAGCTATCAACATCGCGGAGTCACTGGCTCTTCAAAAGGATATGGGTGGAATTGAAAAGGTCTGCGCATATCGGTATGCCCGGATGATATCAGTTGCCCGGATCATTGGCCCCAAAGACTATGATACGCTGGAAGAGGATTGCAATGGCGTTATCAATGCAGGCAACTCTCTGTTTAATATGTGGAAAGGGCTTCTGGATACCCAGGAGCTATGGCCTCATTTGAACTTAACGGCAGACATCATCAACGATAAAATGAATTCGTATAGATCCATGATCTTAAACGCCATCTACTGCCTGGCAATCGTAAAAAACTTCAGAGACCATGACAGCGATGGGGTCATTGAGCTGATCGGAAGTAGCCGAAATAGCAGAGAAAAGACACTTTGCGGACTCGCGTACTTGAATAAAGAAGAATATGATATTGCATTTGCAATATACGCTTCGGTATATGCTGATGCTGCATATAATGCAAGCAATAAATGGGACGGTGAACAGATCCTTTATGAAAGTGCTCTGGTCGGGCT
>Ga0247611_10009219_pt1 | contig 11936 bp, 15 predicted proteins | sample 177DNAGHGhighgp2_FD_192422 | JGI IMG/M metagenome (GOLD analysis project Ga0247611, IMG submission 192422) | Sheep rumen microbial communities from Palmerston North, Manawatu-Wanganui, New Zealand - 1770 DNA GHGhigh gp2 | ecosystem: Host-associated > Mammals > Digestive system > Stomach > Rumen... | reverse complement strand
ACGAGGCAAGAAATCAGTGTTAAAGAAATCATCAAACATTGTTGGGAACCAACCATTGCTTTTCATTAATCCGTTCAACATAACTTTTACCTCCAATTATACTTTTAGTTTAACGTATGTTCTGATCGCCTCGGCCTTTGTAGCGTCGGCTTTCACCAGACATAGTACAACTTTCGTGCCGATTGTCAAAATGGCACTCGAAAATAGTCAGAATGGCACAGAATTTAAACTCGGTTAAACTATACCGACGATCCTTTAAACTCGTTTAAACAATGGCTGTCACAACAGATATAATGCTATTGCTGCACAGGCTTCGGCATCAGCCAAGGCATGGTGATGGTTCTGTAGGTCGTAGCCGCAGGCAACAGCAACGGTGTGTAGCTGATGATTGGGCAGTGAATGACCGAACTGCCGACGGGATGCAGTCAGTGTATCGTAGAAACGATAATCGGGATAGTCCATCTGGTACACCTTGAATACGGCTTTCAAACAACCTTCGTCGAAACGGGCATTGTGAGCTACAAAGGGTATCGCGGCTATCTGGTATCTTATATCATCAGTCTCTTGATCAGAGAAGTACACCTCGACAATTCGTTCCTCCAACTGCTGCCATACTTTGGAAAACACTGGTGCATCGTCTGTGTCATCTTGTGAGATACCATGCACCCGCTGACTCCAATAGTTATAGTAGTTCGGCTCTGGCTGAATGAGACTGTAGAACGAGTCCACAATATGCCCGTCACGCACCATAACCACTCCTACGGAGCAGACACTCGACGGCTTCTGATTGGCCGTCTCAAAGTCGATGGCAATGAAGTCTCTAAGCATTGTCAGGTGGTTCCTTCTGGTTAGTGTTATAATCAATTGTTGCCCGATGCGCCTGTTTCATCTGCTGGTTTCGTGGGATATTGTACAGTCGGCCATCCATACGGAAGTGGGCACCCGTCTGCTTGAAATGGAACGGCACGTTGGCAGCGATGCATTGCTCACGGATGCCAAGTACCCAGGCATAATCACAGACACGGGCTTCTGAGCCTGACTCGCCGCCAACCGTCACTTGTTCACACCAAGAACCAAGACCATCGTGGAAGTCTATGCTCTCCAGTAACGGCTCGCAGATGATGGACTTATGACGGATGGGCAGTTCGCGGTAAAGAGGCAACCGCTCGTCCACTCGCCGCTGGTTTTCCATCGTACAGCAGATGGTGACGTTTTCATAGCCGTCGCCCCAATCCTCCGGTAGGCATTGGAGAATCCGCTCAGGCCGCTTTGTAATCATAAAGAAATGCAGGTCACTGCGACGGTGAATCATCAGCCAGGCATCTTCGCGCCACTGGTCGGCTTCCTCGATGAAGAAGTCAGACGTGAAACACGTCCACATCAGTGTACCCGACGGCACTTTCCAGTTCCCGCTGCGGTCACGACGGATGGGCAGATTGAAGCTGGAGGTCTTGGTCACGACGTTTGAGTCTTTTTCAAACTCCGCATCACGCCGAAACACATAGCATTGTTGGCAACCCTCGCTCTTCTTGTGACAGCCGTGCCACAGGTTCCACATCTCATCCATGCTTCTTATACTTCTTCTTGACTATTTCGTATGACTTACGGACCAATTCCTTCAAGTCGTCATCGGATAAGTCCATATTCGGCTGGACACTTATCCAATATCGCTTGTCACCATTGAAAGGTTCACTAACGGCTTGATAATGCTCCTTCAATTCTGCCATCTCAGACGATTCACATTTGATGGTGATGTTTGAGAAGTCATCGACATTGAAGTAGCAGAACATGTGACAGTTGACGTAGAATACAAGAATGGTGAACTTTCCCTTCGAGAATTTTTCAAAGGGTGTCGCCTCGGTCACATCGGGCAACGACAGGCAGTATTCACGGAACTCTTCTACGTTCATATACCTCTAATCTATGATATAGAATCCTGCTTCTGAAGGATGATCAAGAACCATGCTCTTGGGATTCTCCTTGGTCAAAAGCCACGTCATCCAGATGTCACCTGCAGCTGCTGCTATGAAGAAGATGCCCCATGCCAACATGGGCAGACTGCCGATGAAGAGGGCAACAATGGCAGGGATGACACCCAAGACGATGCAAGGCATCATGGCTCCCATCATGTAGCCGGGAATATGCATCGGTTCGTCACAATGGCAGTAAGGAGTCAGCAGTTTCCACATCACACCGAAGCTGATGCTTTTCCAGCCGCTCTTAGCATAGCAGGCCCACGTCAGACCGTGAATCAGTTCATGAACGGCGATGCCAACAATGACGAGAATAAAGGTGATGCTCCAGTCGCCGAAGCCACCAAGGAGTTCACTTATTGGTTTCTTACCTGCCCATATCCAGAAGAACGGCACGAGGAACACGATAGCTGCCACTACCATTATCACAACTGCAAATATATTCGCCTTTACTATATCTATGGCCACCTTACGGTCTTTTACTTCATTCTCTTCCATATCATTACATCCTTTTCTCAAACTTAAACAGTCCGTCCTCCTGGTCAAACTGCTGCGGCATATTGGGGTCAGGATGATGCTCGTTGAAGAACTCAACGGCATGGAAACCGCAACGGTTGATGTAGAAGTGGATATTCCGGCGGTCGAAATACGGGGTGCAAGTCTCCCACACCTCAATTTCTGGATGCATCGTCTCTATCGTTTTCCAGATGGCCTGGCCGATACCCTTGCTCTGAACACCCACCTTCACATAGAGGAATGCCAACTCACCCATATTGCCATTAGCGGTAATGATGGCACCGCCTACTCGTTGGCCATCCTTGCTGACGGCTTCGTAGGCTTCAGCGCCTTCTGCATTCAACGATTGATAAAAGTCCTTATCAGGCAATACCTGCCACTGGTTTGTTTCTTCAGCATCTTTGTTGTATGCCTCGAAACCATGTTGGAAGGCCTCCTGCATCTCCTCTTTGAAAGCTATGGTATGCTCCTCAGAGAGTCTGACAAGCTTAATAGAATCCTTAAAACCAAAGAACTGTATCAATCCCGTTTTCTCCTTCAGGTCATCTACAGTGAAACCATAATGCTTTGCACCTGCAAGGGTAATGACGCGTTCGAGGAACTCATCGTAAGAAAGGGCAAACCACTCCTTGGGGATATCCACGTCGATGGTTCCCCCGCCGTAATGGCTGCCTTCGTCCCAGGCTTCGTCAAGCTCGGCTTCGTAGGTTCCGTCCTCCTTCTTATTAAAGCAGTACCATGATGCCCATTCTTCCAGTCCCTCTACATAGTGGCCTACGAAATGCGGGGCAGAGTGCGACTTCGGCGAATAGGTGGCCTCGCCCTTCTTCGCATCCCTTCGATAAATCATGAATTTCTCCTTTTGCATTTCTCTACTATTTGTTTATTAGAGTGCATGTCCGCCAGACACCTTGATGACTTGTCCCGTAAGCATCTTCGCCTGCTTACTTGCCAAAAACAGGATGGTATCGGCAATATCCTGCGGTTGGATCAGTTTACCCATCGGGATAATCGGTATGACTTCTTTTGCGAAATCATCGTCAATCCATCCTGTCTGAGTCGGACCAGGAGCCACAGCGTTCACGGTAATGCCGTACTTCGCCACTTCAAGGGCGATGCTGCGGGTGAGTGCTTCCAGAGTCGCTTTGCTTGCGCCGTAGGTTATCTGCCCTGCAAAGACCTGTGCAGCATCGGTGGAAAGATTGATGATCCTGCCGTAATCGCCACGATGCTTGATAAACTCTGTTGTCATCAGAATACTCCCACGGACATTGACGGCAAAGGTGTCGTCGATGACATTCTGCGTAATTTTCTCGATGGTATCAAGTCCATCCATGTCGCCATCTGCCGCATTGTTGACGAGAATATCAATTCTGCCGTATCGTTCCAGAGCGGCCGAGTAGATCTCCTTTACGGCATCTTCATTAGAGATGTTGCCCTCGATAATCAGGTGGTCAGCGCCCATTTCTTGGAGTTTGCTTTCCACGACATCTGCATTTCCAGCATTAGCCTGAAAGTATCTGTCAGCTCCATTCCTGTCAGTCTTTGTCTTGTCAAAGGGCCTTGGAATTCGCTTATAGACCATAACCACCTTTGCCCCTTCACGTGCAAAGGCAAACGCAGTGGCAGCTCCAATACCCTGCGGGTTGTTCGCTCCAGTAATCAGGGCCACCCTATCCTTTAATCCGTAATCAATCATATATTATTTTGTCTGCTTCTTAAATAACTGGAAATCGTAGCTTCTGACATCCGTCACAACGGTGTCTTCGATGCTTATGCTCTGCAGCACCAGCATAAGTGAGTCGTTGCGATAGGTAAGCAACTGCTCTGGATGATGCAGGAGCATGGTGTCCTTCCTAACGATGGAATTGATCGGGTATTCAAGAACCACTACATCATTGTTCTTGACGATGACTTTCTTGTTTCTAAAGTTGCAAGTATACTGATTTTCTGGAAGCATGATGCTGTAGTCGCCCAAGTCAACGGGTTTCTTCCTTTCATACCAGTTACCATTATCATACAAGTTCTTGGACTTGTTGTAATTGAAACCATATTCTGGGTGGGACCATTCACCGTATTGCTTCTTGAACTCGTCATTTCCTATTTCATTGCGGACATAGTTGACTACGCTTGTGAAATCCATGTATTGTTCGCACAGCAAACTATCCTGTTTGATGCGTCTCATGTCGATATCATCACTCAGTTTACCCGTCTTGGCATCTTTCAGCTTCAGTTCATTGATAAGCTGAGTAAGTCGCTGCTTTTGGCAACCCAGTCCGATGCTCTTGGCTGAAATACCAGGAATGTAGGTGAAGAGGATGATGGCAGCTCCGAAGATGAGTGCCATGAGCTGGTACTTACGTGTACGCTTCTTCCATAGCATCAATACAAAGAGCGTCATCAGCACACCTGCTACCATCAGATAGAAGCGGCTCTCAGTGAAGCTATAGAGACGGATGCGGTAGATGGAACCTATCCAGTACATGATGAGCGGAGGAATAGCTATCAGCGTGAAACTGTTGTAGAACCAGTCATAGTAGCGTTTGCTGAGTATCGACTGGGCCATGCGGCCTACGAGTGCCACAGTGATGAATCCCATCACCATCCATGCCACCCCGCCCTTGGGCAAATCCCATTCGAAGGCTATCTTTATAAAATAGGTATAGAGGATGACTGTGTAGATGATAACGGCTGGTGAAAGGATAAAGTTCAGGATAAGCCGAAGCACCTTGAAGGGTTCTGTAACCTCGTCCTCATTCTGACGGATTAAGGTACAGCAGACCTGTGGAGCGAGCACAAACCAGATGAACTGGATGATATGTTCGTAGAAATGCTTGGGTTCGTCGATGCCGAAGATGTAGAAGAACGAGGCAACGATGGCCACAACCGCCAAGTTGAGGATGCCGGTAATGAGCAGACCGAAGAACATCTGAGTGACTACATGCAAGGCATGAGCCGCAAAGGAACGGTTATCCAACTTCCTATTGCCTACTACAAGCAGAATGCCTGCCAGAACATAGGTGAACGCAAAACCGTATGTCCATAGGAACGGTTTCAGGTCGAGTGCCATTAGAGGCAGGAATAGGAAGAATGAGGCGAGATAGGCCCAACGATTAACACGATGGAGCCAGAAGGACAAAGCCACCAGTGGCACGAAGAACCAAAGTATGTCGCTGTTGACAGCGCTCTCCATCCGTGCCGAAGTCTCATTCCATGTGGATGACTCGCTGTCCCATACAGCTATGATAAAGAATACCACTCCCAATGCAGCTTCAACAGGGAAGCGACGTGGGCTTTGCAGTAACTGTTGGGATAATGATTTTAGTTTCGTATTCATCTCAATCCTATAGTTGTTACTTCATTCTCTTCTATCGTCATATCTATTTCTCCAGCTTCTTGGCGGGCCAGCCATAGTCCTGATACATGGTGACGGCGAGGCCGTTCTTCTTGACATAAGTTGCTAACCCATCTGCTCTCAATCTTTCGCGATTCTTCTCATCGCTGTTGATGGCTTTAAAGGCATCGAACTTGTCACCGAAGATCTTCTTGGCCGTCGGCAAGTATCTGGAGCCATCCTCTACCTGGTCGAAGGCCGTCACTTCAAAGCCCTTCTCAGTCTGTCGGATGTGCATCAGACCAGGATGGCTGCCGCCAGAGACGCATTTCAGGGTATCGCCCACCTGATTGTAGTTGAATACCCAGAAATCGCCCCATACAAGGATGTCTTCCGAATTACGCTCGTCAACCCTTACAATGCTGTGGATGGGTACGCAATGTTCACCCTTGGCATACTGACTACCGATAGAATCAGTCAGATAGCGGTCGATGGCAGGGAAATAGTTTGTTTCCCGCTCATTGACAAGCACAACTCTTTTGTTCTCGTATTGCTTGTCGAGGATGATGATGGATACGGGCTGAATGGTGAATGACTGTTTCTCGCCTGTCTTCACATCGTAAGTATAGAGGAGCGAGTCACCCTTTTCTTCCACCTTTACAGGATTGATTTCCGTTGCGAAGTCTGTTACTGGCAGAACTATGGCCAGCACAAACTGCTTGGTAAAATCGATAGCAGTTGGCTTACCGTCTTTACCCATCGTCGTAGCCATACCGAATAGCTTATTAAACTCCTCTTCCGTTGTGATTTTCGGGTATTCAGGAATCACCTGGTCATTCTTAAAGAAGTAATTCTTGGCTACTTCAAAGGCCACTTCACCGTTCCCTTCACTAATTTCAACTATCGTCACCGGCTTATTGGTGCATGCTGCCATTGCCAGCAACATTGTAAATGCAAATAGAATCTTCTTCATTGTATCTCTATTTTTGAATTATCAAATATATGAGGACTATCTGAACTAATAGAATCAGAGGAAGTCCATACTTAAACTTCTTGTGCATCGTCTTGTGGTGCCAGACTTGCATGCCCAACAATGCGCCGATACTACCTCCAAGGACAGCGAGTAAAAGCAAGGTGGCTTCTGATATGCGCCAATTTCCTTGCTTAGCCTTCCACTTATCAATGCCATAGATAACGAAGGTCACGATATTGATGCAAATGAGGATATATACTATCGTCTGTATCATACGCTTAATACCACTTGTAATTATGTTCCTTGCAATAGTCTATTGCAGGCTGATAGCCTTGGAACGTGGCCTTATGAATCCACTTCAATCCCTTGCGCTCGTCCTGTGGTACGCCTGTGCCTGTCATCAGGAACCAGCCGGTAGCGAACTGTGCCTGGGCATCGCCACCATTGGCAGCCAACTCATACCAAAAGACACATTCCTCGAGGTTCTTTTCCACACCATCACCATTCCAGAAGGCAGCCCCGCAGTTCTTCTGAGAGAGGACATGTCCTTGGAAAGCGGCTTCACGATACCAAAGGAAAGCCTTGTGGTGATCCATCTCAACACCATCCCCGAGGTAATAGGCGTTGGCCACGTTCACCTACGACTGCATATCACCCTTGTCAGCAGCTTTCATGTACCACTCGAAGGCTTTTTCCGCGCTTTGCACCACGCCTTTTCCGTGATAGTAACACTCGCCGACGTTGAAACAACCATAGACATCATCGAGCTGGGCGGCTTTCATATACCAGTCGAAGGCTATCTCCAGATTGACCTTTACGCCAGTGCCACGCTCGTAGCAGACACCCAGGTTGTTCATCGCCTTGGTATCACCCGCATAAGCCTTTTCGCGGTAATCGTCTGCTTTGTTTCGCTCTTTTGGCATAAAAACATTAATAACTGACCACAAAAGTAGCAAGAAAAGCCGAATTATTGCTGTTTTTGAAGGAAGTTTTGGGAAAAATTAGGATTTATAGTAGTATGATATGCAGATTTTCCTTAAAATGTTTGTTATATTAAACATTTTTTCTTATTTTTGCACCCAATAAAGTACCATTATGGGCAAGAATACATTTGGAAAGACGATGCCAAGGGCATTAAACCAGAACCTGAAGATCATGGGCGAACAGATTATGCTGGCTCGCAAGCGCAGGCATCTGTCCATGCAGGACATTGCAGACAGGGCGACAGTGACACGTCTGACTGTCTCAAAGGTAGAACATGGTGACCCGACGGTTTCCATGGGAATTTATGCGCGCGTACTCTTTGCGCTCAATCTGGAAAACGACATCACCCTGCTTGCTGCCGATGATGCCCTTGGCAGGCAGCTTCAGGATGCAGAATTACTTAGGAAATGAAAAAGATTACGGTTTACGCAGATTTCGACTTCCTTTCTACACCTCAGGAGATAGGAACGTTAGGCTACGAACATGTTCGTGGCAAAGATCATTTTGTCTTTGAGTATTCGCGCGAGTGGCTGAAGCAGTATGGCGGTATCCTGCTGAGCGGTGATCTGATGAATGTTCCTTCGTTGCAGCATCCTCGCGGTAATGATAATGTGTTCGGTTTCGTCAAGGATTCCTTCCCTGATCGTTGGGGACGTTTGTTGCTTGACCGCAGGGAACGACTGACAGCCCAGTCGGAAGGCAGGCCAACACGTATGCTCACTAACTACGACTACCTCATCGGTATTGAGGACTTCACCCGTATGGGTGGCATACGCTACAAGGAGGAAGAAAACAATGGCTTCATCAATGCAAGCGAAAAATTCCTTGTTCCTCCTATTGAAAGCCTTCGTGCCCTATGCGACGCATGCCATGAGATTGAGCTGGCAGAAGAACGCAACGAATTGCCGGAACAACGTTGGCTAGACCAGTTGATTGATCCAGGAACCTCACTCGGTGGCGCTCGTCCCAAGGCAAATGTGGTCGATACCGATGGCACACTGTATGTTGCCAAATTCCCTTCTAAAAAGGATTTGGAGAATACGGAGCTCATTGAGCATTTCTCGCATCAACTCGCGGCTAAGACTGGCATCCATGTGGCCAAGACGCGCACCATCAGGATTTCAAAAGACCGCGACCTGCTGCTCTCCGAACGTTTCGACAGGACAAAGGAAGGCCATCGCATTCATTTCGCCTCTGCCATGTCATTGCTCGGTCTTGATGATGGTGCAGGCAGCAGTACAGGCAATGGCTATCTGGATATCGTAGATTTCATTCTTCGCGGTTGTACTGATGTACGGCAGAATCTTCGGGAACTCTATCGCAGAGTGGCCTTCAATGTCATGTTCGGCAACACCGACGACCATTTCCGCAATCACGGTTTCCTGCTTACTCCGAAAGGCTGGACACTCTCACCAGCATACGACATCAATCCTGGAGCAAAGTCACACCAGTGCCTGCTCATTGATACATATACAGAAGAGTCGGACATCAATGCCCTACTCTCCGCAAGCGAGAGCTATATGCTTGAAAGACAAGAGGCAACAGAGATTATCGAGGAGGTTCGTGCCGTTATCAAAGACTGGCGCAAGACAGCCACAGATCTGCAGATACCCCTCAAACTGCTTGGAGCATATTCCATGCGTTGGGATGAACTATAAGATATTAATAACGATTGCAATATGGTTAAGAGACTATTAGATTTCCTGAATGCATCGCCAGTGAACTTTCTGGCAGCAAAGAACATTGCCAGTTATCTGGAGCAGGCTGGCTATCGTCGCTTAGACCCACAGATGCCCATCGGAGAGGTCAAGGCAGGTGACAAACTCTACGTGACGAAGAACGACTCGTCGGTCTATGCATTCCACATCGGACATAAGCCGCTGGCCGATGCAGGATTCCGCATGATTTGTGCCCACTGCGACTCGCCCACGTTCCGCATCAAGCCCAATGCCGAGATGACATGCGAAGGTGGCATCGTGAAGCTGAATACGGAGGTTTATGGTGGCCCAATTATGTCGACGTGGTTCGACCGTCCGCTGACTATTGCAGGACGTGTGATTGTCCGTGGTGAGGATGCACTCCATCCCAAGACGCTGCTGCTTCATGTGAAGCGTCCGCTGCTGCAAATCAGCAATCTGGCCATCCATTTCAACCGTGAGGTGAACGATGGCGTGAAGCTGAGCAAGCAGAAGGATATGCTACCCATACTGGGTATTGTCACAAGCGAGTTGGAACGCGGCAACCTGCTGATGAACGTCATCTGTGGGGAACTGGACATCAAGCCGGAGGATATCCTCGACTTCGACCTCTATCTGGCCGATGCAACACCTGCCTGTACCTTCGGCGTACATGATGAGTTCCTGTCATCTGGTCGTTTGGATGACCTTTCGATGTGCTTTGCCGGTCTTGAGGCAATGATTGCGACAGAAACCACGGATATGACCAAGGTGCTGGCCATCTTCGACAATGAAGAGACGGGCTCGCAGACCAAGCAGGGTGCCGGCAGTCCGTTCCTTTCTATGATGCTGAAACGTATTTCTTTGGCTCAGAGTGGTACGGAGGAAGCCTTCTATCAGGCCGTGGAGCGTGCCTTTATGATTTCAGCAGACAATGCACATGCCTGGCATCCGAACTATAGCGAGAAGTACGACCCCACGAACCATCCTGTGCTTGGCGGTGGACCAGTCATCAAGTTCAATGCGGCTCAGAAGTATGCAAGTGATGCCGTCTCGGCAGCCGTCTTTGCGGAGATTTGCAGGGAGGCCGGTGTCCCCTGTCAGCGATTCGTCAATCATTCCGATGCGGCTGGCGGCAGCACATTAGGAAACATCCTTGCTTCGTCGATTCCTGTACGTGGTGTCGATATGGGTAATGCTATCCTGGCCATGCACAGTTGCAGAGAAACGGGAAGCACAGCCGACCACATCTACTGCGTCAGGGCATTCACTAAATTCTTCGACTAGCGAAGCGACAAGCCGATTACTTCAGCTAACAGTATCTATCTGATCCTGATTATTGCTTGATAAAATGAGGATAATCGGGTTCACCGAGTTTCGGGTCGTATACAAAGCCCTCGTAGCTGAAAGCATTGAGATCCTCGGGATTGGTGATTCGGTTATCAATGATGAACCGCGTCATGGCTCCCCGACAGGTCTTTGCCCAAACTGCCTGGATTTTCAAGTCGTTCCCTTTGCGGACATAGAACAGGGGTTGGATAATACGAATCTCCTTGCGGACTCGCTGCCAGTCGAAAAGGTGCTGGTATTCCTCTGTGGCAAGATGTATCAGAATACCGTCATCGCCTTTCACGGAATCAATGAGAATGTCGGTCAGACGGCTATTCCAGAAGCCGAACATATTCTTCCCTTCTCCGCTTGGGAGTTCAACGGCTCCTTCCATACGATATGGCAGAATACCATCCAAAGGACGGAGCATACCATAAAGGAATGAGGTTATCCATAACTTCCTTTGTGAGTAATTGAGGTCATCAACAGTTAAAGTCTCTGCCTTCAGATGCTTGTATGCCTGACCATGATAGGCCAGGATGGCTGGCAACTTTGTCTTCTCATCGAAGAACTGCATGAATCTAAGCCTGTTCTGTTCAGCAATCTGCTGACTACAGCCCAACATATCAGCTATCGTCTCTGCGGAATACTGAGCCATATCCCTTGCAAAGGACTCTGCCTCATTCTGGAAACGGGGCATTGACAAGCTAACATTTGGTACAGACTTCAGCTTATCGTTCATGATCTTTGCGGAAGCGAGTATTATCTGCATTATTTCTTTTCTTTTGCTTTTCTTGCAAACTCAAATAACGACTCTGGCAGATGGCAGTAGCCTGTAGGATTCTTGTCAAGGTAATCCTGATGATACTCCTCTGCTGAATAGAAGTTCTGCAACGGAAGCTTTTCTACGGCCAGAGGCTGCTGATACTTTTTCTGCTCTTCGGCAAACACATTTTCGATGACGGGCAAATCCTCTTCATTAGTATAGTAGATACCCGTGCGGTAACGGGTTCCTTCGTCATGCCCCTGTTTATTGAGACTTGTGGGGTCGATGGCCTTGAAAAACATCTGAATGAGGAATTCGAGGCTGACCACATCGGGATTGTACTTCACGTGTACAGTCTCGGCATAGCCAGTAGTGTCCGTATAGA
>Ga0247611_10009218_pt1 | contig 11939 bp, 12 predicted proteins | sample 177DNAGHGhighgp2_FD_192422 | JGI IMG/M metagenome (GOLD analysis project Ga0247611, IMG submission 192422) | Sheep rumen microbial communities from Palmerston North, Manawatu-Wanganui, New Zealand - 1770 DNA GHGhigh gp2 | ecosystem: Host-associated > Mammals > Digestive system > Stomach > Rumen... | reverse complement strand
GGGGAAGAAGAAATAGTTGCTGAAGATGCTGCTTTCTTAAAAGTTAACGAAGATAAATTGTCAAGTTTTATGAATTTTAGGCATAAGGGAAAATGTTCGTTGATTCATTTGGTAGAACTAGTAAAAAGGCAATTATGCCGACACACTACTGAATCAGTTACACCGCCATTTGATAAAAACAATAGAATGGATACTATATCTTGGAAACTTGAAGAAGGTCAGCAAGATCCACTATCTAAAATGTTTGGCAAATTATCTAGAGGTGTTGATAAATTTGTTCCTGAGCTAGTAACACGTAGTGTTGGTGGTGTATGTACATGGATTGTTGAAAAAGTATTTATTAGACCAAAAGATAAGGATGATATAACCCCTGCTATAACTGGTGTGGACGTGGTACCAGAAGGCGAAACAACTATTCCTGAGGTCGGTACTTATCATAGTATCCCTACAGATTTTTATGATAAAAACAGGAAAACTTTAGATGATCAAGATGGACCAGAAATGTAAAAAATAAATCAAAGAAAGAATAATTATGAAAAATAAATTTGTTGATGGACATAGATGTGAAAAAAAACTTAAAATAGGTTATATAGTTGGATTGTTATTTATTTGTTTAGGAATTTTATGCTTTTTAATTCCTATGGCAAGTAAAACCGCAGGAAGAAGGCAAGAGGAGTCTTTAATAGGTGATTTCTTTAATGAAACAAATGATATAACTTCTAATTCAATTGATAATCAAGCAACAGTGGTTAGATATATTGATGCAAGCCCAGGAGCTCAGAATATTACAATTACAGATGATAATAGTGTAGCTCCTACAGATAGTGGTAGTGCCAATTCAAATAGCAGTGCTCCTACAGAGAACTACAGCAAGTACAATATGGTTGTTGAAGTTCCAAGAGTTGGAATAAAAAAAGGTATTTATCCAATGTCATCGCCATATAATAACATAAAGTATAATGTACAATTGATGCAAACATCCACTACACCAGATTGTAAGAATGGAAATGTCATTCTAGCTGCTCATAACGGCAATAGCACTGTTTCATATTTTGATAATTTGAAGAATGCTAAAAAGGGTGATAGTGTGAATCTATATTACCGTGGAATTCAATACGCATATAGATTAGTAAATATTTATGAAGTTTTAAAGAATGGAACTGTAGAGATTAAAAGAGATACAACAAAATCTTGTGTGACATTGATTACGTGTAAATCAAAGGATAAGACTAAACAAGTTGTATATATTGGCGAACTAGAAAGTACAAAGCAATATTAAAAATAATTAAAGATATTATAATTATTTACTTTTTGAATTTATTGTTGTACAATGAGTACGGACAATTATATTTAAAGAAAAGAGGTATACTTTATGAACGAAAAAATGCTTGAAATAATGAAAAATCAAAAAGGCTTTATAGCTGCTTTAGATCAAAGTGGAGGAAGTAGTAGTAAAACTTTAGCTGCATATGGTATTGCTGCAACAGAATATTCTTCAGATGAAGAAATGTTTGATTTAATCCATGAGATGAGAAAAAGAGTTTTTACAAGTAAATCATTTACAAATGAACACATTATTGGAGCTATATTATTTGAGAAGACAATGATGTCTAAGATTGATGATGAATATACAGCTGATTATTTATGGAACAAGAAAGGAATTATTTCTTTCTTAAAAGTTGACAAAGGTTTAGCAGATCAAGAAAATGGTGTTAAATTAATGAAAGAGATTCCAAATCTTGCAGAACAATGCCAAGAAGCTGTTAGAAAAAATGTTTTTGGTACAAAAATGAGATCAGTTATATATGAAGCAAATGAGCAAGGAATTAATGATATAGTAGATCAACAATTCGCTTTCGCTAAAGTAATTTGCGATAATGGATTGGTTCCAATAATTGAACCAGAGGTTGATATTCATTCTGAAGAAAAAGAAAAATGCGAAGAATTATTAAAAAAAGCTATTATCAATAAATTAGAATCATGGAATCCAGAAGACAAAATTATGTTTAAGTTCACTATTCCATCAGTAGATAATTTATATCTTGACCTATATGATTATGATGCAGTTGTAAGAGTTGTAGCACTATCTGGAGGATATGATGTAGATACAGCTGTTGAAAAATTAGCAAGAAATAATAAAATGATTGCAAGTTTCTCAAGAGCATTACTTCAAGATTTAAGAGTAAATCAATCACAAGAAGAATTTGACACAATTTTAAATGATGTTATTGTAAAGATTTATAATGCATCTATTAGCTAATAAATATTAGAATAATTAAAATTTGATATAAAAAAAGTCATATTTTTGAAGTGAACTTCATAATATGACTTTTTTATTATTTAAAAACTTGGTATATATATATATTCTATATGCGGTTTATAGCACTAATAATTCCATTAAAGCTTGATTTAATAATATTTTCATCTTCACCAATAGCCCATATATCACGTCCATCATGTGAAATGTTGATATAGGTGATAGCTTTTGATTTTTCTGAATTGTCATTATTAGATTTTTGTGCATAATCTTTAAAATCAATTGAATAGTCTAGTTGTTTGATAGTATTTATAAAAGCATCAATTGGTCCATTTCCAGAACTTGATTTTTTGATTTGGTTTCCATCAATATCGAAAGTAACTTCGACAGTTGTAGTGTTATTTGCTTCGTCGTCGGTAATATTATAATTAACAATAGAAATATGATCTTCACGATTTACGTACTCTTTTGTGAAGTGATTTATAATCTCGTCATTTGATAATTCTTTTTTCTTTTTATCAGAAATATCTTTGATAAAATAGCCAACCTCTTTACGCATATCTTTAGGAATATTGTAGCCATAGTGAGTCTCAAGAATATAAGAAACACCGCCACGGCCAGATTGGCTATTAATTCTAATAATTGGCTCATATTGACGATTAATATGTTCTGCATTGATTGGTAAGTAAGGAACTTCCCAATAATCTTTTTTCTCTTCTTGGATAGCTTTTAATCCTTTTGAAATAGCATCTTGATGCGAGCCAGAAAAAGCGGTAAATACTAATTCTCCAGCATATGGATGACGTGGACCAACTTCCATTTTAGTACATGATTCATATACTTCTTTGATTTCATTGATATGTGAAAAATCAAGTTTTGGATCAACACCTAATACAAACATATTCATCGCAATATTCATGATATCAGCATTTCCAGTTCTTTCACCATTTCCAAATAGAGCACCTTCGATACGATCTGCTCCAGCAAGAATTGACATTTCAGAAGTTGCAACTCCAGTACCACGGTCATTATGAGAATGAATACTGATAATCATATTATCTCTATCTACTATATTTTCGGCAACATATTGAATTTGATCTGCAAAAACATTTGGCATTGAGCACTCGATAGTAGCAGGGAAGTTGATGATTGGTTTTGTATCAATATGACCTTTCCATGTTTCAAGAACGCTATTTACAACCTCGATAGCGTAGTCCATTTCGGTAGTTGAAAAGCTCTCTGGAGAATACTCGAAATACCAATTAGTATCTGGATATTGTTTTATATATTCATTCATTAATTTAGCACCATCGATAGCAATTTGCTTTACTTCATCTTTTGATTTATGGAAAACAACCTCACGTTGGATAGGGGAGGTAGAATTGTATAAATGAACAATTACATTTTTTGCACCCTCCACAGCTTTAAATGTTTTATCTATAATCTCTTTTCTAGATTGAGTTAAAACTTGGATTTTAACATCATCTGGGATTTTATTATTTTCAATTAAGTATCTTGTGAAATTATATTCTGTTTCTGAAGCAGCTGGGAAGCCAATTTCGATTTCTTTAAATCCCATATTTATTAAGCAATCAAAGAATTTGATTTTTTCCTCAAGTGACATAGGGTCAGGTAAAGCTTGGTTTCCATCTCTTAAATCAACGCTACACCATATTGGTGCCTCAGTAATTTCATTATCCATCCAGGTTCTGTTTTTTGGTTTTTTCCAATCATATAATTTTTTATATTTATCAAAATTTTTCATATTATTAAATCCTTTCTATTTTTATTTAGTTTAAAAAGTTAGATGAGTCGATGGGTAACATACATGTTTTATCCTCCTAATTTAAATATAAAAAAACATCCCTACATTGCTTTATTAGACAATATAGAGATGCTAATTTATATTTTCATTCACATAAATTTTAATCTTAAAAATAGTATATATTTATACATTAAGCCTCTAGCAGGCAAGGTGCATATTTATGAACATGAAAAAACATCTCTATATTATTAGGCAATAAGAGACTCAACAACAAAGCTATTAAATTAGCATTTGCTATAAAAAACATGTTCAAAATCCTTTCTAAATTAATTGTCTGTAATATTAACATATATAATTTTTCTTGTCAACTTTTATTTTTGAATACAAATCTTTTTTGAGCAATAAAACTAAGTGTATATAAGACTATTTCTACAATAATTTTTGCGATTACTAGAGGCATTCCAAGAATTTCGTTTAGTAGATGTAGAGATAGATAATTTAGTCCTAAAATGATAATTGCTAAAGAGTAGTATTTTATAAAGTGAGAAGAAAGTTTCCCATTTTTATTATTAAATACGATATTTCTATTTACTATAAAGTTGAAGAGTGAGCTTATAATTCTTGCCAAAACAACTGAATATAGCAAATTATTTGTAAGACTTTTGAATACAAACAAAAGGATAAAATCCAAAAGTGCTGAAACAATAGATGAAATAAAAAATTTTGCGACTGGCTTATAAATCAAAATTGAGTCTTTGATAGGTCTAAAGTGAGAAGATTTATTACCATCATAAACGGTCTCGATTGGCATTTGAATAAAGTCAATGTTGTTTTCTTTTATTTTTAGTAAGAAGTTAAACTCGTACTCATATCGATTTCCTTCAGTGTTAAGCAAATTATCAAATAGTCTAGAACTATATGCACGTAGTCCTGTTTGAGTATCATTTAGTGAAATACCAGTCATACTATTAAACATAATGATTGAAAACTTATTTCCAAATTTGTTTCGAAGTGGAATTTCCGGTAGGGAGAAATCTCTTGTTCCAATAATTAAATCATGCTTTTTTTCAAGCAAGAGATTAGCAATTTTAATTATATCATTAGGTAAATGTTGACCATCCGCATCAGCACTAACAAAACCATCTGGCTCGTTAATTTCTTTTAAATATTGGATTCCAGTTTTAAGAGCATAACCTTTACCATGATTTTCTGGATATGAGATAACTTCGCAATCTAATTTTTTTGCTTGATCAAAAATGTTGGCATAATCGTTACCACTTCCATCATCAACGATTATAATTCCAAAGTCGCAATCTTTTTTTAACTCTTTTATTAAATCAATTAACTTATCATTTGGCTGATAAGCAGGAATTAGAATTTTCATATTCTTAATCACCTTTTGGAAATAAATTTTATAGCTTGATTATAATATAATCGAATTTTTTCTTCAACAAAAATGATGCTTAATATTGCATATTTAGTTAAAAGTAATATAATCATTTTGTATGAATAGAAGGGAGAATAACATGAAAAAAGTTTTATTTGCAACAAACAATCCAGCTAAAATTAAGCGCTTTAAAGATGCATTGCAAGCGCATGATATAGATTTGATTTCTATAAAGGATTTGGATGAAAATGATAAAGTAAAACTAAATGAAGATGGAAAAAACGCAATAGAAAATGCATATAAAAAGGCAAAGCCATATTATGATAAATTGAAAATTCCAACAATTGCGATGGATGATAATTTGTATTTAGATGGAGTTCCTGATGAAATTCAACCAGGCACACATGTAAGAAGAGTTGGCGGAAAAGAACTAACGGACGAGGAGATGATCACATACTATACTGGATTGGTAGAAAAGTATGGTAAAGATTATAATGGCGAGAAACGTTTGTATGCCACTTGGAAATATGGATTGGTTATATTAGATGATAATGATGAAAGATATGATTATGAATGGGAATGGTCAAGATTTTACTACGTAAGCAAGAAAAATCCAGAATACGAAAAGGGTTACCCATTAGGTGCAATTTCTAAATATATAAAAAATGATGAATATTATAAATATGAAAACAAATCTTCAAATGAAACAAGAGGAGAAGTTGAATTTGTTATATCAAAACTGGGAAAGAAGTAAGATTCTACCCAGTTTTTTACTGTTTATAATTTTGAAAGTGTGAGGTTTGTTTGTGAACGTTTTGTAAAAACTATGGACATATTTAAAATTCAATATAAAATATAAGAGGTAACGTATAATTGGTAAATGGCCTTTTTAGAAATATAACGAAGGAGAAGGTAGGATGTTATTAGCTTTAGTCGGGGTTACAGGCGTTGGAAAATCATATTATAAAGACTTAATTTGTTCTAAGTTGAATTTCAAAAGAATTAATACAATTAGGACCAGAGCAATTAGAAAAAATGAAGAAGTTGGCAAAGCTGGATTATTTTTTTCTAAAGAAGAGCTAGACAAGATAGAAGCCGAAGGAAAGTTAGCATATCGATTTGGTGTATTTGGTGGCGAGTATGGATATTTAAAGGATGAAATATATTCCGACGATGACTATGTTTTTGAGATGCATTATACAACCATTTATGATTGGAAAAAAGTAAGACCAGATATTAAGACAATTTATATTTTGCCTAGCGATATAGAAATAGCAAGAGCATACGTAAAAAGCAGAAACCTTCCACCTGAAAAGGAAATAGAACGCTTAAAGGAAATGGATGAACACTATAATAGATATATGAATGATGAGGATTTGAGGAATCAATTTGATTACGTTATTTATAACAATTATGATGAAAATTCCGCAAATGAGTTATTGCAACTTGTGGAGAAAATAAGAGGTGAGATAAATTAAATGAGTGGTAAGTTTTTTTCGGTTAAAGAAGATTATCCATCTATAATATATAACGCATTATCTACGGACTATCCGGATGTTGAGATAAAAAATATTGAGTTAAATAAAACCGGGTGGACTAATATAGTATACGAAGTTGCTACGAATCATGGAGATTTTTATTTTAGATTTCCAAGAGACCAATTTTGGGAAAGAACAATTGTAAAAGATTATGAATTTGCGCGTTATATAAAAGGAAAGACTGGGTTTGAAACAGTAAATTTGTCATTAAAAGAAGATAAGGGACGTCATTTTTCTGTCCATAAAAAAATAGAAGGCAAACCCCTTGCAATTAAGATAAAAGATATGTCTCAAGCAGATAAAGAAAAAGTGGCTAAGCAAATTGCTCAATTTATGTACGAGATGCATAGCTTAAAGTATAATCCAAATGGCATCTTTTCTGTAAACAATATAGGACTTAAGTTGCAAGATTTTATTACTGAATTATTGTCATTACATGTGGCAGATTCTGATAAGAAGTTTTGGGAGACACAAAATTTTAAGATTAAGGATGGAGATGAAGTTTGTCTTGTGCATGGAGATTTTAATTCAAGTAATATCTTGATAGATGATGACAATAATTTGCAAGCGGTCATAGATTTCGGATTTGCTGGATTTGGAAATAAATATAATGATATCTCAAGGGTTATACATAGATGCCCAGAATTAAAAAATGAAATATTGGCAAATTATGAAGCTTTTCAAAAGTATGAAATAAGCAAAGATGCCGTAGAAAAAGATATCGACACGTGGGACAAAATTGATACGGGATATATTAATTATATGAAGAGTGTGGGAATTTGCTAAGAAATTTGCTAAGAATTAGAAGAATTTGGGATTTTAAAAAATGAAAGATGGTTGTGCAAGAAGCGGCCATCTTGATTTTTTTTGAGAATATATTTTATAATTGAATGGAAGAATAAAAATAAATTAAAGAGATAGAAAGATGGAGGTAAGTATGTCTGAGAAGAATAATAAAAAAATGAGCGATTATATAGAATTTTACATTGGAATTATTTCTATAATAGCAGGAGTATTCTTTTTGCTAAGCAAATCAGTGGCTTATTCAAATTTTTGGGGATTAAACATTGGTGGATTTAATATCTCAACAGGTTTAGTGGTCATCCCATTAATGGCAGGTGTGATTTGGCTGGTTAACAATCCAAAATCATTGTTTGCAAGAATAGTTACAATAGCTGGATCCGTGTTTATAATTGCATCAATAATTATGAATATTAGAATAACATTTACAACAACTAGCGTATTTGATTACATTATTATGATGCTTTTGATAGCTATTGGTGTAGGGCTAATAATCAAGGCAAATAGTATGGCAAGAAAAGAGAATAGGTAGAAAAAATACGGCTTATCAGAGAAAATCTACATAATATATTGACAAAACACAACTATTTTGTTATAATATTAATTGATACAAAAATTTTTTACATAGATTCGATACCCGAATCTATGACAAAAAATGACAGTTCAGCCCCACCCCTTTAGAATGCATTAAACATGACTTTCTAGGGCCTGGGGCTTTTTTTTCGTGGGGACAGTCTTTTTTTGACGCGTGATCTATTGTTTTTATATAGCTAATTAAAATGAGAATATCTAAATTTTTGAAATTGTCAGTTTTAGTAAATAAAATGATTATGTGATATAATGGACTTGGCTAAATTGATTTTGATGGAAAATACATATTTTGGAGGAAAGCAAAATGAGTATGTTATATATTATCACAGGGCCAGCTGGTGTTGGTAAAACAACAGTATCAGAATTGGTGGCAGAGTCTTTAGATAAATCCGTTTTAATAGAAGGAGATGTTATTTATCACCAAGTAATAGGTGGATATAAAGCTCCATGGGAAGATGGTAATCATTTGAATTTGTTTTGGGATGCCGCTATTGAATTAATAAATGTATATTTGCAAAATGGTTATGATGTTGTATTTGATTATGTTGTGGATGTAGAGGATTTAAAAAGGATTAAAGAGAGATTCCATGACTATAATAAAAAATTTGTGATTCTGATTTCAGATGAAGATACATTAATAAAACGTGATAGCAGAAGAGATATATCTAATCAGATGAAAGAAAGATGTAAAATTCTTCTTAGAGATTTCATAAATAAAAATTTTGACGACAAGTATTATTTGGATACATCTAATATGGACATAGATGAAATTTCTAAAGAAATCCTAAATAAATCACAATTTGATGTATTATAATTTATGTGACGCGTTCAAAAAAGAACGTCCCCATTGAAAAGTAGAGGGAAATGTGCTATAATTAGGGTAGTGAAATGAAAGGAGGAGAAAGCGTGATTTTATTACCGTTTGTACAAACTTTTTTTACAACTGCATTAAATTTACCAGAGGCCAAGGGGGAAAATGCAATACAACCGATTAACCAAGCAGCCAATTCTCCTGAAACTTCAAAAGGTGGTTATGAGCCAGAAATGTAGTTAAACATGTTAAAGTAAAAGTGAAATAGATATAGTATTTATATCAATGAAGGAACTATTATTGTTATAATAGTTCTTTTTTGTTTCTAATTTACTCAAAATATGATATATATATTTTATAATTTGGATAATGAGATAATTATCTATACATAATACAGAATAGGAGAATGAGCGAATGAATGAGTTAAAATGTCCTAAGTGCGGGACAGTCTTTAAAATTGACGAAAATGATTACAAATCAATTGTTGATCAAGTAAGAAATGAAGAGTTTGAAAAAGAGTTACAAGCCAAAGAAGAAGTTTTTAATAGAGAAAAAGAGAATTCGATTAAGTTAGCAGAAGCAAGTGTTAAAGAGGAATTTTCTAAAATTGTAAGTAAGAAAGATGCAGAATTGGGTCAAAAAGATGTCGAGCTTAGCAAAAAGGAAATCGAAATCAATCAAAAAGAGATGAAGATTCTTGAGCTAATGAAGCAAATGGAATTGATTGATTCAAATAAAAAATTCGAAATCCAACAAGCAATAAACGATAAAGAGAAGAAAATTGATAGCTTAACAAATACAATTGAATTAAACAAAAGTGAATATGAATTGAAAATTAAGGAACTTGAATTAAAAGAGAGTTCAATTAAAGAACAATATGAAAATAAATTAAAAGATAAAGAGGAGCAACTTGCATATTATAAAGATTTTAAAGCAAAACAATCTACCAAAATGATAGGTGAGTCTCTAGAACAACATTGCAACATCGAATTTAATAGACTAAGACCACTTTTCAAAAATGCTTATTTTGAGAAAGATAATGATGTGAAAACTGGTTCAAAAGGTGATTTTATTTTTAGAGATTTTGATGATGATGGAAACGAAATTGTATCAATTATGTTTGAGATGAAAAACGAAGCAGATAAAACTGCCACTAAGCATAAAAATGAAGATTTCTTTAAAGAATTAGATAAAGATAGACGACAGAAAAATTGTGAGTATGCCGTGCTAGTTAGTTTATTAGAAATTGACAATGATTATTATAATGATGGAATTATCGATGTTTCACATTTATATGAAAAAATGTATGTTATCAGGCCACAATTTTTTATCCCATTAATAACATTAATTCGAAATCTTGCAAGTAAGTCATTGGAATATAGAAAAGAATTAGAAAATATCAAAGCTCAAAATATTGATATAACTAATTTTGAAGAAAGAATGAATACTTTTAAAGAAGCTTTTGGAAAAAATTATAGACTTGCGAGTGAAAAATTCCAAAAAGCAATTGATGAAATTGACAAAACTATTGATCATCTTCAAAAGACTAAAGAAGCTCTTTTATCGAGTGAAAATAATTTACGTTTAGCTAATAATAAAGCAGAAGATTTGACAATAAAAAAACTAACGGCCAATAATCCCACAATGAAAAAGATGTTTAATGTTGATTAATTATTCAATTTATATTGAAAAAAATCTTTTTTATAAATAAAATATTTCCGAGGAGGATTTATTATGAGCGAAAGAAAAAAAGCTTTTAAAAGCGTAAAGATCACATTTTTAATTTCTGCTATAGTTATTATAGCTGTGCTGGTTGCTATTAAGGTTATATCTATAAAAACTGGTGAAAAATCAACTGATAAAACAAATAATCAAGCAGATTCATCAATTGATGTTTCAGAAGAAGAAACAGAAGAAGAGACAGCAGAAGAGGAAACCGTGCCAGTTGACACAACAGCAGATCCTAAATACTATGCAACATATGAAACAGAAAAGTATGAGACTAAAAATGATGCTGGTGAAGTTGGAGTAATAAATGAAAGAAATATTATAACATTAACAAATGCTGCATATCCAAAAGCTGCATCTTTGATACAACAAACTCTAAGAGGTACAATGGATGCTGAATGGAATAATGATTTAAAAAGAGCTGCTGATGATTACAATAATGCTGGTGGTGCTGGGCATGAAGTAGGTGTTACATACAAGGTAAATTTAGAGTATCAAAATGAAAGCTTTGTTACATTCTCTATAACTATGACTGGTGGTTATGGAGGTGTAGGTTGGACTGCAGATTACATATACTCATTTGACACTAAAACTGGAGAACGTATAACTATTGATACATGCACAGACAATTCAAAACAATTAATTTCAACATTGGTACAAGCAACAAAAAAAGTAATGACAGACAATAATTATCCTGTTCAAGATATTCGTAATGAAGGTGAAGATAGCTTATATACTCAAAGTATGTCTAAAGAGGGATGTTTTGGTATTTTAGAAGATGGTATACATGTTAAACATCAAAAATATGAAATATCAGGTGGTTCTTCTGGTGTAATAAACGTAACGTTAGATAAGTCTACATCTAATTCATTATTAAAAGATAATTATAAAATCAAATAATCAAAAAAATAAAATAAAAGGTAGTAATTCGAGATAAAGTGAACCCAAATTGTTAGACAAAAAAGTTTAACAAGGAGGGTTCATTTTTATGAGTAAATATTCAAGTGAATTTAAATTAGAAGTAGTAACATATTATTTAGAAGAAAAAGTAGGAATAAAAA
>Ga0247611_10009217_pt1 | contig 11939 bp, 10 predicted proteins | sample 177DNAGHGhighgp2_FD_192422 | JGI IMG/M metagenome (GOLD analysis project Ga0247611, IMG submission 192422) | Sheep rumen microbial communities from Palmerston North, Manawatu-Wanganui, New Zealand - 1770 DNA GHGhigh gp2 | ecosystem: Host-associated > Mammals > Digestive system > Stomach > Rumen... | reverse complement strand
GTCATGTGATACGCCATTCAGTCCGTCAGAAAACAGATCCTCTGATCCCAATATCCTGTTGATGTAAGAAAGCTTATGCATCCTCACCCTCCTCAATTGCCTGCAGCAAAAGCAATGGCACGCTATCCAAACTGATTATACAAAAAGACACCTTCCATTAATGGGACTTTCAACGGGGAAAATGCAAGCACATAACAAGCAAGCAAATATTCTCAACATCATAGTAGCAGGTATCAGCAACACAAGAGTTGCTGTTCTGTTTTTCTGATATAATAATCGCTACCAAATAAGAGAATGGTATTATTTTTTTGGCTTTCAGAGATGTAAAGCACCCACTTTCATGTCAGGAGAGCCTATTATTAACTATTATTCGGGCAGGAAGTCATCAATGAAGAGCGGGACAACCAGAAAAAAACGCATTAGTGGTGAAGGCATCACCATTATTGTAATACTTGCCATCATTGTCCTGCTTTTCGCTTTCTTCCTGAAAGATATAATGCTGCCCCTGTTCCGCATGCAGATGAGCAATGACATTGACGGGGCAAGCGCGCTTCTGAAGAGCAAAGGCTACTTGGGCGGCATCAGCGTCATCCTTATCGAAGCACTGCAGATGATCATCATATTCGTATCCGCCGAGTTTATCCAGATCGCAAGCGGACTGAGTTACCCTATTTACATCTCTCTGCCTTTGTGCGACATAGGCATCTGTTTAGGTGCCACTATAATCTTTCTTCTGGTACGTGTCTTTAATTTCAACAGTTCCACTTATGAGAAGAACCGCGGCATGATAGATAAGATCGCCTCCAATGCCAAGGACCGCAACATCGTGCTTTTGCTTTATCTTCTCTTCTTTATGCCTTTTATCCCTTTCGGCGCCATCTGTTACTACGGAGCCAGCACGAAGATCTCATACGGCAAATACATGCTTACCGTTTCCACGAGCGCCATTCCTTCTGTGGTAGTATCTGTCCTTATCGGACAGGCCGGAAAGTTATTCTTTACCAACAGCATCCCGCTCTGGCTTCTTGTCCTGATAGTAATAGGGCTCTCCGTCCTGCTCTTTGCACTGATCTATTGGTTTATGCACAAGTTCGTGTTAAAGGGTACTGACGGAACACCGGATTCACTCTTTTTCGATGTTTTCTTCATGGTCATCAAGCTGATACAATTCGGAAAGAAAAAGCCGGCTGTGGAAGAAGATCTTCTGCTCGAAGCAGATCTGCCTTATCTGCTGCTTTCAAATCACGAGAGCTTTATGGATTTCTCACATCTTTACTATCTTTCCAACCACAAGAGTCCGGCCTTTGTCTATAACACTTACTACCGCACCAGCCCTTTATTCAAACTGATACAGAAGCATTGCGGATTCATACCCAAAAAGCTGATGACGGATGACCCGGATGCAAGGGCACGGATCGAAGAAATGATCAAAAAAGGCTTCCCTGTCGTTATCTTTCCCGAAGACCGCATTTCACCGGACGGACGCTCAAACCCTATCGCTCTGAAAGACGGTGATTTCTACAAAAAGCTCGATGTTGACATCGTACTCGTAAAGATCGACGGAGGCTATTATTCCCAACCTAAATGGCGCAGGAGAGCTTATTCATCCGATATCAAAGTCACGGTCAGACGTGTACTGAAGCGCGATGAGATAGCCTCCATGACCGTCGATGAACTCAATAAAGTCATTAAGGAGACGCTGTACAACGATGCATCGCTCTGCAACAATGTCACATACCGTCAAAACGGCAAAGCTAAAGGCCTTGAACGGATCCTTTACCGCTGCGCCGACTGCGGAGCTCTCTATAAAACGGTCGGTAAAGGGAACGAACTCAGGTGTCTTTCATGCGGTTCAGTCCATGTTCTGGACAACACATACCACTTCACGGATAAGATCCACTCCATTGCCGGTTATTATGATGCTATCCGCAGCCTTGAGGAGAAAGAGCTCGGTTCCCTTAGTCTGACGGCTGATGTCCGGATGACGGTTTTCTCCGATAAGCTGAAAACCATCAAACGCGATAACGGTAAATGCACCCTGGACAAAAACGGATTCAGATATAAGTCTTCTTCTGAAGAGTTTACTATCCCCCTCAGTGATATCCCCGCAATGGTATATTCATGCGGCAAGAGATTCGAGCTTTACCATAACGGCAAGCTGCATTTCTTCTATCCGAAGGAAGACACTGTCCAGGTCGCCCGCTGGGCTCTTATCGTTGATATCCTGAAAAGCAGTCAGAACAATTTGCCGTCCTGAACCCTGACGCTATCTGCCATTCATCCTCATACTCAACCTGTATTATCATCAGTCAATTCACTCTTACGCATAACAGGCCACAAAAAAGAACTGCCTTCCTTTTCAGAAGACAGTTCTTTAAGAGTTTATTTAAGCACAAAATCTTAGAGCGTCGGAGTATCGTTGTGCTGCGTTCTCGGGCTCTTGTTTACATGGATGAACATGTTGTGCAGGAGGTTGACGCTCGTGAGGATGACTTCACCCTGATTGAGCTTTCTGACGTGCTTGATCGCATAATCGTCGAGGTGGCTCTCTACTGCACGGATCTCATCGTTGAGCATGAGTCTGTGAATGAGCATCGTACCTACCTGACCGAAGAGGATCGGTGATACGTCCTTCGGGTTCTGTGTTGTGAGGTAAAGGAAGATACCCTTCTTACGTCCTTCTCTTGCGAGGAGTGTGAGACCGCCGTGATATTCCTTGTCGGAGTATCTGGACTTAGCATATCTGTGAACCTCGTCGATGAAGAATACGAAAGGCATGATGTTGTCTCTGGACATTACGAAAGTACTTACGAGGTCGATGACCATTCCGCCGATACCTTCAGAAGCACCGAGTTGTGATGTGTCGATGTAAAGGCTTGCCTCAGGGAGATGAACGAACTCGTCGATTACTTCGAGGAGGTTGTACATCTCGGGATCATCGGAGAAGAACGAGAGGAATCTCGTGTTCGTCATCTGATACTGGATCTTCTGGATGAGGGAAGCATTCTGGTTTGCTTTGAGAGTATCGTAACGGTACTTGAAGTTGTAATTGTTGTCTCTGTCAGGCTCGCAGATGGACTCAGCCTGGATCTGCTCGGGAAGGAGCTCGATGTTGAACTCTGTGTCGTCCTTGCCTACCGAAGCGATGTTCTCCTGAACTTCCTCAATATCCTCACCAATCTTCTGATAATAAGAAGTGCTGCCGATCTTTCTCATGTAACGGAGAGATGTGATGGCTTCTGAGAGGACTGCGCCCTGGCTGCTGTTCTCTGTCTCGAAGAGCTTCTCCCACTGCTCCATGGAGATCTTTCCGGGAGATACGGTAGTGTCGACACCCAAAGTCAGCTTTGTGATCTCATCGTCGGAGAAAGCATTTCTGTACTCACCCGTAGGGTCGATGATGAGAGCCTTACGTCCTGTGGATACGACCTTGTCGAGGATGGCGAGAGCAGTTGTGGACTTACCGCTGTTCGTAGCACCGATGCACATGAGGTGACGGTTGAACAGAGTGCTCGGCTTGAGCGTAACGTCTGCTTCAGATCTGTTGAGGAATGTTGCGAACGGCGGGAGCGGTTCCTCATCAACGCTTGCGAATTCGAGTGAGCTAAGGAAAAGCTTATAGATCTCATCGGTTGCAAGATAGACTTTGTCAGTGATACCGAGAGTCTTGAAACCTGCAAGGTCGAACTTGTCACGGTCGGGAGCCATGAGAGCGATGGTATCGATCAGGATCTCCTGGTAATCGTTGCGGGTTTCCGACGACATCTCGAAGACATTTTTTCTGGAGGCCTTGTTCTCGAATACTTCTCCGAGGAATATACCTACGACCGAGTCGATTACAACATAGTAGTTGATCGTGTTCGGAAGAAAAGAGTTGTTGAATTTGCTTCTGTCTGCCATCAGAGAGAAGTTATCGATCTGGGCGGTACAGTTACTTCTGTATACCTGGGTAACTTTTCCGATGTAAAAATCTTGAGGATTTTTTCCTCCATACAGTGATTCAAGTGTCATGTGAAGCCTCCGGTTATTTTCTGAGTAGGCCGCGTTAAGGGTGACGGACCTTTTCTTATTATAATTCGAGCGGGGACAAAAATGTAAAAATTTTTATAAAATTATGGTCAGGTCACAATCTCGACAGAACGGTCCTCAAAAACGAACGGTGTCCAGGTCCCGGTCTCCCCATCGTAATCCTGAGTATATATAGTTTTGAGTGACCAGAGGACCCGTGAGAGTTTCTTCCCGTGACGGAGTCTCCCGGACTTCAGAATGGAATACAAGCTCCTTTTCGCAAAATCTAAATAAAGACCACAGTTTCCTTCGAATCAGATGACACATATTCCTTATCGAAATAAATAGTCACGTGCCCGCCCGAGTACTGCACGCTGCTGACGCCTGCGATGTTCACGGGACTGCACGAAAAGAGTTCCGCCGGAGCCTGAGAACATCCGGAGAACAATATGGCAACGCACATGAAACACAGTATGATCACTGCCGTCAAACGGGATCTTCTTTGAGATTTACGGTGACAGATCACGAGCGCGTCCTCCTTATACTTACTATACAGTCAATCGAAAATATATGTTGCAGTTCCTTCCAAATGATATAATCTTATTCGGACCGTAAACGGTACGAAAAGGGTAATAAGGAGATAGATTATGATCACACAGTGCAGGAACTGTGCAGGGCAGCTGGTCTTTGACCCGGCTAAGCAGCTTTTGGTATGCGGTCATTGCGGAAGCACGTTTAAGCCCGAAGAATTCGATATTTCGGAAAAAGAAGAACTTTTGGACAAGAAAGCCGAATCGATGAACGACATCTACGGCATGGATTCAGATGAGTTCATGGACTGCTATGTCTACATCTGCAGCAGCTGCGGCGGCGAGGTAATGATCAACGGTTCGGAGGCTTCGACCAGATGCATCTACTGCGGAAACTCGACCGTTGTCTTCAGCAGGATCGCAAGACACAAGCGCCCGCAGGCGATAATTCCTTTCAAGGTTACAAAGGAAGAGGCCGTCATGATAGTACGCGACCGCTTCAGAAAAGGACTCTTCATTCCGAAAGAGATCAAGAACTTCAAGGCCGACAGCATAAGAGGCATTTACATCCCGTACTGGATCGTAAACTGCGATCACAAGGCATACGCAGTCATCCAGGGAACGGTAGGCAGCGGCAAATCTTCAAAGACCGCCTACTTCGGGAGAGCCGGACGCATGAAGCTCAAGGCACTTCCTCTGGACGCTTCGAAGATGCTGTCAGATGAGAGCAGCTCAAGGCTCGAACCGTTCAATTTCCACGCCGCCAAGGAATTTGACGAGGATTATCTGCTCGGTTTCTATTCCAATGTCTCCGACATAGACTACGGGGATCTGAGGAGCGCCGCGTCACGCCGTGCCTCCGAATACTTCAACCAGCAGGCACTGGCAAGCGTAAAGAATGCAAGGTCCAAAAAGATAATAGCATCTGATCATCTCACAACCATCGACTATAAGGAAATGACATATGCGATGCTCCCCGCATGGTTCATCACCTACGACTACCGGGGAAAGCACAACACGATAATCGTAAACGGACAGACAGGCAAGATAGTATGCGGAGTGCCGTGGAACAAGGTACTCTTCTATTCCCTGCTGATAGCAACCGGCATCGCTCTCACGATCGTCAGCTTCATTATCCTGAAGCCCTTTTTGGGAGCGGTCTTCGGCGATTCATCGCACAGAAGCTCTTCCTCAGACGGCAACGGGAAGGTCCTTGGTCTGCTGATCGGTTCTGCGATAGCAATGTTCTCGTTCGGCATCGCAAAGATCATGAAGGTCATCAAGAGCATCAACCTCACACAGGCCGGATCGATCTTCAACTTCGTAAAGAAGAGACAGGAGTAAGTTATGGATTTTCTTGCATTTGTTTTGGCTCTCGGTTTGGGATTCGGTCTCGCCTGCCTTATATTTGCTTCTCTGCTGGCCAAATCCAATGACATCGGCAACAGCGTCGGCCAAGCGTCGCTCTATTCCGGCGATGTGGTCTTTGACCGTCGGGAGGACAGAATAAACAGAGACGCGAAAGAAACTTTCGGCCTGGGCTATATACGTCCGGAAGACAGAAAACGCGATGAGCCGAGGTCGGATCTGAAGGTCGAACTGGAACGTAACAATGTTACAAATCCCTGAACGGCACTGAAAACTGGACAAGGGCCATTATCTGACAAACCATCACCTTTATCCGGCAGAAATTACCTCACTGTCAGCTTTTAGCAGGTCCGTAAGAACCTCTTTGAACTGCTTTTCGATGTCATCACGTTCTTTAGTGAGGACATCGAGTTCTGCTTTGATGCCGTTGATGGTAGATGCAGCGGTATTCTTTGAAAACTCGTCCACACCGGGCATGTCCACGGTGCAGAAGTCCCTGTTTCTTTCGTAACGGTCCTTCTTATTCGCGACGGGTCTGATCTCAAGGTCCTTTCTCCAGAGTTTTTCAAGGATATTGAGCATGACGGTGATCTTTTCAAGGTATCCGCGGTCCTTATCCCACGCATGGACCATGGCTTCATCCACTTTTGTCCGGATGTTCTTCAGGCGGACCGCCGTCACGGCAGAAACATCTTCGGCATCTTTGAAACTCTTCCATTTTGCCGCACATAAGATCCGTCCCCTAAGCGCCTCCAGGTCGTACGAACAGCGCATGAGAACGCACCTGTACCAGACGTCGGCCTCGTTAAATTCGCCGTCCGAAAGCGCCTTATTGGCTTTTGCCATGGCATTCTCATCGAAGATTATCGAACTGCCGAATGCCACGCCGCAATAATTGCATCTGTATATCTTGTTTTCCCTGTCGGGTACCAGCCCGGCTCCGCACTTGGTACAGATTATCCTGATATCGTTGTCCATATCGTTATTCCTCCGTCTGTGCCATCTGCGGCCTGAAGACAGGAGGCTGGGCAACGCCTGCCGCCGGATCCATCGCCTGCAGTTCGCGGAACACCCTGTCATAGGCCTCTTCCGCCATGGAAAGTCTCGAGTCAACGACTCTCTCATCATGGTGGATGTCCGCAAGGATCTCACTGTACTTGTCTTTCTGTTTCATCTCGATCAGGAAATAGTCGATTATCCTCACGAGCGCGATCGAACCGATGCATATGAGCGCACATATGATACCTAAGACGGGATCATTGAAGCAGAAAAGACATGCTGAGATCACCGCGCCGATGAAAAACAGGCCGGAGTATACGAGCGTGCGGGTATTCCGCTTCTGGCTCATATCCTGAAATGCCTTTTCTACGGCCTTCGGAAACCGGTCTCTCTCATCTTTTACCGTCAGGCACTCATCGGCAAGATCTGCAAGTTCGGTCATTTTATAAAAATATGCGGATCCCTCTTCCCCTGCACGCTCAGCCGTCCCGGGCAAAGATTGCTTTATGCTCTCTAAAGAATCCCCTTTGACCTTGTAAGGAGTACTGAGACTGTTTATGGACGGAACACCTGCACCGCAGAGGAGCAGTCCCCTTAACGCTTCGACATCGTGAGGTTCGCTCTCGAGGACCGATTCAAACTTTTCCTTTGCGGCATTAAACTCCATCTGCTGCATGTTGACTGCGGCATCTGCGAGCAATTCTTTCCTGTGAAGTGAAACAACATCGAATGCGTTCCCGCAGAACGGGCATTCAAAGACTTTCTGTTTTCTGTCGACAATGAGCGCGCCCGCGCAGGTCGAACAGGTGTAACTTACCAATTCCCTCATTATCTATCCCCCATATAAGTTGCGAACGGTGTTTGCGTACAACATCTATAATATACGCTGAATGCCGCAATTAGTCATATTTTGGGCTCTGTCAGATATTTTTTCAGCCTGCTGCAACATTTCCCTGACGGAATCTGTATTTAAGGTAACAGCGCGTCAAAAGCGCAGACACTTAAGGAGGTGTTTTTATGAAGAAAAAGGTATTTGCAGCTGTTATGGCAGGCGCAATGGCATTGACGGGAACAGCATGCTCAAGCGCTAAAGCAGCTTCGACAACGGTCGCCGCACACAACGGAACAGTGGCAAACGGCGGGGATTTGTACATGTATTGCGAGACCACGACCTGCGGTGAATGGGAATACTCAGAAGCTGAAGACGGCGAGATCTATGGCAATGAGGATTTCAACACTGAGGAATACAACACCATCAAGGAAAACGGTTTTGTAAGTGTTGCACAGTCTCCCCTCTCGACATTCGCAGCTGATGTCGATACGGGTTCTTACTGCAATCTCAGAAGGATGATCAACGACGGGTGGGGGCTCGAGAACGTTGCATCAGCTGTAAGAACGGAAGAGATGATCAATTATTTCGATTACACAGTCGAGAATGAAGACGACGTATTCAGCGTTCAGTATTCTGTAGGCGATTGTCCGTGGAACAAGGACAATAAGCTCCTGGTACTGACGATGCAGGCAAACAGCGAGATCAACGTACCCAATGAAGGCAACAACTTCGTATTCCTCATCGACACATCAGGCTCGATGTCCAGTGATGACAAGCTCAAACTTGCAGTAGAGAGCTTCAAGCTCCTGGCAGGAACATTGGGTCCCAAGGACAGAGTATCCATCGTTACATATTCCGGCTCTTCAGAGACCGTACTCGTAGGCTCCAACGACTATAAGAAGATCTGCAACGCTCTCGACAAGCTCAAGGCAAACGGCGGAACGAACGGATCAGGCGGTATCAATGCGGCATATAAGTGCGCAGAAGAAAACTTCATCAAGAACGGCAACAACCGTGTCATCATCGCATCCGACGGCGACATGAACCTCGGCATCACGAGCCAGAGCGGACTTGTCGACCTTATCAAGGAAAAGAAGGAAACAGGCGTATTCCTTACCGTATTGGGATACGGCTCCGGCAACTACAGCGACGCCAACATGGAATCCATCGCTGACGCAGGCAACGGCAACTACTTCTACATCGACTCCATCGAAGAGGCCGAAAGAGTCCTCTGCGAGAAGATGAAGCAGACAACGGTAACGGTAGCCAAGGACGTTAAGTTCCAGCTCGAATTCAACCCCGCGGAAGTAGCTGAATACAGACAGATCGGCTATGAGAACAGACAGATGTCCGCAAGAGACTTCAGCGACGATACAAAGGACGGCGGCGAGATCGGTGCAGGTGCACAGGTTACGGTATGCTATGAGCTCGTTCTCACAGGCTCGGGCAACGGCGAAGACGGCGGACTCAAGTATCAGGATACGGTCCTATCCGATAATGCAGGCTCCGGCGAACTCTGCACGGTATCCGTAAGATACAAGGCTCCCGATGAGGATGAGAGCACTCTTATCGAGTATCCTCTCAAGGACAACGGAATCAGCAACAAAGAAGACTTTAACTTCATCTGCGGCGTCATCGAGGCTTCGATGGTAATAAGAGACAGCGAGTACAAGGGCAATTCAACATACGATACGGCTTACCAGCTCGCATTCTCCGGAAGCGACAGCAACAAATACAGAGAAGATTTCTGCAAGCTCCTCGTAAAGCTCGGCGCAGACGGCTGATAAACAGATCATTTCAAGCAGCATTGCTCCTAAATAGATACCGCCCCGGAAGTGTTTTGCACCCGGGGCGGTATTAGTTTCCGGGCATCTCAGGAGCGTGGATCTTTTCTTGATTTTATCAGGGCGTTTTTGAATTCTTTCCTATTATCAAGGTCTGAATAAATACTGTATACTTAAACCCAGATAACAGGTCAGGCATGTGCGCGATCCGCAATGCCGGAAAGGACTGCTCATGAATTCGTTCTCAGAGAAGCTCATCGGAAATGTAAACAAGGTCATAGTAGGAAAAGACAAACAGATCGAACTCCTGCTCGTATCGCTTCTCGTGGGCGGACACGTGCTGCTCGAGGATGTTCCGGGCACAGGAAAGACCAAGACTGCCAAAGCTCTCGCGCAGTCGCTGGATCTCAGTTTCAAGCGCGTCCAGTTCACCATAGACCTTCTCCCTTCCGACCTTACGGGCATCAACTTCTTTGACAGAGAGGCAAACTCCTTCGTATTCCGCAAGGGTCCGGTCTTTACGAATATTCTTCTCGCAGACGAGATCAACCGTGCCACCGCAAGGACACAGTCGAGCCTTCTGGAGTGCATGGAAGAAAAGCAGGTAACGGTAGACGGCGAGACAAGAAAACTCGATCTTCCTTTCCTCGTAATAGCAACACAGAATCCTGTGGAATCACAGGGCACGTTCCCGCTCCCGGAAGCACAGCTCGACCGCTTCCTCATGATGCTCAAGATGGACTATCCTTCTCACGAGGAGAGCCTTGCGATATTGAAGAGATTCGCGACCGAAGACCCGCTCGACACGCTCGCACCGGTAACGACAGGCGCCGAGCTCATTTCGATGCAGGAACAGGTAAAACACGTATTTGTTTCCGACCTTCTCTACGACTATGCAGCAAAGATCGTCGAAGCAACGAGGACATCGTCTGACATCGCAGTGGGAGCAAGCCCGCGTGCGCTTCTCGCATATGTATCGGCGGCAAAGGCACTGGCTTTCGTAAGAGGAAGAAACAACTGCATTCCGGACGACTTCAAGGAACTTGCAGTTCCTGTGCTCGCACACCGTCTGACCATCCGTTCGCAGGGCGGTCTTTCAAAGGACGGCAAATTCCTGTCCAAGCGTGACTTGGCGGCCGGGATCATTTCGAGACTTCTCGGAAGCGTACCCTGCCCCACGGAAGATTTCAGTAAATAAACCTGAAAATATATGGAACTGTTCGTACTCGTCGGCATCCTGATCGCTGTATTCATCGGGGAGATCATCCTGTACCGCATCCACGCACTCGAAAACCTTCACCTCAAAGTCGACTTTACCAAGAACGTCGCGAATTTCGGTGAAGACATCGAGCTTGTTGAGATCGCCGAAAACAAGAAACGTCTGCCGCTGCCCTTCATAATCCTAAAGTTCGAATGTCCCAGAGAACTCAAGTTCTACGACATGAACAACACCTCGACGTCGGATTTTCTCTACCGCGAGGACATGCTCACCATGAAGGCTTTTTCCAAGCACACGCGCCGCATAAAGGCAAGATGCAGCAAGCGCGGTTACTTCGTTTTCCCCAGAGTCGGCATCACCACATCAGACCTTTTCCTTACCGAGCGTTTCACGATGGATTTCCCGAACGATTCATATCTCGTAGTCCTTCCGGAGATCCTTGATACGGATCTCATGAGGATGCTGACCTCGATCACGCTGAGCGAACTTCAGTGCAGGAGAACGCTGCTTACGGATCCGTTTACTCTTGCCGGCATCCGCGAATACGGACCTGACGATCCAATGAAGAGCATCAACTGGAAAGCGAGCGCAAAGACCGGAGAGCTGATGGTAAACCAGAACGCTTCTACCTGTGCGCAGAAGGTCCATATCTTCGTAAACCTCAGCTACTACAACCCGAAGCATTCCGTATCACTGCTCGAAAAGTCGATAAGTCTCGCTTACACATATCTGCGCGAACTCGCCGAAAACGGGATCCCCGCTTCTATCTACACGAACGGTCTTGATGTCATTACGGATTCGCCTGCCGTTTCGGAGACGGACTTCGGCTCGGCAACTCTCGACGAGCGTGCCATAATGCTCGCCAGGATAGACCTTAAAAAGACACCTGTGCCGTTTGAGGAGATATTCGGAAAATATATCACTTCCGCCGACAGGGACGATTTCGTTCTCCTGATATCGCCCCAGTTCAACGGTTCTTTCCGCACGCATCTGGTAAGCGCCAAAGCCGGCCACCCCTCACTGCACTGGGTCATGCCGTGCTATAGGATAACGCCCGACGCTGAGCCCGAGCGCGAACTCGAATATTCATATACAAGATGGGAGGTGCTCGGCAATGACTGATGATATCCGCGATATCAATTCGACTGACCATACCTCCAAAAATCTGCACGGCAACACAATACACACCGTAAGAGACA
>Ga0247611_10009216_pt1 | contig 11940 bp, 11 predicted proteins | sample 177DNAGHGhighgp2_FD_192422 | JGI IMG/M metagenome (GOLD analysis project Ga0247611, IMG submission 192422) | Sheep rumen microbial communities from Palmerston North, Manawatu-Wanganui, New Zealand - 1770 DNA GHGhigh gp2 | ecosystem: Host-associated > Mammals > Digestive system > Stomach > Rumen... | reverse complement strand
CTCGCCCACCTTCGCGTGCTTGATCATGTCGAAAGCCATTTCCACCTTCGGGTCCTTGCGGCAGAGCTTCTTGTAGGGCACGCAACCGCCCTCGTAAACCCTGAAGTAGAGGCTGTCCAGATCGTTGCCCGAATGCCCGTCCAGGAACATCCCGATTCGCTTGGAAATATCGAGGTCCTCGTCCAGGATGCCCATCTGCTTGAGGGTCCCCTTGTTCGAGACCAGGTTCTCGAAATCCACATCCGGGTAAAGCTGCGGGAAAACATCCGGGAGCGCCGCCCCGCGGAACCTGCGGGAACCGATCATGTCCAGGAGCGAACTGCACTGCTCCTTGTTGAAGAAAATCCACGAGAACAGCACGATTTCCATCTCGGCGTCGCTCAGGTTGAACGCGTTCTGCACAATGTTCAGGCGGCGGAAATATCCGTCGTCCACGCTGCAATTCTCCTCAAGAACCTTCTCGAGCTCGCGGGCAACGCTCTCGTAGAACACCTTCTGCGAGGAGGTGTCGAAAATGCCCTCGCCGCACAGGTAGTTGCGCACGAAATCGGCAATCTCCTTGACGGAACACGACCTGTCGATTACATCGTTAAAGCGCACCACCGCCATTTGACGCCTCTGGTAAGCAACGCTCATGTCTTCGCTACTTTCGTCGCAGCGGAGCCTCTTTCCGGCGTAACTCCCGTTCACCTCCTTCACGAACCGCTTCCTGGCGGCGCCGGTGATGCAGTCCTCTTCGGCGTTGAGCTTCTCGAAGTGCTCCGAGAGGTCCTTCAGCACGCGCGAGGCAGCCTCCTTCGTGAAAATCGCGATGCAGTCATCCGCATCCGGCATGCTCTTGGAGGCGCGCATCATGCGAATCCAGTACTCGTAACTCTTGAGCGTCACGAAGTCGTGTGAAATCTTCTTGTCGTAGCGGCCGGCCTTGAGCGAGCCCAGTACACCCTTAAAATAATTCTTCTTCATACAATCCTCACCTATATATCGTCGCGAAAGTCAAAAACGTAAAGCACCCCGCGACATTTTTTTTTAACACTTTTAATATAGATTGGAAACGCGACAATTATTGACGCATAAAGCCTTCCTCCCCAAAAAATTACGTCAGAGCGGCAAGCGACAATATTTGCCGCATACGAATGATATTTTTAGAAATCCAACAGGAGCCGAATATGAAAAAGACAGAAATAACATTCATTAGGGATATGGAGAGTCCGAAAATCAGCAACATGTTACAGTCCGATATAACTTTCGTGAACTTTGAAAAGCGTCGCTATATCAGTGAAACCCCGACGCCGCCCATCCACCTTTAATCCGCTGGGAAATGAACGGCATCGCGCGCACTTGCGCAACCACTTGGCTTAAAGCGCTACTTGAACTTGCCGAAATGGAATGTTTGCCCCAACGCAATTCGTTTGACGAATATCGAATCGAAAGTACGTATAAAGGGCGATCTCCGCACGAGCAAGAAATCAGGCACGTATATCCTGTAACGACGAGAGAATGAAATTAGCTGGATTACGACAGGCTATAACTTACTTTTATTTTCGCGGAAAAACATCAAATAAGATGTCCCGAGGGCATCGGCTAATTTCTTTGACATGAGCATAGAAATGGGTCTGGCGCCACGCTCAAGCGAGTTGTAATTCTGTTTTGCAAGGCCAACCTTTTGGGCCAATTGCGCCTGGGTAAGCCCCGCATTTACCCGCATTATTTTCAACGCTTTTGCGGGGTTCATCCTCTTCTTCGCTTTTTTGTACCAACCCAATTCTTCCACCGGCTCAAGCGCATCGTCGTCTTCATCGATACGGACGGAATCAGGGAAAAGCGCATCCAAAAAGGCGATGACGGGCTTCGGGATGTTCTTGCCCGAAACTCTGAACGACACGGGTTCATCAGTGTTTTGCATAGGGGGCGCTTCCACGACTGCCAGCATATGTTACCTCAACTGTTATACCTTTTTCTGTTTCAATCCAACATGCCACCCATTTGTGGGAAAGGTGACAATGATGAGTTGATGTTCCTGCCAAAATTCCGTAATTCGGCCAATTTGTCCTAACGGGTCCATTCAGCCTAATATCATCGACAAGCAAAGCAAGTTTTTCTTGTTGTGCTATTGGCATCGTTGAAACAGCCCTAGAGACTCTTCTTGACATTAAAACATTGTACATAATAAATATATATTACTTTTTATTACTTGTCAATAAGTACTTAAAAAATTGAATAGGATGAAGCTACTTGATGCCTTGTTCCGTAAAGGCGTAAGGCAGTTTTCTTGTTCCGCCCCGATTTGATATCAGAAATTTTGATATCAAACCCGCGAATCGCGTAAACACGCAATTTCAGCAACTTTTCGTCTATCAGGGAAAATTGTGGCCTTTCGGGTGCGGGCGAACCGCTCTTTTGCACGACTGCATTTCGCTTATTCATATCATACACCTCTGTTTACAAGCAAGAAAAAACAGAAACTACTGCACAAATATACACTAATTTCAAGCTGTCGTCAAGAGAAAAATGCGAAATTTTTCAAAATTATGCGGATGCGGATATATTTGTCGCAAATTTATACTATTTTGAGATTGACATAGCCCCGTACCGAATGGTTCGGAGCGACCGGAAATTTGAGATTACAGAAATTCTTTCGCTCGGTCATGCCAGCCCACAAGTGGTCTGTCGCGACACTCGCTTGCAGAGTTTTCGTCTCTTATTCTCATTGCTGAAACTACCACTTTCAATTGACTCGAGAATAGGACCGACGCTCACGCTTAATGGGGCGTGGGTCGTTTGTGCTTATTAGTGACAAGGGTTGTGGTGACCCGCTAGGTTCAGTAAGCGATACGACTCCACGCCTTTTTTATTCCTGAAAAATGTGTGCGACAAAATGTCGAATAAGGACTGAATCCCCGATTCACAACTATAGGCCAGTTGCGAATATGGAAAGTATGGCCTAAGAAAGGACGATTTATGAAAATCATGAATCTATACGAACTCGCTCTTTTGTTGAGAGCAAAATTAAAAATGGCGAAATGGCCATTTAACTGATACGGTTTTCCCGTATTTCCCAGGGAGGTGATTCTTGAAGAACCACCTACACTCATAGAACCAATCCAAAGGATCCGTTGTTGCAAAAAGCCAAATGAGAACTTGCTGAGTTCATTTTCCGATGACTTGTTCATAAAAAGAAGACTTCAGCGTATTTTTGAAGAAATTAACTTGTATGGGCTTTTCAAGGGATTCGGAGGGTTTGACTTAAGTCCTAGAATAAGATGGCCTTTCCAACAGCAAAAGTTCAACATATGGCTTTCTCAGCTGGCTACCGCATTTGTTGCCTTGTCGGGACAAAAGATTATTCCCAACTTTAGGATAGGAAACTTGCAAACTCTATTTGCACTGGAATCATATCCGAAAAATATTCCCTATGTCGTAGGAACGTTGGGATGCTCTAAAAGAATGCTGCCATTACACGAATTCATCTTCAAGACGAAACTTTTGATAGCAAGACCATCACATTTAACAATCTACGGCCCGCTTAGAACGGGATATGAAAAACTGATGCTTGAACAAGGAGTAGAATACAATGTCGTTACAGATTTTCGAACCCGGAGTTACGCCCTGTCTGCACAAAGGAGGAAGAAATAATGGACTCAAAAGATGTGTACTCGTCGTCGGTTGATGCCCAGAAGGAATTTGCAAAGCATGATTCTGAATTAATGGAAAAAATCATGCAGGGCAAGAAAAGGAACATTGCCCACTCCGAGGAATGGACATCGGTAAACATCAACGAGATTATTAGTCAATTTGCACCCGATGCCCGTGCAGAAGTTCATGGCAACAAGGTCGAGTGGTATAACGAAAAGACGAAAATTTCTGTAGTAGCCGATATCGGTGGAGGTTATCTGCGATTGCAGGATAAAAGTGTTCCATATAATTTGTATCTTGACATACATGGTAAAGATGTGCGAAATTATATTGACGCGAATGGCAAACAGCATGGTCGGTCCAAAGCCGAGCGTGAAGCATTAACTCATTTCAGGATTAAATACAGGAGTGAAATGTAATGGAACGCTACGACGAAATCTTTATCCCAATTCACGACTTGAATGATGACTGGACCATATATGTAAATACTGATCCAGAACACCGCCAGTTGCACCATTTTGTGCAGTTCAAAATGTTCGAAAAGGAAAACAAGACCTTATGGGACATCTATAGCGCATTCAACGAGAAATTGGAAACGCTTATCGACCGATACGAAAACGAAGAGCTTCCTGCAGGCAAGGTCGACGCGGCTATCGCCATCGCCGAAAATTTTCGGAACAAGAAAACCGGTGAACTGGAGAAAGCAGCGTTTGAAAAACTGATGCAAGCGTTACGCAAGGCGAAGGAAATGGGCAAACCAGTCTATTTCTGGTTCTAGCCGCCTTTTTCTTTGTTTTTTTTACTATCATTTTCCGTGACATAGCCCCGTACCGAATGGTGCAGAGCGACCGGAATTTTTGAGATTCGTCTCTTATTCTCGGACCTGAAACTACCACTTTCAAACCAATCGAGAGTAAGACGAACGCTCACGTCCCATCTGGGGCGTGGGTCGTTTGTGCTTATTGATTGGTAGGGTGTGGTAGCCCGCAGGTCCGATAAGCGCTGCGACTCCACGCCTTTTTTTGTTTGGTTGAAGTTTTTTGTGCTCCTGAATAAGTGCCGAATAGACATTTACACAAGGAGTCAAAAATGGGAACCGAGATTAAAGATGGACTGATTGCCGAATTGGAACGTCGGGTGACAGATAAGATTCTGGAACCAACCAATGCTGAGTTGTTAAAGAAACTTATCAACAATGCGGATAACGATAACGAGGCCATAATGATTGCCGAGTTGGGAACCGCATACAAGAATACCGGTCTCTATTTCGAACCCCGACTGGAAGGAAATAAGTCCAATGACATTCGGTATTTCAAAAAAAATCAGGACCTCAGTTTTCACACGGACGACAGCAAACCCACGCACAAACTGATTATCGGCGACAATTACGAAGCGTTGCAAAATCTCCTGATTCAGTATAAGGGGCAAGTGGATGTCATTTACATCGACCCGCCCTACGGCAAGGATAGCATGGGCGAATTCGCCGAGACAAATTACCATAACGCCATTACCCGTGACAACCTACTCTCCATGCTTTATCCGAGGTTACAACTGGCAAAGCACTTGCTTTCCCCAGAAGGATTAATTTTCTGTTCTATTGACGATAAAAACCAGGCTTATGTGAAATGTTTGTTCGATGAAATAATGGAGGAAAAAAATTTTATTGCATGCGCTCCTAGAAAAACAGGGGCCGGAGATGCTGCCACGCGTTCGTCGTCAGAATTAAGAAAACCTTTTGATTATTTATTAATCTATAAGAAAGGAAACGACGCTGTTCTACAAAAGAAAGTTGTTGGCCAAAAGGAATACAATTATCACGATGAATTTGGCGATTACAAACTTGACCAATTTCAAGCTAGCGGTTCGGACGCAACAAAAGATGCTCGTCCAAAGCTATACTATCCCATTTACCTATTGAAAGACGGCTCATTGACAACAGTAAAACCAACTGAATATGAAAAAGAAATCCTTCCTCAGAAAATAAAAGGGGTTGATGGTCGATGGATGTGGAAACCTGAAAAGTTTGAACAAGATAAAGAACGCTTTATTCACTATGATGGTAAAACAATTCATAGAAAAACCTACTATGACGAAAACGCAGATCAAAATAAATATCAAGTTGAAAAATCATGGATAGACGGCAGTGAATTCAGAAATGCAAACGGAACCACGTTGGTTGATAGTATTCTTGGGAAAAATGTATTTAACAATCCAAAGCCGATATCACTAATTGAATGGTGCATAAATTTACTACCACAAGAGAAGCCCGAAATAACAATCCTAGACTTCTTTGCAGGAAGTGGATCAACTGGTCATGCTGTTTTGGAAATGAATAAAAAGAATGAAGTAGAAAAAGATCTTCTAAATGAAGGTTTGCCAGAATGTAAACGCACATTTATCATTTGTCAATTGAATGAAAACCTTGACAATGCGCTTAATAAAGCATCGGGAAATGCAATTCAAACAATCAAAAATCAAATTGAACTTTGCAACAAATACAACCGGCCCCACGAACTTTCAGAAATCACGGCCGAACGTCTCCGTCGCATTATGACCGGCAAATGCTACGATGGAACCCAGGATTTTCCATGGCTTAAGGACAATAAGCCCTATGGCGGCAATCTTGACGTATATGAAATTGCAAAGGTTCTCGACAGCGAAACGTCCAAAGGCAAAACTGCTTTTGATGTCATTGATGAAACTCTGTACGGCAAAGAAAAATTCAAGTCACTCGAAGAAAAAATCCAATGGGTCTGTGAAAACTTTTCCAACGCACGGAATCACCTGTAAGGAGAATAGCTCATGTTGCAAGAAGCCATTGATTTACAGCTGGGCAAAGTTTCCGAACTAGTCCGTATTGTAAACGAAAAGGATGAAGTTACATTCAGAGCTCCCACCGGCAGTGGAAAGACCCGTATGATGGCAGATTTCATGAACCGCATCCTCGCTCAAAACAGCGACATCGTTTTTCTTGTTTCAAGCCTTTCCAAAGGCGACCTTGCTGAGCAAAACTACAAGCAGTTCAAGGATTGTTCAGACAGGAATATCTACCCAAACCTAAAACCTTATCTAGTCTCATCGGAATCTAGCAACGAAGAACGCTTGTTCATCCCCGAAGGTTACAACGTCTATGTTTTGCCCCGTGATTTATATAAGGACAAATCAAAATTGAAGGACGGTAGAGTCCTGCAGAATTTTTTACAGCAGATGACACTCCCGCTTTTCGGTAAAGGCAAATGCAAGAAAATCTGGCTTATCAAGGATGAATGCCACCAGGCGACCAACAATTTAGACAGTTTAAGACAGTCATTCTTTAAAAAAGTCATCAATTTTTCAGCAACGCCCAATTTGTCACGCAAACAGCATGTCGATGTAAATATTACGGACGAAGAGGCAGAAGAAGTAAAGTTAATCAAGCATATAGAATTCAATGATGAAGAGGATTTAGATTTCACTGAACAGGGGCGGCATCCGGAAACAGCTATCAAAAAATTTTTAGAAATCAAGGAACAATACAGAAACTTATTGGGAGTGAATCCATGCTTAATCATCCAAATTTCAAACAAAGATAAGGCAGAACAGGAGTGGGCGAACATCAAGCGTATCCTGAACAAAACAGAATTCCAGGGGCTGAAATGGATGTCCATCGTTGATCCAAAATCAAGATTAAAATGCGAAACCAATGACAAACTTTGCAAATTGGGAGTTGACCGCTGGAAAGATTACGCCAAGGACAAATATTCGACTATCGATATCATCGTGTTCAAGATGGTCATTAGCGAAGGTTGGGATATTCCGCGTGCTTGTATGCTCTACCAAGTCCGCGACACACAAAGTAAGCAATTGGACGAACAGGTGATGGGACGTGTTCGTCGTAATCCAAGATTGCTTGATTTTGAAAACCTTTCACCAGAAGCTCAAAAACTCGCTTTGACTGCATGGATTTGGGGAATCAAGCCTAAAGACGGGAAGAAAACAAGACAAGTAAGCCTTTTTGGAGATGTCAACGACATTCCTCAGGCAATAAAAGTCAAGACAACGCATCTCGTTCCTCCAACTAAACGAAAAAAATTCAATATCGCAAAATTCCTGGAAGCTAAAAAAGAAAACATCGCTCATACCGACATTTTTACGCTTTATAATGATTTGCAGAGGAATGGCAATGACATAAGCGACCTTTGCTATGATTATGCAAAGAATGATATTCAAAAATGGTGGAAATTTGCAGAGAATTCCGATGAAATAAAAAAAGAGTATAACAATCATATTTGCAATTACGCAGAAAGCATGGAACTCGATATGGAAGGCGGAGTCCCTCGCGAGGTGTCTTTTCCAATCATGTCGGAATATCTCGATGATGAAGCCTATAGCGAGCGCATCACGGATTGGGTATGGAAACGTAATGATGGACAGGTAAAGTTCGCATTTGACAGTAATGCCGAAAAAGAATGGGTGTCAATCTTGAAAGATGTTTCCGGCCATTTCTCAACGCAAGAAACGGGAGCGAGAAACGCTCAGGCGGGACAAATGAGAACTGATAACACTGTTGAGCCTGAACGCAAATATGCCGAACGAAAAAAACTTTGGGGCAAGAACTTTTTATCCGGTTCGGAGATGCGTTATGAATACTATTTAAACGGAATCCATCAATCTTACCCAGACTTCGTTCTAAAAGATGATAAAGGGCAAATTCATCTTTTCGAGGTTAAGAGTGTCAACGTATCTAACAAGGCAACTTTTGACACAGAAGAGTATAAAGAAAAAATTCGAGCATTAAAACTTTGTTATCAGTATTGTTCCGAGGTAACAGGGCATATTTTCTATCTGCCAGTATTGAAGGATGATAAATGGCAAATAACAAGGTTCATCAACGGAGACGAAAAAACAATCTCTGAAGAGGAATTTATTGAAAGTTTTGAATGACAGGATGAGATCAGAAATACTGTAATGCTGGAGGTCTTCCCGTAATAAGATAATTTTTATTTGACATAGGGTATTTCGATACTCGCGATAAGAGTTTTTGCTCTTGTATCTGCAACTGAAATCGGCAAAATTTCAAAATCTATCAGGACAAGGCAAATGCTCACGCTCGTAATTTAGGGCGTGGGTCGTTCGTATTTGTTGATAGATTGGCTTTGCCGAGCCTCAGTTGCAACAGATATGTTCGACACCACGCCTTTTTTATTCATAAAAAAGCATAGGCATGTGAGGTTACGACAAAATGAAGATCGATGAAAATAGCGGATTGTATTATTCAGTGTCAGAAAAGATGAGACCAAAACGCATTTGGAAATAGAGTGTAAAAATATTTTTATTACAGGTGCTGAAGCAACTAATTTATTAGCGAGACGTGTAGTTTGAGGGTGAAGATAAAGGGCTACTTTCAAGGTAGAGCGGACGATAAACTGGCCTTGGGCCAAAGGAGCGAAACATAAGACCATAGGATAGATGAAAAACACTGTTATTTGAAGCGATGCCGAGGGGCTTGCCTTTCGGCTGGTTAGGGAATATTGTCTCTAAAAATACACACACGTTTTATTTCACTTTCTTTCTGCCATGTGGCAAAGGAGTAACCATGGGACTAAAGGTCTCGACACAATCGGTGGTTTTTCAAAAAATGCCCGAGTTGCCCGAAAGGCATCGGCATTTGCTGAATAGACTTCCAAAACATTACCATCAGACGGAGCTTTTTTCGGAGATGGCGCAAGTACAAAATCCTGAAAAACTTCCAAAACAATACCTCAAGGGTGATTTGGAAGCTTTGGAACATACGGAGCTCTTTGAATCGAACCTGATAAAACATATATTTAATGGTGAGGTAAAGACAGCTTCAGCAGGTAAAGGGAAAACACGACTCGAGGCGACCGGTTACCACACCGAGGTGATTAGGAATGCGGAAGGTCGAATTATCCCCGGTACAAAATCAGAACTGAATGAAAAAGGAGTATATCAAGGCAGGGTAACGGTCAACGGCATCCGAAAGCGCACAATGGGCGGAATGTCTACATTCTTCCCCGAACACTGGTCGCCGCAACATATCGTGAATGCGATAAACGAGGCGTACGCAAACAAGCGGCTCAAAACAAACACACTCAATATGTATGAAGGTTCATCTTCTGAAGGAGTCCGTATACGAATGCGTGTTAATGCCAACGGAAAAATTGTTAACGTATATCCCTTGATGGAGGAAAACTGATGAATTATAATTACAAAATTGATTATACGACGCTCGAAGACGGAACAAAAACGCTGAATTTCGTTTTTGACGAAGGCCCTAATGTGTTCACAACCTTTTTTGCCTCTGATGTTGAAGAGTTCCCCTCAATCATTCTTGAACAAATCGACCAGGTTCTCTCCAAAAAGAAGAAACATGTTGAATGTTCCGGCAACGATTGCTGCTGGGATATTAGCCCGAAGGAAACACTTATCGTGGACAACTTCGCGCCTGAAGGGACTCCCAACGAAATAACGGTCGATACATTGGAACTCCGTCGCCTTATAAACGAATGGATTGAAGCAAAAGCCAAGTTCAAGGAACAGAAGGCAAAGGGCGAAATCTAAAGGACAACAAACAACATCAATGTTTAACAAAGGAGGATGCATATGCTGCACCCTATCGTGAGTTGTGCGCAAATTTTGCACAAAGGTCGAAATTTTAGAATGAGTGAAATTCCGAAGAAACTTCAGTCGTATTCAGAATCTCTTCGTTATCCTGTTTATGATTCCTGGCTTCATTTCTATGAAGACGATTTCCGATGCGATGTGTATACGGAAGGGCTTACTCCTTGCCTTGAACATATCAAAAAATTTGGAGGAGCCTTGACTTTGGACAGGAGTATCGGTTGGTGCGACAATCTTGAGGTACAAATGGATGCCGATAAGGTGAACCGGCATAGCCGTGACATATTCGCACAGAATGGGATACCATACATTATCAACGTCCGCTTTGGGGACGAAAAATCTTACCCTTTCTGCTTTCGGGATATTCCTAAAGATTCAATACTGTTTGTTGGAGCTCTCGGAACGCAGGCACGAGCCGACCGCAAAGCGGTATTTTATTCAGGTGTCTGCACGATGATTGAAACGCTTGAACCAAGGGTATTACTTGTTTACGGTAGTGTCGATAAACGGATTTTGGAATTATGTATCGCAAGGGATATTGCGCTAGTGCGCTATCCAAGCCAAAAGGAAGTAATTCGGTGAAACTACCCCTTCAGCGTAATCGACAGTTTAGTCCCGTCGAACGGCTCGCCCCAGCCGTCTCTTTCGCTGAACTTGGAGAACGTGACCAGTTGCGAGGGCTGCACCTGAGCCCCCGCTCGAAAGGATAGTAAAAGACGAAAGGAGATCCCCGCCTTCGCGGGGATGACAATGTCCCCCCAAAGAAATCAAACTATTCGGCTCCATCAAGAAATCAATGACGTTCATGGTTAAAATTCCATTTTCGTCATAGAAGGTCGGCACGAAATCCTTTGTGACGACAATTTTCTTGAACGAATCCCGAACCGTCTTGAAGGGTCTAATTTCCTGGACCCTCTTTTAGGAATTATTTTTGCATATTTTACGCTTTTTCATTAATTCACGGAAGCATTTCCCACCGAAAAAGCGCAAAACCGCCAATTTTAACGAAATTTCTAGAATTCAATCCAAACGCACAATTTTTTTTATAAATGTGTGATTTTTCCCACGAAAAACATTAAAAAAATGTGATTTTCGACGTGAACGCACTTTTCCTACCGAATTATTGGCTCTTGACTGCACTTTTACTTTCTATGCAAAAGGTCTTATTGCCGCAAAAAAAATCATTTCAAGTCCAGGACAGGGCTGAGGGCTGCGCCCCAATAGTACACGGCACGCATAAAGCTCCCCAGCCGCTTCGGAGCGCTCGCGTTTATGGGGAAATATTCCTTCTCGTTCAGGGCTTCTACGTTGTAGTATTTATCCTTGTCGTAGCAGAGCACTTCGTTGCAAAGGTTTTCTGCAATCGAAGCTTGGCATTCCTCCGGCGACATCTGGATTTTTACGGCGTGCATGCGCTCCGCGACCGTTTGCATGTTCTGCTCGAAGGTCGCCGAATTAGGCGTATTGAATACAATATAACGGCAATCCCCCGCAATCTTCTTTACGGCGTACCCCAGATGGTTCATGCAGAGTTCAAAACGGGTAAGGTTGAACATCGGGGTAAGCTTCTTTTCCGATTCAGGCAACTCCACCAACGCGAACTGCTGTACCCTGAGCCACTCAAGGGCTGCCTGGTAAGTTTCGTCTTTTCCGAGGCCATTGTGCATATAGTACGCACGCTTC
>Ga0247611_10009215_pt1 | contig 11940 bp, 11 predicted proteins | sample 177DNAGHGhighgp2_FD_192422 | JGI IMG/M metagenome (GOLD analysis project Ga0247611, IMG submission 192422) | Sheep rumen microbial communities from Palmerston North, Manawatu-Wanganui, New Zealand - 1770 DNA GHGhigh gp2 | ecosystem: Host-associated > Mammals > Digestive system > Stomach > Rumen... | reverse complement strand
CCAGGTCCTTTTAAAATTTCTTCGGAATCAGTTACCGACTGAAGGGTGGTTTGTTACCGACTGAAGCCCCTTTTCTTACCGACTGAAGCCCATAATCGGGTCAATTAAAGCCTTCATTTGATAAAGATATAGTTTATCACTTGTTCCGATATCAGTTATGGGGATACACCGATGCCTCCCATGGGTCACGCAAGGCATCTTTTAGGGGTAAAGGAACTATCCCCAAGGGGCTTAGAGATAATCCCCAAGCCCCACGAAGCCCGTACCTTCGACCCATGGAGCCCAGGGCTTCGCAAAAACATATAACCATATAACATGACAGGACGCAAACCCCGATAAACAGAGGCTTTAAAGCATGTTATATGTTTGCAGAACATATAACATACATATAACATGCTTCTCACCCAAATGTTATATGTATGTTACATGTATGTTACATGTTTGGGCAACATGTAACATGGCTCAATCCCTTTGTACAAGGGCATTGGATCCACATCATGTTATATGGTTATATGTTTTTGCGAAATCCGTAAGTGTTCTTCAAATTTCTGATACTCTTATTAAACAATACGAGCATCAGAATTTTTATTCCGCCAGTCATATTTTCAAATAACATTGTCGTATTTGAATAAGAGTGAATCATAGAGTCCCGCAGTCTCCTAATAAACTACCTTTCACATGGTCTTGCATTTCTATTACGGAACGGTTGTCGTTATCCGCCATCCTCTTAAGTTCTTTAAGTTGATCTTGGTACTTGAACTTCAGTTCAACGAAATCAACCTTTACTCTGTTCTCATTCTCTACTTTGCGAAGAACACATATGTGCGTGTCATTCACCTTAACATTGTTCATGTTCATAATAGTTTCCTTTAAATGTTTGATGTTTACATGCAATAATTATAAAGTAAAAAGACAAACACATCCAACAACAAAAATATAGTTTTGCAGTTAAAAAAGGTTCAAGATGCACTTATCTCATTTATTCTTACTACTTTTGTAGCAAGATTGAAGAAAGATGAACAGGCTCGCTCTCATATTGGCTTTCGCTGTTGCATTTCCTTTCATTGGCAATGCTCAGCGAAAACGTGCTTTCATGGTAGGCATATCCAAATACCACACGAATGGATATAAGGTATGGAACAACATTCATGGTGCAGAGGATGTGGCACTCTTGAAACCAGAGTTAGAGAAGAAAGGCTTCAAGGTACAAACACTGATCAATGAACAGGCTACATATCAAGGAATCCTCAATGGGCTTAACTCTTTTATAACTACTTCTAAGAAAGGCGATGTCGTCTATCTTCACTTCTCATGTCATGGTCAGCCTGTAGAAGACGGTCTCAATGGACTGGCTAAAGATGAAAAAGATGGTTGGGATGAAGCCATAGTTCCAATAGATGCAGGCAATGCGTATAATTCTATTTACAAGGGCGATAAACACCTTACTGATGACGAACTAAACGGCTACATCGGTATAATTCGTAAGAAGATAGGCCCTAAAGGTATGCTTTATGTCGCAATGGACGCTTGCCATGCTGGTACTATATCAAGGAAAGGAATTGAGACAGTAAGAGGCATAAATGAAGGATTGACTAAGACTGGAGCCAAGTACATTCCCCCCAAAAATACCATTCGCCATTACCATATAGTAAAATCTACAGATATGGCTCCGGCTTTATTTATCGAAGCCTGTCAATCCCGTGAGCGAAATACAGAGATTCGTATAAAAGGTAAGGAATATGGTGCTTTATCGTACAATATATGGCAAGCACTCCAAGGAATGGTGTCTTTTGATAAGACCACTAAGGACCAGTTCAAAGCCAAGGTCGATACCTCAACAAAGGTAAAAGGAAGGTGGCCGAGGACTCAGACACTTGTAACTGAAGAATAAGTTATTTAATATGGAAATAACGAATAGTAAGAAATTTAATAAATTTATTTCAGGGAAGAGAGAGGATACATTTCGTATCCTTTCGAGCCGAATTAAATTTCCGATGTCTGATGACGAAAAATCGGAAGTTTTTCAGAATTCTGCAATTGCATTATATAACAAGATAGATAAAGGTATCTTGACCACCCTGAAATGTAGAAAAGAATATAAGGGCTTAAGTCAAGATGTAGAAATCCCTGTCCTTGCAGATGAAGCGACGCCATCGCTCTTGTCATATTTTGTTGAAATATGTTACAGACAGGCCTTAAAGTTAAAAGAGAAAAAATATGGAGAAGGGGCAAATGCCTCATCTTCAAAGAAGGCTAAGCAGGTATTAATGGGGTCCTTAGGTATTGTTAAAGACAATGAGTTTGCCGAGTTAACACTTAATTATACAGGTTATCAGAAAGAGACAAGTAGTAAACAATACGTAGAGATGGATGGTACTATCTCCAATGAACAATGTAAGGAAATTCTTAATGTGTGCTCTGAAACAGAGAATTCTATTTATCGGGAAATAATGTCTCAAGCACTTGACACCCTGGCAACACGATGTAGAGAACTTTTGGGAAGTTATTATGCTCATAAAAGGACTACTTGGTCAGAAATTGCATCTTTGTTTGACATCAAGGGGGGTGCTAACCATGCAAAAGTTGCTGCTCAGAGATGCCGTGAAAGACTTACTGAAAAATGTCATGAAATAGAAAGGAAAAGAATATGGTAGACAATAGCGAGAGAATAGACAAGTTCCTTAAGAAGCAAATGACTCCTGAAGAAAATGAAAAGTTTCTTGAAGACTTGAGAAAAGATAAAGAACTTCGATACGAAGCTCAGATGACTGCATTAATGATTCAAGAACTTCAAGAAAGACAGGCAAAAGAAGATGCAGAAATCATCGAAGATGTGCTAGCGACCAAGAAAAAAGCCAAAACCATTCAACTGGTAAAATGGATTGGCTCCATTGCTGCCATGTTTATCATTCTCTTTGGTGCCAACCAATGGTATACCTCATATAAGATTGATAAGGTATATGATGCCTATTATACCCCTTATGATGCCTCTTTAGCAAGTAAAGGTGGAGATGACGAAGCTATCAAGCAGGAACTTGCAGAATTATATAATAAGGTAGGGACAGAGGAAAACGTAACCTCCGTTATAAGCCGTCTGCAAACCATCTACAATGGCATCCAGTCGGCCAGCGACGACTACGCTGATTACACCTATTACGAGAATGACATTGTCTGGTATCTGGTATTAGCCTATATCAAAGACCATAATCCTGACAAGGCGAAAGAATTATTGAAACCATTGGCAGACAATGATGTTTCTGATGCAAAAAGATTACTGAAAGATATGGATGGCCTCTAATTGTTTTGTCCAGAATACTGCCAATATGGCGGTAAATGTCGTTCCCAGTTTTATGGCACGATTCTTGCTCTATTTTGTGTACAAAGGTTTATATGCCTTTGGAGATACTTCCCGCCGTGCAATAGCACAGTATTAATTAATTAAAGAAGTATGGTAATTTTTACCACCGATGCTTTTATAGCATTGCTATTGATTCTCCTACTCAGCAGGAGTAATTAATGAGACGCGCTGAGGCACTTCTTGGTAAAGCAGGAAGCGAGATAATTGGGCAGAAGGCTCCACTGAAGTAGATATTTGGGAGGTTTTACCTCCCTTTTTAATTATCTTTTGCGTCCAACAAAATAAAAGCAGCCCAATAATATGGGTTGTTATATTCCACATTACTCTCTCGTAGATACTTTTGGGCAAGGTGTAAAGATTGTAGTTTTGTCTGCCCAGAGACCAAATTCCGATAAAATTCACCCATAAGCAACCGAGTTGCATCGTCATTTACAGGCCACAACGTCATTAATATACTATTCACCCCAGCCCGTTTGAAACCTCTTTGTAATCCCATAACACCATCATCACTGATATCGCCTAGACCCGTTTGACATGCGGATAAGGTAACGAGGTCAATATTATGAAAGTCTAATAGAGATATTTCAGACGCAAGAAGAATTCCGTCTTCTTTATCTTGTGGTATATCTTTTCTTCCGTGTAGCCATGCATATTGTCCACCAGACAGCATTAGCCCTGAACGGAGAAGTGTACTGATTCCTGTTCCTCGTTTAACTCTAATATTCATATCGCGGAAGAAATCATAGAAGTCACTTTCGTTTTCATTAAAATAGAAACCGTGTGTTGCGATATGAAGCGTTGAGACAGTTTTACCAGATAATTTCTTAAAAGACTCTTCTGTTCCTGCATAATTACCGTAAAGTTCTGTCGAAATATTAGCTGTGCGAAAGATCGAATCCAAAACCGTAACCTCTGTTGCTGATGAAGGAAGATAGTTCCAACCTTCGCGTTTTAACGAATTCTTTGATTGCGGAGAATCCACATCTCCCCCCTCATCATATTTAAGACCACCATAGAGTATCGCATGACCTTTTTTAACAGGATTATGGGACAAACACAAGTATTTGGTAGAAGACATTCGATATAGTTTATATTGCTCAATCATAAGTTGTTCTTTCGTATCTTGTAGTATTTCCATCGGTGCAAGTGAAAGCATTCCAATAGGTGAAAAATATATGCAATCATTATGTTCAAGATATGAAGAAATAGGTTCCCAAATCATTTCATATAATTGGTGATTAATTCTTTCCCATTCTTTTTTATCATATGCTTTGTCTTCTGCCTCCTTAAAATCTGTGATAACATTACTAATGAGACTATCTATTATTTGCTTATCGTGAAGAAGAACGAACTTGGGGGCTTGCCATTCTTTCTTCAAGAGTACAGCGCCATAATTTATAGATGTGTCATTAGGTGACATGATACTATTATCTAATTCAACAAATTCGATGGCAACATCACCTCTTTGTAGCCGTTTTTGAACATCTTTCCAATCAATATCAAGACTCTTAGTAAAATCGGAATAGTTACGAAGTGAATGTATAATCTCTTTCTCTTTTAATTCAATGCCTCGCTTTAGAGTTGCGACATCCACAGAATCATCTATCGTTTGAAGTTCATGCTGCTTTTGCTTCAATTCTTTATACTCATTTTTAAGAGCCTCATCAGGAATAGTTGCAAGGGTTGATTCTACGTCTTTTTCTGTGCTGAGCAATAAGCCTTTATATACTAATGCAGAATTATAAGCATACTGTGCGCAGATTTCATTTTCCGGTAAAAGTGATGCAGGTAGAGCGAAGTTAGAGAAGCCAAATGCTTTTCCGCTTTCAATAAGTTCTTCCCGCTGATTTGAACCCAAATAGAGTAATTGCTTTTTTAAGTAATCAAGTGACGCATTATAGGTTAATGGAAGATATTTTTCTACCATGGAAGAGTCATGTAATGCAATACTACTTGATAAAATATTTTCATAATTTTTATGAGTTGGGCCAATTTTTATGCACTCTAACGAATACTTACGACATTTCTCATAATCACCTTTCAAACTGTTGCAATACGCCAGATTGTTCAGTGTAACAACATAATTGTTACTATTTTTTCCCCATAATTCTTCCTCTATTAATAGAATTTCCTTGAAGAGGCGTTCCGCTTCATCAAATCTGTGAAAAAACATATAAGTTTTCCCCAGAACAGTTTTAGCCTTCCAACACAATTGCTTATCTTCTCGAGTACTTCCTGTATGTCCTTTCAAAATGGACTTACAAAGAGATTCAACGTTTATAACTACTTGTTCTTTACCTTTCGGGGAATAATAAAAAACATCGGAGAACTGATCAACAAAAAACTCACGTGCATTTAGCAATTCGTAGGGAGAAACACCAATACCAAAAGATTCTTTAATATTTAGAGACTCCATTGAGTATTGCAATGCTCTTTCTTCTAATCCAATTCTATAATAGATACGAGCCAAATTTTCTGTAACCGTTGCTGTCAGTTCATTAACAATACCCGATTTATGTAAAATCTCATACGATTTATTTGCATATAGTTCACCAGCTTCTTCATCATTTAAATCCATCCAGTACAATTGTGAGAGCAAATTGCATATACGTGCTATTTGTAATGTGTCCTTTCTTTGCTCATATTTAGTTAATAATTCTTTGTGTAAAGAAATAGATTTCTCTATATTTCCGTTGTCACCATATAGTGTGGCCAGTCTTGACTTTGCAGATAAAATGTATCTCTCATCGCGGTTCTGCTGTTGATATAAAAATAAGGATTTTTGCAAATAAGTTTCGGCTTTGTTATACTTCTTTTGTCGAGAAAGGAGATTACCATAATTTCCTAAATATGTTGCATAATCCAAATTTTGCTCATAATTTGGAATACGATGCCAAATTTCTCCTGCAATATTAAACAATGTATCAGCTTTACTCAAATATAAAGAATTATCCTTTGTACTACATATATCCATATATGAACATGCTGCATTATTTATCCAAGAAGCATAGTTTGTGCTATTCTCCCCGTCCGTCATTCTAATATAGTTTGAAACAAGAAATGCTGCATTTACGGCTTTTTGATACAGACCAATATGTTGATATACCTGATATAAATATTTGTTCGTCTGGTTTAGTTTCTCAAATTCTAAATCTTCTTTTCCTTGAAACAGCCCGTTCAATCTTTCTCTATTATCATCAATAAATTGTAATGCCCCAGTATAGTCAGCCATGTAAAGATAACCTTCCAAAATCTCATTAACTATCGTTTCTGCATAAAAACCTTGAACATCATTACCAAATCTTTCAAGATAATCCAAGGCTTTTTTATCACTCTCTATTACCTTCAATACATTGTCTTCTGCCTTGTATATTTGGCTTTCTGCCATCTGTTGTAGAGCTATATGTTTAGGATTGACACTCTTATAAGTGTTAATTATTTCCGTTGAGACAGTTAAAGCTTTTGTGTAGTCTTTAATATCTACATATGCATCCCGAAGTAAAGTAGATATACCAAGTAATGCCTCAATAGTATAACCTTCTTTTAGTAGCCTATCAGAATACGTTTGGGCTATCTGTTTTGCATTTTCTAAAAAGGAGGTAGCACTTTTAATGTCCTTCTTACCATAATAGGAATAAGCAATCATAGAATAAGGAACAAATAAAGCTTGCGGCTGAATCTGAGTTGGATCTTTTCTTTTAATTTGCTTATATAAACTGATAATCTGATTAGACTTCTCTATACAAATATCAGGTGCTTCATAAGGATTTATTCTTTCCAATTCAATCCGAGCCTTTTGATATTGAGCTATAAGTTGAATTATGGACGCTGTTTGACAATAGCAATTCAGAGACATTGCTATAAAGATAGTAAAGATTATAGTACGTCTTATCATGTTTTAGCTGATTTTACTGCAAAAATACGTCTTTTTCATGTCTTTTTTTCTTTTTTCTCAAAAAATTTTCATTTTGATGTTTACCTTTTCACATTTAGGGGTATTATCAAACGTAAACAACAACAAATTAGTAACAATTTAAAATCAAAGTAAAATGAAAAAGTTAGTTCTTATAATGGTCGCCCTCGTGGCAATGGCAACAACAAGTTTCGCACAGTATTTCACCACTTACAAGCCGTGCCCGTCTGTAACTTACAATGTGCCGAGCGTGACCTACACAGTTCCAAAGGTAACCTATAGCGTTCCCAGTACGGTGAACTACAACACGACATCAGTCAGTGGCTATAGCCGTAGCAATGGCACATACGTTCAGTCTCACGTCCGCACAATGCCCAACAGCACGAACTGGGACAACTTCTCAACCAAAGGTAACAGCAATCCCTTCACTGGCTCAACAGGTCATCGTGCAAGAGACTATTCAAGCAGTGCGTACAATTATGGGGCAGGCCATACCATACACACAGGCTCTCGTGGTGGGCAGTATTACTACAACAGTAATGGTCATAAGACATATGTACCTAAACGTAATCTTTGGTAATTGCATGGAAGACTCCCTTGCAGATATATTACTGCAAGGGAGTCTTCCTATTTCTGGATACTTAATGTTTCCCAATAGGGTTTCATTTTTTCTTGAATCAACTTGCCTACATCAGGGAAGGTAAGTTGATTTTTGTATTTTATCTTTTGAAGAAAAGAATTCCATTGATTTATTTTTGTTGTATCCAAGAAGAATTCATCTTTAAAAAGCGCATGATTCTCAATATATTCCGTATGACGATTCTCGAATGTTGCCTTGATTGCTTCAGAAAGGTTGGCAGAGTCTAAATTCTTTGTTGACAGTATGGTGTATAGATCGAAAAAGTCCTTCATTCTGCTGTTGTATATAGACAAATCAATCATAGTATGGAACTTCTCAGCAACCACAGTCTCTAACGAATAGGCTTTTATACTAAAAGATGACATTTCATCAAGGATGACTGGATAAGCTAATTCCTGTGGGGCAGGTATTGTTACGTCTCCAAAACCAATGTCGATTGACAAGTGGAGAGGCATATTGTCTAAAACAGCTTTAGTGTTAAGTCGTACCCCATGATAGTTTTTCCCTTCCATAATGTCTTCCACGGTGATATTCTGCAAGTCAAAAGTCAGGGCATCATCATCACATTGGATGGAAAGTATCTCTTTAAAAATTGTTTTAATATTTTCTTTATCATTGCTTAAGCTCTTTGCCAGAAAGTCTATATCAATCGTGGGTCTTGACTTAAAATGATTGTGTGCATATAGCAATGCACCGCCTTTCAAAAGAAACAAATCTTTGTATTTGCTTTGGGACAGTCTATAAAGCATCCTTTCCTGCACATATCTTGTGAGCATCAGGTTATATTCATAGGATGCCTCTTTTGAAAGAATCAGCAGACGATCTCTGATGGACTTGCCTTTGTTTTTAATGACCTTATTCTTTCCCATAACTTCTTAGATAACAAATTGGATGATGCTATGAAGTGTATTCCCTACTCTTAGGATCTTGGCATATTCTGCCAGTTTGTTCAGATTTCTGTCTGGATGCTTCATATAGTTCCTGACTATTTCCGAACACACATCCATGCCAATCTTATTGCGGAACTTGATGGCATCACAAACAGACTTCTCTATGTTGTATATGAGGCATTGATGTCCAGATATCATTTCTTCTTTGATGCCGGTTGAGTAGGTCGCTTGATTCCAATAACAAAGACGTATGGGAGGATAGTCTGGCAGCACTATCTTCCGGCTTTTCTCTACTGCCACATAGTGCTCCACAGGTACTTGGGTTGTCAGTTGGTGATAAAACCATGCAGAATAAAGGCACAGCACACCATCTGGGATGAGTTTTCGCATGTCAACCATCGGCTTGGCAAGCGCTTCCGGCAGCGCATAGACCCCAGCCTTTAGGCGTACAACAGTTCCCTGTTCCACTTCCTTTAGAAGTTGGATGTATGTGGTATCATCAGCAATCTCCTGCTTAGAAATGAAACCACCTTTATCCTTAATATACTCAACAATTGAATTCACGCTGCAAATATACTGCTTTTTTTTAAATTAGCAGTAGATTTATGGGGTATTTTCTTTATTCTTCAAAAAAACTGCATTTTTATGTTTACCTTTTCGCAGAAGAGGGTATAATAAGTCGTAAACAACAACAAATTAGTAACAATTTAAAACAAAAGTAAAATGAAAAAGTTAGTTCTTTCAATCGTCGCCCTCGTGGCAGTAGCAACATCTAGTTTTGCACAGGATTATGATCTTTATCGGATTTGCTCCGAAGTAGTTAGCTCTTACAATGCATCAAATATATCTTATAGTGTACCAACCGTAACATACAACGTTCCCAACACGGTGAACTATAATACAACTTCTGTCAGTGGCTATAGTCGCAGCAATGGCACATACGTTCAACCTCATGTACGTACCATGCCCAACAGCACCAACTGGGATAACTTCTCAACCAAGAGCAACAGCAATCCCTTCACAGGATCAACAGGCCATCGGGCAAGAGACTATTCAAGCAGTGCTTACAACTATGGTGCTGGTCATACTATTCATACTGGCACACGTGGAGGACAATACTATTACAACAGTAACGGTCATAAGACATATGTACCTAAACGTAATTTGAGGTAAGTCATGAAAAAGAAAAGTATTCTGACTATCAAGAATAAAAGCGAAGTTCTATATCTTCAACTAGACAATATTCTGTATATTCAAGCTGACGGAAACTACTGCAACATCTTCCTTGTTGATGGGGGCGTTATTAACACGCTCACCCATCAGCGGGCAGAAATTGCAAGAATAATGGATGAGCAAATAAAAGCAGAAGACAGAGTTCGATTTGTCTTGTTGGGGAAATCATATCTTGTTAACACTGATTATGTACTAAGAATTCAGCCCAGTAAGCAACTCCTAACATTTAGCGTAAACAAATTTGGATGTACTAAGAAAGTAAGTATTAAGGCTACGATAAAAGCTCTTCAAGATTTAACGGAAAAAATTGAAAACAGAAAAGAAAACACAACATTTCATACACCATAGATATACTTTCATACAATGGCACCTTAGCAAAGGTTTATGTACAAATAAAAATATGTATTTTTGCCAAAAGCAATGAATAGGAACGGTTGACATAGTTAACAAGTCCCACGTTTCAAACAATAACTGCTGATTTCTTGGGATTGGTCAGCATAAATAGTAGCAAGATGAAAAATGTTCTATTTTTAGCAAGTTGCTTGTGCATTTCTATGATGGCAAATGCACAATCGTATCGTGGATCTGATGCAGATCGCATGATGTATCAAAGAATGCAACAGCACTCTCAGCAGAATTCAAATGGCAACACTTATGTACCTCAACGAAGCTATGGCAGCAGTAACTACAATAGTTACAACGGCAACAGCTATAATAACAATACATATAATCAATCGACAAGAACGTACAGTCAACCAGAAGTAGAGAAAGTCATTCAAGGCGTATATATTTATAACAATCAGTTAGCTCTTGTTCGTTTAAGATATTACAGCGGAAAGATCACTCATTTCAGCACATCAAGGGATATGATGAATCGAGAACAATGGCAGACGATGTACCCCGACAATCCACATCCTACGAATTCCATGCTTGATGGTCAACTAGCCAGAGAATACAAATATAAGGTGTCTGTTTCAGGAACAAATGTATATTTCAATTTGTAGGATTTTATAGAAGGAGGGGCAGAAATATCCATTTTCTGTCCTTCCCTTGTTGAGAGGGAAGCCCAAAACTATGGAATGTCGAGCTTACACATTACTCAACAGCCAACCGAGGTAGACGAGATAGCCGACGACTAACAGGAGTCCCTCCCAACGCTCTACGGTATACTTCGTACGGGAGAACAGCCAGACGAGGACGACGGAACCGAGCATCAACGAGAAGTCAATCATCGTGATACCTTGTATCTGCATGGGACTGATGGTGGCGGTGAGTCCTAATATCATCAGGATATTAAAGACATTGGAGCCGATGACATTGCCGATGGCGATGGCAGACTGTCCCTTGCGTGCCGCTACGACACTGGTGGCAAGCTCTGGCAGTGAGGTACCTCCTGCGACGATGGTCAGACCGACAACACCTTCACTGATGCCCAGGGAATAGGCGACACGTGAGGCGGAATCGACAAAGATATTACTGCCAATCACCAATAGGGCGAGTCCCAGGAATACGAAGAACGCACTCATCCAGGGATTAACCGTCTTGACTTCCGTTGCTGGTTCTGCCTTCCCACCCTTTGCCTGCGACAGAGTATAGTACATGAAGGCGGCAAAACCTGCCAACAGGATGACACCGTCGATACGTCCGAGGAAGGAGTCGAGTGCCAGCAGGGGTAATAGGACTGAGGCAAAGACGGCAAAAGGTATGTCTTTACGAACAGTACTCTTGCTAATGGTCATCGGTGCCACCATGGCGGCACATCCCACTATCAGCATGGCATTCATGGTATTGGAACCCACCACGTTACCGATAGCCATACCCGAAGTGCCCTTGAGTGCGGACACCAGACTGACAAAGAGCTCTGGAGCGGAGGTGCCTGCGGCAACGATAGTCAAACCAATGATAA
>Ga0247611_10009214_pt1 | contig 11941 bp, 8 predicted proteins | sample 177DNAGHGhighgp2_FD_192422 | JGI IMG/M metagenome (GOLD analysis project Ga0247611, IMG submission 192422) | Sheep rumen microbial communities from Palmerston North, Manawatu-Wanganui, New Zealand - 1770 DNA GHGhigh gp2 | ecosystem: Host-associated > Mammals > Digestive system > Stomach > Rumen ... | reverse complement strand
CTATTTTTCGTGCATGCAGGCAGATGCCTCCATCGGGGTTGGAGCGTTTGGCGCCGTACTTCAGATCGCCCTTCACCGGACAACCAATCGCTGCCAATTGGCACCGTATCTGATGGTGTCTTCCGGTCTCCAGGTCAACCTCCAATAACGTGTAGTTTTCGCCACGAGCCAAGGTCTTGTATTCCAAAACAGCCTGCTTCGCGTTATTCGCGTGCGGTTTTGTGATATAACTTTTGTTCTGCGCCTCGTTACGAATCAACCAGTTTTCGAGTCGTGCTTCGGGTACTTTCGGGCAACCTTGTACAATCGCCCAATAGGTCTTTTTGATCTGCTCGTGGCTCTTAAACATCTCATTGAGACGCGTCAGCGCTTTGCTCGTTCGGGCAAAGAGCACTACCCCACTCGTAGGACGATCCAACCGATGCGTCACACCCAAGAACACCTCACCGGGTTTGTTGTATTTGTCCTTGATATACGCCTTGACAATCTCGCTCAGCGGGGTGTCACCGGTCTTATCGCCCTGCACGATCTCGTTGCAGGTCTTGTTGACAGCAATTATATGGTTGTCTTCGTAGAGTACCGTCATAATCCTCTCTGCCGAATTGCTTCGTATATGAACACTCCGGCAGCTACAGAGACATTAAGCGATTCGATAACACCTGTCATCGGCAGACGCACTTTGTCTGTACAGAGTTTGAGGTTCTCTTCGTAGATACCCTTCTCCTCCGAACCCATCACGATACAGGTCGGCACCGTCATATCCACTTCCGTGTAGTTCCGATCCGTATGTTCGGTAGCCGCCACAATGCGAAGGCCGCTTTCTTGTAGATACTGCAATGCGTTCTGCAGGTTCTCCACCTTGCAAATCGGCAAACTATGCAGCGCACCGGCAGATGCCTTCACCGCATCGCCGTTGATGGCTGCACTCCCGCGCGTACCAATAATGAGCGCGTGTACACCTGCACACACGCAGGTACGTGCGATCGCACCGAAATTACGAACGTCCGTCACGCCATCCAATAGCATCAAGAGCGGTGTTTTGCCTTCGTCATACAGGCTCTGCACCAAACTATCCAGCGGCGTGAACTCGATCGGACTCAAGAAAGCGATCACGCCTTGGTGGTTCTTGTCGGTGAACTGATTCAGTTTCTCCAGCGGTACACGTTGAATCTGTGTACCGGTGCCTTCCAACTTCAGCAACAACTCTCTACCGATAGCCGAACTCATATCGCGGCGAATCAGCACTTTATCGAGCACCTTCCCCGCATCAATCGCTTCCATCACGGCCCTTATACCGAAGATCATCTCCTTCTCCGGCGGACGCTTCGTGTCGTAGGATTTGTGATTTGTGATTTGTGATTTGTGATTTATCATAAATTTAGTATTTTAGCCAATTGATAAACTCCATCGGATCTGTTGTAAAAGCCATCGGATCCGCCACTTGATTTCCTTGTGGGTCGAGTTGCACATAGAACGGCTGGGCATTCGCGCCATATAACTCCCGTTGAATACGGCTGTTCTTATCCCCTATCCCGTTTTGCTTGTCATCCACGAACAATTCGATGAAAACATAGTTCTGCAAGCGTGCCTTCACACTATCATCATCCAGCACATAGGCTTCCATCTTACGGCAGTTGACACAACCATAACCGGTGAAATCAATTATAACCGGCTTACCTGTTTGACGCGCATAAGCAAGACCTTCCTCATAATCATTAAACACTTCTCTACCCTCAATCTCCATAGGAGGCGCAAAAGCACTAATCGCCTTCACCGGTGCACCCCAGAGTCCCGGCACAAGATAGATCGCAAAAGCCAAAGAAGGAATGATCACCAACGCGCGTATGATCTTACGCGTAGTGGACACGTTCCGTATATTCCACAAGAGATAGATTCCAATTCCCGCAAAGCATACAATCCAGATAGCGATAAACAGCCAACGAGGCAGTATTCCCCATCCGTACGCCATGTCCGCTACGCTTAGGAACTTCAACGAGAGCGCCAGTTCCAAGAAGGCGAGTGTCACTTTGAAACTCGTCATCCAATCGCCCGATTTGGGGGCACTCTTCATCCATTCCGGGAACATTGCAAAGAGTGAGAAAGGCAAAGCCAAGGCAATCGCAAAGCCCAACATACCCATCGTCGGTGCCAATAAGGATTTTCCTGCAGCCTCTACGAGCAACGTACCGATAATAGGTCCCGTGCAACTGAAAGACACAATCACCAGCGTAAACGCCATCAGTAAGATACTCAGGAATCCACCGGTGCTACGGGCCTTATTGTCCAAAGCGGTGGACCAACTATCCGGGAGCGTAATCTCGAACAGTCCGAAGAACGACAGCGCAAAGACTACCAGCAGCAGGAAGAAGAAGATATTCACCACCGCATTGGTACTCAGATCATTAAGCGCACTTGCCCCAAAAAGCAAGGTCACCAACAATCCCAAGCCCACATACAGTACGATAATACTCAATCCGTATAATACCGCATCTTTGATTCCGCCGCCTTTTTTCAAGAAGAAGCTTACCGTCATCGGAATAATCGGCCATACGCAAGGAGTAAAGATGGCTAATAGTCCGCCAAAAAGACCTAATAGGAAGATGAGCCATACAGAACGTGTGTCGCTAACTCGTTCATTCGTTAATTTCTTCACTCCTTCAGCCGTATACTCCCACACCTCGGGCGCTGTACACATCTTATCGTCACAAGCGTTGAAACGGATAGGCGTCAGCTCGTTAGCGGCCAGCGTAATGACAAACGAATCTGCGAACTCTTCGTCATATTCGCGTTCGCCGAACTCGATGATATTCATGTGCCAACCGGGTTCAATAGCTGCTTTTATCCTCACACTATCTCCTACCGCTTCTCCGCTCCACATCACCGGTTGCACAAGTTCTGCCGCCGCAAGAAGCGGGATAAGGGCAAATAATATCGTATATATCTTTTTCATCATTGTATTTTCATCCGCCAATCTTGGCGGATACTATTCGTACATAGTTGCGCCGCAAGGGCATTCAAATTATGGAATTGGCTGTAGTCCGTATCAGCTGGAACACCATCCACATCATCCATCTCCGACAACTGCCACGGAGAGAGGATCAGCAGTTGTCCCATTTCGCAGAGTTGATGGCGGCGTAGTTCGGGATTCCAGCCCTCTCGGATAGGTTCCTTCTGCAAATGAATAAGGGGCAATGCATTCTCAATACAATCCTTGACGAGTTGTTGTTCGCCTTTCGAAATACCTGGTGTGACCAGTACTGCGCCGTCTTTAGCAGCTTGAATCCATGCCGCGCGTTCTTGCTGGAATGCGTCGGTGGTTTCGTAGCGTGTGTTGTAATCGCGTTGACCATCCTTCATCAACCAGCGATGACAGAAGACCTGTTCTTTCCATGGACGCTTTAATAAAAACAGATTTCCATATGCGGCAAAATCCTGTCCTTCAATGGTAATATGCTGGCGACGTTGGAACAAATCGGGATATAACGTGCGCATGATCGCTCGACGGGGATTATCCTGTACGTAGTTGACGATGTTCTCTAACTGGCCTTTGCGGTAACAGATCGTATCATCGTAGTTATCATCGAAGAGGGGTTCTATACCATGCTCCGCATAATAGGTCTCGCGCTGTCTGCGAGAGGAGTGCGCCAGATACTCTCTATCCATCTCATCCGCCAATCTTGGCGGATATAGAGCGCGATACTCTTTCGTGCAAACAGCCTTGAAATCGCGAATAATAGTGCCCATATTTACATCCATGGCATGTTCGACGTACAAGATGCCATGGAAGTGATCGGGCATAACCTGATAACCAAGCGTGCGGATAAAACGTCCTTTGGCATTCTGTATGTTAATTGTCTGTAACCACACTTCCTCCATATATTGACCAAGCTTGGTCAATTCAACCCCCGGCTTGTGGATATCCATATTCAGCTGCCCGAACAAGTGCTTTCGCGCATGCGCGACGATGGTAATAAGGTATATCCCGGAAGATCTGTAATCCTTCCATGTCTTGTGCGGACGATGCGCGCTACTAAGGAGTCCTCCGCGTTCTTTCCAATATTTATACCAATCAGTCGTCATTTCATTTCATCCGCCAATCTTGGCGGATATATTATTCTTCTCGTCTAATCTTGGCCCCTATCGCATTCAAGCGGTGCTCAATATCCTCATATCCGCGATCGATTTGGTCAATGTGGTCGATCTTGCTCGTGCCTTCGGCACTCATGGCCGCAATCAGCATCGCGATACCCGCACGGATATCGGGGCTCGTCATATTGTTCTTCTTTAATTGCCGCTGATGGTCATGACCAACCACCACCGCTCTATGCGGATCGCAAAGGATGATCTGTGCACCCATATCAATCAGTTTGTCCACAAAGAAGAGACGACTCTCGAACATCTTCTGGTGAATCAGCACCGTCCCCTTGGCTTGGGTAGCCACCACCAGCAACACAGACAGCAAGTCCGGAGTGAGACCCGGCCAGGGTGCATCAGCTACCGTGAGGATCGAACCATCCAAGAAGGACTCGATCTGATAGTGCTCCTGCGCAGGCACAATGATATCGTCGCCATCCACGTCGATGCGGATTCCCAAACGACGGAAAGCATCTGGGATGATACCGAGATCACGGTAACCGACATTTTTAATACGCAGTTCCGACCCCGTGATAGCCGCCATGCCGATGAACGAACCCACCTCAATCATATCCGGCAACAACGTGTGTTGCGCCCCATGCAGTTCCTTCACGCCTTCAATGTTCAGGAGGTTACTGCCTACTCCGCTTATCTTCGCGCCCATCGCATTAAGCAACTTGCATAGTTGCTGCAAATACGGCTCACACGCCGCATTGTAGATGGTCGTCGTACCTTCCGCCAGCACAGACGCCATAATGATATTGGCGGTTCCGGTGACGGAAGCTTCATCCAGCAACATATATGTACCTTTGAGATGCTTGCCATTGAAACGATACGCCAACAGGTTCTGGTCGTACTTAAAGGTAGCACCGAGATTGACCATGCCCTGGAAATGCGTATCCAGCCTACGACGACCGATCTTATCTCCACCGGGCTTCGCGTACGTCACTTCGCCCAGACGCGCCAACAACGGACCAATGAGCATCACCGAACCACGCAGTTTATTGCATTTCTTCAGGAAATCGGCACTGCGCAGATACGCCGTATCGAGTTCACGCGCCGTGAAGGCATAGGTACCCTTCGCGAGTTTCTCCACACGCACGCCGATAGATGCCAACAAATCAATCAGATTGTTCACATCCAAGATGTTCGGCAGGTTGTTGATGACTACCGTCTCCTTGGTGAGCAGCACGGCACACAGCACTTGCAGCGCCTCGTTCTTCGCGCCTTGCGGCGTGATCGAACCATGCAGTTTATGTCCTCCTTCTACAATAAATGAAGCCATATCAGATATAGTTTACTTCGGGGTGAATATCTATGTTGAATTTCTCTTTGACGCTCGCACTCACTTGTGCCGCAAGCTCCATGATATCCTGTGCACTCGCATGGTTGGCATTCACAATCACCAACGGTTGCTTGGGCCAAACCTGTGCGCCGCCAAGCGTTTTACCTTTCCATCCGCATTGCTCAATCAACCACGCAGCAGGAATCTTCACGCCTTGCGGTGTTTGGAAATGCGGCATGTCGGGATATTGTTTTAGCAGTTCCTTCGCTTGCTCTTCCGGCACAAACGGGTTCATAAAGAAGCTACCCGCCGAACCTACTTCACCAACTTTCGGCAACTTGCCATTACGCGTCTCAATAATCTCCTCGCGGGTCTTGGTGGCATCTCCTGGCTTCACTTTATACACCACGGACGTCACGATATACTTACCCTTCAGTTCATGCTTGAACGCACTATCACGATACCCGAACTTACATTCCGCATTCGCAAACACCCGCTCTTCTCCACTCTCCACATCGATCGTATAAACGCGCTCAATCACATCTTTCGCTTCCACGCCATACGCACCGACGTTCTGCACCGCACTCGCACCTACCTCGCCGGGAATCAGGCTCAACTTCTCCAAGCCCGAATACCCCATATCCGTCAGTTGGGCAATCATATCGTCGAGTTGCAAACCATTCTGTGCCTCCACCGTCTCATTGTCCAGGAACTTCGCCCGCGCCATACCGGAATGCAGTATCACACCATCAAAATCTTGGGTAAACAGCAGATTCGAACCCTGCCCTATATGCAGCATCCGCTCGCCTTTATGTTCCTTCAGCACTTGCCGCAACTCGTCCAACGAGTAATACTCAACGAACACCCTCGCCATCGCATGAATACCAAAGGTATTGGGTATCGGATAATTTAAATTTGAAATCATAAATCAAAAATCGTAAATTCAGATGCATGCGGCATCGCTCGGCATTCTCCAATCGCCCCGTGGGGACAGTGATACACTAACTACCTTCGGCCCATCCGGCATCGCGGAGCGCTTGAACTGCTGCGTGCAGAAACGGCGCATGAACACATTCAACCACTTGTCAATCGTCGCCTCGTCGTACTGGTCTTCGAAGGCCTGACAAGCCATGTAACGTATCTTCTCGCGGGTAAAGCCGTAACGCATGAAATAATACAGGAAGAAATCGTGCAACTCGTACGGCCCCACTTTATCCTCTGTCTTCTGCGAAATCTCACCGTTCTCGTCCGTCGGCAACAACTCCGGAGATACCGGTGTCTCTACTACATCCAGCAAGATAGTGCGCAGCGGTTCACCATATAGATTCTCCGCCGCATAACGCACAAGATACTTAACGAGCGTCTTCGGTATGCCGGCATTGATGCCATACATGGACATCTGATCGCCGTTATACGTACACCAACCCAACGCCAATTCACTCAAGTCACCCGTACCAACTACCAATCCGTTCAGCTCATTGGCCAGATCCATCAGTATCATCGTCCTTACACGTGCTTGCGCGTTCTCGTAGGTCGCGTCATGGATGTCCATGTTATGCGCGATATCGTTCAGATGCTGGGTCGTCACCTCGCAGATACTGATCTCCCGATGCGTAATACCCAACTCTTCCATCAACTGCAGCGCGTTCTGATACGTGCGATCACTCGTTCCGAAGCCCGGCATCGTCACGCCGACTACCCTGCTCCGGTCATAGCCCAGCAGATCGGCTGTCTGCACGGCCACGAGCAAAGCCAACGTACTATCCAAACCACCGGATATACCGATCACCACCGTTTCTGAATGCGTATGTTCCCAACGCCGTGCCAGCGCACTCGTCTGGATAGAGAACACGTCCATGCAGTACTGATCTTCCTTGCCTTTCTTGGGCAAGAACGGCGACGGCGAGAAGGTGCGGTGGATGGACTCCGTAAAGTCCTCCTCCCGCTCAATCGGCGCTACGTTAATATGCCGGTAGTGCCCGGCCTTGTCCTTCGTAAAGTTGGTATTACGTTGCCGATCCGTACGTAACCGCTCCACATCGATCTCTTGGATGAGCATCGAGTTGGTGCGTTGGAAACGCTCTCCTACAGCCAGAATATCGCCGTTTTCAGCGATGTACGTACTACCGGAGAACACCACATCCGTTGTACTCTCGCCTACTCCCGAACTCGTGTACACATACCCGCAATGCACGCGCGCACTCTGCTGCTTGATCATCTGACGACGGAAGATATGCTTACCGATGAGGCAGTTCGAACTCGACAGGTTGAAGATGATCTCCGCCCCTTGAATGGCCAGTTGTGTCGAAGGAGGCAGCGGACTCCACAAATCCTCACATATCTCTATACCAAAGGTATAGTTGCGGGTGCAGAAGAGTAGATCCGTACCGAACGGCACCTCCCCGCTCCATATCTCTATCTTCGGAATACGCGGTGCCACACCACCGGGCGTGAACTCACGCGCTGCACGCCCACTCGTGAACCAACGTTTCTCATAGAACTCACCCGTGTTCGGCAGGTTCACTTTCGGCACCACACCCATCACTTCGCCGTCCGTCATCACGAACGCACAGTTGAACAGGTCGTTATCTACCTGCAGCGGCGCACCTACCAGCACGATGATCGCCTTGCCGCGCGTGTAATCGCATAGTGCCTCCAATTCCCGCATACTGCTCTGCTGAAGCGCTTGCGTAAAGAACAAATCCGCACAGGTATAACCCGTCAAACTCAACTCCGGGAAGCAGATCACCTCCACGCCTTGTGCAATCGCCTCATCAATCTGCAGCTTGATCTGCTCGGCGTTATACCGGCAGTCTGCCACCTTCATCGTCGGCACCGCCGCCGCTACTCGTACAAATCCAAAATTGGTATTCATAGATATACATAGATTTTGCGCTGCAAATTTACAACTTTTTTTGCACATATCAAAATAATTTAGTAATTTTGCAGCGATTTTTGAAATAAATGAAGAGTTTATTGCTCATATTGGCTTTTGTAAGCACCTTTGTCGGCCGCGTGGTGGACGAGAAAGGTGCGCCTATTGCCTATGCAACAGTCTATCCGGAGATTGCTCCGGAATGGGGAACAGCGACCAATAACGACGGGATCTTCTCATTCGAAGCCAACCTTCCTCCGGACAGTCGGGTTATCGTTTCCTTTATCGGTTATCAGAAGAAAACCGTCCTCGCGCAAGATCTGCAGGGGGATATCGTGTTGATTGAGCAACCGATAGCATTGCAAGAGACAGTGGTGGCGGCAAAAAAGAGCAAACAGCGCAATAAACGCAAGCAGATGGCTACCTTACTTCACGCTGTCTATGTCAAACTCGAGCAGGAGTTTCCGCATGACAACACGCAGTATGCCGTGGTAAGCGACGTTCGCATGAGTAGCGAGAACAGTCCGTGGGGCATGGAGCAGATGATTGCGAACATCGTCGTGCTGCCCGAACAGGGCGCACAAGGACGAGACTCCGTGCAGTTTCAGGGACGTCATTGCAAGCGGTTCTTTGATGCACAGAAACGTGCACAAGCAGACAAGATATTAGCCGGTGAAGCACTCGAACGGATGGAGAAAAAGAGTGCGCCGAAAGGAGCACCGGCGAACATGCTACGCCGTGCGGCCAATGCCGTGGATAGCGGTGTGGTGGTGCATGAGGCACTCTTTGCAGTAGGCAACATGCGCTATGATTTTGAGCAGACCATGTCCGACACCAAACACTGGACGGTGAGCAATGAGTCGGAAGGCGAAACGGTGCTGACCCACACACAAACCGTTAGCAAGTACCTCGGCTGCTTCAAGATGACGTTCGAGCGACATTATATAGTGGATTCGCGCACGTACGCGGTGAGACGTTTCTCCGAGCACGCCGAGGTGAAGATCACTATTCCTTTCGGTATCAAACTCAACGCCGACCAACTGCAGATGCTCAATCTGGTCAACATGAGCGAACAGCAGATCGAGAAATTCCGCTTGAAGAAACTGCGTGGGTCGGTGGACCTTAATACCATCTACCAACGCCAAGACGGACGCGTTTATACGCAGGAGAAGAACATGATTTGCAACGCACATATATTGGGCAGCAAGAAGGCGGAAATACCGCTTGTCATCAAGGCTACACAACGCGTGACGAACCTGCAAACCACCGGTGTCAAACCGCTCACCCGTTCGCAGATTACCCGCCGCGTACAACGCGAAATCGTGGAGATTTATTAATTAAACCGAACAAAAAATCAAATACCATGTTAGAATATATTGATCGTAAAGGTTCCGATTGTTATAAATGGGACTCAGAATGTGCACAAGGCACGATCCCTTTGTGGGTGGCAGATATGGATTTTGCGGCTGCCAAACCGATTCGTGAAGCCATGCAACGTCGTCTGGAGCACGGTGTGTTCGGATACTCCATTGTGCCGCAAGCCAATTATGACGCTGTCGCCAACTGGTTCAGCCGCCGGCACGGATGGAAGGGTATCAACCACAACAACCTGCTGTACGCCACCGCCGTAGTACCGGCTGTTTCCGCTATTTTCAAGGCCTTACAACTGCAAAAGCACAAATCGCAAACGGAGCCCAACCGGCTGCGCGTACTCACGTTCACGCCGGCATATAACTGCTTCTTCTCGTGCATCGAGAACATGGGCTGCGAACTGATTCCGTCTGCACTGGTGGTGCATAACAACCGCTATGAGATCGATTGGACGGACGTGGAGCAAAAGGCCAAAAATGCGGATGTTTTTCTGCTGTGCAATCCTCATAACCCCACCGGTCGCGTATGGACACGAGAGGAACTGGAACACCTGGCGGACATCATGCGCCGCGAGCATCTGTTTGTACTCTCCGACGAGATCCACTGCGAGTTCGCCTTCCCCGGACATGCCTACACGCCGTTTGCCAACATCGTGATCGACGATACGGATTTCTGCGTCTGCACGTCGGCCAGCAAGGCCTTTAACATCGCCGGACTGCTCTGCGCCAATATCTTCGTACCCAATGCCGAACTGTTTGCCAGCATCAATCATGCCCTGGAGATCCACGAAGTGAACGGACTCAATCCCTTCGGACTCGTGGCGCAAGTGGCGGCCTACAACGAATCAGAAGCGTGGTTGGACGAACTGAACGACTATATCTACGGCAATTTCTGTTATCTGCGTCAGTTTATCGAAGAGCGACTTCCGATGCTTCGTATTCACGAGACGGAAGGCACCTATCTGGCGTGGGTTAATATCAGCGCACTCGGTGTCTCGTCGGAGACGTTCTGTCATGACTTGGCACACGAAGCGCACGTGCTCTTCAACCCCTCGGAGATGTACGGCGGAGAACAATACGTCCGCATCAATCTCGCCACGTCAAGGGACATCCTGTCGCAGGCATTGGAAAGGCTCGAAAGATATTTAAAAATGTCCAATTATTAACAAAAGTGGCATATGCTCTTGCATATGTCATTTTTTTTTCGTAATTTTGCACCGAAATTTGTAATTTCGGTTAAATAAGTACAAAAAAGAACATTATATGGAATTAAGTGAACAAGAAATCGTCCGTCGGCAGAGTCTGCAGACCATGCGGGACATGGGTATCGATCCCTACCCTGCGGCGGAGTATGAAGTAACAGGTTTTTCTACGGATATCAAGGCCGGATTTGTGGATGAAGGCGCGGTCAGCGACCGAGGCGAACAGCCATGCGGATCATGGCACACGGGCGACAAGGTACGCATTGCCGGTCGTCTGATGTCGAAGCGTATCATGGGTAAGGCTTCGTTCATCGAGATTCAGGACTCCAAGGGCCGTATTCAGGTCTATGTTTCCCGTGATGATATCCAGGCGCCGGTAGCAGAGGGTGAGCAACCCACAACGGTGGAGCAGCAGATGTACAACGTCGTATTCAAGAAACTGCTGGATATCGGTGATTTTATCGGTATCGAGGGATTCGTTTTCCGCACCCAGATGGGTGAGATATCCGTTCATGCGCAGAAACTGACAGTGCTCGCCAAATCGTTGCGTCCGCTGCCGATCGTGAAGTACAAAGACGGTGTGGCGTACGACGGATTCAATGATCCGGAGCAGCGCTATCGTCAGCGTTACGTCGATCTCGTGGTGAACGAAGGAGTCAAAGACACCTTCCTCAAACGCGCGACCATCCTGCGCACAATGCGTCAGGTCTTCGACGAGGCAGGTTATACCGAGGTGGAGACACCGATCCTGCAGCAGATAGCCGGAGGAGCATCCGCGCGTCCGTTCATCACGCACCATAACACGCTCGACGTGGATATGTACCTGCGTATTGCGACCGAGCTGTACCTCAAACGCCTCATCGTAGGCGGTTTTGAAGGGGTGTATGAGATCGGTCGTAACTTCCGTAACGAAGGAATGGATCGCAGTCACAACCCCGAGTTCACCTGCATGGAGCTCTATGTGCAATACAAGGATTATAATTGGATGATGTCGTTCACCGAGCAGTTGCTCGAGAAAATCGCGATTGCCGTCAACGGTACCACCAAGGTGCAGATCGGTGATCACGAAGTGGAT
>Ga0247611_10009213_pt1 | contig 11942 bp, 5 predicted proteins | sample 177DNAGHGhighgp2_FD_192422 | JGI IMG/M metagenome (GOLD analysis project Ga0247611, IMG submission 192422) | Sheep rumen microbial communities from Palmerston North, Manawatu-Wanganui, New Zealand - 1770 DNA GHGhigh gp2 | ecosystem: Host-associated > Mammals > Digestive system > Stomach > Rumen ... | reverse complement strand
GCTGGTGAGCGGCCACCGTCGGACGCAGAAACACACCAGGTTGGTCAATCCCATGTGTCTGATGACCACCCCTTTGGGCATGCCCGTTGTTCCCGATGTATATATCATATAGGCAAATCCTTGTGAATCGGAATCGTCTATGGGAGAAACAGATTCGTTGAGGATAGCATGTGCTCTGACATATGAGGCATCAACCACCATCTGAATTGCTGCATCATTAATGATATGTTTCTGTCGTTTTTGGGGCCATTTTGCATCAATGGGCACATAAGCCCCGCCAGCGCGCATGATGGCCAAAGCGGCAACCAAGAACTCACAGCATGGTGTGGTGTCCAGTCCCACAAATGAGCCTTGTCTCACACCTTCGTTCACCAACTGATGAGCCAACGTACGTGAAAGAACTTCCAGCTCCCTATATGTCAGTTGACGAACCGTGTCATCCACAGCAATGGCATGAGGTGTTTTCTCCGCCTGACGGAGGAACATGCTCACAAAGGTTTGATGTATGTTGACTTCCGTCTGCAAACCTGCCGACAAAGCCAGTAATAGTTTTTTCTGATGTTCATCAATTAGGTCTATCTCACCTACAGGCTTATTCTCATTGAGCATCTGTTCGTCAATGCAATGTTGCAGAGCGGAGCAAAACCGTTGCAGTTCAGATTTGTCATACAAGGCATCGCTCGCCTCTGTTCTTATCTCATATTCATCTGATGATGAGTAGACCATCACGCTGAGGTCGCTCTGTGAGTCATGGCGCGACAACTGCATCCCCTTGTATACATGTCCGTCGATGACCGTTTGCTCCAATATGCCATTGCTTTGAAAGCCAAAGGTAATTTTGGGAACCATCCCCATATCTGAACAGAAATGTGTGAACGGATAGGTTCGGTGCCTATAGTTGTCCATCAATCGTTTTTTGACCTGTGCCGCCAACATCTCGACAGTCATGCTTCCATCGATGTCGGCGACAAATGGCATGGTGTTGACAAACATCCCATATGCGTCACCCAGACGCTTGTCATACCGTCCGTGATTAAGAGTGCAAAAAATGACTCTTTTCTGATGCGACAGTTTGCTCAGTGTCAGGCAGAAAGCCGCCATCAAGAAATGATTGGGAGAAATGTGGCGGGCAGCACACCATTCATCCACGGCACTCATGCTCAGAGACGTTTTCGCCATGATTCCCCTCCCGCTGGTTTCTGTGTGTGCCACAGAAAGTTGGGTTGCCTCTCCATCGGCAAAGCATGTCAGGTAAAAATCCTTGTCACGTGTGTAGGCAGGACTTCTCATCTCCTCCTGTTCACGCAATGCCCAATCGAAAAGAGTCATTTTGGGCTGTCCAAGAGATTGTCCGTTATATGCGGCAGGCAAGTCGGTTCCGATGAGTTGACGTGCTATGGTGAATCCATCTGCGATACTATGGTGAAGGTCGCTCAACAACAGGGTTCTTTTCTCTGTCTCCACAATCTCGAACCGGCACAGCGGCTGATGGCTGAACAGCAGAAAAGGACGAACGAATCCCTTTTCCATATAATCATCCGCCTCCTTGTCAGTCATCTTGATGTGTGTGACAGGGATTGGCACAGAGGAATCAGCATATTGACTGATTGTGCCCTCCTCCGTTCGAAGGAATTGTACATGCAGTTCTGCCCTACTCTCACAAATGGCAGTGACCGCCTGAAACAGCCTTTCCGCAGAGATGGTCTTGTCGAAGAACATCACCGAAGGCAGGTTCCATGCTGTCGTTGAAGGCGTTGTGCCACAAGCCAGCAGCACACCAAGTTGAGAGTCAAGCAGCGGGTATGTATTCATTACGAGCATCAAAGGTAATGCAAACCGAGCATAGAACAAAATAATTAACCAAATTCTTTTTTGTTAGCGAAGAATTGACTACCTTAGCGGCCATATTGTACAAGGGGGAAACATTATTCTAGTCAACACCATCATGCAGACCGAATATCCAGACTTGATGGTGAGGTAAGAGAATAGATGCCATTGAAGAAAATGAACAAACAAATAATTGAAGACATGAAAAGAATGATGACTTTTGTCCTGTTGCTGATGGTCATAGCGGCACAGGCACAGACCACAAGGAAATTCACCATCAACCTGACAGAAGGCGGAGAGGCCAACATGGTATCTTTTCTGCCAGAGCATCCCAGCGGCAAGGCTATTGTAGGCATACCCGGCGGCGGATATTCCATGCTCTCCAACACCCACGAGGGAACACAATGGTCGGACTGGCTCAACAAGCAAGGTATTGCCTATTTTGTGGTGAACTACCGTCTTCCTCATGGCGACCGCAGCATCCCCATCGGCGATGTGGAGAAAGGATTCCGCATTGTGCGTGACTCTGCATCCGTATGGGGCATCAACCCCCATGATGTCGGCATCATGGGATTCTCTGCCGGCGGTCACCTGGCATCCGTCATCTCCACCATGTCACCCTATGAGGTGCGTCCAGACTTCACCATCCTGTTTTATCCCGTCATCTCAATGGACGAACGCGTCTCACACAAGTATTCCTGTATCAATTTCCTTGGTGAGGAAGGGTACAAGAATCCCGAATTGGTGAAGAAATACTCCACCAATAATGCTGTGAAGCGCCACCTGACACCACCTGCCATCATCATTACCGCCAACGACGACCGCCTGGTGCCTCCCGTCACCAATGCCATCGCCTATTATTCCGCCATGCGCAATGCTGGTAACGAATGTACCATGCACATCTATCCCACGGGTGACCATGGATTCGGTGTAGGGCCTTGGTTCAAATACCACGACCAGATGCTGACTGACCTTGGCAACTGGCTGAACAACCTCAAGGTACACCAACCCGATGCCATCAGAGTAGCCTGCATCGGCAACAGCATCACCGACGGCCATGGCATAGAAATGGCTCCCCAACATGGTTATCCCGCCCTTTTGCAACAACGACTTGGCGAAGGCTACTGGGTCAAGAACTTTGGAGTCAGTGCCCGTACTATGCTCAACAAGGGTGACCATCCCTATATGAATGAGATGGCCTGGCGTGATGCCTTGGCATTCAACCCGGACATTGTGATTATCAAGTTAGGCACCAATGACAGTAAACCACAGAACTGGCAGTATGGTTCGGAATTCAAGCAAGACCTGAAGCAGATGATCACCCAACTCTGTCCCACCCTCGCTGCTCCAGCCAAGAAAAAAGGCAAGAAAGCCAAGACAACAGTTCCTGTCAAGCCCCAGATATACTTCTGCACCCCCATTCCCGCATTCAAGTCGACATGGGAAATCAACGACTCCGTCATTGTCAATGGCATCATTCCCATCCAGCAGGAAGTAGCTAAGGAATACGGCTTGCAGGTGATAGACCTCCACACCCTTTTTGCCGAAGACAGTGACAAGGTGCTTCCCGACGGCATCCATCCCAACGAGAAGGGAGTGCGCAAGATGGCAGAGATTATCGCCGGAGTTCTGAAACCATAACCCCAATCCTATTGTCTTACTGAATCATGAAACTACGAATCAATCATGTCATCATTTGGGTGGCTGCACTTGCAGTGACGGCATGTGCTCTGCTGTTGTATGAAAAATTCTTTCTGTGGAAGGTGCAGGAGATGAACCTATTTCAGAGCACCCCTCTGTTTTTTCGGCAGGAGATGGTCGTTCCCGGTGGATTCCTCAGTTATGTGGCAACCTACCTCACTCAATATCTCCATTATCCATGGTTGGGTGTGTTGATGCTCATGCTCTGCTGGCTACTTCTGATGTGGCTGACCAAGCGAGCCTTCCGCATACCTGACAAGTGGGCAATGCTGATGCTCATCCCTGTAGTCCTGTTGCTGCTCACCATCGTCGACATGGGCTACTGGGTGTATATCCTCAAACTCCATGGGCATTTCTTTGTCGCCACGCTTGGTGCTTTATTTGTGGCCGCTTTGTTATGGGCTTTCCGCTGCCTGCCTCAGAAATACCATCTGAGGGCAGTCTTTATCGTGATGACCGCAGTGGTTGGCTTCCCCTTGGCAGGCATTTATGGCATCGCCGCCACCCTGCTGATGGGTATCTTCACCTGGAGATTGGAATCAAAAGGAAGAAGTGCTGTCTATTGCATCCTCGCCTTATTAATGGCAATAGCCATCCCACTGGTATATTATCGTTATGTATACCATGAGACCAATCTTGCCAACATCTATTGGGCGGAACTTCCCCTGTTTTTCATTCAGGAGAATTATCATAACTATTATATTCCTTATTATTTGCTCGCCCTATTTTATGCCATAGTTGCCATCACTTATAAGTCGGACAGGTCGGACAAGTCAGACAAGTCAGACAGGTCGGACAGGTCGGACAGGTCAGACAAGTCGGACAAGTCGGGCAAGGCAAAAAAGGTGGTCAAGGCGAAGAGTGGCGAAAAGTCTGGCAAGCGTTGGATGTGGATAGCAGGCCAGGCAGCTATTATCGCCATCTTGGTAGCTGCGGTAGTGAAATTCTGGTATAAAGACGAGAATTTCCATCGCGAACTTGCCATGCAGTATGCCGTGGAGCAACTTGACTGGGAAGGAGTGCTTAAGGAAGCCGCCCAACAGCAGGATGAGCCGACGAGAGCCATTTGGATGATGAAGAACCTCGCCCTTGGACGGTTGGGCCGTCAAGGCAGCGATATGTACTATTACAGGAATGGTTCCAAGCAAAGCAATGCTCCCTTTATGATGCGTCTGATGCAGGTGATTGGACCGATGATTTACTACCAGTATGGCATGCTCAACTATTGCACTCGCCTAAGTACAGAGATGGGTGTGGAGTATGGTTGGCGTCCAGAATACCTCAAGAACCTTACCCGTTGTGCCCTTCTCAACCGAGAGTGGCAGGTGGCACGGAAATACATCCACGAATTGAAGCAGACCACCTTTTTTGACGACTGGGCAGCCCATGCCGAAAGCCTGATAGGTAAACCTGCAGAGATAGCCAAGGAACCAGAGATGGAACCCATCACCCACATGATGCATTTTGAGAACATCCTATCCGCCGACCAAGGTTTTGTGGAAAAGTTCCTGATGAAAGAATTGGCGTATCGACATGAGGTCAATGACCCCATCTTCCAGGAGCAAGCCCTGCTTGCCTCATTGTGGACCAAGAACCCCAAGGAGTTTTGGTATCATTTTGCCCACTACACCATGGCGCATCCCAACACGCAGATACCCATCCACTATCAGGAAGCCGCCTATCTATATGCTGTGATGGAAGGTCGCCCAGAAGCAGAAAAGGCTCCTTTCAGTCCTGGAGTAAAGGAGAGTTACAATAAGTTTGTAGAACTCTCGTCCAAATACAACGGAATGGACCTTGAGGAGGTCAGGGAGATTCTCAGACCCACTTTTGGACACACCTACTACTATGATTATTTCCTGATGTACAACCTACCGGAATATTGAGATTATGAAACTGAAGTTTTTTTCCATAGCAGCATTTGCCTCATTCCTTATGACGGCATGCATGCAGCCCTCCATACCCACCGAGTTCAGCCAGTCGGACAAGTTGCCCAACATCTATCCCGACTATATCGATGTGACCATCCCCATCAACATAGCACCGCTGACCTTTATGCTTGACGAGCCAAACGACGGTATGGTGGCCCGATATTACATAGACGGCGAGGAGATAGTCTGCGCTGATGCGATGCAACCGGAAGAGGGAGATTGGCGCCAATTGGTAGAGAAAGCCAAGGGCGGGGCCATCGAAGTAGATGTCTTCTCAAAAAACGGAGAGCAGTGGACACGTTTCAAGCCATTCCACATCTACGTTTCCCCCGACTCCATCGACCCATATATCAGTTATCGTCTCATCGCTCCATCATTTGTCACCTACGAGTCGCTCACCATCAACCAACGCTGTTTGGAGAATTATGACGAGGATGTCATCTACGACAATGTCCTCTGCGGATTTGAGAAAGACGGCCAATGTATCAACTGCCACCACTACCAGAACTATAATCCACAGCGGATGCAGTTCCATGCCCGTCAGTTCCGTGGCGGAACGCTCATCGCTTACGACGGCAAACTCAGGAAAATCAACATGGGCAACGACTCCATCCTGTCGGCAGGTGTGTACCCTGCCTGGCATCCCACCATCAACTACATTGTCTATTCCACCGACAAGACTCACCAGAGTTTTCACACCACCGCTCCCAACAAGGTGGAGGTCTATGACGGAGAGAGCGACCTCATCGGCTATGACGTGGAAAACAACGAGGTGACCAACCTGGAGAATGACAGCACCGAGTTTGAGGTATTTCCTTGTTGGGCTCCCGATGGCAAGACGCTTTATTACTGCAGCGCACATTTCGAGCGCAAGGACACTGCCGTGTCAAAGACGGTGGAAGTGCTGGCACGCTACTCAGAAATCAAATACAACATCTACAAGAAGAGCTTTGACCCCGCGACCAAGAGTTTTGGTCCAAGAGAACTGGTGTATGATGCTGCTGCCCATGACCAAAGCGCCACGCTCCCAAGAGTGTCGCCCGACGGTCGCTGGCTCCTTTTCACCGCAGGCCAATTTGGCTGTTTCCATATCTGGCACCATGATGCCGATATCTGGATGATGGACTTGCAGACAGGTGAGACAAGAGCGATGAGCGAAGTGAACTCCCCCGACACGGAGAGTTACCACTCCTGGTCGAGCAACGGCCGTTGGGTTATCATCAGCAGCAGGAGGTATGACGGCAACTTCACCCGTCCCTTCATCGCACATGTTGATGCTAATGGAAAGGGTACCAAACCCTTCGAACTGCCATCGGCATATCCCGACTATCACCGGCAGTTCTTGAGGAGCTACAACATCCCTGAGTTTATGCGCGGTCCGGTGACCATCAATCCCAAGACTATCGCCGATGTGCTCAAGGGAGACGCCACTCCGGTGAAATATGTCCCGAGAAAAAAGTGGAATGATTCTATCCCCCAATGACCACCTTCATGCCAAAGGAGGTCAGCAAGGCCGAACAATGATGAAGTGTCTCCTCTGACGGGGTGGACATGTGATAGCCATCTGGATTGAATACAGACCACATGCGCTGATGCTTGTCTTTACCCACATCATGATAGGGCAGCAAATGTACGACAGGTTTTTTCCCTGGCAAAGAGTCAAGGAAAAGACCTGTCTCTTTTATGTTTTCATCATCGGTATTGATACCCTCTATCAAAGGTATACGGATACGGAAGTCATGACCATTTTCAGCCAGCCAGCGTATGTTGTCCAATATAAGTTGGTTGGGTACACCAGTGAAAAGCCTGTGTTTTTCCGAGTCCATGAGCTTCAGGTCAACAAGCATCAGTTCACATTCCTCAGCCACCTGAGCAACTACCTGCTGGCGGGCATAGAGAGAAGTGTCCACGGTTCGGTGAAATCCCCTTTTTCGAAGTTCCTTCAGCAGTTGTAACGTATACTGTGGATGCATCAGAGGTTCGCCACCACAAATGGTCACACCTCCCCCACTCTCCTCCATCACCTCACGTTCCTTCTCTATCTCCGTCATCAATGCCTCCCACGTCCACTCCTTGCCACATATTTCCAAAGCCATCGTAGGACACTCCTCAGCGCAACGACCACATAGGAAACAGGCATCCTTTTTGTTGACGATACCTTTTTCCTCCCATACCAGCGCATGGTGCGGGCAAGAGTTTACGCAGCTGCGACATCCGAGACATCTGCTTGGCTTGTACAACAACTGTTTGGTTTCTGTCCAACTTTCGGGGTTGTGGCACCACACACAACGCAGCGGGCACCCTTTGATGAAGAGCGTTGTCCGAATGCCCGGTCCGTCATTGATGGCATAGCGCTTGATGTCGAATATCAGTGGTTGTCTCACCATGTATTTTACATCTCTTCGTTCTGTGTCCGTGCAATGATTTCGTTTTGCAATTGCTCGGTCATGTCATTGAAATAGTCGGAATATCCCGCCACACGTACGAGGAGGTCGCGGTAGTTCTCCGGATGCCGCTGTGCGTCGTGCAGTGTCTCTGTATCCACCACATTGAATTGGATATGATGTCCTCCCATCTTGAAATAAGTCCGGATAAGGCTGCCCAGTTTGCGCATGTCCTCCTCACGGCGGAGCAGGGCCGGAACGAGCCTCACATTGAGGAGAGTGCCCCCACTCTTTGTTTGGTCAAGTTTTCCCAGTGACTTGATGACAGCCGTGGGTCCGTGGCTGTCGGAACCATGGGCAGGTGATGTGCCGTCGCTGATGGCAAAATGTGCCAATCGTCCATTAGGTGTCGCCCCACATACAGAACCGAAATAATTGTGACAAGTGGTGCTGAGCATATTGAGATAGGTTTTTCCACCTCTTGTGTTGGGTCTTCCCTCTATAGCCTTCACCAAATCCTCATAAATGCGTGAGGCGATGGTGTCGGCATAGTCATCGTCGTTGCCGAAGAATGGCGTGTGGTATCGGATATACTGTCTCATCACCTCATTTCCCTCGAAATTGTTTGTCACCGCCTCAAGGATTTGCTCCATAGTGTAGCGCTTATCCTCAAAGACATGTTTTTTGATTGTGGTGAAGCAGTCTGTCAGGGTCCCCAACCCGGTGCATTGGATGTAGGTGGTGTTGTATCTTGCCCCACCGCTGTAATAATCCTTCCCTTTCTCTATACAGTCATCGATGTACAGGCTGAGGAAGGTGGCTGGTGCATAGAGTGAGAACATCCGCTCGATATAATTGTTGACAGACAGTTTCAGGTTGACGAAATACGTCATCTGTTGGTGCCAAGCCTCATAGAGTTGTTCAAACGAATTGAAATCCTTTGGGTCACCCGTCTGGAGTCCGAGTCTTTTTCCCGTTTCCGGGTCGATGCCGTTGTTGAGTGTGATTTCCAATATTTTGGGCGTGTTGAGATATCCTGTGAGCAGGTATGCCTCCTTGCCGAACGCCCCTACTTCTATACATCCAGAGCATCCGCCCTCACGTGCATCCTCTTCCGACTTCCCTGCCCGCATCATCTCACGGACGTATGTGTCGGGATTGAAGACGGAAGGATATCCATGTCCTTGTCTGATAACCTTGATGCCCTCCATTAAGAAATCGTCGGGCGTGTCGTGAGCGATATGGATACTCAATCCTGGCTGCAACTGATGAAGTTCCTCCTGAATCTCAAGGATGATATATGACAGTTCGTTGGCAGCGCTTTTGCCATTTCTGTCAATGCCCCCAATATTGATATTGGTGAAATCGTTGTATGTGCCCGACTCGAGAGCCGTCACCCCCACCTTTGGCGGTGCCGGTTGGTTGTTGAACTTAATCCAGAGACAACAGAGCAGTTCTTTGGCTTTTTCCCGAGTCAGCGAACCGTCATCCAATCCTTTCTGATAGAAAGGCATGAGGTGCTGGTCGATATGTCCCGGATTCATGGAGTCCCATCCATTCAGTTCTGTCACGGTGCCAAGATGCACGAACCAATACATCTGAATTGCTTCCCACAAGTCGCGTGGTGCATGGGCAGGCACCCAGTGGCAGACCTCAGCGATTTTCAGCAGTTCCTGTTTTCTCTGTTCATTTTTCTCTTCCACAGCCATTTGCTCCGCCAACTGAGCATGCCTTTCAGCGAAGAGAATGGCTGCGTCGCAAGAGACCGCCATCGCCTCAAGTTCCTGCTGTTTGTCTGTCGCCTCTGGGTCGTAGATGAAATCCAACGCCTCCAATCTCTTCTTGATTCGCTCTTTCACATCAAGGAGGCCTTCCCGGTACATCTTTCCATCCATTGCGGTATGTCCGGCAGCACGTTGTTCCATGAACTCGGTGAACACGCCCGCCTGATAGGCCTCCCGCCATTCATCCGACACATGGTTGAAGATGCGTTCACGCTGCGTTTTTCCCCTCCAGTAGGGAATTACCTCCCTTTGATAGGTGTCGATGTCCTCCTGACTGATGAGATAAGGCTGAAGTTTCCTACTATTGAGCGTATGAAGGTCCTCTACAGAATGGCAGGTGAGTTCTGGGAAAGTTGGTACCGCCTTGGGTTGGGGTCCTCGCTCCCCAACAATCAGTTCATCGTCGCCGATATAGATGGTTTTCTTCTTGCAGATTTCATAGAAATTGCGTGCTCTGAGCATGGGCACCGGCATGGTGCCGTAGTTTTTCTTATAGAAATCTGTCTCTATGAGCGCCCTCTCGATGCTCAGTGTCGTAGGCGTCTGCATGTTTAGCTGTCGCAGTCGTCTGATGCGGGCATTCATGCCTTTGTCGTTTTCTGAATGTTTCACTTTTTATTCCTTGTTGATACGTGAATGTCCATTGAATACATACTTGTTGTTTTGTTTGATGACGGCTTGGAGTAGTGCATTTCCGCCATTGCTGGTACTTCCCATATAGTCGGCATAGACATAACCCAGCGAACCGTTCAGGTTGGCAATGATGCCTACTGTGTATGGGTTGAGCGTTGCGGCATACGATGCCGGACTGTTGGCGATATTGAGGAAAGTATAGACAAATCGGAAGTGGTCGGTATTGTTGCTTGCCAAAGACAGCGAGGTGCTCACCTGCGACTCTTTGTCCGACGTACTGCTGTTGTAGGCATCCTCTACGCTTGCCCAGCAGTCAGTCCAATTCAATGCCTGCGTCATTCCACAGCTGAAATTATCCACGATGTGATCGTCGGGCCAGTTTTCTATGATTGCGCCATATACGACATCACGGTAACTATTGTCGCTGTTGCCGTAGGGATTCTTGCTGACGATAGACACCTTGCCACGCACATCATCCAATGTGTGCGTGCCTCTGACGCTGGGCATGATGTATGCGCTGCGCGACTCATCCGAGAAACACTCTCTGATGCTTGCTCTCCATGTCTCACTGTAATCGGTGAGGGAGAAAAGACTGCTGGAATTTTCTTTCTGCATGATGACCGACACCGCCTCACTGGGATTGTTTTTTACGAAGTCGATGAGCACATCTATGGCATCTTTGAATTTCACGTCCGTGGACACCATGCCATGATAAATGGTTAGATTGTCGAGCATGATGTCGCTCTCGGAATTGGAAGTATAACGCGGTCTCAGGTCAAATGCCCTCACACCATTGGCGAGCAGTCCGGCAAGGTCCTCACTTTGGCATTTAGCAGCAGAAACAGACACCTTGCTTGTGCATGCATCGTGTGCGCCTGGAGTGGAAAGCATGCTGAAAAAGACATTTCCCGGGATGGTGCTCATCCACAGATTGGTGGGGTGGGTTTCTGTAAAGGATAGTTTGTTGACCGCCATTGTGGTGATGTCATCGAATTGCTGGCTATAGCATTTCCCATCTGCTGTACGAACTGTTACGAGAAGTCCGTTGTTCAATGTCTGCGGCAGGAGATAAAGCAGATAGGTACCCAGTCCGTTGCCCCTAACGGTAACCACATCACTTTGTGCAGAAGAGGCGTATGTGGAGGCTTCGCCCGCTGGGAATGTAAAGGAGACTTCGTCGCCTTTCCTCAGCAAGGACATCGGTCCCGCTATGGCAGTATGGTCGGGAGCGAAGACGCTCACACTCTCTGTGTTGGAGAACGGCACGTCTATCTGCAATGTCGTCAGCCATTCTGCGATGTCATACTGTGTGCTGACATCCTCACCTGTAAGTGTGCAAGTAGCATTGGTGAGGATATAGTCAGCACCCTCTGCATTCTCCTCGGCAGATTGCTCAGCAGCCACCAAAGCATTGAGCTGAGCATATGTGTAGGTCATATCGATGTATCGTCTCTCCAATCTTCCCGCCAGGACATTAACCAAATAAAGCACATCGGTCACAGTGAAGGATTGGTCATCATTCATGTCAATCCTCTTCAGTTCGCATGTCAGATTCCCGTATTTCAACATTCCAACCATGGACATGACGTCGGAGACGGTAAGGTCGCCATCGCTGTTGACATCGCCAGCGAGTATTTTCAGACTCTCAATCAGGTCGGCAATCTCTTTGGCGTCTGGGTCGA
>Ga0247611_10009210_pt1 | contig 11946 bp, 8 predicted proteins | sample 177DNAGHGhighgp2_FD_192422 | JGI IMG/M metagenome (GOLD analysis project Ga0247611, IMG submission 192422) | Sheep rumen microbial communities from Palmerston North, Manawatu-Wanganui, New Zealand - 1770 DNA GHGhigh gp2 | ecosystem: Host-associated > Mammals > Digestive system > Stomach > Rumen ... | reverse complement strand
ATAACCGCCCTGCTGATAGCCACCCTCTTGCTGACGAGGCTGATAGCCACCCTCCTGCTGACGAGGCTGGTAGCCACCCTGGCGTTGGTAGCCACCCTGCTGACGGGGCTGATAACCACCTTGCTGACGGGGCTGATAACCACCTTGCTGACGGGGTTGATAACCACCCTGACGGGGCTGGTAGCCGCCCTGTTGACGGTCACCATTATTATTGTAACGGGGACGATAGGGACGCTGACCTCCATTGGATTGAAGTCCAGCACCAAAACCCTCTGGGCGGAATCCACCCTCGTCCTCATGATTACGGTCTGTAGAATAAGCGCGTTGCGTGTGAATTCTCGGCCGCTGTATGCGACCTCCACTGCGATAGTCCCTTGAATAGTTGTCTTGCTGTCCTGATGTCTGATAACCTTCTCGGCCACCAGCATTCTGCTCCTTGGACAGTTCTTCCTGTTTGTTCTCGTTTTCCAAATCCATAGTGTTTTTAATCTATTAATAGCCTCACGGCTGGGTTAGTAAAAAATGTTTTTTAAATTCCAGTATAATTATGTGGCGTTATCGCCAACAGTTGTTCCTTGATTTCCTGGTCTATATCCAGAGTGGCAACAAAATCTTTTATGGTTTGCTCTGTTATTTTCTGATTGGTCCTCGTCAGTTGCTTCAACGCCTCATAGGGGTTGGGATAGGCTTCCCTGCGCAGGATGGTCTGTATGGCCTCTGCCACGACGGCCCAGTTGGCCTCAAGGTCATCATGCAGTTTCTGCTCATTGAGAATTAGTTTACGCAATCCTTTCAATGTGCTTTCCACAGCAATCACGGTGTGTGCGACCGGCACCCCCACATTTCTGAGCACAGTGGAATCGGTCAGGTCGCGCTGAAGCCTGCTTACAGGCAATTTTGCTGCCAGGAACTGCAGCAGTGCATTGGAGATGCCAAGATTCCCCTCGCTGTTTTCAAAATCTATTGGATTGACCTTGTGGGGCATGGCACTTGAGCCAACCTCTCCTTTTTTGATTTTCTGTTTGAAATACTCCATGGATATATACATCCAGAAGTCGCGGTCAAGGTCAATGAGAATGGTATTGATTCTTCTGAGCGCGTCGAACACAGCACCCATGCAGTCGTAATTGCTGATCTGTGTTGTAAACTGCTCCCTTTCGAGACCGAGTGACTCCGCCACGAAATGATTTCCAAAATCTCTCCAATCAATATTCGGGTATGCCACATGATGTGCGTTGAAATTGCCGGTGGCACCACCAAACTTGGCTGTCAAACGGCATTCGCGCAACTGTCTGAACTGTTCCTGCAGCCTATAGACAAATACCATGACTTCTTTTCCCAGCCGGGTGGGAGAGGCAGGTTGTCCATGGGTCTTGGCAAGCATGGATACATCCTTCCATTCCTCGGCATATGCCGACAACTGCCCAATGAGTTCTTCCAACAACGGGAAGAGGACATCAGCCAAAGCCTCCTTGATGGAAAGAGGTACAGAGGTGTTGTTGATATCCTGAGATGTCAGTCCGAAATGCACAAACTCCTTATATTGGTCGAAACCGCCAATCTTATCCAGTTGCTCCTTGATGAAATACTCCACCGCCTTGACATCATGGTTGGTGATTTTTTCTATATCTTTCACCCTTTGAGCATCCTCTGTTGAAAGATTCTGATAGATATCCCTTAATTTGGGGAACAAGTCCTTATCAAAGTCCTTGAGTTGGGGCAAAGGCAATTGACATAGAGCTATGAAATACTCTATCTCCACACGAATTCTGTAACGGATAAGGGCATACTCAGAAAAATATCCTGCCAGGAGTTCTGTTTTTCCTCTATAACGACCGTCTATGGGTGATATGGCGGTCAATGTCTCAAGCTGAATCATCTATAATATATAGTTGTGGCCTTATTAGGATGCAAAGATACAAATTAAATATGTGATATATATCATGTCTCCTGAAAAAAATCTCTTTCTTTAGGCAAAAATCCCTGCAATCCCATTGGGACCACAGGGAATCACCCCAAGTGGGCGTTGACGGATTCGAACCGCCGACCCTCTGCTTGTAAGGCAGATGCTCTAAACCAGCTGAGCTAAACGCCCCTTTTTTAAAAGCGATGCAAAGGTAAGAATTATCCTTGAAACCACCAAATTTTTCTTGATTTTTTTCTTTTTCACGCATATTTGTGGTAATTTTGCAGCTTTAAAGTCTAATATTTCATTTAAAATGAGCAAGAAATGGAAAAAGTAGTTAGTGGCATCAGGCCAACCGGCAATCTGCATCTGGGCAATTACTATGGTGCGGTGAAGAGTTTTGTGAAAATGCAGGATGAGTATGACTGCATGTTCTTCATCGCCGACTGGCACAGCCTGACCACGCATCCCAAACCAGAAGACATACAAGAGAGCACCCGCACGATTTTGGCAGAGTACCTGGCATGCGGACTGGATCCTCAGAAAGCCCCCATCTATGTTCAGAGTGACGTGAAGGAGACATTGGAGCTTTACCTCTATCTGAATATGAACATTTACCTTGGTGAGCTTGAGCGAGTGACCACATTCAAGGAGAAAGCCCGCAAACAGCCCAACAATGTAAACGCCGGTCTGCTCACCTACCCTACCCTGATGGCAGCCGACATCCTTCAGCATCGCGCTCACAAGGTACCTGTAGGAAAAGACCAAGAGCAGAATATGGAGATGGCTCGCAAATGCGCCCGTCGCTTCAACAACATCTATGGGGTGGATTTCTTCCCTGAGCCACAGAATTTCTATTTTGCCGATAAGGCTGTGAAAGTTCCCGGACTTGACGGAAGCGGCAAGATGGGTAAGAGTGAGGGCAACTGCATCTACCTCCGCGACGAGGACAAAGTCATCACCAAGAAGGTAATGAAAGCCGTGACCGACTTAGGACCCCAATCTCCCAACAGCGAGCGTCCTGAAATCATCGAAAACCTGTTCACATTCCTCCTGTTGTGCTCCAATCAGGAAGCCTACGACTATTTTGACGAGAAATGGCGTGACTGCACTTTGCGTTACGGCGACCTGAAGAAGCAGATAGCCTCCGACTTGGTGAACACGATAGCCCCCATCCGAGAGCGTATCAAGGAATACAGCGCCAACAAGGAGTTGCTCGACCGCATTGCCCGTGAAGGAGCCGAGCGCGCCCGTGAGAGCGCCAAGGCTACGGTGGAAGAAGTGAGGAGAATTATTGGATTCAGAGTTTAATTTGGAGTTTAGTTTGGAGTTTAGGAGTTTAGGAGTCTAGGAGTTTAGACATATGACTTTTTGGTCCTAAATTATGGCTACTTGGTTTTGCTTCCGTTTTTCGGCTCCTGGATTTTGACATTCTAACTCTTAGCATTTTGACATAATAAAAGGTGCATCCCGAAAGATGCACCTTTTATCATGTTTTGTTTTAAGAATCTGTCTTACTTCAGCTCGACAACTGCACGACGGTTGAGGTCGAACGGTGAGAGGATGTCAACACCACCCTTACCAACAGTTGTGATCTTGCTGCGGCTCACGCCCTGGCCGACAACCTCGTCAGCAACAGTCTTTGCGCGCTCGTCGGAGAGCCACTGGTTGTGCTCGGGATTACCTGTAGCGCTGTCAGCATAACCTGTGATGAGCAGGTCAACATTCTTCTGAGCAGCCAGTTTGGCCAATGTGCGTACATCAACCATGTCACGCTCGTATGAAGGACCATTGTCGGTCTTGTTGCAATAGAAGTAAACGGTAGCCGGAGCAGCGATAACCTCTCTCACGGCCTCGGGGCACTTGTGGTTGCGGATCAGGTTGTTCAGACGGTCAATCTCTGCATTGGCGTCAGCCAGCTGAGCGTTGAGAGCGTCGATCTGTGACTGATGGAGAGCCTTGATAGCTGCGAGATCAGGCACTTTGTCCCATGTACCCTTGCCCAGGTTGAAGGTCAGACCCAATTCTGCATAGAGCAGGTTGTCGTGAGTATCCCATCCACGGTTGTTGGGGTCGAGGATAACCTCTGTTCCGTCGATATCGTTCTCGAAGCGGTTCCAACCAATTTCGAGGTTGAGGAACACCTTGCGGCTGAGGCGGAACTCATTGAGCAAACCAACGTTGAGGTCCATGCCGTAGCGGTCGTGAGTCATTGAACGTCCAATACCACCACCAACGAAGGGAATGAAATTCCAAACGCGGTCAGGATTGTAGCCGCAGAGCATGTTGCTCAGGTTGAAGAGGATATTCTCATTGAGAGTCCAGTACTTGTTGGAGTAGCCCTCACCGTTGCCATTCACTGGACGGACAGACTTGCCCCAAATACCCATCAGTTTGGTGCGGAGTCCGAGACCCGGAGTGAACCACTTACCGATAGCAATAGCTGCACCGGGGTTGGAGCGGAAATCCTTCAGCGGGCTGCGATCGAGTCCGGCACCGTGCTCATCAGCAGAATACCAAGCATTCCACTGGGCACCAACCTGAATAAACCAATTGCTCCAGAATGAATTTGTTGCCACGCTGTATTTCAGTGTGGGATCATCCTGTGCCATGGCTGAAAAAGAAACGCTGGCGATAGCCAACACCATTAATAGTTTTTTCATAACCTTTTATATTTTAAAAAATCAAAAAATAATATAATCTTTTTTACTAATCGCTATAAAATCCGCCGCAAAGATAATATTTTTTTCCAAATATTATTATTTTTTCTAAAGAAATTTTCACTTTTCAGCGAAAAATCGCCCTATTTATATGATTTTTTAGCGATTTTTTGGAAGATCACCCCATCAACCGCTCAATTTCGTCTTGTTTGAGAATACATGTAATCAATTTGCCATCTGGCGTCATTTTGGCATTGGAACAGGCGAAAAGTCTGTTGATGAGATTCTCCATTTCCTCATTTGAGAGCACTTGTCCATAGGGTATGGCCGAACTTCTCGCCATGCCAAGAGCCACCGACTCCGCCATCTCGCTTTTGGGCCTTCCAGTTTTATCCTTCGCAGAGGCGAGGAGTTCGTTGAGCAGGTTCTTGGGATCAACCCCATCCAAACCAGCAGGCACTCCGTTGACAGAGAAGCTGCCTCCACCGAGGTCGGACACGGCAAATCCCACCTCCTCCAATTGGGCAAGCATCTGACCCATGACTGCTGTCTCTGCCGGGGTCAGTCTGACGACTTCCGGGAACAGCACATTCTGTGTGGGCCACTTGTGTCTGTCCATCTTTTGCAGGTACTCCTCAAACAGCACCCTGAGATGAGCCCTATGCTGGTCGACCATCATCAGTCCCGACTTCACGGCAGTCATAATCAGCCTCCCTTTATATTGATAATGTGTAGGCGACTTCTCCGCGATGACATTGGTGGTGTCCTGTTCGTCAAAGAGCGTGGTCTGCTTGTTGTCTCTTTGGGCTGCCGCCTCATAGAGCTGTTGCCAGTCTTCATTACGAGGCTGTCTGCCATGCTGTATCTCCGCTTTTCTGAAAGGATTGTACTGTGGATTGACATTCACCTTAGGAATCTGCACATCGTCCCCCGGTCCAAACACAGGGATGTCAGGTTTTCCCTCCGTATCAAACTCGATGGAAGGGATATCATTGAACCTCCCCACCGCATCCTTGACCGCTGCGGAGAGGATTTGCCATATTGCCTGTTCGTTTTCAAACTTGATTTCCGTCTTGGTAGGATGTATGTTGACATCAATGTCTGCTGGCGGCACATCAAAAAAGATGAAGAAAGGCACCTGCTCGCCCTGTGGGACAAGTCTCTCGAAAGGAGCCATGACAGCCTTGGCGAAATAGGGATGCTTCATATACCTTGAATTGACGAAGAAATACTGATGTGCCCCTTTCTTTTTCGCCGACTGTGGTTTTCCCACAAATCCTTTTATATGGCAAAGGGTTGTGTTCACGTCAATGGGCAGAAGATCTTGGTTGAGTTTTTTTCCAAACACGTCAATGATACGCTGCCTCAGTCCGGCTGCCGGCAGTTTTGACAACTCAGTGCCATTGCTTTGCAGGACAAAGGACACCTGTGGGTTGACCAATACGATACGTTCATATGCGGTAAGGATATTGTTGAGTTCAGTGGCATTCGACTTGAGGAATTTTCTTCTTGCCGGCACATTGAAGAAAAGGTTCTCCACCTTGAACTGGCTTCCAGCCTGACATGCCACAGGTTGCTGCTCAACAAATTTAGACCCGTCGATACGCAGTTGGGTGCCCACCTCCTCCTCATGCAAGCGCGTGATGAGTGTCACCTGTGCTACTGCTGCGATGGAAGCCAGGGCCTCGCCCCTGAAGCCCATGGTATGCAGGTCGAAGAGGTCGCCAGCCTCCCTGATTTTTGAGGTAGCATGTCTCTCGAACGACAGTCGTGCGTCAGTGGCAGACATTCCCGACCCATTGTCAATGACCTGAATCATCGTTCTTCCTGCGTCCACCACCATCACCTGTATCTCGCTGGCACCCGCATCGAGAGCATTCTCCACCAGTTCCTTTACCACGGAGGCCGGTCTTTGGATGACCTCGCCCGCAGCAATCTGATTGGCGACAGAATCTGGAAGCAATTGAATTATATCAGTCATATTGCAAATCGGTCATTGTCTCACCGAGACAGGTTTTTTCTTATGTTTTTCCTCCACGTAATAGATATCGTCCTTGTCGACAGGTCGTATATAGTCATACCATCCGAAATTGGGTAGGAAATCCTTGGAGGCAGGAATCTGCGTCATGGGATAGAGCACGCCATCCGACTTTGAGGTCCATATCTTCTGCAATTTTCGCTCAGGAGTGAGGAACATCCTCATGGTGTCGGTCTCAAGGTTGATCATTCCAATCAGCGTGCTGTCGGAATCATCAATAGGGTAATAGACTGTCTGCACATTGCCCACCGCCTCACTCATTCTGATTTTTCCCTCATCGAAATAGGCATTCATCAGGCGTGAAGCGACTTGATTGTAGTAAACCTTTCCCGGGTGCTCATGATCCTTCATCTGCTCTATAGACAATGCGTTGGCCATGACGTTGGCCTCGCGTACAGTGGAGTCGTTCATCCATATCTTGATGCTGTCACCCAGCAGTTGCCGTGGTCCATTCCACGTGATGGGGTCGATGTACATGGTGAGGCTGGAGTCTCGGGAGCACACCACCATGGAGTCGCATACTGCCTGTATATCCTTTCTGAACATACGCACCTTATGGTAGCAATGCACTTTACGGTACATGCTGTCGGTGTCAATGTAGAAGGTCTCCACCCTGATGGTGTCGGCATGCAGATACAACGTATCCTGCTGTGAGTAATCGATGTATACGGGATTGTTGGTAGCCACCCCCTTTCCAGCCGTTTCATCATACTCCACAATATTGGCAGTGAGTTGGTTTTTGTTTTTCCTGTCCACATAGACTACGCTGCCATAGCCATGGCTCTTTTTGCTTGAACTGTCATAGAAGAGACTGTCGCCCGAAATGGTTCTTGTCTCATTCTCAATCGTGGAGTTGTCGAAAAGTTCGGTGCGGTCGGTCTTCATATAGAAGAAGCAGTTGGTGGTCTCCACATCATATCCATCCTTGATGGAGTGTATGCGCGACTTGCCCCAGACTGGTCTTCCCCCGTCAGCGGGATATGTTGTCCGTCCTCCTATCACATGAGCTCGTTCGTCTGCTGAATAATATAATAAGGTGTCGGTTGTGATGATGTGAGTTTTTGTTTTGAGTGTCACATCATAAAAAAACTCCGCCTCCTTGGTCGTGAGGTTGTACTTGCCCCAGTCGCTGCTCAGCGTCATCCCCTTAGCCTTGTCAGCATAGTTGCCACCTTGGTCATAGTAAACGACATCGAACTTCCTGTCAAGGATAAGGTTGTCTGTATGCAATTCGGATGTTTTCCTGTGAATGACAACCACATTGCTTTGTGCATGCACCATGTCAGCATCTGCCCTTCCGTCATAGAAAGCCGTGTCGCATCTTACCTCCAAGGTGTCGCTCTGAAGCATCCTCACATGACCGAAAGCCTGAAAAGTGTTCTCCTGCTGTTTGAAATACGCGCTGTCACAATATAGGACGGCACCCTGATGTCTGAACTTCACATGTCCTCTTACAATCTGGGTGTCACGCTTTCTGTATTCATCATAATAGAGAGAATCTGCATGGTCGAGATAAATCCTCTGGTCTTCCGCCCTGCCACCCCTTCTCCTCTGCGCATCAGCATTCTGAGCCACGCAAAGGCCAAGCAGGCATAGAATCAGAATGGTATAGATTCTATGCCCGCCATGTAGGGTTTGTATTGGAAAGACCGTCATTTTACCCATCCTTGGTATTGAAATTTGCAGTCTTTATATTGGTCATTCATCCTGACATAGGTGCTTTTGAGCTTTCCTGCCACCCAGTCATTGAGTTTCTGCTCCCGCCGTTTGGCAAGCACCACATCCTTCATCGTTTGGAAATCTTCGGTGATTGATGCTCTATGGCTCTCCACCCTACTCTTGAGTTTGATGATGGCACACACATTCTTTCCTCTGCTGTTGACCATCTCGAAAGGAGCGGACACCTCACCCACCTGAAGTCCCTCGACAGCACGCGCCACCTCAGTGGGCAGGTCCTGCATACGGAATTTTGAGGTTCTGGTGTTCGGGTCAGGCGAGTTGGCCATCAGACCATGGTTTCGCTTTGTGTCCTTGTCGTCAGAGAGATAAGTGGCAGCTTCGTCGAAAGTGAATTTTCCCTCCCTGATGTCGGAGGCAATGGAGTCGAGTTGATGCGACGCCTGTTCCATCGCTTCCCGTGAGATTTTAGGTTTGAGCAAGATATGCCTTACGTTGATGCGCTCACCCCTCTTCTCTATCAGCTGTATGATATGATAGCCAAATTCCGACTCTACGATTTTGGACACCTTGTTAGGATCTGTGAGGTTGAATGCCACGCTGGCAAAGGCAGGGTCGAGCACCGCCTTGGGGGTGAAGCCAATTTCCCCGCCCTGTCTTGCAGAGTTGACATCCTCGGAATAAAGCCTTGCCATGGTGGCGAAAGTGGTCTCTCCACGGTTGACACGGTCGGTGTATTCACGCAATGCATCTTTCACCCTGTTGACCTCCTCCACAGCCACTTTTGGCTGCATGGTGATAATTTGCACCTCAACAGTAGTCGGTACAAGTGGGATGCTGTCCTCGGGAAGGTTCTGGAAATACTTTCTCACCTCAGAAGGCGACACGGAAATGTTCTCAACCAGTTTTTGCTTCATTCTCTGGATGAGTTCGCTGTTTTTAAACTCATCATGCATCTCCTGTCTCATCTGAGCGATGGTCTGCTTGCGATATTCCTCCAGTTTCTCACGAGAACCATCTGCCAACTGAATCCAGTAGTTGATTTGTTCCTCTATATCCTGTGATATTTGCGACTCTGTCACCTCAATACTGTCGATGGCGGCCTGATGAAGAAATAGTTTCTGCACCGCCAGCTGTTCAGGTATCAGGCAGTCAGGGTTTCCATCCCATTTCACGCCTTCCGACTCAGCCCTTAGTCTCATGGCCTCAATATCGGACTTGAGGATAGGCTCATCACCAACCACCCATACCACCTCATCGATGATACTTTCAGGGTTGGGCACGAAAGCCTTTTCCACGACGGCAGAGTCCTGAGGCATAAAATTGGTTTTCATCTCGTCAGAGACCTGAAAAGCATTGATGGTCAGCGGGATGAAAGCCATTGTGGCGCAAGCCCAGGCATAGAGCCTCTTTTTGTTCATAAGCATCGGTCAGATTAATGTTGCTTCAATGTTTGTTGACTGTAGCGAGAACATCCTTGTTGACCACCACAGGGTAGCGCTCGCGGAGACGTGCGACCCATTCTTTCTCCAGCTGGTCCTGATAGTCGGCCACCACCTGTCCACGAACGTCAGAATACTCTTTGGGCGCCTTGATTACCTTGCCATAAGTGGCGTCAATGGGGTAATCTTTGTTGGTGACGACCTTGGCATCCTTTTTCTTAAACACGTCACGGTCGACGAGGGGGTTGTCGCCCACCTTGAAGATACCTTTCTCCACCCTTATCCTCTTCACGGAGTCTGCATTGAAAGTAGTGCGGAGTTTTTCTGCCCATTTGTCGAATGCGAGTCCTTTCACGCAATTCTTCACTGCCTTGACATCAGCCTGCTCCTTCACATGATAAGCCATTCCCTTGAAGCGTGGAGAATCCCATGTGTATTTTTTCTTGTTCTTTTTGAAGAAATTGGCCAGTCCAGCCTCATCTTTGGCAGCTTTGTCCCACACCTCTGAATTGCTGATTTCATAAAGCAGCAATCCGTCGTGATACTCACGAATCAGGTTGGCCATGTCGGAATCTTTGGCGGAAAGTTCCATTGCCCTCTGCTCCATCAGTTTCTCCTTTGTCGTGTTGCCGTCGGCCTTCACAATTTCATCAATTTTGTCATCGATGATTTTCTCACGAATGCCTCTTCTGTCGATGAAGGTAAAGATGTCGGCCTTCAGCGAGTCAAAGGGGAAGAACATCGACTTGTCGTCGAGCCTTATGATATGATATCCATAAGGAGAAAGCACCGGTTTGCTGATTTCGCCTTTGTTGAGCGAATAGGCCACGGACTCAAACTCCTTGACAGTCTGCTGTGGTTGAATCCATCCCAGCACACCACCATTTTGGGCAGAGCCTTTGTCGTCGGACACCTTTTTGGCGAGGTCTTCGAATTTAGCGCCTTGTTTGATTGCGTTGTAAACAGAGTCAGCTCGCTGTTCAGCCTTGCGTCTTTCTGCCTCGGTAGCCTTCTGACCCACCATGATGAGGATATGAGCCGGTTTGATAAGTCCGCCCAAAGAATCGACAAAATGCTGTGTACGGGTATAAATTTCCCTTGCTTCCCGCTCCACGTCCTGGTCGGTGATGAAGGTAGGCCTTATCTGCTGGTCTCGGTACTGTGCGAATTCGTTTTGGAAAGAAACGAGGGTGTCGAGGTGTGCATCGAGGGCAGCAGCCACCTTTAACTTATAATTGATGAACAGGTCGACATACTCATCGACCGTTTTCTTGTCAATCACGCCATCAGAGTTGTTCTTGTTGTAAGAATACTCAAACTCTGACCTGGTAACAGGTGTGCCGTTGACAGTCATGATCACCGGATCGTTTTGTGCGAAAGCCGCTGTTCCGATGACAAGCATTGCAAAAAGGGTTTTCAGTCTCATTGCTGTAAAAAATGCTGTATAAATAATAGATGTAATACTATTCCGGTCTCGAGTAGTTGGGAGCCTCACTGGTGATGGTGATATCGTGAGGATGGCTCTCCATGATACCGGCATTGGTGATACGCGTGAACTTGGCCTGATGCAGACGTTCGATATTCTGAGCTCCGCAATATCCCATTCCTGAGCGAAGTCCTCCTACAAGCTGATAGATGACTTCCTGAAGCGTCCCTTTGTAAGGCACCCGTCCGGCAATTCCCTCTGGCACGAGTTTCTTGGCCTCTTTCGTACCTGACTGGAAATAGCGGTCTTTCGAACCGTTTTCCATTGCCTCGAGTGAGCCCATTCCACGGTAGCTTTTGAATTTCCTGCCATTGAAGATAATGGTGTCGCCAGGACTTTCCTCTGTGCCTGCTACAAGCGAGCCAATCATGACCGAACTGCCGCCTGCGGCAATGGCCTTGACCACATCGCCTGAATAGCGCAGTCCTCCGTCAGCGATGAGGGGCACGCCCGTGCCTTGCAGTGCGCAATATACGTCATAGACTGCGCTCAACTGCGGCACGCCAACACCTGCCACCACGCGGGTGGTGCAAATGGAACCCGGACCTATGCCCACCTTGATGGCATCAGCACCGTTCTCCACCAGCATCTTGGCAGCCTCACCAGTAGCCACGTTGCCCACCACGATATCCACGTCGGGGAAAGAAGCCTTCGCCTCCACCAATTTTTCCACCACCGACTTGGAGTGTCCGTGTGCGGTATCGATGACGATGGCGTCGGCCCCAGCGTTGACAAGA
>Ga0247611_10009209_pt1 | contig 11946 bp, 3 predicted proteins | sample 177DNAGHGhighgp2_FD_192422 | JGI IMG/M metagenome (GOLD analysis project Ga0247611, IMG submission 192422) | Sheep rumen microbial communities from Palmerston North, Manawatu-Wanganui, New Zealand - 1770 DNA GHGhigh gp2 | ecosystem: Host-associated > Mammals > Digestive system > Stomach > Rumen ... | reverse complement strand
ACGACTACGAGGGTACCGACGATTTCCACGCTATCGTGATTGAGACTCTTGGTTCTAAGAAGACTCAGAATTGGGACGACCAGTTCTTCATCCGCGCCAACGAGGAGATTCCTGGCGGTTCTAAGATCCATGTTGAGTTCGACTACCGTTCTGACGTTGCCGACAATGTTGAGTCTCAGGTTCACAACGAGCCGGGTGCATACATTCCTGCCAGCGGCATCGGCAACCAGTCATACAAGCCCGAGTGGCAGCACTTCACCTACGAGGGTGCCGCAAGCGCTACGTTCAGAACGATTGCCTTCAACCTGTCTGCCAACAACAAGGATACAAAGATTGTCATCGACAACATCGTATTCTGGGTAGAGCTCCCGAAGGCCAAGAAGGACCTGACCGTCAACGGTAACTTCGAGGGTACCGCCGTTCCTAACGTCAAGGTGAAGGTAGCTCCTTCAAACGTAGTTGTTCCTGCCACGGCCACCGAGGGTGCTGGTACGGATGGCAGCAAGGGTCTGAAGATTGAGGCTCCCGCCAAGGTTACCAACGACTACGAGACCCAGATGTGGATTGTGTCTCCTTATGTTCTGCCTGCCGGTACTTCCGTCCAGGTTGAGTTCGACTACAAGGCCGATGTTGCTGCCAAGGTTGCCACTCAGGCTCACGAGAATCCCGGAAACTACATCCACTATGCTTGCGCCGGTGACGTTGAGTTCACAACTGAGTGGAAGCACTTCAAGTCTACGTTTGCCGTACCCAGCCAGTGCGACGGTAAGCCCAACGACGCGAACACCTACAACAAGGACTTCCGTTCCATCGCCTTCAACATGTCGATGTCGGCCGCTACGACCTACTACATTGACAACGTGAAGCTGCTTGTTGACGAGGAGACAGTTGAGCAGATTATCGCCACCGGTGTCCAGGCCGTTCGTCCTGCCGCTGTCAGCGACGGTCAGTACTATGACCTGCAGGGCCGCCGCGTTGCTCAGCCTGTGAAGGGTATGTACATCGTCAATGGTAAGAAGACCATTGTTAAATGAGAAATGATAAATGAGAAATGAGAAATTGGCTGCCGCCTTGTTGTAGGCAGTGATGTTTCTCGAACGATAGGGCGGGGTGACCACGGAGGTCGCCCCGCCTGCTTTCTGTTTCTTTTGTCCTCGCGTGGAGCCAGTGTTTTCTCTTGCGCGAGGATAATCCATATCGGTGTCTTTGCGCGAGAATGAGAGTGTAAACGAAATCGCATGAGTATGAGATGGTGGGCAACAAAAAGAAAAAGGTGTGAGACGTACGCTAAAATGTTTCAGCGCGGAAGGGAATACCTTTGCCGCCGAATTCGTGCCTCTAAAAGCGCTTATTCCCTAAACATTATTTATATTATTAACTTAAACCGTTTTCAAAATTTATGAAAAGACTGTTACTTTCGTTCGCGATGCTTCTGGCATTGATCGGAACCATTGCGGCTGAGACGAAGACGCCTATCATGCTGACGGGAGGCCACCAAGATGCCTATACGTTGGAGGAGGCGTGTGACGTCGTGCCTCTTCCTGGGTCAACCATGGAGGCATTGTATGGCGCAACCTTTACGCCGAAGAATGACTTCACGAATCTTTTTCAGTACAAGCCCCTTGAGGTTGGTCAGTACGAGAAGATCGTTGTGAAGTTTGGTGAGCCTGTTGCCGGAGATTACCGCATCAACTGCAATGCCGGTTTCTTTGAGCTTAAAGGCAAGACCGAGTACGAGATTGAACTTGATGGCACAAACATTGACGACTTCACCATCTTCAACTGGGGTTCTGAGCGCGCGCCCATCACCATTACTGAGGTTTACTTCTGGAGCAGCAAGACCATTACCCCGAGCAAGGGCAAGGGTACTTGGATTAACCTGATTAACAATGGTACTGCTGATGAAGGTGATGATTTGGAGAGCTTCCCCCTGGTTCTGAAGGGTAACTCTGCTGAGGATACTGGTGACGCCCCCTATCGCCCTGAGATTGTTGAGGGTGGTTACGAAGGCAAGTGTCTTAAGGTGACATCGGATCAGTTGGAGGAAACTTACAATGACCAAGGTAACAAGACTTGGACCACATGGTCAACACAGTTCTTCCTGAAGTTTAATGAGAAGTTGCCTGCTGGTACGAAGGTTCGTCTCTCGATGATGGTAAAGGCTGATTCTCCTGCTTCCGTTACTTGTAGCGCACAGGGTAATCCCCGTTCTTGGATTGCTGGCATCGACGATGCCAAGTTTGAGGTTGATACAGACTGGACGGAGGTTACTTGGGAGACTACGGTCCCCGAGAACTATACAACTAAGGATGGCGGCTTCGGTAGCTTCGCCATGGATTTGAATCAGGACTTTAATTCTAATAACTTCTACTTCGACAACGTCAAGTTCGAGAAGTATGTTCCCTCTATTGGTGCCGAGTTCGGTAACCAGGCTATCCAGATTACCTTCCCCTATGAAACCAACATCACTACTTTGGTAGAGGCTGGTGGCAGATCTCGTTTGGAGTATCCGAATGAGTCCGCTACTGTTAAGGTTAACGGTACTGCCGTTAATGTAGAGTATGTTGAGGCCGATGAAAACGGTACGATCTATGTGTTCCCGACCGAGGAAACTGTTATGGAGGAGAACGACAAGGTAGAGCTGACATTCACCAATCCTGCTGATGAGGCTTTCCATGTTGCTTACACTGATGAAACGAAGGACGCTATTGAGACTGTCGAGCTCGAGTGCGAATGGAACGAGGAACTGAACGCTGTGATGCCTTACTCTTATGGCGATCCCGTGCTGCTGAGCTCTGATCCTGAGAATGGCTCGTTCAACCTGCCTGGCAACATCAGCGAGTTCACGCTGACATTCGACAAGGGCATCGACTGTGGTGCACTGGTTGCAAAGATTGGCAAGGAGACCCTGACAAAGACACCTGCTACCGGTTTCGCCAGCGAGGTTAAGCTGACCCGTACTGGTGCTGACCTGGCTAACGGTAGCTATGTTCTTAATGTGACGAACATCGTTGGTGAGTTCTCTGTTGAAGGTTTTGAGGGTACTTACGACCTGAAGTTCTCTGTTGGTAAGACCGATATTAACGGTGATGACCAGCCTAAGACTATCTATACATCTAACTTCACTTCAAGTGGCGATGACGCTAACGGTGCCGGTTGGCTTGAAAATGCTGACAATGGTGGTATGCAGGCTGCTTCTTCTGGTAGCGGTTGTAACATCCGTCACAATTATGGTGGCTTCACTGCCGATGCGATGTATCTGTGCACACGTGGCACCTCTCTTGGTGTTGCCCTGTATGGTACTGAGGACGACCACAAGCTGGCTCTGGAGGCTAAGACCTATCACCTGACTCTTGATGCAGCTCAGTGGGATAAGACCGATGATCGTCGACTGACTGTTCAGGTTCTTCCTGAAGAGGCTGTGAATGCTGCTGATGGTACATTGGTGGATGAGAATGCTATCATTGCTAGTGAGACTAAGGCTATTAAGGCAACGGCTGCTAATAAGCAGTATGAGCACTTCGATATCGCCGTTCCTGTCAAGGAGGCTGGTAACTATGTGATTCGTTTTGTAGTAGACAACAGCGAGTCAGCTAAGGGCTGGAACGATGGTAGTGCTATTGCCAATGTTAAGGTTGAGTTCATTCCCGACGTGCTGGGTCTCATGGAGATTAAGGCCCTGCAGGCTGCTCTGGAAGCTGCCAAGGTAGCCAAGGAGGCCGCTGAGGAAAATACCAAGTATGCCGGTTCTGTCCTGGACGCTATCAGCGCTAAGATTGATGAGTACGATGGCAAGGAGCTTGAAATGACTGCTCCCTCTCAGTTTACCAAGGCTGTTGACGAGCTGAAGGCTGCCACTAAGGCTATGACTGAGCATATCGTTCTTTGCGACAGCTACTATGAGCTGGCTCAGAAGGCTTATAACCTGACAATCTCTAAGGCTAACTTCAGCGCTACCGAGGTTTATCAGAACCTGAAGGCTTCTGCTGACAAGTACACCACCGTTGAGGGTGAAGGTGAGGAGGCTATCGTCCATGTACTCGAACTTACTGAAGATGAGGCTCTGACTGCAGCCAAGAACGAGTTGAGCGAGACCACAACACTTGCTGATGGCCTGCTGACTGAGGGCGAGTCAAAGACTGCTACCAAGGGTTACGCTGCTCTGCACGAGCGCATCCGCCAGGGTGTTGAGACTCTGAAGAACACCTTCGGTCTGGAAGAGGAAGACGAGTTCATCGTTGCATCTTCTAATGCTGCTCTTGGTGACGACGACAATGTTGCTGAGGCTGTCAAGAAGCGCATCAAGCTGGAGCTCTACGGTAAGCTGAAGGAAGAAGGTGGCGCAGACGAACTGTTCACCTCAACGATTGATGAAGAGGACAATGTGATTACTGATGGTCCTAACATGACCGTGTTCATCAAGAACCCGAATCTCTATACTGTTGGTGTTGACCAGTCAAATCGTAACAGTGTGAAGAACAATCCTGAGGTATCTACCGCTCCTGGTTGGACTATCGAGTGCGAGGGTGGTTACGATGTGTCTTGGTCTACTGGCTGGGGCAACTACGACGGTACCCTGACTATTCCTGTTGACGCTACACTGACCAACTGGGGCTGTGGCTACACGATTAAGCAGACCATTACCGACCTGCCCGATGGTACTTATACACTGAAGGCTGGTGTCATGGAGCGTTGCTCATTCGGTGACGAGTACTGGAGCGATGGCGGTGAGCTGAAGCTCTTCGCAATGCCTTCCGGCATCGAGGATATCGAGGATGCCATGGTTGCAGACTTCTCTGGTGAGTTTGTCGAGGGCTACTCTGGCCTGCAGGACTTCGGACTGAAGGACAATAAGGTTCTCGAGGGTATCGAGGTTTCCGGCGGTGAGCTGACTATCGGTCTGATTACCAACGGTCATACTCACCTCTTCCTGAACAACTTCTCACTCGTCATGACTGCTGCCAGCGGTAACTTCGCTGAGCTGTACAACGAGGCCGTGACCGAGGTTAAGACCGTGAAGACCGCTGCTGTCAGCAACGTCTACTTCGACCTCCAGGGCCGTCGCGTGGCTAAGCCCACGAAGGGTCTGTACATCGTCAATGGTAAGAAGGTCGTGATTAAGTGAGCGAAGTGAGAGCTCGCTCTCACCTCCGAACGATAACGAGCTCGAGCTGAAAGCTCAAGACCATTGTTAAATGAGAAGTGAGAAATGAAAAATGAGAAATGGGCTGCCGCCTGTTGTAGGCAGTGATGTTTCTCGAACGATAGGGCGGGGCGACCTTTGTGGTCGCCCCGCCTCCTTTTTGCAAAATGCACGGCCTCTCTTGAGAAATACGCCATGAGTTTTGAAAAATACTCATGGAGTATTGGAAAATTCTCATGGAGTATTTTTCAAAAATCGTGAAGATTTTCGCGAAAAGACCTCACATACACCTATGAGACGGCTGAAATGCCGATGGATAGAGGGTTTTCGGCACGGGAGGTGTTGCCGGAACACCTCACATAGACCTCACCTGAACCTCCCTTGGGTTCGTGTGGCGAATAGACAAAAACAAAAAAACGAAAGCAATTGAGACAAATAAGAAAGTCCGTATCGCGCAAGCATGTTATCTTTGCAGCCAATTATTGCTACGCGCTACGCGACGGCAGACTACAACCGTAAACAACGACACTGCAGACCCCGCCAAGACGCTAAACAAGGACAAATACATATTTTTATAATTCTATTACATTACTCAATTAACTAAAAACATTAACAACATGAGAATCTTTACAAAATCTCTACTCGCGTTTGCGCTGCTATGTGTGGCAGCTGGCGTGAATGCTGCTATGAAGTGGCAGAGGATGTCGTGGACTCCTGTGGTGCATGAGCACCTGCCTTCGGGCTACAATGAGACCCCGAATGTTGATGCCAATGGTGTTTACAAGGTTTATGCCCGTAGTAAGGACCAGTTCGCAGCCGAAGACCCCGAAGGAACGTTCCAGGTTTGGGACAGCCAGTTCATGGTTACATGGGGTGAGGGTAACAAATTGGAAGAGGGCCAGAAGATCCGCTTCTCTATGAAGATGAAGGTCGAGGCCGATGAGGATGTTGCCGTTTCTACACAGACACACACCGTTCCTGGTACTTACAAGGATGGCGGTTGGAACTTCTCAAAGGGTAGTTCTTCAAACAATGCTACTCTTAACCTGACTCCCGGTGAGTGGACTGATGTTGAGATTGCCGAGACCGAGATTGGTAGTGGTAGCAATAAGATTGGTGTGTACACATTGGTGTTCAACCTTGCTGAGGCTCAGATTGAAGGTTGGTACTATTTCAAGGATATCAAGCTCGAAATCTATCGCGACGGTGTCGTGCAGGAGTGCTTGGTTTCTGAGAATGGTAAGTGGGTGCCGCTGATTCAGAACAGCGATATGGAAGGTACTGAGAACACCAGCTTCCGTCTCCGTCAGTATCCTTACGACGATGGACAGCTTGCAGAACCTATTGCTTTAACACCTGGTGTTGGTAAGGATGGTACCCAGGGTATCAAGATTCAGTCTAACGACAAGGTTGCAAATGACTGGGATACTCAGTTCTGGTTTACGTTCAACGAGGGCGTGCCTGCTGGTACGAAACTGCGTGCGAAGTTCGACTACAGATCTGATAATGATGTTGCTAAGGATATCTCTACACAGGCTCATACGCTGAATCCTGGTGGTATTCAGGAGGCTGATGGAAAAGACTCTTACAACCACTATGAGATGCTGGGTAGCATCCACTTTACTCCCGAATGGCAGACCTTCTCGAAGGATAACGTTACCGTATCAAGCGATCAAGCCAAGGCAGGCAGACCGATGGGTTCTATTGCTTTCAACTTAAACGATAGCAATCCTGCTAATGTCTACTACTTCGATAATGTCTATATTGACAGATATGAGGCTTTGAACGACGTAAGAGGTCTGTATGACGGTATCAAGATTCTGTTCACAGCTTACACTAACATGCCTGACCTGGTGGCTCTGAACGCTAACGGCAAGAGCCGTCTCTATGCTCCCACCGATTGCGTGAAGCTGACTGTTGATGGCGTTGATGCTGTCATCGGTTCTGTTGAGTATGACAAGAGCGGTGCTCTCTATGTATTCTTGGATGAGGACTTCGCTACAGAGCATCCCATTGACGAGGGTGTTGAGGTGAAGCTTTCGTTCACCAATCCTACTGACAAGAACTTCCAGCTGATTTACACCAGCGGTGACAATAAGGAGAAGGTCGTTGAGGACTTCGAGGCTGACGTCCAGTACGACGGTGAGGTTGTAGCAATCCCCTTCGAGTACAGCAGTCCTGAGGTACAGGAATGTGATCCTGAGAACGGTTCGTTCAACCTGAACGGCGATGATCTTAATAATGTTTCTGTAACTTTCGACAAGCCCGTGAAGGTTAAGGACGGTAAGAACGCTCTGATGGTTGCTAAGCTCGATGATGAGAACTTGACCATTATTCCTGTTGACGAGGCTACGATCTCGCTGATGCGTAAGCCCGGCTCTGCTGATCTGGCTGAGGGCCAGCACACCATTACGCTTACGAACGTGTTTGCTGCCAAGGACGACCAGATGATTGAGGACTCTCCCGCTACGCTGACCTTCAGCATTGGTCCGAAGGTAATGAACGAGGAGTTGGCCTATGCTCTGAACAATGCCAGTGAGATACTGGAGGACAACGAGGACGACCGCTACAGCGGTACTGCCTTCGACGAACTGCAGGCTGCTGTCAATAAGTATCAGTCTGAGGGTGTGAACTACACGGCTCCCTCGAAGGTTAACAATGCTATTGAGGATCTGGGCGAGAAGATGGACGCTATGAAGAAGCACCACAACCGTTGCTCTAAGTACGACGAGAACCTGCAGGCAGCTGTTGCACTCGTAGCTGGGTATGGCGATAGCAAGTTTGCTAAGCACGAGCTCTTCGCAGTACTTCAGGCTGCTGTCGGCAAGTACGAGGGTAAGATCCTGAAGGACGACGACGAACTGGATATGGCTATCGCTGATATGGATGCCAATGTGAAGGTGGCTGAGGCTATGTTCACCACTGGTCCTTCATCGCGTGGTACTACCGGTATTGCTGCTCTCGTTGAGCGTCTCCGTCTGGGTGTTGAGACCTTGACAAAGAACTTTGGCGTGGCTGAAACCGATGAGGTGATTGTTGCTGCCAATAACTCTCTGGTGGACGATGACGCTATTGCTAAGGGCCTCAAGAACACCATCACAACCAAACTGTATGACAAGATTGTTGCTGATGCCGATGGTGGTATGTTCTCTGAGACTGAGGACGATAACGAGAATATCGTTAAGTCTGGTCCTGACATGACCGTGTTCATCAAGAACCCGAACGTCTATCGTACAAGCAAGGATATGGAAATCAACACTACGGACAAAGTTGCCAACAGCCCCGCTGGCTGGACTATCAACTCTGGTAGCACGAAGCTGAGCGACGGTTGGAGCCAGGTTGATGCTGACATCACCGACACTATGTTCGAGGGTTGGGGTGCTACGTTCGACATCTCTCAGGATATCAACGATCTGCCTGCAGGTCTCTATAAGGTGAACTTCGCTATTGGTGAGCGCCAGCTTGGTAACGCCAAGAAGAAGGTGACCAACGAGGAAACCGGTGAAGAGGAAGAGGTTCTGGACGAGGAGAAGAATGCTGCCGACTTGGCAAATATCTATGCTTACTACAAGACCTCTGCTTCTGAGGAGATTGTGAAGAAGTCTGTTCCTTACATTGGCCAGACATTCCCGACACTGTCTGAGAACCGTGTTGTCTTCAACGACGTTGAGGTGAAGGATGGTAAACTGACTCTGGGTATCCACGGTGAGGGTTCTAGCATCTTCCTGGATGCAATTGAGCTGACACTCGTCGGTCGCGCCGAGGGCGTTGACTACGCTACTGAGCTCCAGAAGTTCCAGACTGGCGTGAAGGACATTAAGGCTGCTGCTAACAGCACAGTCATCTATGACCTCCAGGGCCGTCGCGTTGCTCAGCCCACGAAGGGTCTGTACATTAAGAACAACAAGAAGGTCGTGATTAAGTGAGCGAAGTGAGAGCTCGCTCTCACTTCCGAACGTGAACGATCTCGAGCTGAAAGCTCAAGGTCGTTGTTAAGTAAGAAGTGAGAATTCACAAACAATAGGGCGGGGTGACCAAACGGTCGCCCCGCCTGCTTTATGTGAGGTTTATGTGAGGTCTATGTGAGGTGTCGGGACAATACCTCACGTGGCTCAAACGCTTTGTGTACGGGCGTTTCGGGGTGGTCATGGGTGTATGTGAGGTGTTGTTGAGACAAAAAAGAATGGAAACGATACGTTCATAAGTTGGAGGTTTGGATTCTTTTTATTACCTTTGCGCCATAATTAAAACCAAAAACCCGAAACGAATGAAGAAACTGTTACTTACCTTAGCAGCTGCGCTCCTGATGGGCGGCAGCGCTCAAGCAACTATCAAGAATCCTATGCTGTGGGCCGACGTGCCCGATCCCGACGTTATCCGCGTCGGCGATACATTCTATCTTGTCAGTACAACCATGCACCTGATGCCCGGCGCCCCTGTGATGGCGTCGAAGGATCTGGAGAACTGGGAGACCGTGGGCTATATCTTCGATAAGCTGACGGACTCGCCGAAGTACGACCTGGCGTTCTCGCTGCCCCTTGAGGAGCAGAAAGGCGAGGGCGTAGGTACCGTCTATGGCCGCGGCCAGTGGGCTACGTCGCTGAAGTATCACGACGGTAAGTTCTGGGCGCTGTTGGCTCCCAACGAGGCCGGCAAGATGGGCGACACATACATCTTCACCGCCGAGAAGGCTGAAGGCCCGTGGACCATCCACTCGCGTCTGCGCCACTTCCACGACGCTACGCTGTTCTTCGACGACGACGGCACGCCCTACGTGTTCTTCGGAACGGGCGAGATGTGCCAACTGACACGCGACCTGAAGGGTGTCGTCGAAGGTTCGCTGCGCCACTACTTCCAGCGTGAGGCCGACGAGCGCGGTCTGCTGGAGGGAACCCGCGTCGTGAAGCACAACGGAACCTACTATGCCCAGCTCATCAGTCAGTCGTACGGCCCCGGCCAGCATCGCCGTGAGGTGTGCTACCGCACAAAGGACCTGAACGGCACGTGGGAGAAGAACGTCATCCTGCAGAGTGAGTTCGGTGGCTTCTCTTATCTGGCTCAGGGTACCATCGTCGACACCGAAGAGGGCGACTGGTACGGCATCATGTTCCAGGACCGTGGCGGTGTGGGCCGTGTGCTCACCATCTCGCCCGTCCGCTGGATTGACGGCTGGCCCATGCTGGGCGACGAGGACGGCAAAGTACCTACGGCTATGCGTACCTATAGGAACCTCTCCCCCGACAAGAATTATACTGCAGGAATAGTCCTGCCCGATGACTTCTCGGCTGAGAAGCTCGGCCTGCACTGGCAGTGGAACCACAACCCCGTGGACGCTGCGTGGAGCCTGAAAGAGCGTCCCGGATTCCTGCGTCTGAAGACCTCGCGCGTTGTACCTAACCTCTATCTGGCCCCCAACACGCTGACACAGCGTATGGAAGGTCCGACATGCAGCGGCTATATCGTGATGGATCTCTCGAAGATGAAGGACGGCGACTGCGCTGGTCTGGCTGCCTTCAACGGCGACAGCGGCGTGCTGACCATCAAGAAGCAGGGCAAGAAACTCGTGCTGGAGATGAGCGAGCAGAAAGTGAGCCTGACTGAACGCGAGAAGGCCGTGACGAAGGTGGAGGAGAAACTCATTGAGAGCGTCGACCTGACAGGGAAAATCGGTAAATCCGGTGCTTCCGGAAAATCCGGAAGACAGGTTATTTACCTGCGTCTCGACGGCGACTTCCAGCCTCGTCATGGCGATGCCGCCAACTTCTACTATAGCTTTGACGGCGAGACGTGGACACAGATCGGTACCAAGAACTACCGCATGATCTTTGACTATCGTCGCTTCTTCATGGGTACGAAGTTCGGCATCTTCAACTATGCCACGAAGAAGGCCGGCGGCTATGTCGACGTAGATGAGTTCTGCTACACGAAGACAGAGAAATAATAAGGCTAATGAGCGCTAATGGGCCTTATGGGGCTAATGGGCGTTTATTAAAAAGAAAGTTATGAGAAAAAAAATATTGATAGCAAGTTTAGTGGCAGCGGCAGCGATGCCTGCTGCTGCCCAGAACCCGTTTGTGCAGACGTGGTTCACCAGCGACCCCGCCCCGATGGTGGCGGGCGATCGCATGTATGTATATACCGGCCATGACGAGGACAACGCCGACTTCTTCTGGATGCAGGAGTGGCGCGTCTACTCGACCGACGACATGGTGAACTGGCAGGATCACGGTAGCCCGCTGGCTTTGGAGAGCTTCTCGTGGGCCGACGACCGAGCCTGGGCCAGTCAGACCATCGAGCGCAACGGTAAGTATTATTGGTACATCTGTGCCCACTCGCGTCTGTCGCGTGGTATGGCCATCGGCGTCGCCGTCAGCGACTCGCCAACGGGTCCGTTCCGCGATGCCATCGGCAAACCGCTGTTCGAGAATGGCTCGTGGGACCACATCGACCCCACGGTGATGATTGACGACGACGGTCAGGCGTGGCTCATGTGGGGTAACCCCCAGTGCTACTACCTGAAGCTGAACGAGGACATGATAAGCTACAGCGGCGAACTGGGCAAGCTCGACATGACGGAGGAGGCCTTCGGCTCGCCTGCCATGAACAAGCGCGAGCGTGGCAAACAGTATAAGGACAGCTACACAGAGGGTCCGTGGCTGATGAAGAGACCCACCCCCAACCCCTCCCAAGGGGAGGGGCGTAAGTTGAAGAAGGGTAGTAGTAACCAATCCCCCCTCCCCTCGGGAGGGGCCGAGGGTGGGTATTACTTGCTCTATGCTGCCGGCGGCGTGCCGAGCATATCA
>Ga0247611_10009206_pt1 | contig 11947 bp, 12 predicted proteins | sample 177DNAGHGhighgp2_FD_192422 | JGI IMG/M metagenome (GOLD analysis project Ga0247611, IMG submission 192422) | Sheep rumen microbial communities from Palmerston North, Manawatu-Wanganui, New Zealand - 1770 DNA GHGhigh gp2 | ecosystem: Host-associated > Mammals > Digestive system > Stomach > Rumen... | reverse complement strand
TCTTTAAATCGTCCGCTTTTAAAGGGGCATTCTGTGCCTGAAGTACGGTATCTCCTGAAATAATGATTTCATTAGAGTCCGAAAGTTCAGAAAGATTTTCCCCCTTAAATTTCATAACCGAATCCGTCGATTTTCCGAAATCCGATATTACAATCTCACACGGCTTTCCGGTCTCAAATACCGCTTTCGCCGAAACTTTTACAGGAACTTTCTTTCTGGCATATTGTTCGGTAAGCTTTGCGCAAAGATCATCGTCCGTCTTATTGTAAGACGGGCTGTGAATGCTGACCATTTCGCGGCCGCGCACTTTTTCATAATATCCGTCCTGCAAATCGCTGCGAAGATATAAGGATTTTAACTTCTCCAGATCCGATTGTTCCACACGGTAAGGCTTCTCGGGATGATTCAAATACAGATCGATATATTTGCGATACACTTCCGTAACACCCGCGGCATAGGCGGCAGATTTCATGCGGCCTTCGATTTTAAACGAGGAAATTCCCGCATCAATCAATTTCGGAAGAAGTTCGATTGTGCACAAATCCTTTAAGGACAGAAGATATTTTTCGTCTTTGCTTCCTTCCGGACAATAAGGCTGTCTGCAGGGGCCTGCGCAGCGTCCTCTGTTTCCGCTTCTTCCGCCTAAAAAGGACGAAAACAGACACTGACCGGAATAGGAATAGCACATGGAACCGTGAATAAAGCACTCTGTTTCGATCCCTAAATCGTTGATTGCTTTAATCTCGGACAGTCCGAGCTCTCTTGCGGGAACAACCCTCTCCGCGCCCAGCTCTTTTAAATATGCCGCACCGTATTACTAGTTAATGCACATCTGTGTGCTCGCATGTAATTTCAAGCCCGGAAAATAATCCCGAATATAAGAAAATACCCCGAAATCCTGCACGATGACACCGTCAAGTCCCGCAAGATAAAGGGGTTTTAAAAAATCATATAGCTGCTTTAACTCTTCGTTTTTGGTAAGTGTATTTACGGTCAGATAAATACGGGCATTGTGTACGTGCGCATAACGAAGTGCCTCGACGATTTCCTCCGTCGAAAGATTCTTCGCATAGGCTCTTGCGCCGAACATATTGCCTGCCAGATAAACCGCATCCGCACCAGCGTTTATTGCACCTAAAAAAGCCTGAAAATCACCCGCGGGTGCGAGTAATTCAGGGGCTTTTTTAATGGTTTTGTTATTCATTTGCTCGTTCATGGGAAGCATTTCCCTTAATTCTTGTTCTCTTTGCGTTCCCGCTCTTTTAATTCAGTTTCGAGACGGATAATTTTCTTTTCCTTCTCGGCAAGGTCCGCTTTCAGAGTATTGATGCTCTTATCCTGATTATCCAGCTTAATCTGGGTGGAAATCAGCTCATGCTTAATATTGCAAAGATCATCCTCACGTCCCTTTAACTCATCGTTCATAAGGGCAATCTGATTCTTTGCCTTAAAATAATCATCCGCAATATTAAACTGTAACAGAAGATTCTGATAATCCAGAGTAAGTCTTCTGAAACCGTCTTCCTTGTTGAATTCGTTATATTTACTGTTCAGATAAGTCGCAACTTTCTGAAGATATTCTTCGCTTTCATATCCGCTGATTGTAAAAACTTTTCCGCCTACGATGACTTCTGTATCAATTTTTGCTGACATATTATCGCCTCCGCCATAATCCCTTTTTTGTTCGGTACTTCGGGTGTTTTCCCTCGGTCTATCAACAGTTCTATATTACCACATTTTACTCTTTCCATTCAATACCAAAATGGGAATAAGCCTCTTTTGTTGCAACCCTTCCGCGGGGTGTCCGGTTAATCAGTCCGTTCTTCAGAAGATACGGTTCGTAAACGTCCTCGATGGTGCCCGGATCCTCTCCGATGGTCGCCGCAAGCGTGTCCAGACCGACGGGCTTTCCGTCGAATTTTTCGATCAGTGTCAGAAGAAGATTCCGGTCAATCTGATCGAGTCCGAGCTTGTCGACATCAAGCATATCAAGTGCTTCGTTTGCGACCTTCAGCGTGATTGCCCCGTCCGCACAGACCATCGCGTAATCGCGTACTCTTTTTAAAATCCGGTTTGCAAGTCTCGGCGTTCCGCGGCTTCTTCTTGCCATTTCGAGAGCGCCTTCCTTATCGGTCTCGATTTGCAGTTTCTTTGCGGAATTCATAATGATGACCGAAAGCTCTTCGGGGGAATAAAATTCCAGCCTGTGAATCAGACCGAACCGGTCACGAAGCGGCGCAGTCAACATGCCGGCCCTTGTGGTCGCACCGATTAATGTAAAATGCGGCAGATTCAGTCTGACGCTCTTTGCATTCGGTCCGTCCCCGATCATAATATCGATGCAGTAATCCTCCATCGCGGGATATAAAACTTCCTCAACCTGACGGTTTAAGCGGTGAATTTCATCGATAAAAAGAATATCCCCTTCGGATAACATATTCAGAATCGCCGCAATATCTCCGGGTTTGTCGATTGCGGGGCCCGAAGTCACCTTGATATTCACGCCCATTTCATTGGCGATAATCGTGGAAAGCGTTGTTTTTCCGAGTCCGGGAGGTCCGTAGAATAAAATATGATCCAGGGGTTCTTTTCTCATTTTTGCCGCTTCGATGGCGATATTTAAGGATTCCTTGATTTTGTTCTGACCGATGTATTCGTTCAGCAGCGTCGGTCTTAAATTCGTATCAAGGATTTTATCTTCGTTTGTGATTTTGGTTTCAATAATTCTTGGCATTTTGCTTCTCTTTTCGGTATAAATCAGCTTACAGGAACATCACGTTCTTAAGTGCCAGCGGCAGCAGCTCTTCCGTGGAAAGCTTCTCTCTTCCCTCCACCATGGATACGCTTTTTGCCGCATTCTGTCTGGTATATCCAAGATTGACCAGGGCGGTTATGCACTCTTCTTCGGTAGCCGTAAAGCTTTCTTTCGAAGTGTTTTGGGTTATTTCCTTGGAGTCCGCGCTTTTTACCACAAGGAACTCCGGTTTCACCTTATCCTTCAGATCGTTGATCAGACGGCCTGCAACCTTGGCACCGATTCCCGGCGTTTTGGTAATGGTTTTGACATCCTCCGTTGCAATCGCAACTTCGATTTCTTCGACTCCCAGAACCGCAAGCATCGCCTGTGCATTCTTCGGTCCGACACCGGTTACGGAAATCAGAATTTTGAAGAGATTTAACTCTTCTTTTGACAAAAATCCGTAAAGCATGAATTTATCTTCCGCAACCGAAGTATAAGTATAGATTCTGATGCGTTCCCCTACGGGAGGCAGTGCAAGAATATCCGAAGAATATACATGAACATTGATTCCGAGGCCGTTTACATCCACAATGAGCACATCGGGTTCGACATATTCCAAAATTCCGTCCACATAAGCATACATATATCTGAATTCCTCTTCTCACTAAATCTCTTTTTCGTAACGAAGCATTATCGTTTTCTTTTCAGGGTGTTCTTTCTTCGTTTTTCGCTTCGTTATCAAGCTTCTCCATTCGTTGCCTTAAGCTTTTTAAGATACCCGATCACCAGCTTCGAAAGAAAGCCCGTAAGCGCGCCCGTAAGCATTCCCGATACCATCAGCACGGGAATATAGTATACAAGCCCCGCTGTTTTTGTAATGAAAAACGCAATCGCAATCTGCGCCATATTATGCGCAACACCGCCTAACATACCGATTCCGACGGATGAAAATACATTCTCTTTTTTGTAAAACAGACTCATTACAAGAAGGCTTAAAACCGCACCCGCAGCGGAATACATCAGAGCATACAGTCCGCTGAACAAAAGTGCCGAAAGCAGTACTCTCGCAATGCTGATCACTGCCGCTTTCCTCGGTCCGTACAGATACAGAATGATTAAAATCAGACCGTTCGCAAGCCCGAGCTTGATTCCCGGAATGCTTACAATCACCGGAATCAGTGTTTCCACATACGAAAAAATCATAGCCAGGGCAAGAAACATACCGAGATATGCGGTTTTGACAAATGTCTGTTTCGCAGCGTCTTTTTTCATCTATTTTTCAATCACCACGGATACTTTATGCGGCAGACAGATAATCATATCTCCGACCTTGGAAGCCGGTGCGGTGTGTACGCAAACCTGATTCGCACAGTCCGCCTCGATAACTTTTGCCTCTCCGTTCGAAATCGTAAGGATATTATAACTGCCGTCCTTGGTTTCAATACGATAGGTAATGTCTTTGTTTAAGGGAAATGATGCAACGGATACACCGTCCTCATAGACGACACAGTATGCCCCGACGGGCTTTAAAATTAAAAATACGAAAAGTGCCAGTGCAGACAGCGCAAGAACGCCAATCAGAATATAATCCCCTTTTTTCACTTATCACCCTCTGAACATTTCGGCATTGCCAGGGTTCCCGTTCTGGAAATCTCAACAATATTGAATTTCCGAAGCATGGCAAGAAGCTTTTCGATCCGGTCCGGTGTATCGCAAAGCGTAATAATCATATGTGTTGCCGTGGCATCCACGATCTCCGCCTTTAAAAACTCGGCGATTTCCATCAGTTCCCTTCTTTCCTTTGCGGAATATTTGATTTTTAAGAGAATGATTTCTCTTAAAATCGCCTCATCCTCTCCGAAGGTACGGACCTTGATGACATCGAGTTTTTTATTCAGCTGTTTTTCGATCTGTTCCAAAGTATGAGGAGTTCCGGTGCTGACGATGGTCATATTGGAAATCGTCTTGTCCTGTGTTTCTCCCACGGTAAGGGAATCAATGTTATAAGAACGTCTTGAGAAAAGGCCTGCAACCTTTCCCAAAACACCGGATCTGTTTTCCACCCATACGGAATAAATTCTTTTCATAACTTTCCCTTTTTCTAATTCGCCGTAAACGCGTCCGAATCTACATCAACCTCAATAATGCAGGGGCCCGCATTTTTCAGCTCCGCACTTAATATCTTTTCGATTTCCTCATTCTTCTCAATGCGCAGATAAGGAATTTTATATGCCTTTGCAAGATAGGAATAATTCGGAACCTGCGGCAGATCCACCATCGAATAGCGGTTTTCAAAATGATAATGCTGGTATTCCCGAATCATGCCGAGGCAGCGATTGTTAAAAATAATAATCTTGATATTGCATCCGAACGCGGATACTTCGGCAAGCTCACCCAAAACCATCTGCATTCCGCCGTCGCCTATGACGCATACAATCTGTCTTTCGGGATCGGCAACGGATGCTCCGATAGCCGCCGGAAGGGAATATCCCATGGTTCCCATACCGCCCGAGGTCAGGAAAATGCCCTTCTTAACCTTGTAATTTCCGCAGGAATAAATCTGATTCTGTCCGACATCCGCAACATAAACCGCATCTTCCTTAAGAAGATCGGAAAGAGTCGAAACAAAGAGATTCGGATCCACGTATTTCGCGGTTCCCTGCATCTTCTCATCCCTGGTTTTTTTATACATATTCAGTGAATTCAGCCACTGTGAAAAATCGCATTTCAGCTCTGCTTCATTCAGTTCGAGGAAGATGTTTTTCGCATCGCCCACAATCGGAATCGAAGGACCCGCGTTCTTTCCGATTTCCGCGGGATCAATATCGATATGAACCAGTGTTTTGTCCTTTGTAATCAGATCCGGCTGGCTTACGGCTCTGTCCGCAACGCGGGCGCCGACCATAATCAGTACGTCGGATTCGTTCATCGCGCGGTTTGCGTATTTTTTACCGTTATTTCCCACCATTCCCATATACAGGGGATGGTCCGAAGATACCACTCCGATGCCCATCATCGTGGTCACAATGGGCAGATTGCATTTTTCCGCAAATTTTACAACTTCCTCTTTTGCTCCCGAGGAAATGACTCCGCCGCCGGCACAGAGAATGGGTCTTTTTGCCCCCTCCAAAACCTTCAGCATCTTCTTCATCTGAACCGCATGGCCCTTGACCGTGGGCTTATAGGTTCTTAAGTTTACGTTCTCTATCGGTGTAAAATCGCCGCCCCTTAAATTCTGTACATCAATTGGCAGATCAATCAAAACAGGCCCTTTCCGGCCGGTGGAGGCGATATAAAATGCTTCTCTTACAATTCTCGGAATATCCTTTGCCGTACGAACGGAATAGGAATATTTTACAAAGGATTCGCAAGCGCCGATGACATCCGCTTCCTGGAACATATCACTTCCGATCTGCTCCGTGGGCACCTGTCCGGTAATCAGAACAAGCGGAATGCTGTCCGCAAATGCGGTTGCAATCGCAGTCATCAGATTCGTGGCACCCGGACCTGAGGAAACCGCGCAGACACCGACTTTCCCGGTCACTCTGGCATATCCGCTGGCCGCATGACCCGCATTCTGCTCTTCCCTTACAAGAACGGATTTTATTTCCGAATCCAGAAGCGCATTGAAAAAAGGGCATATGGATACGCCCGGGTAGCCGAATACCACTTCGACTTTCTCATATTCAAGTGCTTTTACCAGAAGTTCCGCTCCGTTCATTTTATTCCGCACCACTGTTCTGCAGGGCGATTCCCACATTCTTGACTTCAATAATGGCATTGCTGTAATTCAGTCTTGCATTTGCCAGTGCATCCGTATTGGTTTCTTCATCCGCAAGTGCGTGATGGAAATAGGTTACGGCCGTATCCATCAGTTTCGCGGCATTTTGCGCATGCTCCTTTGCATCGGGGATTTCTTTCGGAGGCTCCAGTGCTCCGAATTCCTGAAAATCCTTATTCATGTCATCCAGAATCTGAAGAAGTTCATCCGTCGCTCCCTTGTCCTTGGAGTCGATGGATGTTATTTTCTTGTCATAATCCTGCAGTTTATCATAAAAATCAGAGGCCTTATCCTTGTAGTCATCCACGCTCATTGCTCCGCCCGTCGACTTGCCGCAGGCTGTAAACACAGCCGCAAAAACCAGAACGGATACAATCATAAGAATAATTTTTCCTCTAACACTTTTTTTCATAAATCAAAAACTCCCGTTTGTATCAATATAGTAAATGAGGCCGTCCAACTTCGCATTGAACGGCCCTCGATTTGACGTTTAAAAACTTAAAATTACTTGCCTGCAAACCAGTCAACATCACTAAAGAGAGGCATATGATAGTCTTCGTCACCCTTAGCAATATTTACGATCGAAAGAATGGTGAAAATGGTTCCTACAACATAACCTACGCAGGGAACGCACCAGATAATGGAAAGAATGAGACCCTGAGTAATCATTCTGGTTCCGAGTTCCTGCTTATTATCCTTGAAGTTCAGGAAAGCGATAAGCCAGAAAATGAAACCGCAGTGCAGAAAAATTAAAGCTGTCTTTTTGTTCATTTATATTCTCCTCCTACATTGAGATACATCAAAAAACTACAAACTCATAATAACCACAAAATATAGTATTGTCAATACTTTCGGACACAATCGAATAATTTTTTTTTAATAATTCGAAACAATTTATATCCTCGGAAGCATCCTTCCTTTTACGATTCGAACCGAAAGACAGTCTAGAAAGAATACTTCTCCACGATATGCTCCGCATCTTTGTAAATGTGGTTCGAAGGAATGAAACCGCGAACGCTGGATGTCGGATAAACATTGGAATGACGGCCAATCACGGTTCCGGGGTTCAGAACGGAATTGCATCCAACTTCCACTTCGTCACCGAGCATGGCACCGAATTTTTTCAGACCCGTTTCAAAACGCTCCTCTTTGTTCTTTACAACAACCAGAGTCTTGTCGCTCTTTACGTTGCTGGTTACCGCACCGGCACCCATATGAGACTTGAAGCCTAAAACGGAGTCTCCGACATAGTTGTAATGCGGAACCTGTACACGGTTGAAAAGAATTACATTCTTAAGTTCCGTGGAATTTCCCACAACGCAGTTCTTTCCGACAATTGCGTTTCCACGGATGAACGCTCCGGGGCGAACCTCGGTATCCTCATCGATGATACAGGGGCCTAAAATGGTTGCGGTAGGATAAATCTTTGCGCTTTTTGCGATCCAGATATTACCCTCTCTTCTGTCAAACTTGTCAAGCGGAAGGGATTCGCCGAGCGTGATAATAAATGTCTTGATTTCCGGAAGAACTTCCCAGGGATATGTTTTTCCCTCAAAAATTTCCGCAGCAATCGTCTCCTCCATGTTGTACAAACTCTTAATCATTAATGCTTCCGACATGTTTTTTTCCTCTCTTTCTTACACTTTTTATTTATTTGTAATATTTTGACGCATAATCAAAATATTTATACAAATCGTTCTGATTTCGCAAGCCTTTGACCATATTCGTATTTTCCGCCACAAATCCGGAGAGTTTCTTCATGTATTCCTCTTCCCTGATTTCTCCGTTTGCTACCATGGTAAGGCCTTTTTCCCAGCTTGCGGTTAAGGACGGATTCAGAAGCGGACGGATGGAATTTAAGACCACATCGTGGACCATTTCACCGAGCAGTGTCGGCGTGATAATCTGCGTCTTTTTATTCAGTGCCAGATATTTATTGTTTACAAGCTTCGATAAAATTCCCGCTCTGGTCGCACTCGTTCCGATTCCACTTCCCTTAATCTGGGCCCTGAGCTCTTCGTCTTCGATAAACTGTCCCGCATTTTCCATTGCAAGAATCAGACTTCCGGAATTATATCTCTTCGGAGGCGAAGTCTCGCCTTCCTTAATGACAAATCCCGTACACGGCAGTTTTTCACCCTTCTTTAACTTTGAAAGAGAATTTAAAAAGTTTTCATCGCACTTGATATCCTCGGTCTCGTCGGCATCCTTTTTACCTTCTCCGTCAGGATTTTCCGTATCGTCCCCGGCTCCGTCCGAAGCATTTGCGCCGTTTTCATTCTCCTTGGACTTATCCTTTGCAAAGGAATTCGTCATGACCTTCAGATAACCCTCTTCCTTTAAAACCTTAAAGGAAGTGAAGAATTTTTCACCCTTCATCGAAGTCACGAGCGACATTTTCTCATACACTGCGGGCGGGAAGAAAATCGCCAGAAAACGTCTGACTATGACTTCATAAACCATTTTGGACTGTGCATTTAAGCCGTTGTAATTACCGAGCTGTCCGGTCGGAATGATCGCATAGTGATCGGTAATTGCCTTGTCATTGACATATTTGGTCGAAGCGATTTTTTTATAAAGTCCGAGTTCAAGCGCTTCGGTTGCCAAATCGGCAACCAGCGGAAAGCTCTTTAATCCGCCGATGTTTTTCTGGATTTCCTTGGCAACCGCGGTCGAAAGAACTCTCGCATCGGTTCTCGGATAGGTTACGAGCTTCTTTTCGTAAAGCTCCTGTGCAACGGCAAGGGTCTGGTCGGGATTGATTTTAAATAATTTTGAGCATTCGTTCTGAAGCTCCGCCAAATTAAACAGAAGCGGCGGATTTTTCTTTTCTTTCTTCTTCTCGATGCTTTCGATTACGGATTCGCCCCTGTAATCTTCCTTCTCCCACTCGGTCGTATCGGAAACATAGGTAATCAGCTCTTCTGCGTCCTTACGCTCCTTAAAGCCGTTTTCCTTATACATTTTCGGTGAATTATAATATTTCGAACCGTCCACCGCGCGAAATTCCCCTTCGACACAGGTTCCGAAAATATCGTTTTTCACAAGCACGCGGTAAAAAGGAGTTTTTACAAAATCGCGGATTTCACGCTCTCTTTTCACAATCATTCCGAGCACGCAGGTCATGACACGTCCGACGGAAATTACGCATTTGTCGGCTTTTAAATACTGTTTTACCTGATAGCCGTATTTTAAGGTCAGCGCACGTGAAAAATTGATACCCATCAGATAATCTTCTTTGGCACGAAGGTATGCGGCATCGGATAACGCGTCATACGCGGACAGATCCTTCGCTTCCTTTAAGCCGCGCTTCATTTCCTCTTCGGTCTGCGAGTCAATCCAGACACGCTTTTCGGTCTTGCCGGTCACATTCGCTTCCTGACGCACCAGCCGGTAAATATATTCTCCCTCTCGTCCGGAGTCGGTGCAGACATAAATAAATTCGACATCGTCACGTGTCAAAACTCCTTTGACCACTTCGAACTGTTTCTTTACGTCCTTAATGACCTCGTATTTATAGGTCTCCGGCAGAAAAGGAATCGTGTCAAAGCTCCAGCGCTTGTATTTTTCATCGTAAACCTCGGGATAGCTCATGGATACCAGATGTCCCACGCACCAGGTCACAATGAAACGGTCGCCTTCCAAATAGCCATCTTTATTTGTTAAGTTTTCTCCGAGAATTTTCGCAAATTCCTTCGCAACGGAAGGCTTCTCGGCAATTAAAACCGTTTTTCCCATTTATAATTCCCAAAATCGTAATAAATCTTTCTATGCTTTTTTCCTGATTGTTCAGTCAAACGAAATCTTCAGCGGTTCATCTGATCAGTATTGCTCTCTGCCAATCAACCGATCAGCACAAATCGGTCCGGTCAAAAAGATAAACATTTTCTTTATCCTCCATTTCCTCCAGAACATGCTCGTCAAAGCCGTCCAGAGAGAAAAAGCAGAAATAATCAGGCGTCAGATGCGTATCCTCCGAAAGCGAAATCATTTTCAGTACATCCTTATACGCGAGTTCTCCGCGTTTCGGGTTGCAGAATCCGAACAGGAAATTCCTCTCCTTGTCCTGTGCAATAAAATCGATGGTTCCGCTCTTTCCGACCCATTCGCCGTAACGGATAAACGAAATCGGCAGAAGTTCCCTTTCGTTTGCAAGATTTAAGAATTCCTCGCAGACCACGGGGAAGGTCTTCATACAGTAACTCTCGATTTCATCCGCAATATAGGTATCATAGAATTCTTCCGCATCCATCGTTTCGAGCTCCGCTTCCCTCGGATACAGAAACGTGAAATAAAATTTCACAATCGGATTATAGATTCTGTATACGCCCTTCTTGGTATTTTCCGCGCCGGGCGTATCATAGGATTTAACCTTCTCGGTCAATGAAATATCCGCAAGATTTTTCAGATAAACACTGAGCTTTGCCCTTGAAAATCCCGTATGAAGATACAAATCGTTTAACTTGTTTCTTCCCTCTGCCAGCGAAGCAAGAATCGTGGCATACACCGCAGGCTCACGGAAACTGTTCTTTAATATCTCTGTTCCGTATCCGCAAAACGGTGCGTCCGGATCCAGAAACGTATTGATGATATTTTCTTTCAGAGAAAGCGCGGGATTTAAATAATCATAGCTTTCCGAATAACCGCCGAAAATCGCATACACATTCATCAGTTCGTCAAAATCCTGCGAATTCATTGCGCAAACCAGATCGATAAAATGAAGCGGATACACTCTGACAAATCCGTCAGGATGAAGATTTTCGCCGCGAAGCATCTCAAGAAGCCTGTTTTCGGCCCAGAATACCTTCTCCGTTACAAGAAGAATCATCACGTCATTCTTCTGTCTGTGACGCGATAAAAAGACAAATAATGTACGTAAAAAGGCATCGTCACTTTCCGCCGTCAGCGAAAAATCGGAAATGACAATCAGTTTCTTTTTCTGCTCTTTTTCGACCGCAGTATCTTCCCCCGGCGTAAACACGGAAAAAGTCTCGGAAGTTTCCTCTCCCGATAAAAGTGCGGCTTCTAAAGCCGAATCCATACTGTATAATTCTTCGGAATTGAAAAAATGCCCGAACCGCTTCGCCCATAAATAAGACTGTTCGCGAAGGGAGGCGTAAGATGCCTTCAGATAAACGGAATCCTTCTCTTCGGCAAATTCCTGCCAAAGAGAAGAAACTCCGGATAAATGCTCACCGTAGAGTACGACAAGACTGCTTTCTTTTCGCTCAAAGAAAGAATTGAGTTTATTCAGTTCGTCCCCTCTTACATTTACCATAAAAAACAGAATAACCTTTTTTAGACAATATGTAATGACCTCCGTTTTGTAGCAACGTGGATTTACCTGTATACTAAAGTTGCTAAAACAAATGGTAACAGGGATTACCGCATACAAAAGGAGGTCACAAATGAATAATACCACAGTT
>Ga0247611_10009205_pt1 | contig 11948 bp, 11 predicted proteins | sample 177DNAGHGhighgp2_FD_192422 | JGI IMG/M metagenome (GOLD analysis project Ga0247611, IMG submission 192422) | Sheep rumen microbial communities from Palmerston North, Manawatu-Wanganui, New Zealand - 1770 DNA GHGhigh gp2 | ecosystem: Host-associated > Mammals > Digestive system > Stomach > Rumen... | reverse complement strand
GCCGTAACTGACGTTCCCTTACATTAACCTCCAAAGATGGATATTTTAATTCAAAATCGCGCGTGACCTGCGTGCTTCCGCATACTGCGGTAACTTGCACGTTAATACTATTATTGCTGTTCAATTGGGAATGATCTGTAAACCAACTTCGGGGGCAAGTGACGGTTTTTTCATCACTCGTAGCTGAAACAGAATAGAGGGAAATTTTCGTGCTGTTTTTAGTTGTGGTGAAATTGAGTGTTACCGTTCTTCCTGCGCGTTCATTCAGTGTAACGGTGATGGTATCACCGATTGTTACGGTGTTTTTATTCAACGAAATGGACAGCGTTGGTATTGTAACGGTAATCACCCTGGAATACTCGCGGCCTAACTGATCTATGATCTTAATGGTCACGCTCATACTCGTCGTGGTGATCTGTGCGGTGGTAAACCAGCTTTGTGTAGCTGTCTCCGTGAAGGACGACGCAGTTTTTTGTGTGTCCGAGGCAAGCAGTTTATTGTTTGCCCTAAAAGAGTATGAATACTTCCCCACAAAATTTTGCGGTGAAACAGTGATCGTTTCTCCAATTTTCAGTGTGGATGTACTCAATGTCATACTGAGAGCAGAAAGAACCGTGATCTGCGACGATGTGACCGATGCTGAACTTGTCGCGTATCTATCCTTTACATCTTCTGCCCTGACATAAAATGTGGTAGCGCCGTTGATAGGATCGGTGGTAGTCCCCTCATAATATCCTGTACTGCTATTGTAGGTTAAGGTGATAGAGTTCCCGCCATAAGTTACGGTAACAGAATCTTCGGACGCAACACCCCACTTGACACTTGCCGATATTTTTACCTTGCTGTAACCTGCTACGTACCCGTAGTTACCGGGCATACGTGAATCCGCGACATTCGCAAGTGATACAGATTCGATAGAAGGGGAGATATAAGAGCTGTCTACAGAAACGCTAAATTCAATAGACCCCGAAGCTCCAAAACCATCTACCCCCTGGATTGTCGCTGTAACACGTCCATACGTACCACTCAAAACAGCAAACCAGTCTAAGTAGTCTGAATACTTAAATACGGGAATATTTGTAAACCCATCGTATTCAAGTGTTTCAGAATTTGGCCCGGCTATTGTAATACTCACATATTTATACGGCCCATAACTAAGACGTGAATCAATATATTCTTGATTAAGAAAGATTAGGTCAATTTCGCTCGGATAAGTGATACTTTTAGCCGTATTTACATGGTGAAAGGTTATTTTGGGGAAACGTGATTTACCGTTCCAGTATTCACTCCAAATTTTCAAATAGAAAACTGTATTTGGAGTAATTTTTGTGGCAAAGACCCTTGAAAAAGAGGTAAAGGATGATGTACTACCGCCCTTACCCGAACCGTCGTAAATTGCTATCGGATTAGATGTAAATGGATCGTCGTCATATAATGCCGCAGATAGGCCCGTCCCAAGCGCTTCTACGTTAAACGTAAAAAAAGCAATAGTATCATTCTGTGCGGGGAACCGAAAGTATGCTGCTTCTGTCGGATTCGCGTTAAATTGGGAGCTACTATCGCTACCAGAAGTATCTAACCATTGATTGTTTAAGAAGCTATACCAACCATTGCATTTTATTGTACTTGTTCCAGAAGAAAGTATTACTTCGTCGGCCATTTTATCCCACCCACAAATAAGACATGTTACCGCTTGAGCGCGGTTGCTGGAGTATATTACCGAGCGTAAATTTACCCCCGGTAGGAATTTGTAATTCTTTCGGTGTGAATTGCTGATTTTGATTCCACCATGATACAACTTCGTTATTGTAGTAGATACCGATTTGGGAATTACTGATTCTTATAGACGTAGGGTTATCTACCTCACCGATAATAATTACTCCATTCTCATATCTGATAAAGAATGTTCGCGCGTCAATCTCATCCATTGTGTCAGAACGTAGTTGAGTCATTGCAAGCGTCAAAGCATTATCATTCCGGCCAAGTTGTTCAAGCGTGGTCGCAATGTTATTCCCGCCTAAAGAAATCAATCCGTTATCAAGATCAATAATGAGATTTTTTGAAGAATTTTGTATAACGCCTGTCGTTATATTACTTCCATTTATGACAGTCCGACCGGTCGTTGACAAATCAGTAAAAGTAACGACACCTTCAATCGTTACGTCTGCTGAAATGACATACTTGTTTTTCGCGGTGTCAAAATAGATACAGTTTTCCCAACGATCATTGACAAGTTGCTGCATAGAAAAGATTGAGGCGTTTGCCGTTAAACGGGCTTTTATCTCCCCATCTACAAGCAATTCACTTACAAATCCTTCCTCGCGGTTTATGCGATTCCCGAAATAGCTCTGATGCAGTTTTACAGTCCTGGAAAGGCTTAATTCCTGCATTGTGATATAGGGGTACTCGTCCTCAGTTTCCCCGTCAATCAAAGCTGAAAGGCCGCATGTATAAGCGACAGTGCAATTTATTGTAATAGAGTAAGCAATTATGATGTGCGTCTTGCCGTATTCATCCACTACCGAAAGCGTGTCACCGACTTCGATTGCCGGGTTAAGGTAGGCCCCGGATAGAGAATACGGTTGAAATGACTTTCCGTATAAAGTAGAGGCTGTTTCTACATTCAGCAAGCCATTTTGTATGCTGCCGTTTGGAATGATAGCTTCTCCATTATTTATTGATCCGTTCTGAATTGACAGGCATCCATTTTCAAGTGAAATGTTTTCTACAGAGCACAAAGTTTCCGCCATTGCCTGTGTAGCATAATTACATAAGCCGCTTATGGCTATACCTGTATCGTCACCGGCTGTAAAGGTATTCCCGGCATCATCCTCAAGGATGATCCGGCTGATTGTTTGCAGTTTACCCCGATCTGTATATCCGTAATGCGCCGTCCCTACAGCTTGCGCAACTTCGGAGGATGGGGCGGATAAAACTACAAGCCGTAATTTACCGCTTTCTGTCATTACCCAGTTGCCGCCATGAGCCGCCCCGATTTGCCCTAAAACCTCCATGATTAAAGTATCATCGTTAGGGTAGTCCACTTTATAATCCGAGCCGGTGTTGATTACCGTGCGGGGATCAAGCTGTACTTCCATAATAGAGCAGATTTCGTCCACTATTACGGCCATAGGCTGCGGCCATGTGGTGTATTGGCTTTTATCTCTATACGTTGTACCAGCTTTTATCATACAGTCAAGGCAATTCAGCCGGAGAACATTGTCCCCGGAGCGTGTGGACACCCAGTATTTACCTTGAGGCAACCAGTCTGTTACCAAGCCGGTTATAGAATCCTTTAACCGGCAAAACACATTAACTGGTGCGGCTTTCGGAATGCCCGTTTTTGGATAAACAGTGCATTGCAATGATCCGATACAACATCTACCAATAGCCGGTTTATCCAAAAGTGGTTTTTTTATAGACGGCGCATCTTTCAAGTCTATTCCTTGATAGGATACGCCGTTTATATCAATACGATATTCTGTTTTATGGCGGGCTGCAAATATGCGATCCCAAGAGTCCGGCCTATTCTGCATTTGGCACCCTCATTCCTGAATACTGGTCAAAGAAAATGTGACATTATCGAGCAGCACCCCATCATCGGTAAACTGTTCTTCCGCTGCTTGAATCGACGTGTTATAAAAAAGTCTTGTACAAATCCCGTCATGCAGATCAGGTATTGTCAAACTAACACCGTCGTCCCCTGCCTCCAGATCTCTTTCAAGCTGCTGGCCAACAGAAAACGGCATAGGCCCCATTTTGAAATTGATTTTTCTTTGATGGGACGTAACACAAGGGTGCATACGCTCCCCTGCGTCACGTCCAGCGTCTTTACTGTTCGTGTTTTCACGGCTCCACAGAATACCGGTTTTCTGTTTAACATAGCGGGTGTAATCGTGCCCGTTGATGATTACTACCCCTTGAATCTCAGCAGGCATACTTAGACCCCTCCAAACCCTCTAATTTCTCTGCGTAACGCAAAGGCAAGAGCCGCCGCCAATTCATCGTTATCAAAGCCTCTGAAACGATCCAGCCAGTCAAGTATTTGCTGTAACTTATTGTTCATGTCGAACATGCGTTCATCAATATTGCTTGACATGGCCGCTATTTCGTCGCTGTTCCCGTTCGTGTTCGGGCTTACCCGTGTTGCATAAGGTACTACGCTGCCGGTGGAAATCGCAGGGATCATCATTCCGCCTATGCTATCGAGCATCGTATCTATGTGAGCGAATATAGCGGCAACATTGGAAAGCTTATCCGCGATCAAGGAAAGACTTGAGACAACATGATTTCCGTCTGCGCTGATTTGGAAAACGGCATTGCTGGAATCAAATTCATCTGCGACACTGTTCGCCATATTAGAAACAGAGGACAAAACGGCGCGTTTTTGATCTTTGATGCCCTCAACAAGTCCTAAATCTATGTATTCACCGATTCTTGCGAACACTTTAGAGGGGGACTGGATGCCAAGAATGTCCCTGACCCAATCCGCCGCACTCATGGCCAGATCCCCAAGGGTGGAAACAAGGGAGTCCCAGGCATTATAAATGCCGTTCTTTAGCCCTTCGACCATATTTGTACCAACATCTGACCAGTCAGAGAGATTTAACGTGGATTTTAGGTTTTCCCAAAGACCCGATACCGTATTAACAATACCGTTCCAAGCGTTTTCAGCAGAATTTTTCATGCTGTCCCAAGCGCTTTGCGCCGTGGTTTCCATGCTGTGCCAAGCGTTTTCTGTATGCGATTTTATTCTGTCCCAGGCAATTGAAGCCGAGTTTTCAATCTCCGTCCATGCCATCGACGCATGAGTTTTTATGCTCCCCCAGGCACTCGCGGTCGCATTGGTAATGTTATTCCAGGCTGACGAAATACTGGAAGATACGTCATGCCAAACGGACGACGTTGTGATACGAATGTTTTCCCATGCGGTAGATGCAGCGTTTCTTACACTTGACCAAACATCATTTGATGCGGTTTTAATACTGCTCCAGACCGTAACTGCGGTGTTCTTAATGCTATTCCATGCGGTTAATGCCGTTAATTTAACATCATTCCAGGTAGCACTCAGATTTTCTTTGATTTCGTATGAAATGCTCACCAGGTTATCCCGTGTAGCTTGCATCCTGCTCAAAATGGCTGTTTTAATCTCATCCCACGACTCCGTAATACCTGCTTTAATATCCTCGCCGGTTCTTGACAGGTCATTTTTTATACTGTTCCAGCTTTTGGACAGGTTGGTTTTAAGCGTATTTACAGTCTCAAGCGTCGGTTTTACGATTTCGCTGAATTTTTGCGTGATCGTTGATTTGATCGTATTCCACGCGGTAGAGGCCTTTTCGGTCATGCTGTCCCACCCGTTAGAAAGGGTGCTTTTGAAGTCCCCAAGCATACTATCAATTGAAGATTTCATTTCAAGGAACTTATGCAAGACCGTATTTTTTATCAGTTCCCACGTATCAGACGCGGTTTCTTTCACATTGCCCCAGGCTGTCGAAACAGCGTCCTTTATATCCGTAGCTTTAGCGGAAACAGCTTCTTTTATAGCCGTCCACTTTTCAACAGTACTGTCTTTAAGAGATTCCCAGACTTGTGTTAGATGCTCCCATAACTTTGTAGCTGCTTCTTTGATCTCGTCCCAATGGGTGATAATCAATGCAGCAGCAGCGACGATAGCACCTATAATCAATCCTGTTGGTGAGAAGATCACTGTCGCAATAGCCCCAAGGATGCTTCCCAAATTTGCGACGAAAGCCGAAGCGATTGGTAAAAGACCGGGTAAGACATTTCCGATAGCTCCTATCCAGCCGCCAACAACGCCAGCCATTTCAGCCGCCGAAAACAGCGCTTTAACGGCGAGTATTCCGGCCCCTATTGCGAGTATTACCTTACCGCCTTTCGTATCAAATAGGCCGTCTATTACGCCTTTCAGAGCCGTCCAGATGATCTCTCCGACTTGCATAAAGATTGTTCCCCATTCGATATTGCCAAGAAACTCCCCGATTGCCCTGCCGACAGCTTGCCAGTCAGTGCGTTTTACGGTGTCCATGATCGTCCCCAGAAGGGTCGTAACGCAATTACTCAAGGTTCGCCCAGCTTCGGCCCAATCGACATTGTGGAAAATATTGTTGATTCCAGTCGAAAGACTTTGTGTTATATACGGCGCTTTCTTCTGAAATTCAGCAGTGATATTCGAGAGCATAGTTATAATGCCGTTTATACCGTTCGCAACTGTCTGGCCTAATTTGGGAAAGTCAATCTCAGAAAACCATGAGCCGATGAACTGCCCGATACTTTTACCGGCGCTTACCCATAACCCCGGCGTTGTGACAAGGCCGTGAATGAAACTAATTAGAGCGTTCCATTTATTTGCAAATGTCCGTCCGATCAGATCCCAATCGACATTATCAAACCAGGATTTAATCGCCTCACCTATCCCGCGGCCAAGCGCTGAGAAATTGAATGAGGTGAGAAAAGTATTGACAATATCAAAAACAGCGTTCAAGCCGTCAGCTATGGTTTTGCCTAACAGCTTCCAATTGAAGCCGTCAACAAGGCCATTCAAGATTTCAGCAATGTTTTTCGACCACTCTACGCCTTTAGGCCGGAACACGCCGTTGATCCAATCATCGACCTTTTCTAAGACGGCATTAAGACCTTCTGACAGTTTCGCGCCGAATTGGAAATATTTTTTATCCTCCCACAATTTTTTTAATTCCTCAAAAAAGTCTTTCAGTTTTTAGCGGAGGACATCAGAAATGGGTACTTCTTCAAAAAGATTTGAGCCATCGTCAATGCCGGTGGCGTCGTTTTTCGTATCGTCGCTGCGTTTATTAAGCTCATCAAAGCTATATACTTCTCTATTCAGCTCTTTCGCGGATTTCGCCGTTTTTTCCAGACTGTCTCGGTATGAATCGGTCTGTTTTTTAGCTACGGTCATAGTGGTTTTACCACTGAGCAAAGAAAAAAAGGCATTTACATAGGAAATGACTTTTGACAGCGTATCTATAACTCGCGTAAGAATCGGCTCTACTGCCTGTATGATTCCGCCGATGGAAACAGCAATATTTGCAGACAGTCCTTTTGCCGAATTTTTAATATTCGACATAGCCGCATTGAAAGAATCCGAATATTTTGCGAGAGTTTGCAGCCCCTCTTTGGCGCTGTTAAAAATGCTGCTTATGAACATACGTTTGATACGTGTGATAAGCAGACGTTTCAAACTCGTCAAAGATTTTACAAGGGCATTTGTCTGCAATTTTGCTTGTTTTGCTTCACGCAGATATTTTTTTACATTATTGCCGATGGACTGAAAGCCCTTTTTTAGCGTGCCAAATGAAATTCGTGCCAAATTTTTTGCGGTGAGCAAGGCACCCTGGGCAATTTTATTGAGCACCGATGCGAAAGCAACTCCGCGACCTGTAGCCGCGTTTGCTGCGGCGGAGAATTTTGCGGCGCTTCCTGCCGCGGAGCCATTTGCGCCGGGATCGACCCCAGACGCGCCCTCGGCTTTTTCTTTTGCAGCAGAAAGGCGCTCATATTCAGCCTCAAGATCGGCCAGTATTTTTAACTGTTTTTCGTATTTAGAATTGAGCTTTTCAATCTCAATTTCTTCCATTTCAAGGACTCGCGTAACCTGGTCACTTGTTTCTGCGTGACTAAGCATTTCATTCGTTGACTGTTTGACTTCTTCGACCTTTTGGGTGTATTCGGTCATTTTGGCCTTTTGCGCGTCAATCTGTTTCTGAATTTTTGCGAGTGCCCGATCATAAGAGTTTGCGGTTTGCTTTGCCGATTGAGAAATATTCTTTTCGGCGCGGTCTACAGTTTCGGAGGCGACTTGCGCGGCCTCAGCAACTCGGCTCTCAGACTCAGCAACGCGGTCATTCGCACTTGCCGCCTGTGTAGCTTGCTCCTGCGTTTTTTGCGCTAAAGATGTTGCCGAGGTCGCGGTTGCTTCGAGCAAAGGCACTACTCTCCCGAAAGCCTGCATCATATTGTCGCCCAATATTTCGACAGCCTGCGTCAAATCTTTAACGGCGCTTAATAATTTGTCTGATCCTTTTTCAAACCCGCTATTGTCAAGCTCCGTATTAAGCACGATAGAGCCGTCATTGTTGTTTGTGGACATGTGGTGTCACCCCTTATAAAGCTCCGCGTACAGAGCTTCCATGTAGTCTTGCGCCTCTTGTTTTTTATCCTTGTACGCCCCCACGTCACACATTGAACGATTCGCGTTATAAAACTCAGTCTCGTTCTTTTCCAATTTTTTGTTTTTGGCTTTTTTCTGCCGGATTGTCAGGACGAAGCCCCATAGATCATCTTGATTTACACTCTGGAAATAGCCTAAGAATGTCCACCAATGCAAATACTGTGCTTCGCGTACCTCAGTCCCGGCAACACGGTTTATAGCAGCGAAAATCAACGGCTCGTCCTTTTCCCAGTCAACGATGCGCGGGCCGGGGGTGTCGGACTTTATCTGGCCGTCAATAAATTCTAATGCTGCTTTATAGGCGTCCCCGTAGTCGTCAGGTGGAATACTTGTAAAATCCTGGTATATCCTTTTCAGACATACCAGGACTTTCTCTTGTTCTTTCAGCTCTTGAGATTCAAAAGCTGAAATGATTCTCAAAATGTTTCGGAAGTCAGAACGTATAGGACGTTGTACACCCTTTACGTTAAGGCTTTTCGGCAGCAGCCCCAGCATCCTCCGTGCCCTCCGTTGCCGGTGTCGGCTCTATATCGTCCAGGTACTTGGACATGCGCTGCTCAGACTTTTTTGCTTCCTCTTCCACGGCCTCAGCTACCATCTGTTGCAGAGCATTAAGCACCTGGACACAGTAAAATGTGCCGTTGATAGAGGAAAACGGATTGCGCTTTGCAAAAATCGCATCCGCCTCATCCATATCAAACAGCTCATTGATACGGTCTTTCAGTGTGTTTTCAACCCTTTTAAGGGTCTGCCAGTCCTGCTCAAACTCAACTGTGCCGTCATTGCTCAAAGACAGAGCTTTAAGCGGCTCAATGAGAGTGTCAAAATCCATCATCATCGCGTTATAGCGATCAATGATAGAGAAATCCGCAGGGCGGATATGGATTTTGCAAATTTCTTTCCCGAACTTGTTTACAAGCCGGATTTCTCTTGTACCGTCGTCAATAACGACGGAACTTTTGTTGACGTTGTTCGCTTTCTGCATTTGAAGTACCTCCATTTTACGGCATAAAAAACCGGGGGATTTTTGTCCCCCGGTTTTTTATGGAATTACGCCACCCTCGTAATAGTTACCGCGCGAGTAGACAGGGTGTAGTCTACGGTGACAGTGGACATAGGCCCGACAGGATTCACGTTGAAGGGGATTCCATAGCCAGCGGTGTCGCCGCCAGTGGACTGGGGCACAATGTACGCCTCGCGCATGTACCCGGTGCCGGTAAGGTGTCCTTCGGTGCTCTGTACGCCGTCAAAAACGGCCTCCACGAAGTAGCCCTTAATGTCGGCATCGCCAAACTTCTCCTGCACGGCAGCAGCTTTGAGCTTGGGATAAAGCGCGCTGTCAGGCTCGGCATAGTAGGGGTCAATACTGACCTCCGGCTCATAGCCGTTATGCTTAAAGGTAGATTCACCGAGGACATTCTTGGAAGTCTCGGTATCAGGATTCAGGTCTTTGGACAGATCATCGTTGTCCTTGCCGAGAACTTCCCAGCCCACATCGGCAGGTGCAGTCCTGCCGGTGCCGTCCGCGAGAAAACCAGCAAAAAACATACCTCTGTTTCTGTCAAGTTTCATACCAGATTTGCTCCTTTCATCAGTTACAGATAGTTCGCCCGATTCAGTCATTACGAATTTCGTAGTAGACCTATCGGAAAGAATTAGTTCGCCTCGAACGATTGTCCCGATTGTATGGAGACAACCGTTATAAATTTCGACCATAACTCCCCCCCCCCCTTGATTTTTTGAGGCGGGAGGCTTTACGATTGCCACTTGTACGTCACGCGCAACTGAATTTGATAGCGCGCCGTATCACTACCGATTTTGATAGGGTACGCGGTCAACGTCGGCACAATTGACGTAATTCGGCCCCCGCTCATGCGCGGAAAATCGTGTTTTGAGTTCTGGTCAATGATCCATGCGACAATCTCATCATAGAATCCCAAATTTGCCAGATTCTGTTCCACGTCCGCCCCGTAGGACTCCCTGCTGGCAAATATGTAATTTACGGTCTGGATCGGCATGGGGACTTGTTCGCCCAGCACGTTTTCTTGATAATTGATTTGTGACGGAACCGCATAAAGTGAGTATTCTGTCGGGTTTTCCGCAAGATAATCCACTCTGAAACGATTTTCCGCCGAAAGTGCCGGGCACCCACGAAACCACAGTCTGAGCTGTTCGGTATTATTTAATTCCAGCGGCATTTTTGGCCTCCTGTATAATGTCTTGCAGGCGGTCGGCTTTCATGCGCTCAAACCAAAAAGAGCCTGCAAGTGGATTAACGTCGGTTTTATATTGGAGTGAACGCCCGGTAGGGTGCTTTTTCTCCCCTGGGCGGCTGAAAAACCGCGTCGGGATGCCGCTGTCGTCCTCAAAAACGGGAATATTGGGGCCGTAGACTTCGCCGTAATACTGGTAGTGCGCATACGGGCCGGGGTAGACGATCCTCCCGCTCCCGATCTGTGTAGCCCCGTATGGGCTTGTTGCCAAAACGCCGCTGTCATAAGGGGCGTATGGTACACTGAAATCTATAACCCGTTTGTCGATAACCTGTTGAACCTTCCCCCCTGTTTCCAGGTTATACTTTTTCAACAGTTGCGCGGTGCTTATAGGGATATAGGATTTGACTTTAATATCTATCACGATCCTATCACTCTCCAATGCGGGGCGTGTGGCCGGTGACAATTATTCGTGACGCCTAAAATAGTAAATGCCTCATATCCTTTAAGCAGTTCGGCGGGTTTGGGGCTTTCCTTCTGCACCGCTCCACGCACGACAATATCCCCGTTTTGCAGCGTGAACAGGGTATCAGCATCGCCCCCCGCGTTGTATGCGGCGGGCAAGGCGTATGTTTTCCCGGAAAAATCCGCGTCGGCGGGGATGCGAACGGTGTACTTGTCCGCCGCTTTAAGGCCGGAATCAACGGCAGTTTCGACGGAACAATACCACGAAACGCCGGTAATGATAGTGCCGATATAAACGTCCTTGTCTTTCGCGGAATCAAATCTTGCATTGAATACCGTGATTACTTCGTTGCACTCTTGCATTACATATCCAGCCCCCTGTAAAGCAGCGGGACACCTCTATCGTCCATTTCCCCCCAAAGCATAGAGCGAATGGACGCGGACATGGTTTTTTCCGCGTCCTCCACGCTCAGGGCTTTGCCGTAGGATTCGCTGTAGCCGTCCGTGGAAAAAGACGTAACAACGGGCTTGTCCGTTTGGGCCTCCGCGCCGGATTTGCTGTCAATCTTCATGATAGACAGCATACAGAGCTTAACGGCCTCCGGGACTTCTGCCATGTCTTGGACACGGGATGCGGTCAGATAGTCAATCCGTTTCCGCGCCCGAAATTCCAAAAGGGTAAAGTCCGTTTCGGAGGCCGTACCGCCTTTATCCTTGTATTCCTGATAAGTCAGATACGCGGTGTGGGACATAGCACGGCCTCCCTTCTGGGAAAATTAGCCGCGGGACAGGATGCGGGCAATGGGGATAGCCTTGCCGGAAATATACTTGCGGGCGGTGCTGGTCTTGCCATTGTTGACAAGCTCCCAGTTCACGCCCATCTCCAGCTCCGCGTCCGTGGGGGACAGGGAGGACATGGACGCCTTGGTGAAGTTGATGCCGTAGGGTGCCCAGCATTTGCGCTGGCGGGAATAAAGCGTGTCCTCGCCGCCGTTGGTCTTGGGGTCACGATCCATTTCGTAGGGAACCTTCGCGCCGCAATCGGTGTACACGATAGC
>Ga0247611_10009204_pt1 | contig 11949 bp, 11 predicted proteins | sample 177DNAGHGhighgp2_FD_192422 | JGI IMG/M metagenome (GOLD analysis project Ga0247611, IMG submission 192422) | Sheep rumen microbial communities from Palmerston North, Manawatu-Wanganui, New Zealand - 1770 DNA GHGhigh gp2 | ecosystem: Host-associated > Mammals > Digestive system > Stomach > Rumen... | reverse complement strand
AATCCTCATAATTTTCGTCTAAATATTGAAGGTAATTATTATTATTCAAAGAGTAATTTAAAAAATATTGAGGAGGAATTTGGCAAGATATATCAAAAAAGTGTTATTAAAAGTAACACAAAGGATAGTGGCATTTTGATATTTGAAATAGATAAAGAATCCCCAGATACTGTCTTAGAAATATATGAGAAAAGTATTGTTAATCAAAATGAAACCGATTTTTATTATAAGAAAGTTAATATTGTTTTGTATAGGTTTAAAACACAGTATTTAGGTTTATATAAGTTAAATGAGTCAATTAATTTAGAAAATAGTTATTATGGGAAAGGTGAACTTACAATTATCGATTATCAAATAATTGATTCGGAAGAATTTAATTATGAAAAATGTTTTCAAGAAAATTGTATGAACTTTTCTAAAACAATTATTGGCGAGGGGCAAAATAAAATTTTAAAAATTAAATATAATTCAACTTTTGATAAAAATATTTTTAAGTATTTAAGTTTGGAAGGTAAAAATAATGTTAATAATTCTAATATAAAGAATATAACACCTGATAATTATTTAGAACCATATGTCTTATTAGAAATTCCTAAGAATGTTATAGAAGATAACTTAGTGCTTTATTTTAATATTAGAAATATATCGTTTAGAATTAGTAAATAAAAAGAAGAATTTAAAATTTCTTCTTTTTAATAAATATTTTTATTGTATAATAGAGGAATACAGCCATTATAACAACGTATATCCAAACTAATATAGTATATAAATTACCTTTCGCATATTTACTAATAATATGTGGAATATTTTCAGGAAAATATTTTCCAATAAATTGTTTAATTTCTTTAAAAGTATTATTTTTAATAAAGCTTAATATTCTAAGAAAGATATCGAAGATAGCGACAAAGAAAACTGTATTATAAAACTTTTTAAAGAAAAAGATAACAATTATTAATAATACAATAAATATAATTGCATCCATTTTATCACTCCTACTTTATAATTTTAACAAATAAAAAAAAATTTAGCAATAATTTAATTGGTCTTTACAAGAAAAATTTGTTGTGCTATGATGATATATATAATAGGAGGATGTATGAATAGAGATTTTAAGAAAACTTTTTTTACTTGTTTAATGGCAGTTTTATTAGTTATTTCTAATCTTATTGGGATGAAATTAACGACTTTTATGAATGTAACAATTGGAATTGAATTTATAACTTTTCCTTTTACTTTTTTATGTACTTTGTTAATTATTAATTATGGAGATAAAAGAGATGCTTATCGAAGTATATTAGTTGCTGGAATAATACAATTATTGATTACAATTAGTTATACGTTAGCAACCAGTTTACAAAGTCAAACTGTTATTGCTGATTATAGTGTTTATGTAAATGAATTATTTAAAATAAATGAAACTAATATTTTAGCAAGTGTCTTAGCTTTTATTATTTCACATTGCTTGTTAATATATATTTATGAGAATTTTAAATTTTTAAAAAAGGAATTATTTGGGTTACTTATTGGTTTACTGGGATCAATGTCTTTACACACAATTATTTATTTACTTATAACAATGAGTGAATATTCATCAGAAATTGTTGTTGACATGTTAGTTGCTAATATTGTTATGAATCTTATAATTGAAGTTTTAATTATAGGTTTGTTCTATCTATTGAGGGAAAAAAATAAAATGATTGCAAATACCAATGTTGAAGAGACAAAAAATAATTTACCATCCGAAAATAATATAACTGAAAAAAAGAATATCGTTTCAAATAAAGTAATAAAGAAGTCAGCAAATACTGTTAAGAAGAAGACAACAGGTTCGAAAAAGAGTAATTATAAATCAAAACAAACTACTAAAAATACTCTTAAAAGTAAAGAAAAAGTAAATAAGGAAAATAAAAAGTAAAAAATACGTTAAAAGTGTTGATTTAAATTATTATTTATGATAATTTGTATATGTAAGCATAATTATGCTTAAAGTATTCATTAATAAAGGAGGAACATAATGAAGAAAGTTGAATTAGTTGAAGCTGTTGCAAAAAAAGCAGGATTAACAAAAGCAGATGCTACTCGTGCAATTGATGCTACTTTTGATGCAATTAGTGGAGCACTAAAAAAAGGTGACAAGATTACGTTAATCGGTTTTGGTACTTTTGGTGTTTCAAAAAGAAGAGCTCGTACTGGACGTAATCCACAAACTGGTGCTGAAGTTAAGATACCTGCTCGTAATGCTGTAACATTTAAAGCTGGAACTCAATTAAAAAGTAAGGTTAACTAAAAAGTGAAAACTTTTTAGTTTTTTAGTAAGGAGATTATTTTGAAAGAAATAGCTATCGAATTTTTAAATATTATAGAAGATAATGGTTACAAGGCATATATAGTTGGAGGTTATGTTCGAGATTATTTATTAAAAAAAGAATCAAAGGATATTGATATTACTACTAATGCAACTCCTAAACAGATAAAAAAAATATTTTCTAATATTATAGTAAAAAAAAGTACTTTGCAAAATAATGATTATGGTTCTGTAACAATTAATTATAAGAATATTTTATTTGAAGTTACGACTTTTCGAAAAGACTTAAACTATATTGATAATAGACATCCCGCTAGTATTAAGTATGTTGATGATTTAGAAACAGATTTAAGAAGACGAGATTTTACAATTAATGCCATTTGTATGGATAAAAATGGACAAATTATAGATTTATTAAATGGAGTACCTGATTTAAAAAATAAGAGCATTAAAACAATCTTAGATAGTAAAAAAAGTTTTAAAGATGATGCTTTAAGAATTTTACGGGCTATTAGATTTAGTTGTACTCTAAATTTTAAATTAAACGATGAAATAATAGAAGCTATTGAAATTAATAAAAAATATTTAAAGAATATTTCATACGAAAGAAAAAAAATTGAATTGGATAAAATATTTGCAAGTTCTCACGCTAGAGAAGGTATTCAATTAATTCAAAAACTTAATTTAGAAAAAAGTTTAGATTTAAAAAATTTAAATTTAATTAAAGATTATACTGATATAATAGGTATATGGTCTATAATTAATTCTTCTGAATATAAGTTTACTAAACATGAAAAAGAGTTAATTAAGAAAGTAAATATTGTTCTTGAATTAAATAATTTAGATAAATTAGTTTTATATAAATATGGTTTATATGTAAATTTATTAGCAGGAAGTAATAAAGGAATAAGTAAAAAGAAAATTACCAAGATTTATAATAGATTACCAATTAAAAGTAGAAGTGATATAAATATTACTAGCTTAGAAATATGTGCGGTTTTAAAAAGGGAACCAAATAGTTTTTTAAATGAAATTTATACAAATTTAGAAAGAGAAATAATTAATAATAGTTTAAAAAATGATAAAATGAAAATAATAAATTATCTAAAAACATATTTTAATTAATTGAAAAATATGTTAACATTATAATGGGTGTGATATGAAGAAAATATTATGTTATTTAGGAATTGTTGTTTTATTAGCATTAGTCATGTTTCCTCCTGTTTTAAGAATAGTTTTAGATGATCCTGTTGTCGAAGAGGAAAGCAATATAGTTGAAAGAATTATTTTAACGTGTTCAAATGAAGGATTTGTAGCAAGTACTATATATGATAATGATAAAATTAATATGATTGCTCTAAAAAAAATAGATATAGAAGATGAATCAATAACCGGAGAAGATTTAATTTCAATATTTAATAAAATTAAAAATAAGGGTGATGTTGTTTATCATACTACTGATGATGGTGAAACTCTCTCAATTGATTTTTCTTTATCAGAACATAGTAATTTAGATATTGATTGGCTAACTAATAATTTAGAAGAACAAAAAGAATTCTATGAAGAACAAAATTTAACTTGTATGATTAGAAGATAATTAGAAAGAAAAGACTTTTAAAAATAGAAGTTATGTTATATAATGATAATGGTGATGTATGGGAAAATATATTATAATAGGAGTAGTATTTTTAGTAATATTATTTGCTATTTTAAAATCAATGAAAAAAGATGCTCATTTAGCAATTAATAAATTAATTGATTATTTAGGGGGAAAAGATAATATAGTAACTAGTGATTATAATTTATCAAGATTTACAGTTACTTTAAGAGATACAACCAAAGTTAATAAAGATGGTATTCAAAAATTAGGAGCTAAAGGAATTGTTGAAATTGATAATCAATTAAAGATAATATTAGGTAGTAATTCTAAAGGTTTAAGAAAATACATAGATGACATAAAAAATTAAAATTTGTCATCTTTTTTCATATTCAAACAATATTCGACATTTTTTGCTAGTTAAATATGGAATAATAATTAAGAGGTGAATATGAGTATGTTAATCAGTTCTATAATTATTGTTTTTCCTTTATCCATTTATTTATTAAATATAGCTTATAATAATAATTATAAAAAAATTCATGATAAGTTTATCTTATCGTTTACTTTAATTCTTGAAGTAATATTATTTATTGTTTGTAAAGACTATACAAAATCACTTATTCTAATTAATATTCCATTAATCATATCGTATTTAAAAAGATATGAATTAACTAGTATTGTTAATTCAATATTAATTGTTTTATATTATGTAATTTATTTTGAATATAACATTTATTTTATTTTTTTTGAATATGTTTTATATTTTGTTATTTATATAATCTTTATTAAGAAAAATTTAAAAATTAGTAAACTTTTATATATATTTATTTTTATAAAAAGTATAGTTTTATCGATGGAAATATTTTATTTTAATTTAAATAATAATACCTTTATTTTTAATTTATCAATCATATTTTTTAGAATGATATCGTTTTATATTTGTAGTTATTTAGTAATTGAATTTTTATTGAGAGGAGAAGAAATTATGAATTTAAATACTGCAATTAAAGAATTAGAGAAAGAAAAAGTATTGAGAACTTCCTTATTTAAAATGACTCATGAAATTAAAAATCCTATCGCTGTTTGTAAAGGATATTTAGATATGATGGATTTAAATGATAAAAAGAAGATTGATAAATATATTCCAATTATCAAAGGAGAAATAGAAAGAACTTTAATTATAATGGATGATTATCTAGAATATACAAAAGTTAAAATAACTAAAGATATAGCAGATATTTATATGTTGCTTAATGAAGTTATTGAATCTTTAAAATTATTTTTTAAACAAAATAATATTATACTTGAAACTAATATTCCAGATGATGAATTATATCTTGAATTTGATTATAATAGATTAAAACAGGTTATCGTAAATTTATTAAAAAATGCTCATGAAGCTTATGATGAAACAAAAGGGAAAATGATTATTAAAATAGATACGCAAGTATTAAAAAATACTTTTAGAATTACTATTGAAGATAATGGTATTGGAATGGATGATGAGACTTTAAATCAAGTTTCTAATTTGTTTTTTACAACTAAAAAAAATGGTACAGGTCTTGGAACAAGTTTATCAAAGGAAATTATTGAATTACATGGAGGTAGTTTAAAATATTATTCAAAATTGAAAGTAGGAACGAAAGCCGTTATAACTCTACCAAAAAGTAATTTGTAAAAAAGACTAGTTATTTTTTTTATTATATTATATACTTTTATGGGAAGTGATAAACGTGATTAATATAGTTTTATATGAACCAGAAATTCCTACTAATACTGGTAATATAATGAGAACTTGTGTAGCTACAAATACAAAACTACATTTGATTGAACCATTAGGTTTTAAATTAGATGATAAAAGTTTAAAAAGAAGTGGGGTTAATTACATTGATAAATTGGAATATTTTGTTTATAAAAACTTTGATGAATTTAAAGAAAAAAATATAGGAACTTATTATTATTTTACAAGATATGGTAAAAAGCCTCATACGAGTTTTGATTATAAAGAAAGTTTTCATAAAGGTGATATTTATTTGATCTTTGGTAAAGAATCAACCGGTATTCCAAGGAGTATTTTAAAAAAAGATTTAGATCATTGCATGAGAATACCTATGACTAGTAATGTTCGTAGTTTAAATTTATCTAATTGTTGTGCAATTGTTGTTTATGAAGTTTTAAGGCAACTTGATTATTTAGATTTACTAAGATATGAACCACATAAAAGTAAAGATTATATAATTGATGGTATTGAATTTAATAATTGATAAAGGTATTATATGAAAAAGAAATATTTAATTTTTATTATAACTGGATTATCATTAATAATTATTGTTAGTTTATTTATATTTTTTAACAGGAAAAATATAAATGATGAAAATACTTTGTATACAATTAATTTTGAAAATATTAAATTAAGAATAGAGAGATATGATTATTCATTAGGACAAAATCAAATTGTTGGAGTTGAAAGAAGTGTAAATAATGGCAATTATGAATCCATTACGAAAGAACCATTAATTGTAAGTATGGAACCAAAATTTGTTTTCTTAAATAAGAATTTGGGCTTTGTTATATCTAAATCTAATTTAACTAAAACTAATAATTATTTAGGAATAAAAGTTACTAGTGATGGAGGAATAACTTTTTCAAATGGTATAATTAATTATGATAATCCTAATATTGAAGTATTAACAATTGAAGATGTTCCTTATTATGAGAATGATTTATTAAAATTATCTTGTTCTATTTATCAAATAAGAGAAGATAAAAATGGATATGAAACGAAGAATTTGACTTTTGTTAGTACGGATAATGGATTAACTTGGAATCTTGAATTACAATCCGATTAAACAAAATAAAAAAACATTTTTTCAAATGTTTTTTATTTTGTATTTCCTGTTATTCCTAATTGTTCAAGTGATGGAATCCAATCAGTAAATAGGAATATTTCATCATTATTTCTTAAAAAGCTATTAGCAGTAAATCTTCCTTCTAGTCCTAAAGTTCTTATAACTAAGGAAATAAATTCATCATCAACAGTTATTTGATCGCCATATATGATTTCCATTAAATCTCTAACATACATACTATATTGCATTGGATAATCAGCGTTACCACTATTAGTATCATTACTATTACCATTATTTGATGGTACTGATTCTGGTTCTTTTGATGAATAAACATCATAAAGAGTTATATAATTATCTGTCCAGCCATTTTCCTTTAATTCAGCTAATAATTCCTCTAAAGCTTCATAAGTATTAGGAAATAATAAAATATCACCAGGGAAAATATATTGTCCAACATTATTTAAATAAGCTAATACTGGCCAAAATTTTTCAGTAGGTTCCATTTCAAAAAATTTACAAATTTTTCTACTTATAGCTGAAAGACTATCTCCTTCCTTAACTACATATTGGTAGTATAACTTGATTTCTTCATCTTCATTTCTTTCAATTGGCTCTTCAATAATAGTTCCTGGATTATAATTAATTGCTTCGGCATGAGCTTTCTTGGGATTTAATAAAGCAAAACTACTACCCAATAATGTAAGTGATAACATTGCACTTGAAATTCTAATTTTTAGATTTTTTTTCATTTTTCTCTCCTTCTATTTTAAATATTTTTAACTTATTGGTATTGGTAAATTTAAATTAATAATTTTTCCCCTTCCTTCTTAAGCAGCTAAGTATATTAACATATTTCATCCAAAAATGCAAGTTTTTTCTATTAGTAGTAAAATATTATTGTAGTGTTACAATTGAAAAAATTGAAATATAAAGTTTGATTAAAATGCTAAAAAATGAATAACTACAAATTACTAATAGTTCTTTTACTAAAATAATTAGACATATTTATGTGTAAAGTAACAATAATAAATTAATATAAAATTAATTTAGGAATTGACAATATATAATATATATAATATATACATTATAAGAGAAAGGTAGGAGAAAGAAGTTATGGAGAAAAATAATGAGAAAGGAAAGAATATTGTTATAGGAATACTTATAGGCATTATTGTTTGTTTAGTTATAGTATTAGTATTTGTTAGTTATAATAAATTTATAGTAAAAAATATTACAAATAATGATAAAACTGATTCTGCTATAAACGATAATTCAACTGAAAAAGGAAATAATATGGATTATTCTGGTAAATATGAAAAAGATGGTAGTGACATAACATTTACTAAAAATGGTAGTGGTTATGATGTTGATATTACAATTTTTAGAATAGCTTCCCTTACTGGAAAAACAACAAACATTAAAGATGGTAAATTAACTATTACGGCTGCTACTAATCCTGAAGCAGATAATATAGAATTTGTTTTTGATTATAATACAAAAATCTTAACTGTTACAAATTCAAATTGGGATATTTTACCAAATGGAATAACATATGAATTTGATAATAATGACGTTATATATTCTAATTTAACTAATATTTCATGTGATTATGATTCAAGTAGTGAAAAATATAGTCAAAAATGCGAGATATACAATCCTAAATCACTATACAATAAATATAATTTACCAAACAATCATATTATTAGTAAACTAATTGTTTCTAATAACAAAATTATATATCTTGTTTTATCAAATGGTTATGATGTCACAAATACCAAATATCATGAATATTTATATTCTATTGAAAAAAAAGAAAGTTATTTTATAAACGATAATCATAAACGTATTGCTGGAGTTTATAATAAAGACAATATTACAAATGTGGTATTATATAATGAAGTGAATTATGGAAGTAAATTTGAATTTAAAACTATAAATTTAAATAACAATAGTATTGCTGTAGAATCAGTATATTCTTCCGATGAAAATGGTTTTACAAATCCGGTGATAGTTTCAAAAAATAATAAAAATTATATTGTTTTAACACTTGCAAGTGAATTTACTGATAGACTTGTATTAACTACTGACTTTAAAAAAATAGATAAAGGCTTAGCTTATGAAGGTTACGAATTAACCGAGGAAGGAAACATAAAAATATTTGTTGAAAGTCATAAATATAAAATTTATGATGATGCTGGAAATTCAATTTCAGAAGGACAATATTAGAATGATATTTTATAAAAAAAGATAATGTTGAACAATTGATGTTTACATTATTTTTTTATTTTATTGTTATTTTCCAAAAAGTTAATTTGAGTCAGATAAATTCAGTCTTACTATTACAAAATTTTTTAATGATTCTCTTTGTATTATTCTGATGTGTTAAAATTAAGCAAAAAAGTCTCCCTTTCTAGAGAATTTTGGTTTTCTAATACCTTGCCAAGAGACACGGGAGTATAATAAAAACTTACAAACTTTAAATAGTTTGTAAGTTGTTTTTTTATGGAGCAGATGACGGGAATCGAACCCGCGTCTTAGCCTTGGCAAGGCCATATTCGAGCCACTAAACTACATCTGCAATTGGAGGGGCCAGTCGGATTTGAACCAACGATCAAGGAGTTGCAGTCCACTGCCTTACCACTTGGCTATGACCCCAAACAACACATATAGAATTATAACAAAGATACTTTCTAAAATCAACTAAATTCAAGAAATATCTAAAATATTTTATGAAAGTTAATAAAATATTGTTATAAATAATTATTATTTGCTATTGATTCTTTTATATTAAAATTTTGTTTATCAATCGAATTTTTTCAAAATAATTTTAGAAAATAGGTTTGCTTTTGATGTTTTAAAGTGAAAAAAAACATCAAAAATATACAAGAAAAATGTTCTAATTTGAATAATTAAAATTAGATTTTTTTTATGGGAAATTTCTACTGTAAATTAAGCTGTCAAAATATTGTTTTTTAAAAAATGGGTGATTATAATAAAAACTAAATTTGAAAAAACGGGAGGTATATCATGATAAAAACTAAATTACCAATTTTATTTGTTAAAAATCATGAAATATTTCCTTATTGTGAAACAAAATTAGAGTTTTCTGATATGAATTTTAAAAAAACTATTTCTCTTTCAGAAAATTTATATGATAGTTGTTTATTAGTAATTCATCAAAAACAAGGTGATAATTTAGAAAATTTAAGTAATTTAAATATTGGAATTATTGCTAAAATTATCTTTAAAATAGATATGCCAAATGGTAATATGAGAGTATCTTTAAAAGGATTAAATCGTGCTATAATTGGTGATATAGTTGAGGAAGATAATGTTTATGAAACTGATGTTCAAGTTACTTCTAAAATTGAAATTGATCCAATTGAAGAAATAGCTATGTCAAGGACTTTAAAAAAAAGAATTGATAATTATATAAAAGTAACTGACACTACTGTATTTGATAACATTAAAGATGTTCATGATATAGATAAATTAACTGATATAATCGTTAATTTATTAGATCTTGATCATAATCGAAAGTTAAAATATTTAAAAGAAATAAGTGCTATTTCTAGAATTAATATGTTATTAGATGATATTGAATATGAATTGTCAATAATTAATATTGAAAATGATATTGATTCTAAAGTTAATAAAAAAATTGATGATAGTCAAAGAGAATTTTATTTAAAAGAAAAATTAAATGTTATAAAAGAAGAATTAGATGATGAAGAAAATAATGAGGGGAAATATTTAGAATCTAAAATTAAAAGATTGGATGCACCTAAAGCTATTAAAAAAAGATTAGAAACAGAATTAAGTAGATTTAAAGGTTGTAATAGTAATTCTCCTGAACTTGGAATTATTCGAAATTATATTGATGTTTTATTAAATCTTCCTTGGAATAAAAGTAGTAAAGAAATATTCGATGTAGAGAAGATTCGGAAAGCTTTGGAAAATACTCACTTTGGCTTAGGTGAAACTAAAGAGAGAATTATTGAACATATTATAGTTAGAAATCAAACTGGTTCTCAAAATTTACCTATTATTTGTTTAGTAGGTCCTCCAGGTGTTGGAAAAACTAGTATTGCTACTAGTATTGCTGATGCACTAAATTTAAAATGTGTTAAGATTTCAGTTGGTGGAGTTAATGATGAAGCAGAAATAATTGGACATAGAAGAACCTATGTTGGTGCTGCACCTGGAAAAATAATGTCAAGTATTTTAAAAATAGGTGTTAATAATCCTGTTTTCATTATTGATGAAGTTGATAAGATGACAAAGGATATAAAAGGTGATCCTGCTAGTGCTCTTTTGGAAGTACTTGATAAAGGACAAAATAATAAGTTTGTTGATCATTTTATTGATGAAGAATTTGATTTATCAAAAGTACTATTTATTTTGACAGCTAATTATTTAGATAAAATTCCTGAAGAATTAAAAGATAGATTAGAAATTATTACAATTTCTAGTTATACAGAGTATGATAAAATTAAAATTTCAGAGAAATATATTATTCCTAACTTGCAAAATGAATATAAAGTTTCTTCGGAAGAAATAAAATTAGAAAAGAAAACTTTAACGAATATTATTCGTTTGTATACAAAGGAAAGTGGTGTTAGGGAATTAACGAGAACTCTTGCTAAAATATATCGAAAATATGTTTGTTTTAAATTAGAAAAGAAAGTTTTACTAGATCCTAATAGTAATATTGAATATTATTTAGGAATTTCAAAATATTCAAGAATTGTAAATGAACTAAATTCAAGAGGGGTTATCACTGGTCTTGCATATACTCCTTATGGTGGTGAAGTCATTAAGGTAGAATCATTATTGTATCCAGGAAATGTTCCTCTTAAAATTACTGGTCAAGTTGGGGATATTATGGATGAATCAATTAATGTTGCCTTAGGGTATGTTAAGGGTAATTATAAGACTTTCAATTTGGATATTAATTGTTTAAATAATAATACAGTTCATATTCATGTTCCAAATAATGGAATAAAAAAAGATGGTCCTAGTGCAGGAATTACAATTGTAACATCGATTTTATCTTACTTAAAAAATAAAGAAATCTCAAATTGTATTTCGATGTCTGGTGAAATTACTTTAACTGGTAAAATTTTAAAAGTAGGTGGTATAAAAGAGAAAATAATAGCAGCTATAAATAATAATATTGAAATTCTTTTTTTGCC
>Ga0247611_10009203_pt1 | contig 11949 bp, 7 predicted proteins | sample 177DNAGHGhighgp2_FD_192422 | JGI IMG/M metagenome (GOLD analysis project Ga0247611, IMG submission 192422) | Sheep rumen microbial communities from Palmerston North, Manawatu-Wanganui, New Zealand - 1770 DNA GHGhigh gp2 | ecosystem: Host-associated > Mammals > Digestive system > Stomach > Rumen ... | reverse complement strand
GAAAAACCAGACCTGTGCCGTACTTACCCTTTTCGGGCACGGGGATACCCTGTAACAAAATAAACTCGTGGGGTATCTGTACCATGATACCCGCACCATCACCGGTCTTGTCGCGTGTCTCGGCGCCTCGGTGTTCCATGTTCTCAAGCACCTTCAGTGCATTGTCCACAAGTTCATGACTTTTGCCGCCGTGGATGTTGACAACCATACCCACGCCGCAAGCGTCGTGCTCGTAGTCAGATTGATATAATCCTTGGAACTTGCATTTTCCCATTATCCTTATTTATTTTTACCTTATGTGAAATTTGCCTGCAAAGGTAGTTCAATGTGTTATAAATACCAAGAATTTACTTTCTATTTTGCTTAATAATAAGTTGTAAACTTACACATTGACATTATTTTTGAGATTTTTCGAACAATACGTCAGCAGATAGGAGTGAAGGAATGCCTGAAACTATACAGATTGTCAGTATGGGATTTTTTTAAAAGAAAATTTTCTCCCGTTCAGTGAACAATGTATCGATTTTTTTCTTATATTTGCAGCATTAAAGTTTAACTAAAAACAGAAATAATTATGAAAGTCGGTATTCCAAAGGAGATTAAGAACAACGAAAATCGCGTAGGTATGACCCCGGCAGGCGTTTCAACGCTGGTGAAGAAGGGACACGAGGTAAGTGTTCAGCATAAAGCGGGTGAGGGTAGCGGTTTTTCTGATGATGACTATGTTGCTGCTGGTGCACGGATTCTTCCGACCATAGAGTCGGTTTATGGTGAGTGCGACATGATTGTGAAGGTGAAGGAGCCCATTGAGCCAGAGTATAAACTGGTGCGCCGCGGGCAACTACTCTTTACTTATTTCCATTTTGCCTGTGAGAAAGAGTTGACTGAAGCCATGTTACAGAGCGGAGCTGTTTGTCTAGCATACGAAACGGTTCAGTTGCCGAATGGTTCTTTGCCCTTGTTGCAACCCATGAGTGAGGTTGCTGGACGTATGGCGACGCTTAATGGTGCTTACTATCTGCAGAAGACAAAAGGAGGCAAGGGTAAGCTTATCAGCGGTGTGCCAGGAGTCAGTCCCGTCCGTGTGTTGGTGCTTGGTGGTGGCGTGGTAGGTGAGGCTGCAGCATTGATGGCTGCTGGTCTTGGTGCCGATGTAACGATTGCTGACATTTCACTGCCACGCTTGCGCCAGCTCGACTTGGAAACACCCGCCAATGTCCATACTCTTTATAGTTCGGAGCACAACATCCGTCAACAGTTGCCTATGGTGGATATTGTCGTGGGTAGTGTGCTTGTGCCAGGTGACAAGACACCACATCTTATCACGAAAGAGATGCTGAAGCTGATGGAACCAGGAACTGTGCTTGTTGATGTGGCTATTGACCAGGGTGGTTGTTTTGAGACTTCTCATCCCACTACTCACAGCGACCCGGTGTACATGGAAGATGGTATTTTGCATTATTGTGTAGCCAACATTCCCGGTGCTGTGCCCAACACGTCAACGTTGGCACTTACCAATGCTACGCTGCGCTATGTCGTTGCATTGGCTGATAAGGGATGGAAGCAGGCTTGTAAGGAAGACCATGCTTTGGCCAAGGGGTTGAACATCGTAGAAGGTAAGGTGACCTACAAAGCCGTTGCAGATGTTTTCGGTATTCCTTATGAACCGGTCTGACATATAGTCATTAGTGGTGGGCGGAGGGGAGTATTATTGTTTTGAGCTGACGGATTGTAAGATTTTGTAGGCTTTTGGGAACAATGTGATAAGGTTTTTGTGGAAGAGTAGGGCGTGGACTTTACAAAATGTCAGTTTGTGAGGTTTTTAACAAATGAAAGGTATGATATCGTAATGCTGAGCAAGACGTAATGCGTAACTTTGCAGTCCATAAAATACATTCGTTTTATGGGTACAAAGTATATTTTCGTCACAGGCGGTGTCGTTTCCTCGTTGGGAAAAGGCATTATCTCGGCCTCCATAGGCAAATTGCTGCAGGCACGCGGCTATAAAATCACTATCCAGAAGTTCGACCCTTATATCAACATCGACCCAGGGACGCTCAATCCCTACGAGCACGGTGAGTGCTACGTAACAGCCGATGGTTTTGAGACCGACCTTGACCTGGGACACTACGAGCGATTTACAGGCATACACACGACACGAAACAACTCTATTACCACAGGACGCATCTATAAGACAGTTATCGATCGTGAGCGCCATGGCGACTATCTGGGTAAAACAATCCAGGTAGTGCCGCATATTACCGATGAAATTAAGCGTCGTATGCTTCGTGAGGATGAAAGGGACGAGCAGTTAGACTTCGTTATCACCGAGGTGGGTGGTACCATCGGCGACATTGAGAGCGCACCGTTCATGGAGGCCATACGACAATTGCGCTGGCAGTTAGGGCGGGATGCTGTGTGTGTACACCTGACATATGTTCCATACTTGAAGGCGGCTGGTGAGCTGAAGACGAAGCCGACGCAACACTCGGTGAAGGAGCTGCAGGGCATGGGTATCCAACCTGACATTCTTGTGCTCAGGACGGAGCGCCATCTTGATAATGCCTTACGCATGAAGGTGGCATCGTTCTGCAATGTCGATCTCGAGTGTGTGGTACAGAGCGAAGATATGCCCTCCATCTATGAGGTACCGGTGAGTATGCAACAGCAGGGCCTCGATGCGGCCATCTTGCGTAAGATTGGCATCCCTGTGGGCGAAACTCCCGCGATGAAATCCTGGCATGTGTTTTTGGAGAAACAGCGTAGTGCCACTCGCGAGGTGCATATTGCCCTAGTGGGCAAATACGACTTACAAGACGCCTATAAGAGCATTCGCGAGAGTCTAAACCTGGCAGGTATTTATAATGATATAAAGACTAGTCTGCATTTCGTCAATAGTGAGGAGATTACCAAGCAGAACATCGATGAGAAGCTGAGTGGTATGCAAGGCGTGGTGATTTGTCCGGGCTTCGGTCAGCGTGGCATAGAGGGGAAGATTATTGCAGCCGAATATACTCGCACCAAAGATATTCCTACCTTCGGCATCTGCCTTGGCATGCAGATGATGGTCATTGAGTTTGCCCGGAACGTCTTGGGCTATATGGATGCCAATAGTGCAGAGATGAATCCTGATACCCCCCATAACGTTATAGATATTATGGAGGAGCAGAAGACCATCACGCAGATGGGAGGTACCATGCGCTTGGGCGCCTACGACTGTGAACTGGTTGAAGGCAGTCGCGTCTATGAGGCGTATGGCAAGGATACGCTGATTAGGGAGCGTCACCGTCATCGCTATGAATTCAACAATAAGTATAAGGATGAGTATGAATCCGCCGGTATGAAGTGTGTGGGTATCAATCCCGCTGCCGACCTTGTCGAAATTGTCGAAATACCAGAGAAACGCTGGTATATCGGCACGCAGTTCCACCCAGAGTACACGTCGACCGTATTGACTCCGCACCCCTTGTTTATGAGTTTCATCAAAGCCTGCAAATAAACGTCTATGGAACAGCTGAAGCATGAATGTGGTGTGGCGATGATTCGTCTGTTGAAGCCGTTGGACTACTACGAAAAGAAATATGGTACGTGGGCCTACGGGTTCAACAAACTCTATCTGATGATGGAAAAGCAACACAACCGTGGTCAGGAAGGTGCTGGTATCGCTTCCGTGAGCCTAAAGAACGAGCCTGGTACGGAATATATGTTCCGCGAGAAAGCTGAGGGCAAGGATGCGATCACGGAGATTTTCTCTCGCGTGACAGAGGAGATGAAGGGCGAGCTGCTGATGGGGCACCTGCGCTATTCGACCACGGGCAAGAGCGGACTGACGTTTGTCCACCCCTTCCTGCGTCGAAACAATTGGCGCGCCAAGAACCTCTGTCTGTGTGGTAACTTTAACATGACCAATATCGACGAAGTCTTCCAGTTCTTAACGGCCCAAGGACAGTCGCCGCGCATATACGGCGACTCCTATATCACGCTCGAGTTGATGGGTCACCGTCTGGACCGCGAGGTGGAGCGACTGTTTGTTGAGGCCAAAGAACAAGGACTTAGGGGGACCGATATCACTGACTATATAGATAACCATGTAGAGATGGCCAACGTGTTGCGTACTACCATGCAGCACTACGACGGTGGTTACGTGATGTGCGGCCTGACTGGCTCTGGTGAGATGTTCAGTGTGCGCGATCCCTGGGGCATTCGTCCCGCGTTCTGGTATCAAGACGATGAGATTATCGCCTTGGCCAGCGAGCGCCCCGTGTTGCAGACAACCTTCGACCTGCAGGCTGAGGATATCCGTGAGTTGAAACCAGGTCAGGCGCTCATCGTCCATAAGAATGGCGATAGCGGACTTGAACAGATCATGCCCGCCCAACAACTGTCAGCCTGTTCGTTCGAACGTATTTACTTCAGCCGCGGCTCCGACCGCGACATTTACCAAGAGCGCAAACGACTTGGCGAACAGCTGACGACCACCATCTTGAAAGCTATTGACAATGATATCGCCAACACAGTTTTTTCATATATTCCTAACACTGCCGAGGTAGCTTACTATGGCATGACCGACGGCTTTCGTCAGCAGGGCTACAACGTCCGCACGGAGAAAGTCGTATGGAAGGACATAAAGATGCGTACCTTCATTGCCGACAACTCTGAACGTAACGATCTTGCTGCCCATGTCTACGACATCAGCTATGGCTCGTTGAAGCCCTACGAGGATAATCTCGTGATTATTGACGATTCAATTGTGCGCGGTACAACTTTAAAGGAAAGCATCTTTAAAATTCTTGACCGTCTGCACCCCAAGAAGATTGTCATGGTGAGCAGTTCGCCGCAGATCCGTTACCCTGACTACTACGGCATCGACATGGCTCGCTTGGAGGAGTTCTGTGCTTTCCGTGCTACAATGGCATTGATTGAAGAACGCGGTATGTGGCAATTGGTTAACGATACATACTTAGCCTGCAGGCGTGAACTGGCAAAGCCGAAGGAAGAGATGCAGAACTGCGTCCGTGCTGTTTATGCGCCTTTCACCGTCGATGAGATTAATGCAAAGATTGTTGAGATGCTGTGTCCTTCGGACATGCAGGCCCCTATCGAACTGGTGTTCCAAAGCATCGAGGGACTACACGAGGCGTGTCCCAACCATCCGGGTGACTGGTATTTTACGGGGTATTATCCCACACCCGGCGGTAACAGATTAGTGAATCAGGCTTTTGTAAACTATATTGATCAGAAGGTGTTAATGTAATTGTGACGGATTGTAAGATTTAAAATCAAAAAGGTATGAAGATAAAAAAAAGATGGATAATCCTGATGACGGCGATGACGTTTATCGCCCTGGCAGGTTTGGCGGTAGGCGAGCCTACCTTTGAGTGTGACTGGTCTGTAATCTCGGCCGCCGATGTGGCATGGCTCATCACTGCCACGATTTTCGTGTTGATGATGACGCCAGGTTTGTCGTTTTTCTATGGTGGCATGGTGGGGGCGAAGAACGTTATAAGCACGATGTTGCAGTCGTTTATCGCTATGGGACTGATTTCTGTCCTCTGGGTGGTTGTTGGCTTCTCGTTATGCTTTGCTGGTGGTATCGTGGTACACGCCTCTTCTGGTGTTGCAGCTCTTGCAGGTGCTATCTACCTGGGACGTCGCAGCACGGCTAAGAGCGAACCCGCCAATATCCCTTTTGTACTTCTAGGCGCAGCCTTGTTGTGGCTGGGCTGGTTTGGCTTCAATGCCGGTTCGTCGCTCCACGCTGACGGACAAGCCGTCAAAGCGTTCTTAAACACTAACACTGCCTCGACTTCTCACAACACGACGAACATTATGGACTGGCGCATATAGGTGAAAGAGAGCTTGCTGAGTATGAAGAACATATTAAAGGAAAGGTAAAAAAGTAAATAACTAAAACAAAGAAGATATGTGTGGAATTGTAGCAATATTGAATGTAAAAGAGCAGACACATGAGCTCCGTGAAAAGGCATTGAAGATGAGTCAGAAAATTCGTCATCGCGGACCCGACTGGAGTGGCATCTATTGTGGTGGGAGCGCCATCCTGGCCCACGAACGACTGAGTATTGTAGACCCAGAATCAGGTGGTCAACCGCTCTTCTCACCTGACAAGAAGCAGGTGCTGGCAGTAAATGGCGAGATCTACAATCATCAGAATATTCGTCGCCGCTATGCTGGTCAGTACGCTTTTCAAACTGGCTCCGACTGTGAAGTTATACTCGCTCTCTATCGCGAGAAGGGCATTCATTTCCTCGAAGATCTAAGTGGTATTTTTGCCTTTGTGCTCTACGACGAGGAAAAGGACGAGTTCCTCATCGCTCGCGACCCCATTGGCGTGATACCTCTTTATATCGGTTATGACAGCGACGGCATGGTTTATGTCGGCTCTGAACTCAAGGCACTTGAGGGACAGTGCGAGCGTTATGAACCATTCCTGCCCGGCCATTACTATTATAGCGGCGATCCAGGCATGAAACGCTATTATCAACGCGACTGGTTTGACTACGGGGCCGTAAAGAACAATGTCGCTTCTGTAGAGGCTATACACGATGCACTCACCGATGCAGTGAAGCGCCAACTGATGTCTGATGTACCCTATGGTGTGTTGCTCAGTGGCGGACTCGACTCCAGCGTCATCTCTGCTATCGCGGAGAAGTTCAGCGAACACCGCATTGAGGACAACTCAAGAACAAAAGCATACTGGCCCCGCTTGCACTCGTTTGCCGTAGGATTGAAGGGCGCCCCCGACTTGGCAAAGGCCAAACTCGTGGCCGACCATATCGGCACTGTCCATCATGAAATCAACTACACCATTCAGGAGGGCCTCGATGCTATCCGCGACGTTATCTACTTCATCGAGACCTACGATGTTACTACGGTTCGTGCCTCTACGCCGATGTACCTTCTGGCCCGCGTTATCAAGTCGATGGGTATCAAGATGGTGCTCTCGGGCGAGGGCGCCGACGAGATATTTGGTGGTTATCTCTATTTTCACAAGGCCCCAACAGCCAAGGATTTTCACGAGGAGACTGTCCGTAAGCTTTCGAAACTCTATATGTATGATTGTCTGCGTGCCAATAAGAGCTTAAGCGCCTGGGGAGTTGAAGGTCGTGTTCCTTTCCTTGACAAGGAGTTCCTTGATGTCGCTATGCGCACTAATCCTGAAGCAAAGATGTGTCCGGGACAGACAATGGAGAAGAAGATTGTCCGCGAGGCTTTTGCCGACATGCTGCCTAACGAGGTCGCTTGGCGCCAGAAAGAGCAGTTCAGCGATGGTGTTGGCTATTCATGGATTGACACGCTCAAACAGATTACCTCTGAAGCCGTTTCCGACGAGCAGATGGCTCATGCTGCCGAGCGTTTTCCCATTAATCCGCCGAAGAATAAGGAAGAGTATTACTACCGCTCGATCTTTGCCGAGCACTTCCCCTCCGATTCTGCCGCCCTCAGCGTGCCCAGCGAGGCCGGCGTAGCTTGCTCCACCGCCATCGCACTTGAATGGGATGCTGCTTTCAAAGGTCTAAACGACCCTAGCGGCCGTGCAGTCAAGGGCGTGCATGAGCAGGCCTATTCTTGAAACCAAGTGACGCGGGGCTGACATAAGCCCCGCGTTCAGTGTTAATAATTTATAAAAGGAACCGAAAAGACAGATGTGTGCGGGGTAGTTGCAGGGAAAATGATTACTTTTGTAACAAGTTTGAATCATTTAACCCACATACAACTATGAAAAAGAAAAAAATAGAGTTCAGTCTCGTCTATCGTGACATGTGGCAGTCGAGTGGCAAGTTCCAGCCGCGTAAAGACCAGCTGGAGCGTATCGCCCCAGTAATTATCGACATGGGCTGCTTCAGTCGAGTGGAGACCAACGGAGGTGCGTTCGAACAGGTGAACCTGATGGCTGGTGAGAATCCGAATGCCGCTGTCCGCGCGTTTTGTAAGCCGTTCAACGAGGTAGGCATTAAGACCCACATGCTGGATCGCGGTTTGAACGCCTTGCGTATGTATCCTGTGCCCGACGATGTGCGTGAACTGATGTATAAGGTGAAGCACGCCCAGGGTGTCGACATCCCTCGTATCTTCTGTGGCCTGAACGATACACGCAATATTATCCCCAGTATCAAATGGGCCAAGGCGGCCGGCATGACACCGCAAGCCACGCTCTGCATTACCACCAGTCCGGTTCATACCGTCGAGTACTACTCGAAGATTGCCGACGAGGTGATTGCCGCCGGCGCCGAGGAGATCTGTCTGAAGGACATGGCTGGCATTGGACAGCCAGCTATGCTGGGTGCCCTGACTAAGAGCATCAAGACGAAGCATCCCGACATCATTATACAGTACCACGGCCATTCTGGTCCGGGACTGTCGATGGCTTCAATTCTGGAGGTATGCAATAACGGTGCCGACATCATCGACACTGCCATCGAGCCCCTCAGCTGGGGTAAGGTGCATCCGGATATCATATCTGTGCAGTCGATGCTGAAGAACGAGGGCTTCGAGGTGAAGGAGCTCAATATGAACGCTTACATGCAGGCGCGCACACTGACGCAAGAGTTCATCGACGACTGGCTGGGCTGCTTCATCAATCCCGCCAACAAGCACATGTCGTCACTGCTCTTGGGCAGCGGCCTGCCAGGTGGCATGATGGGTTCGATGATGGCCGACCTCGGACCTATCCAAAAGATGATAAACAAGTTACGCACACAGAAGGGCGAGGCTGAGTTGACGATGGATGATATGCTTGTGAAGTTGTTCAACGAAGTAGAGTACGTATGGCCGAAGGTGGGCTATCCCCCACTGGTGACGCCATTCTCGCAGTACACTAAGAACATTGCCTTGATGAATCTCCTAACGATGGAACAGGGTAAGGGCCGCTACGTGATGATGGATGATGCCATCTGGGGCATGATCCTTGGCAAGAGCGGTAAGGTGCCCGGCACCATTGCTCCCGAACTCATCGAGTTGGCAAAGCAGCAGAAGCGTGAGTTCACAGAGGCTGATCCTCATACCCTTATCCCCAATGCCCTTGATGGTTTCCGGAAGGAGATGGATGAGAATGGTTGGGACTATGGACAGGACGACGAGGAACTCTTCGAGTTGGCTATGCATCCTGAGCAGTACCGTCCCTTCAAGAGCGGGCAGGCCAAGAAGCAGCTGCTGGCCGACATCCAGAAGGCGAAGGATGCTAAGCTGGGCGGTGGCAAGAAGATCTCGCAGGAAGAGATTGACGCGCTGAAGCATGCCAAGGCCGACGCCGTGAAGTCGCCGCTGGCAGGTCAGTTGCTGTGGGGCTTCGGCGGCGAGGGCGTTCTGGCGCCCTGTGTCGAGCCGTTCATCGGTCAAAAGTACGAGGAGGGTCAGCCCTTCTGCTACCTGCAGACAAAGTGGGGCGAGATTGTTGAGATTCCCGCTGCTATGGGCGGTAAACTGGTGGATATCTGTGTAAAGCCAGGGCAGAACATCCGTCAGGGCGATACCATTGCATGGATAGAGCGTCCCTCGGCTTAATGAATAAAGAATAAAGATAAAGAATTTGGATTATCAGGCAATCATCGATAAATATTATCCGTCGGAGGATGAACTCCGACGGATATTATTAGTTCATAGCCGGCAGGTTGCTAACCGTTGTCTGCTGATTTGTGACCGCCATCCGGAGCTATTGCTTGATCGACAGTTTCTGGAAGAGTCGGCCATGCTGCACGACATCGGTGTGCGTTGGTGCAATGCCCCCAGCATATGTTGCCATGGGACACAACCCTACCTGTTGCATGGACAGATTGGAGGCTTCCTGTTGAGGAAGGAAGGGTGGGAGCGACATGCCCGTGTGGCAGAACGGCATACTGGCACAGGTCTCCGCCGTGAGGAGTTTGCCCGTCAGGGGTTGCCCGTGCCCGAAGCCGACATGCTCCCGGAGGCCCTGGAAGAGCAGGTGGTGTGCTATGCCGACAAGTTCTATTCTAAGTCAAGTCCGGACCATGTGCGTAGTGTTGCCGAGACGGCTCAGTCGCTTGAGAAGTTTGGGCACGAAGGTGTAGATAAGTTCCTTGTATGGGCAAAAATGTTTGAATGAAGCGTTAAAAATATCCAAGGCGGTAAAAACTCTTAACTCTCAACTCTCATCTTTCAACTTTATTGTGTACCTTTGCACCCGTGAAAAGAAAGTCGGTCATATATTTGCTGCTTTCGATGCTGGTGTTGTTCGGGGCTTGTACCCCTTTGTCGCTTCTTCATAAAGGCAAGAAAGCGGCGAAGGAGGTGCGGACTTACGTGAACAACAACGATGTGGCATTGATGGTAAAACAGGTGACAGAGAAGGTGGAGCACGAGGCAGAGGCTGCTGAGGTGCCTGCCGACTCCTTTGAGACCGTTATGGCGGCGGCTGTAGTTGACACGGCGGCTACTGAACTGGTACCTGAGCCAGAACCCTCCGTTGCCGCTCATGATGATATAACGGCGATGGCTCCTGAACTGGAACCTGAGGAGCTGGTCGGACGCAGCGCTAATGCCCGCATGAAGCGCGATACCACGACGATGGACTCATTGGAGTTGGCCATCTATAAATATAATAAGGTGATTGACGACTCGCTGGCACTCGACAGTCTGAACCGCCGCCGCAAGAACGGTATCGATGCACCGGTGAAGTACACCGCTAACGACTCACTGACTTACGAGGCCTCGACTGGCTTGGCTCATCTTTATGGCGAATCGCATGTGGAATACCAAAACATGGACCTTAAGAGCGACCGCATCTACATGTGCCTGGACAGCAGCTTGGTGCATGCCACGGGTAGCCTTGACTCCGTGGGTGTGAAGTTCGGAACACCGGTCTTCAAGATGGGCGGCGATGAGTATCAGAGCGATACGATGGCATTCAACTTCAAGACCAAGAAGGGACTCATCTCGCAGGTGTACACCCAGCAGGAGGATGGTTTCCTCACGTCAGAGTTGTCGAAACGCGGCGCTAACGGCGAACTTTTCCTGAAGCATGGACGCTACACCACCTGTGACGAGCCCCATCCCGACTTCTATCTGGCTCTCTCGCGAGCCAAAGTGCGTCCTGGTAAGGATGTTGTCTTCGGACCGGCTTACCTTGTGGTGTGCGATGTGCCGCTTCCGCTGGCCATCCCCTATGGTTTCTTTCCCTTCTCGAAAAGCTATTCCAGTGGTTTTATCATGCCAACCTATGGTGATGAGACCGAGCGAGGCTTCTACCTGCGCGATGGTGGCTATTATTTTGCCATCTCCGACAAGATGGACTTGAAACTGCTGGGAGAAATCTATACGAAGGGGTCGTGGGGCATGTCGGCCGCCTCAAACTACCGTAAGCGCTATAAGTTCAGTGGCTCTTTCTTTGCCAGTTACCAAAACACCATCAATGGTGAGAAAAACATGCCCGATTACACGAAGCAAACCAGTTTCAAGGTGCAATGGAGTCATCGTCAGGATCAGAAGGCTAACCCGTACTCCAACCTCACGGCATCGGTAAACTTCGCGACGTCGAGCTATGAGCGCAACAACCTGACGTCGATGTATAATCCGCAGGCCATGACGCAGTCCACACGTACCTCGTCTGTTTCCTGGGGAACATCGTTCTCAAGCATCGGTCTGTCTCTGTCATCGACGGTTAACCTGAACCAGAACATGCGTGACACGACGATTGCAATGACACTGCCCGACTTGAATATCTCCTTATCCCGTTTCTATCCCTTCAAGCGTAAGAAGATGGCAGGAAAGGAACGCTGGTATGAGAAGATCTCGATGTCGTACACAGGCTCATTCTCAAACTCTATCAACACTAAGGAAAACAAACTTTTGCATTCCAGCTTCGCCAAGGACTGGAAAAACGGTATGCAGCACAATATTCCCATCAGTGGAAGTTTCACGCTGTTTGATGTCGTCAATGTCACACCGTCCTTCAATTTTACTGACCGAACC
>Ga0247611_10009202_pt1 | contig 11951 bp, 9 predicted proteins | sample 177DNAGHGhighgp2_FD_192422 | JGI IMG/M metagenome (GOLD analysis project Ga0247611, IMG submission 192422) | Sheep rumen microbial communities from Palmerston North, Manawatu-Wanganui, New Zealand - 1770 DNA GHGhigh gp2 | ecosystem: Host-associated > Mammals > Digestive system > Stomach > Rumen ... | reverse complement strand
TCTCCAACTGCGCGATGCGGTCGTTGCCACCAGCATCCGATGTCTGCGCCACTGCGGCCAGCGTCGCCATGACAGTCGTCAGCGCAACCACGTAAAGTCTTCTCAGTATGCTCATTCTTGCCTGTGCGATAAATACGTTTTTCTTCATTTCTCTACGACAATAGCCACCGACCAGTGGGTGCGCTTCAGTGGGGTGTAAAAGACATGCGACGGCACGCCGTTCACCTCCAGTTCGACCACGCCGCGATGGTGTTTCTTCAGACTGGCGATGAACGCCTCGTCGCTTATGGTAACAATGTCTCCGTCGGGGTGGGCGAAACTGGTGCCATCGTCGTTCAGGATGACGATGAAGAAATCGTCGTTCCCAGACAACCGGTAGTCGTTCAGCAGTTCGTCGTTCCTTACCTCGTCCTCTATCTGCCGCAACTGGTCTATCATCCACTCCTGCGTCATGTCGGCTCCGCAGACGCATGCCAAGCGACCCTGGGCGTCGAAAATGGGTGTGGCAAACGTCATGTAGTAGCCGTTGGTCACGTTCAGGTCATCCTCGTAATAATATGGCTCCGACCAGAAACTCTCCTTCTCCTTTATGCCTTGCACGTACCACGTTGACTTGGTATAGTCGTGACGCGCCGAACCCACGAACGTCAGCACGAACTCCGTCGAGTCACCCTGGTGCACGTAGGGCTGGAACCACCGGCCCTCCTGCGGAAAGTAGTTGGGCACGAAGGCCGCAAAGTAACCGATGACGTCGGGGTTCAGACTGGTCTTACTGCCGAGGGCCTCGGCGACAGCCTGCGGCGACTCCATGTGCTTGGCCACCTCGTCGAACACGTTTTCCGCGTTCATCTCCACGCCCCTGAAGGTCTTTGACAATTTCTCCGCCACCACGTTCATCATGCCGACATAGCGCACGTTGCGCTCCGCCCGAACCGCGTAGTTCAGCGCCACCGCCAGCAGCACTACCGCTGCCAGTGCGCCGATAACCACCGACCACAGCCATTTTTTTTGATTGGTATTTGAACTCATAGAATCTATTCTTTTGTTGTCTTTTCTCGGTTGCAAAGATAGTAAATATATTTGTAAAAAGCAATGGATTTTGGAGAATTAACGTAATTCAGCCAAAAATAAAGGCAAGACCAACTCACAATGACCGTCATGGTGCTAGCCACCACATGGCAATGAACAACAGCCTGGACTATTACGTTGATAAACCGAAAACGATAGTCAAGAAATAACCTTGCGCGCTTCAAAGCGCAGAAAATTAAACAGAAATCCACGTCATAATAGGCATGGCGTGGATTTGTGTTTTAGTATATCGTCTCTGGGAATAGCCCTAAATAAAGGGTTTTTCGAAAAAAGGTCTTTTGGTCTTTTTCTGGGCGTTTGCGCTGTTACAGCGCAGGGGGGAGAGAACAAAAAAACGAGCTCACCGTTTGGTGGGTTCGTTTTTTCTTCGTACTTTTGAGCTTGCTCAAAGTACTTTCGCTCGAAAGAACAAAGAAAAATGAATTTTCCTTTGGCTCTTTGCTCGCTTATTCGTACCTTTGCAGCAGCAAACCAATTAAACAGTAAAAATTATGGGTATTATTTTTTCGCTCCTTCTTGGATGTCTGGCTGGCTTCTGTGCCGGCAAGTTGATGAAAGGTGGTGGTTTCGGCATCATCATGAATATCGTGCTTGGTCTCTTTGGTGGAGTCCTCGGTGGCTGGCTGTTTGACATGCTCGGCATTTCCTGGGGCGGCCTCCTTGGTCAGCTCGGCACAGCCATCATCGGTGCTGTCGTTATCCTCTGGATTGCCTCACTGATCAAGAAATAGACTGGAACACAAGACTCGTGACACCAGGTGGCAATGGCAGAACTGGTTAAGACGAAGAATGTGGCATTGGCGCTGTCGAGTGGTGGTGCCAGGGGATTGGCACATATCGGTGCCATAGAAGAATTGGAAGCTCAGGGCTACCATATCAGTTCCATTGCGGGCTGTTCGATGGGGGCACTGATCGGTGGAGTATATGCGGCAGGAAAGCTGAACGAGTTTCGTGAATGGATGAAGACCATCGACAGGAAGAAAATGCTGGGACTCATCGATTTCTCGCTGTCGCTGAACCATCTGGTCAAGGGAACGCGTATCATTGAGGCTATCATGGAATTCGTGCCGGACGTGAACATTGAGAATCTGCCGATTCCATACTGTGCCGTCGCCACAGACCTGAAGGCGGGGCGTGAAGTGATGTTCAGGAAGGGAAGCTTGTTTAAGGCCATACGTGCCAGCATCTCGTTGCCGTCATTCTATGAACCGGTGAAACGTAATGATATGATACTGATTGACGGCGGCATCATCAATCCGCTCCCGCTGAATCGTGTCAAGCGACAGGCGGGGGATATGCTGGTCGGTGTTGACGTGAGCGGCCATGACTATAAGGCGCAGTGGGACGAGCTGCAAAGGCTGACGGCCATTCAGAAACACGATAAGTCGCTGAAAACGAAGATTCTGGACATGCTGATACCGGACAACATCGAATTCAACTACTACACCGTACTTTCAAGAGCCAGTTCGTTGATGATCAGACAAAACTCCATCCTGATGACCCGACTGATGAATCCTGACATCTTGATAGACATCCAGATGAACCGCTATGGTACGTTTGATTTTGACAAGTCGGAAAAGCTCATTGCCATTGGCAGGCAGAAGGCCGCAGCGGCCATCAACAAATACGCCCAGACATAGAGGGCTTCTATGGCACCGATATGTGCCATAAAAGCGCTTCGTGGGGCTGGCAGGATTATTTAACATTGTTTTTTTGGCTTTCCGAGTGTTTTTTCGTAATTTTGTGCACTGATAGCGCAAGAGACTGCTCACACTCGGCCATTGATACATGTATCATGGCTCTCACTTAACCGCAGCCTTGGCGACACGAATGACGAAAATACAGAAGACAAACATCCTCTTGGCACTGATATGTGCGGTATTGGCCGTGTTGTGTGTGCTGAGCATCATGGAGAAATAGACAATGAACAAGCAACGACTCATCATACGAATCAGTCGCGACGGCATCATGCTGTCGACTACTGAAGAGAAAACCGTCAAATTCGAGCGTTATCCGCTGAACAGCGGCATTGCGCTGGCAGCCAATATGCGCGAGGCTCTGCAGACGGTGACGATGCTAAAGGACGAATATAACAAGGTGGTGGTGACGGTGGACTCGCCCGTACTGACCATTCCTGTCAGCATGTTCAACGAAGAGGAACAGGTGAAGTTGTATCAGCATGCCTTTACCCAGCGGGAACAGCAGTTGGTGACGCATGCCATATTGCCCGACTTGAATGCTGTGGCGGTGTTCTCCGTGCAGAAAGACCTGTATCAGGTGCTCCGCGACCGTTTCCAAAAGGTCAGCTACCAGCCGCTGATGTCGACAGTGTGGCATCACATGTATCAGAAGAGTTTTACGGGCCAAAGCCAGAAGTTGTATGGCTATTTCCACGACAAGAAGATAGAGGTGTTTGCCTTTGGGCAGAACAGGTTGAAGTTTCAGAATGTCTATAATGTCGGCACTACGGAGGATGCCGTTTATTTCTTCTTGTCCGCCTGGAAGCAGTTAGGATTGGATGCGCAGAGCGACGAGCTGCATCTGGCCGGACAGATGGCAGACAAGGAAGAGTTGAAGGGGCTGTTGCAGAAGTTTTTGAAGCGCGTGTTTGTGAGCAACCCCACAGGGGAGTTCAATCGGGCTCCCGCCACGCTGGTGGAGGGCATGCCTTACGACATGATGCTGATGTATCTAATGAGGAGTTAAGGAGTTATGAAGTTAAGGAGTTAAGGAGAAGGAATGCGAATTATCACTGGAAAATATAAAGGGCGGCATTTCGACATACCGCGAACGTTCAAGGCACGTCCGACGACGGACTTTGCCAAGGAGAACATATTCAATGTGCTCGTGCAGTATGTCGACTTTGACGGTGCCGAGGCTCTTGACTTGTTTTCCGGAACGGGTAGCATCTCGCTCGAACTGGTGTCAAGAGGCTGCAGCCGTGTGGTCAGTGTGGAACTGGACCGCGACCACCACCGCTTCATCCAAGACTGCATGAAAAAGCTAACGGCTAATAGCCAAGAGCCAATAGCCAATATCATCCCTATCCGTGGCGACGTATTCCGTTTTCTGAAGTCGTGTAAGCAACAGTTTGACTTCATCTTTGCCGACCCTCCCTACGCGCTGAAAGAACTGGCTACCCTACCCGACCTTGTGTTTGAGCGTCAGGTACTGAAAGAAGAAGCCCTTTTCGTGCTGGAGCACGGAAAGGACTATGACTTCTCGGAACATCCACATTTCGTGGAACATCGCCAGTATGGCAGCGTGAATTTCTCGTTGTTCCGTTAAAACGATCACTACTTAAAGTTCCACTTGCTGTTATCGCTGTTGAAATCGTAAACAGCGAGCGTCGGCGTGGAGTCACCAGCGGAATAGAGGCAATACGTGGTATTGGTGCCCTCGATGCCAGGGATGGCCTTCGGCATGATGCGATAGGTGCCATCAGTGAGCTGCTCGATACGCCAGAGCTGCTCGTCGGCGCCAGTATAGGCAGGCACGGTGGTCACCTCCTTGTCGGCAGTAGCGGCGAGTGCACGGTCGGTACCCTCGATGGTAATCTTGAAGTAGGGATTGCTGAGATAACCGCCAGCCTCATCGACGGGAGTGATGGTCCAACGCTGGTGAGGACGGTACATATAATCGCCTATGCGGGCGGGAATGTCACCCTCGGGCCATGTGGCCTTCACCTCATCGAGTGTCTGGTTGGCGATGGGCTTGACGGGTTGTTGCATCTGTTCGCGGTTGAACCAGCCCTGACGCTGCTGCTGCATACGGACGAAATCGACGGTGAGTTCGAGGGCATAGCCACGACGCTCGCTGAGGATTGCCAGGTTGCCACCCTTGAAATTGTCGCCAACGACAGGCCAGCCGTTCTTCCATACTATCGGACGAACAGCCAGTGTAGAACGTCCGCTGAGCTCGAAGTCTGCCTCCCAGTGGAATGACATCACTTCGACACCCTCGTCAAGAATATAACGTCCGAAGTGTCCGGCACCGCAAGCGCGCTTCTCGGCAGCAACGACCATCTTGCCGCCACCATGGAACATGTCGCGACCGACATTGTCAAGATAGGGTCCTTCGACGCTACGTGAACGGCCTACCACGATATTATAGGTAGAGTTGACACCGTCGCAGCAAGTGCCGTGGGTGCCGAGCAGGTAATACCAACCGTCGCGATAGATGAGGTCAGAGGCCTCGCAGTCGATGGCGATGTCCTTCTCCTTGTTGCCGCTGACGCGGAATCCCGTCTTCGGGTCGAGCTCGATGAGACGGATGGTTCCGAAATAAGTGCCATAGCTGACCCACAGACGACCAGTGGTGGGATCCAAGAGCATGCCTGGGTCGATGGCGTCCTGATCCTCCATACCGTCAGAGGCACAGACCTCTACCGCCTCCGTCCATTTGAAGTCGGGCGACTTGGGGTCGAGAGTCTTGTTCCACATGGTGAGGATGCGGCCAGCATGACCACCGCCAAGGCCACCACCAGTGGCACCGTAGATGCAGAGGTAACGGTCGCCGATTTTCAAGATATCGGGCGCAGCACCGCCACCAGGACGATCGGCACCACTATGCCAGCTCCAGCCGTCGTCTGAGATGATGCCTCCGCCACCAGTGCCGAAGGTATACCATTTACCGTCACACTCGGCAAGGGTCGAGGGGTCGTGAATGTATGGTGCGCCGATTTGCGCATTGGCAGCAGCAGTAATAGCGAGTGCTGCCAGGATGCTATATATTTTTTTCATAGTCGTTATGTCGTTATTAAATTATTTCGAGGATGTTGTTACCTTATAATTCTTTACTGGGTTACCTTTCTCGTCGAGGAAACGGACACAGAAGTCGCTCATGCCTGGGCCGTTGATGATGGCACCACGCAGGATGTTGCGGCCTTTCTTCAGGGTGAGACGTGGCGACATGGCGTCGTCCTTCACCATACGGCGGTCGCCAGAGAGCAGCAAGGCTTCCTCACCATTGAGCCACCACATAGAGGCAGAATTAGAGCCGACAGCCAGACGGACGTTCGGGATGTCCTCGTCGCAGTCGATGATGGTCACTGCCCAGAAGAGCACGCCATAGACTTTCGTACCCCACTTCTCAGCGAAGCGGAACAACTTGACGTTGAACATGTTGCTTTCCAGTGCGTGCCACGTCAGCGTCTGCTTAACGGTCTTCACCTGAGGACCTTCGGGCTGCTGCTGAGCACCACGACCAAAGCCTGCGGGGGCTTGTTCCTGCTGGAACACAGCGGTCACCTTCTGACCATCCTTCGGCAGAATGGTCTGCTGACCCTTGAAATATTGGCGGTTGAAGTGTTCGCGGAGATAGCTGTCAGTGAAGACGGTGTTGCCAGAGTTAGGCTTGTCGATAGGTTCCAAGAGCATCCAGCGACGGATGAAGCCATCGTCGTCGGGCTTAGCAGCCGGAGCCTTGGCATCTACATGTGTGAAGTAGTCGGGACGGTTCTTGAACTGTACCCAGTTGACGCTGAGTTCGCCATCGCCCTCGTTAGTCACGACGAGGTTGGTGACGCCCTTCGGTGTGTACTCCAAGTTAACAGACTGCGTGAGCCACTGGTTGCGCAGGTCACGACGGAAGCGAGCCATCATGGGGTTAGCAGGTTCCTCGGGCCTCACTGTCAGTGTGACACGAGCGATGACCTTGCCCTTGGCACTGCCCTCGCGGACGCACAGCTCGGTATTGTCAGCAGCCTTTACGTTGATAATCATGTAGCCGTCCTTGATGCAGCTGAAATCCACATCGTCATATTTCAGCCAACTGCCCTTCTTCGGCAGGGTGGCCATGTAGCTGCGGAAGGTATTGACGGTATCGATGAGTTCGGTGGTGACACCCTCGCTGGCCGTGCTGTAGCGGTCAATCTCAATCTTCTCGGTAGCCTTGTTGATGCCCACGCCACGCATGGTCTTCTTCACCTCCTGAATAGTACCGTCGGGATTGAAATAGAGTTTGTCAATCTGAACAGAACGGCGCTTGTCGTCGCGAGGCGAGAAGGCGTTCTGGTGATAGAACAGATACCACTGACCCTTGTAGTTGATAATGCTATGATGGTTGGTCCAGCAGCCGTTCTCGTGCTCGGGCATAATCAGACCTTTGTATTCGTAGGGGCCCATCGGATTCTTACTCATGGCATAGCCGAGAACCTCAGTATTCTCGCGTACGTACGGATAAGTAAGGTAATACCAGCCATTAGCCTCGAAAGCGAACGGACCTTCAGCCTGACGGCTGGGCAGGTCTTTCAGACAGCTGACACCCAACATTTCAAACTCGCGGTCGCCCCACTTTACCTTTTCCTTGGGCGTATCGTCAGCGAGTTCCTTCATGTTGGGCTTGAGTTTGGCACAACGGCCATTGCCCCAGAAGATGTAGGCGTTGCCGTCGGAAGCCTGGAGCACACAGGGATCGATGCCATTGATGCCCTTGATAGGTTCTGGTTCACAGATGAACGGTCCCTCGGGACTGTCGGCGATAGCTACACCGACACCAAAACCACGGCCGTCTTTAGGAGCAGAGGGGAAATAGAAATAGTACTTCCCGTTGCGCTCGACACAGTCAGGTGCCCACATTGAATAAGAGTCTGGACGCACCCAGGGTACTTTGTTCTGAGTGACAATCACACCGTGATCTGTCCAGTCGGTGAGATTCTCAGAGGAGAACACATGGTAGTCCTCCATGCAGAACCAATCCTGACGCTGTCCCTCGGGAGGGAAGATGTCGTGCGAAGGATACAAATACACTTTTCCGTTGAATACACGCGCCGTTGGGTCGGCAGTGTACTGATCTCGGATAATCGGGTTTTGTGCCATAGCAGCAACTGCTGCCAGGCACAACCCTAAAGTTGATAATAAAGTTTTGTTCATATTTTTTAATTACTTGAATTGCCAATAATCGAGACGAACGTCACCCTGTGCCTTGTCAAAGCAGATGTAAAGGTCATGAACACCCGTTGCACCAGTGACCTTCGTAGTAAATGCCTTGTATTTCTCCACAGAACCCGTGCTCTTGATGGTTGCAGTACCAATGACGTCGCCCTTTACGCTGTCTATGTGCAGGGTAACGGTACAGCCTGCCTGAGCGGCTGCAGCAGCGATGATGCTGAATTGCTTGGCACCCTTGCTACCGAAGTCGACACCACGCAGACGGATATACTCTCCGTCGGTGATGTCGTAAATGTACATGTTACGCTTACCTGTAGATTCCGGCATATCCTTGACGACACCAGTATTCTGGATGCCCATCTTCGAAGATTTCAGACCATAGCCCCAGTTCATGGTCTCGGCCTCCACACGACGATAGGGGTTCAACCAGTGCAGCTGCTTCATGGGTTCCTGGTCGAGCCAGTAGGGAACCTCCTGAATGGTACCATCTGCGTTATAGGTAATCTCTGTAGCAGAGACGGTACGACGCTCATGGTGCTCATAGGTATCGAGGTGCATCAGATCGTAGTTCTGACCAAAGACATAAGAGTGGCCTTTGAAATCACAGATGCCAGGATGGTTGCCACGGTCGCGCTGAGTGGGCTTCATGATGTAGTTCTTCCACTCCCAAGGGCCAGTAGGGCTGTCGCTCATGGCATAGCCCAGCGCCTCTGGACAGCAGGTCGTAGCATAGCTGAGATAGTACTTGCCATTGCGCTTATAGAGCCACGGACCTTCCTGATAGTTCTTCACAGCCCATGTAGCCTTCTCGCTCCAAGGTGCGCGGAGATTTGCCTTAGCACCTTCCTGCTTGACAGGACGCATGATGCCATCCTTGGGATTCAGCACGAAGATGTCACCGTTGGTAGAGATCATGTCTGTATTCAACTTGGTATAGTAGACATGGGGGTTGCCCCAGTACATATAGGCCTGACCATCGTCATCGGTAAAGACGGTGGGATCGATGTCGTCCCAGTGCTCCTTCTGCCAAACAAGTGGTTCACCAAGGGGATCCTTGAAAGGACCATAGGGAGAATCGCTCACCAAGACGCCAATGCCATGACCATGCAGGGGTGCATAGAGATAGTATTTACCATTGCGCTCAACAGTCTGGATGGCCCATGCACCATTCTCACGACTGCGCCACGAGAATTCCTTCAGCGATGCTACTGCACCATGCTCCGTCCAGTTGACCATATCAGTGGTTGACCACAGTAGCCAGTCGTACATAAAGAAACCTGCTGAGTTTTTCTCGTTCTCGTCAGGGATATCCTCAGGAGAGGCGTCGTGCGAGGTATAGAGGAACAGTGTATCGCCAATGACCAGCGGTGAGGGGTCTGCAGTATATTTTGTCTGGAACAAGGGCATGTTCACCTGCTCTATGCCACGCATCTCCCACCAGTCGAAATTGAAGAGTTTTGGACCCTTACGGCCTTTGAACACGAGGTAGAGATCACGAGTGTGCAGACGAGAGGGATAGCTGTCGAGTGCTGCCAAGTCGGTGGTAATAGTCTGCCACTTCTCCCAGCCGCCAGTACCTGGAACGTCCAATGTGCCAAGCAGTTGACCACCGACACTATCCAAACGGATTTCAATTTGTCCGCCACGTAATCCACTGGCTACACGGGCTGTAAAGGTACGTGGGGTCTTGTAGCAGAGATGTACAGCCTGCAGTTTGATATAATCGCCATTATGGATATCGGTGACATAAACACCAACCTCGTCATTTTGTTCTGTCTTGATTCCCTTCGAGAACGCCATGGTTTCAGCCTCCACCTTGCGATAGGGGTCAAACTTGGCAATTGGTTTTACGCCCTCGTCGGTAGGCATGATGGTTGGGAAACTGCCATCGGCATTGTATTTGAACTCCTCGACGGCTACACTACGGCCGAAACCTCCACCATTGGGCAACTTGCCCGTATGGTAGAAGAAGTAGCTGTGGCCTTTATAGTCTGCCACACCACAATGGTTGGTAAACGACTTCGTGTCGCACAAGGGCATAATCTCACCAGCATACTTCCAAGGACCTGTGGGCAATGGGGCTGTGCTGTAAGAAATATGCTCAGGTACTCCACCAGCAGCATACAACAGGAAATAGCTATTAGCTATTGGCTTTTGGCTATTGGCTTTAGGATTCTTCATGAGCCAGGGACCCTCGACATAAGAATCCTTGTATTGCTTGCCCTTCTCGCGCTTACTCATGATGGGACCGCCAAAGGCCTCCTCGGTCATATCGAGTTTGCCCAGTTCGCCACTATAGGAAATCATGTCGCGATTCAACTTCAGGTAGTAACATTGCGGATTACCCCACATCAGCCACGCCTGTCCGTCGTCATCAATCAGTACGGTGGGGTCGATATGGTCCCAAGAACCATTCTCGAACAGCGGCTTACCTATAGCATCACGGAACGGACCTGTAGGGCTGTCGCCAACGGCTACGCCAATGGCCATACCGTTCGAAATCTTTGAATGGGCACAGATGTACCAGAAGAACTTACCGTCACGTTCCACACACTGCGAGGCCCAAGCACGGTCGTCAGCCCATGAGAAACTCTCTAAAGCCAAAGGCGACCCGTGGTCCTGCCAGTTGACCATATCCTTTGTGGAATACACACGCCACTCCTGCATCCAGAAGAAGTCAGCATTGTCCTCGTCGTGACCCGTATAGACGTACATCGTCCCGTCGTGCACCATCGGAGCCGGGTCACTGGTACACCATGTCTGCACAAAGGGATTTTGTGCAGTGCTGCCCAAGGCCATTGCAAGGGCAGCAGCAAGTATTGTTTTACGTTTCTTCATCATATAAAGAGATAATTAGTTTTTTGTGTTTGCAAAGATACGAATAATCCGCGAAACAAACCTTATGTAATGTTTCGCGGACTTTTGTTGGTGTATCATAAGCCTACTAATGTCGTGTTTTTTGCTTGCGGTCTTGCCAGATTTCGAAACTGTTGATAATATTCTGCCACAAAACGTAGCATCCTGCTCCGATGGAGGCAACGGGGGTCAGGTACATGTATGCCACCCAAATGCTGAGGGCCGTATTTTTCTGAAACAGTCCCTGTCCGGCGTTCACCTCTTCACCTAACCAACGGCCTACACCTCGTCCAATCAGGAACTGTACAAAGCACAAAATCAGTGTCGTCACGGCTATCCAACAGAGCAGTGTAATGGTGGCATTGCTGTGAACGATATTTTTAACCGTAATACCTGTGGTTATACTCAGCGAGATAGCCCACGTGTAGAAACTGAGGTTGGGCATAGCGGCAATCTTCTGTTGCAGACGGGGCATATAATGCTTGATGAACCATCCGAGTACCAAGGGTAACATCAGCACGATGGCAACCTTGTGAAGAATGACCAGAAAGGCTTCGAGGAAGGCGACACCTGCAGAAGGTTCAAGGATGGGAAATACCAATGGAATGAGGATGGTTGACGCCAGTGACGACAGGATGACATAGGTCGTCATGGTACTGATATTGCCACCCAGTTTGCCAACGACAACAGGGGATGCCGAAGCAGCAGGTCCGATAATGCATGTCAGCATGGCTTCCCAAAGCAGTTTCTGTTCGGCATTATCCTCCACCCAGAATATGATGCCAATAGTTGCGGCAATGAGCAGTAGCTGGGCTATCAGAACGCCTGTATGCCAACGATGAGGAAGCAGTTGGTGGTAGTCGACCTTACAAAACGTGATGAGCAGGGTGAGAAACACAAACAGCGGGAAAATGACGTCGAATATGGGACTCAACTGATCACCTAGCGTATCGAATGCAGGCACCCAATAAAACGTCAGATAAGCCACAGAACCTATGACAATAGCCACAGGAAGTGTCCAATTCTTGATAAAACTGATGAACTTATTCATAAATTTTCTGCAAAAGTACGCATTTTCTTTGAAAAAATTACTATCTTTGCAGGAAAATAACTAAA
>Ga0247611_10009200_pt1 | contig 11952 bp, 8 predicted proteins | sample 177DNAGHGhighgp2_FD_192422 | JGI IMG/M metagenome (GOLD analysis project Ga0247611, IMG submission 192422) | Sheep rumen microbial communities from Palmerston North, Manawatu-Wanganui, New Zealand - 1770 DNA GHGhigh gp2 | ecosystem: Host-associated > Mammals > Digestive system > Stomach > Rumen ... | reverse complement strand
GTATAGAGCAAAATTCCTTTAAAAAATAATTAAATTATTATAAATTTAAAAATAATAATAAATATAATAATTAATATTATTATAATGAATAATATAATAGAAAAGCATTTCAATTATCAATAAATTTTTAATTACTCTATAATTTGATAAAATAGTAAAAATGCTTTATTTGTAGAAGGATTATCATATACTTCTTTAACAGATGAATCATTATATTCATACCATTTATTATCGAAAATATTTTTACTATATGCTATATTATGACCATTATTTTCATTTCCAAAATGTTTTATAAATCCAATTAATTCATAATCTTGATTAAATTTATTTAACTTATCTATGGACTTTGATTTAAGAATGAATGGAATTTCAATATCATGATAATAAACAGTTCTTTCACCTACTCTTTTTAAATTTATTATTAAAATTGAAGGTAGCTTTACTATCGTTGTTAAATTAGATAATAGTTTTCTTTTACATTTTGAGCAATTAAAGTCTGAATTCCCCTTTTGATCTTTTGTAATTAAATAACAATTTAAGCATTGTGCTAATTTTTCAAGTTCATTTTTTTCATCCATTACTGGCAAATCTAAAACACTGAAACTTTGGAATGAAATTTGAGAATTATTGCATCCAGCACAAAATATTTTATTCATTTGATATCCATAAAATAAATTTTGTATAAAAGAATTATTTTTTGATTCATATTTATTAAGGAATTCTTCTAATGCTTTATATTCGTCATCTTTAAGGCATAGGCTTTTAAATTTTTTAATTTTTGTTATATTTTCATTTGGTAAATTATTATAAGCTTTATGAAGATATTGAATTAAGTAAATCAGAAAATAAGTTGAATCATTTGCTTTTATTCCTTCAAATCTTTTATAAACATAACTAAAATCACTTTTAAATTCTTTAAGGGAAATAATTTTTTCTTTTGAATAATAAAGATTATTAATTAATTTTTGCAAAGATTCAATAACTTTATCTTCTGTTTTAGAGTTCATAAAATCTAATGCAAAAACCTTTAAATTTTTCAAAATTTGGATTACAGAACTCATATAGCAATTAAGATCTCTATTAATTAATCCTATTTTTCCATAGCTACAAAACTTATCTTCATCATCATAATTTGTTTTTTCTTCTTCTTTTTTTGAAATATTTAATTTATTATTATTTTCATTTGTTTTTATTTTATCAGATATAATTTCTTCTATTGATTTAAATTTTTTTTTGAATTTTTCTATTACTAAATCTTTTTCTTTTATTAAATTCCTAAAAACAATATTAGTCAATTTTTCTTTTTCTAAAGATTCTTTTTGCCAATTAATTTTGTATTTATTTTTATTTATTTCTAGTTTTAATTCAGATATCTCCATTTTTTTTGAAGTATTATCTTCTTTCATTTTATTCAAATCATCAGAATTATCTCTTAAATCATTTTTTAATTCTTCGATTAATTTTTTATTTCCATTAAATATATTCTCATAGTCATTTTTTAATATTTGTATCTCTTCTTCATTTTTTTTTTTTTCTTTACTTATTTGATTATTAAAATCATTTTCTTTTTTTTCTAAAATTATTTTCATTTTATTTAATTCTCTTTCTTTATTTTCAAACTTATTATTTATTTCTTTGATAGTTTTTTGCAAATCATTAATTACATTTTCAAGTATTTTATTTTGACATTTGAGCTTTTGGTATTCATTATCAACATTTGAAATATTAATATATTCAAATGATATTTTTTCTATTTTATATTGATTATAATTATTAGTTAATAAATTTCCTTCTTCATTTTCATGATTATTTTTATCAATTCCTATATCATCAACAATTTTAACTATTTTAGACTTTTGTATTCCATCTTTATTTATAATTGAATATAGAATATTATTATTGTTATTATTGCTATTAATAAAATCTGGCATTTTGATATCTAGCTCATTTGTAATAAAATTTATTAATTTAGAAAATTTATTATTTTCACCTAATGCTTTCATTAATTCCAAATTTTCCTTTTTAAAATATTCAAAAAATGAATCTATATTATCTTCACAATATTTCATATTTATTAAATTAGAATTCTCCATAATATTATCCATTTGAAATTAAACAATTTTATAATTAAGTATTAAATATTAAAGAAATAAAAATAGTTAAATTTTGTTTTAAATAGTTAAAGTGAAAATATTTTGTACCAAAAATTTTAAAGTTATAATGAAAATTTTAATAATGGATTCAAGAAATGTTAGAGAAACTATTGAAATTAAAGGAGATGACAACATTAAAAATTTAAAGGAAAAAATTAAAAAAAAAAAAGGAATTAATAAAGAAATAATATTACATTATGGTGGTGAAATTCTTGAAGAAGATCAAAAAGTATCTGACTATGATATTCAGGAAAATAATGTTATAGTTTATAATGGCCAATTCAGAGGAGGAACACTATATAAATAATTATAATTAATAATATTATAAATTTTTATTCCTACTATAAAAAATTTTAATTGATTTTTTTTATTATTTTTATCAATAAATGAATTTATTATAATAACTATTATTTTATTTTTATAAACTTTATATATAAAATACAAATTTGGAATAGAAGGATTTATAAAATATTTAAAATAATTCTTATTAAATATTAAAAATAATAAATTGCAAAAAATAATAAAACTTTTTCTGATTACAAATTAATCTAAATAATTTTCATTTACAATATTTATAAAAGAAAAAAATATTTTTCTTTTTAAAAATAGAGTAAGCCTTCATTTTTGTAATATTATTTTATATTATAATTAAATTAATTAATATTATATTTTTAAAATTTTTAATTAATAATATATTTAAATTTAGGCATAATCACATGGTCATCGCTATCAATTACATCTGCAAGAACTTTAAAATATATATTGTTTACGACATTTTTATTTTTATCTTTTTCAATAGCAATATAATATGCATCCTGAAATGGCATATCATATGATGATTCATCTTTTATTATATTTTTACTATTTAAAGTATATAAACCACAAATTTCTACATTATATTTATTATTAATAAATTCTATAATATCATTGGTAGTTTTATTTCCTTTTATTTCTAAATAGTCCCAACAAGTAAAATTAGGTGGTATAGCTTTTGTTAATATTTTGGTTATTGGATGAGTTTTGTCTTTATTTTGATGTGCTTTTTGTGGTCTAAAAATTAAGAAAAACGGAGTAGATAAATCTATACTTATTTGTCTTAAATAATTCAAATCTGTTGATTGTAATAAAGTAAAGATTTGAGAGGAAATATATCCAACAATACAAGAAGTTGTTGTTGGAATTGATGGGACTATATTTCCAGCAATAAATTTTACTTTATCCCTTGAACATTGATCAATATTGAAATTAGATGCTCTTAAATTTGAAGAAATATATAAGAAATCTACTTGATGATTTTCATCATGATCTTTTTCAAATATTTGTTCATGAATTTCTTTTAATTCTTCTTGGTTGAATCCTTCTGAATATAATTGCAATAATTCAGATTTTAAATTTTCTATTTTTTTAGCTTTTTCTTCTAAATTAATTTCATTTTTTATATTGATATTTATTATTTCATGATTTGAAATTTTATTTAATTTTATAAATTCTTTTTTGTAGTTCATATCCATATTAATTGGTATTCCTAATGAATCTGCTAATAAATAAGAAAAATACTCTATATAATAAAAATTCATTTCTTGTGTATGATTATACTCTATTATATGAGGTAATCTATTACTCCCTTTCCAAAATTTACTTCCATCTTTACACAATTTATTAGGAGGATTTAATAATAAAATATCTTCAATGATACTTTTAAAATTTAAATAAAATAATTTTTTTCCTAAATTTAAACATTTGTCATAACTTTTAGATTTAAAAATTTCCAAATATTCTTTCAAGAAAAATAATTTTTCATATAAATCATTTCCTTCATTCATTTTAAAAAATCCTTGTGGTTCTTCAAGAAAATATTTTAAAGATTTAATATTTTTATCAAAATATTCAGAAAATTTATCTCTACTCCATTCAATACAATGCTCAATTAAGGAAGGTAAATTTCTAATAGTACACATTCCAATTTTATTATCATTTTTTTCATTTCCTTTATATTCTTCAGATACAAATGGAATTATTAATTGACTACTCGCATTTTCTCCAAGAGTTCCACATTCAATTAATTTAACTCCATGCAAAGTACATTGATTATTAATATAATTTCTAGCCTTAACATTATCAACTGCAATTAAAACAAAATCTTGACTTTTGAAAAAATTTTCATTAAACAACTCTTCATTTTCTTCTCTAACTTCAATTTGTAAACTTTCACAATTAAATTCTGGATTAATTTTTTTTACTTGTTCACATGCTATTAATGATTTACTTTTTCCTACATGCTCCTTTCTAAATAAAAATTGTCTATTTAAATTCGAATTTTCTATACAATCATTATCAGTTACAGTAACTTTGCAATGATCCTTTGTTGATATACCCATTAAAGATAATATTTTCAAATATTCACATCCTACAGCACCTGCCCCTATTAAAAACATATTACAACTATGCAATTTTTCAACTAATTGTCTACCATAAATTGAAATTATATCATCATACCTGCAATTTAATATAGTTCTATTAGCATTTGTTAAATTTATTATAGTTTCATCATATATATCTATCCAAAACCATTGATTCAAAGGACAATATAATCCAGTGAATTTGATTGATTCTTGAGCAACGAATCCTCCTAAAAATGAGCATAGAGATGGATGTTGAGCTTTTGAAAATTTAATTAAATCTTTGATTAATATTTTATTTAATTCAGGGAAATCTTTAAAAAATCCATTTTTATTGTCAATATTGTTTTTAAATTCTTGTATTTGATTAAATAAGCTTTCTGAATCATTTTCATCATTAATTTCAGGTAACTTTCCATTTTTATCATAATAAGTTTGAAGGTTAATAAAAAGAGAATGTAATAATTGTTTTCTATCCTTTTTATTCTTTGAAAAATCAATTTGCATCATAGTATCAGTAGGATTCATTAAATTTTCTTCTAGTGTTTTATAGTTCATTTCAATTGGATATTCAAATTCTTCTACTACTCCTCCACCGATATATTCACTATAGTTGGAAGTATCCCCAATAAAAAATTCATTTTCATTTTCTTGATTAAATTCATAATATCTAGGTTCAACTGAATTTATCTCTGTCATACCTTCCACTTGTCTAAAAATTAAATATCCTTTTTCATTTAATCTTTTTTCTGTTTTATCAAGATCAATATTCATTTTTCCATTTTTTTCTTTAGTTATATTTGTAACATAAAATGTATTCTTTTCTTTTCCACTTTTATCCAAAATTATGTGTTTTTTTCCAAAATCACTGAAAACAAAGCCTGTTAATCCTAGGGATAAAGCATAAATAAAACCTTTATTATTTTCATGACATTCTCTATTTATTTTATTAATTATATCTGATTTCATCATTTCAGTAATTATTACAACATCAAATTCTTTAATTTTAGATAAATAATTATTTTCAATAATTACCTTTGTTGTGGGGTTTAATTCCACTAATTTTTTAAGACAAGCTTCATCTCTTCTTTTATTATTTAATACATCTTCATTTGTTAAAAAATAGTTACAACCTAAATCATTGATTTTACAAATTTGTTCATCAAAAATAGAAACTTGATATGGATTAGATAAAATGATATTTTTTGCAATTTCAACTCCAAATCCCCTAAGACCAATTATTAAAATCTTTAATTTAGATAATATTTTTGTTATTTCAATTCCATAGGTTCTAATTTGTCTTGACCATTTATCATGATCAATTGTATCATTATTTTCATATCTTAATTGATTCATTTCAATTTAATGATAAAAATTTTAAAAGCATAAATGTATTATGTATTTAACTATTTTTATTTGAAAAATTGAGAATAAATAGTTAAAAGAGTAAAGCTATATAATAATCAAACCAGTATATAATTAAATCTTATTGCAATGGGTAGTTATTTTTATAGTGAGTCTAATAATGAAAATTTGGTTGAGAAAAATAATAATAATATTATTTGTGATTATGAAAGAAATAATTTAAGTGAAAATTTAGATATTATAGATCAAGTTCAAAATAAAAAAAAATTAAAGGATATTCCAAAGAATGATTCAGAAAAATATTTTATAATTTCAGAAAATCTTATAGATAATTTGAATAAAATAAATGAAAGAACAAAAATTTTTGCATTAAATATTCATACATTAGCTGATGAATTAAATAAAATTGAAAATAAAATTAATCATTTTAAAAAAAATAATAATAATTATTTTAATGAATACCCAATATATAATAATGATTATATTATGAATGAAATAAAGCATGAATTTATTAAAAAAAAAAAAAAAAAACCAATTTAAAAGTGAAATCAAAAATGAAATAAAAAATAAGTTTATTAATCCTATTTTAGAATCTTCCAAAAAAAAAGATAAAGAAATATTGAATTTAAAATTTGAAATTAATAGTATCAAAAATGAGTTAAAAAAAGCAAACAATGAATGCGAAAATCTCAATAATTTAAATAAAGAAAAAGATAAACAAATAGAAATGTTAAAAAGGCAAAGTGAATGTGAAAAAGAATACATGAAAAAAAATGATTCAAAAATTTTGAATATAAATAAGAATATAGAAACAATTAATTCTCAATTAGAAAAATTAAAAGAAATTGAAATTTTAAAGAAATCTCTGAATGAAGAAGAAAAGATAATCAAAGAATTATCAAATCAAGATAAGATCAAAGAAAGAGTAATAAAATCTTTAAATGAAAATATTGATAAGAATAATGAGCAATTAAAAATAGAGATTGAGAAAACAAATCTAAACTCAAGAAAGGTAGCCTTAGATGAGTCGAATAAATCATTTATAAAATTAAATGAAATATTAAATAAAAATTATATGTTAAAGAATCAAAAATTGCAAAATGATAGGAAAAAGAAAATATTTTCTGAGAAGAACTATGCAAAAGTTGGATTAAATAATGTAGGCAATAGTTGTTATATGAATTCTGTAATACAAATATTAAAAAATATACCAATATTTACATATAATTTTTCACAAATAAAAGATAATTCTGAATTATTTTTATCTTCATTCAAAAAATTATTAATAAATATTTGTAAAGAAAATATTTCTTCATTTTCTCCCAAAGAATTTAAAAAATGTTTAGGATATGAAAATAAAAGATTTTCTAGCAATGATCAAGATGATTCTACTATATTTTATGTATGCTTATTTAATATAATTAACAAAAAATTAAATAAAGCTAAAAAAGAAAATATAAAAAAAATAGATATGACAAAATATGAAAATAGCAGTCTTCAAGAAAAATTCGAAAAATGGAAGGAGAATTATTTATTAAAAAATCAGACATTTCTCTTTAAATTATTTTATATATTTTTTGCTAATGAAATGGAATGCAAATCCTGTCATAATATTATTCATGTATTTCAAAGTATGAATTTTTTAGACTTTCCAATTGTTTCAGAAAATAACACAATTAAAAGCTTAGAAGAATGTTTTGAAAAATATCAAATGACAAAATATTTAAATGATGAATGTACGAAATGCCATAAATCCGGTTTAAATCAAAGATTTATTTTATTAGATTTACCTCCAGTATTAATAATTAATTTAAAAAGAGTAGGAGAGAAAGATGCTTATTTTAATGAAATCGATATTCCCTTCCAATTAGATATGGAAAAAATAATTAAAAAACATAAAAATAATTCAGTTTATGAATTAAGAGGATTTATTAAGCATAGAGGAAAAGAAAATTCTGGCCATAATTTTGCTTTTTGTAAAAATATGTTTGATAATAAATGGTATGAGTATAATGATAGCGCTTGTAAGGAAATAAAAGGAGAGCCTACATTAGAAAGTGTTTTTTTTTTATGTTATATTAAAGTTGGAAGTAATGTTGGAAATATTGAATACTTAAATGAAATTATAAATTCATTTAATGAATGTTAATCTCTTATTTTTAAATTTATATAATTTCATTTATTTTTATACAAATTTTTAATAATAATCTCATTTAATTATATTCAAATAAATTTATATTAAAATTTATTTTAAATTTTGATTTTTTAAAAACTTTTATTTATTTATTAATTAATTTAATGTATTCTGTTCAATAAATTCTTTTGCTTTTTTTTTAAAACCTTCATAGTCATTTTTATACAATAGTAAAGCTTCATTATTAAGTCCATGAGACAAATTAGGCTCTTTCAGTAGACTATAAATTGAATAAATAATATTAATAATATTTTGAGTTCCATCCCAATCACTAGATAAAGAAGAAAGACAAATTGTTCCATCATCTAAAGAAATGTTTGGATGATATATTTTAGTTACAAATTTTATTTTTGGTGGATCTTCAGGGTAATTTTTTGGAAAAGTTAATAATAATTTAAATAAACCTTTTTCGAAACAACTTTTATTAGGACCTTTTATTAAAATATTCCAATTGAAAATATCTGATTTTTTTTGAGGCCCAGCAGAACTACCTATATAAGCTAATAATTCACTAGTTTTAATTTTATCTAATTCATCTCTAATATATTCTTCTGTCATTAATTCAAATTAATATGAAAATTAGTAAAAAAAATGTTTAAGAAATATATTGATAAAAATAGTTAAAGTCTTATATATTAATAATCTTTTAGTAATTGTTTAACTTTAAGAAAAATAATGTCTAATTCAGCAGAATTGAAAATAAGGGAGGAATGGGATTTACTCAAAACCTCAGGTTTATTAAGTCAAATTGGTTGTACAGCTGGTCCACAAAAAATTAGAGAAAAAGGCACTAAAAATTCTTATAATTTATTTAAGTGGAATGCTATAATGAGAGGCCCTAAAAATTCACCTTATAATGGTTATCTGTTTAAATTTGAAATTAATTTTCCACTAGATTATCCAAATAATCGTCCAAAAGTAATAAGCAAAGATAAAGATATGTATCATATGAATATAAGCACATCAGGCAATGTTTGTGTTTCTTCTATAACAAGTAATGAAGGCTGGGGAAGAGCCCAAGATATTAGTACAGTACTTTTATCTATTTTTATTATTTTTTCTAAACCAAATCCAGATAGTCCTTATCGATCAGATATTGCACAACTTTATAAAACAGATAAGAAAAAATATGAAGAAAAAGTCAAAGAAGAGTGTGCTAAATTTGCATTAAAAATACCTGAATAATTAAAATAAATTGTTAAATAAAAATTTAAAATTGTTTTAATTAAAAATATATTGCTTTTGAATCATAAAAACTTAATAAAAAATATAATTATTTAACTATTTTATACTATTATATCATTTTTTATGAATTAGTATTTACTATCAATAGAAAGAAGTGGATATATTATTATAATAAATATTCCTTTTATTTCCTGAGATTTATAAAGTAAATATTTTTTAATTTGTAATGATAATATTTTTAATAATAATTATTTTTTCTTTTATTCATATATTTTTATTTTTTACTATCTTTTTAATTCCATTTTATTTATAATTTCATTTATTTTTTATAATAAAATGAATACTATTATATGAATCAACATCTTCATTTTATAATTTTAAAAACAAATCAAATTCACTCTTTCAGAATTAAAATTTTAAAATTTTCAATGAAGCTATTTTATATATTCTACTTTGTTTTTTTATTATTTTTAAATAAGCATTTTAATTAAATAAAAAACTCAATTTTACTACTCTTTTTTCCTTTAAAAATAATCAAATAAATAATATTAATTTTTAAAATTAATGAGAATATAATGTAATTAAAGCAATTTTTTAAAGTGATTATTTAAGAAAATCAAAAAAAAATTTTTCAGGTTATAAAAATATAAAAGCATTTTTATGAATAATTTTGGAAATATTTAGAAGAATAATAAAAATAATATATTTAATAATAATTATAATATATAGATTTAAAGCTTTATTATTTTTATTTATTCAAACCTGCTTTGAATTGTCCAAGAAAATTTATAGTCATTCCATCTTTAATATCTAGTTCATCTAAAGTTGAATTATCATCTAATATAATTCCATTATATAATAATTCAATGTTACCATTCATTTTATATTTTTCTTTTACTTGTTCTTTTAGTTCAGATATTGATTCAGATTCCATTATATTAATTGGATTGCTGATTCCTTTTGAATCTAAAATATATATTTTCATTTTTAAAAAAATTGTTATTATTAAATTTTAAATTGTTTATAAAAAAACTAATGACTATTTTTGGAGAAAGATAACTATTTATTTAAACAAATTTATTTAAATATGATAGATTTTTTTTTTAAATGCCGAAAAAGAGACAACATTATGATAAAAAAAAAATTGTTAAAAGTAATAATATAAGCACTTCAAATCAAGAAAGATCTGTTTATTATATAAGAAAAATCCAAGAAGCGGAAAAACCTAAAAATAAGCAAAATATTAATCAATTTAATGAGCAAATTAATACCCTAAAATCAAAGCAATCCTTGGCTCAGGCAAATAATAATCCAAAACCAAGATATACAAATAATAAAAATCAAAGTGTATTTAATAAAACTTTGCGTAATAATTTAATAGGTTCTTTAAATACAAAAGCAAGATATAGTAATGGAACTATAGGATTAAGTAATTTCGGAAATATTTGTTATTTTAATTCTGCTATTCAAAATTTGAAAAATGTTTATCTTTTGACAGAATATTTATTATCAAGTTATTTAGATTTTAATATGGATGGCTTTGCTTGCAAATATTGTAAATTATTATCAAATTTAATAAATCAAGATAAATATCAATATACAGAGTCGAGAGAATTATTTTTTAAATTAAGCGAAATTGCTCCAATATTTAGATTTGGAGAGCAAAATGATAGTAATTTTTGTATAATATATATTTTAAATTTGTTAGAAAAAGAAACAAGAAAGCATTATCCAAAACAAAAAATGTTTAAAGAAATAAAAACTTATGGATATTTTTCAAAGAAAGAAGAAGAAATATTTAATAAATATCAGAAAAGATTATATGAAAAAAGAAATTCACCAATAATTGAATATTTTTATGGATTTCAAGAGGATATATTTAAGTGCAAAAATTGCCAATATGAAGGTATTTCTTTTCAAGGAATAAGTGTTTTGAATCTTTCTATAATGAAACACAATTATAATAAAATTAAAACTATAGAAGAGGCTATTTCATATTATCAAGAAGAGCAAAATCATTTCAATGAAAAGGAATTTATTTGCCCAAAATGCTTATTAAATAAAATAATAACTCAAACAAAAATTATTTCTTTACCTAAGGTATTAATAATTAACTTTAAGAGAATAGGCGAAAAAGATTTTTATAATCATAATGTTCAAGTTCAAAATATTTTAGAAATGGAAAATTTAATAATGAATAAAAATTATTCAAATTATAAATATGAATTGATAGGATTTATAAAGCATATTGGGGGAGCAAACTCAGGACATAATATTGCAATATGTAAAAATTTTTTTGATAACATTTGGTATTCATATAATGATTCTAGTGTACTTTCAATAAATAATAGTAAATATATTTCTAATAGTGAAATTGATAAATCTAATGGATTTTTATTTTTTTATAAAAAAATAGGTGAAGATATTACTGAAGAAACAAAAAATTTAATTATAGATAAATCTGCAGAAATAAGAAAATAATAAAGCATAAATTAAAATTATTATGTATCTTTATTTTAATGAAAAAATGAAGAATAAATAAATTTTTATTACGGATAATTACTTAAATTAGTTCATTTCTTTAATTTTATTTTTTGATTAATTTATAATAAAAATGAAAAAAATAAATTGATTGGGGATTGGGGATTGGGAATTT
>Ga0247611_10009199_pt1 | contig 11954 bp, 7 predicted proteins | sample 177DNAGHGhighgp2_FD_192422 | JGI IMG/M metagenome (GOLD analysis project Ga0247611, IMG submission 192422) | Sheep rumen microbial communities from Palmerston North, Manawatu-Wanganui, New Zealand - 1770 DNA GHGhigh gp2 | ecosystem: Host-associated > Mammals > Digestive system > Stomach > Rumen ... | reverse complement strand
GTTAAAAGTAAAACTTCTTTTTTCTGCAAAGAAAAATGGAGTTTCAGCCGCAGATTCAAACTTCAAAAAATATGTAATTTATAATGAAGGTATGCAGTATTGGAATACATTCAAACCAATCTGCGATGAATTTGAACGACGCCATATTGAACTCACCTACTACACTTCAGCAGAAAAAGATCCTTGTTTTAAAGCAGGCTATAAATTCGTAAAACCAGAATTTATTGGCGAAGGAAATATGGCTTTTGTAAAACTTAATATGCTTACAGCAGGCGTTGTGCTTATGACAACTCCAGGACTTCAGGTATATCAGCTTAAGCGAAGTAAAAATGTAAAACATTATGCTCACATTCTGCATGCACCAAGCGATGCAACAATGTATCGTCTTTTTGGAATTGATTATTTTGATTCAGTTCTTCTTTCAGGAGACTATCAGAAAGCTGATATCAGACTGCTCGAACAGCAGCGTAATCTTTCAGAAAAAGAGCTCGCAGTTGTCGGCTGTCCTTATCTTGATACTCTTAAAGAAAAAATGCAGTCTATTCCTGCAGAAGAAAATCATAATTTCACAGTGTTAGTTTCACCTAGCTGGGGACCAAGTGCTCTGCTTTCTAAATACGGCGAAAAGCTTCTTGATCCACTTCTTGCAAGCGGCTGGAATATTATTGTACGTCCTCATCCTCAATCAAAAAAATCTGAAAAAGATATGCTTGACCGTCTCACTGCTAAATATAAGGATGCAAAGAATCTTATCTGGGATTATGAACGCGACAATATCTATTCAATGAAAAAATCTGATATTATGATTTCCGACTTCTCCGGTATTATTTATGATTATACCTTCCTTTGCGACAAGCCGGTTATGTATGTAAATGCTCAGCTTGATTTAATGCCTTATGATGCTTATGATTTGCCGGACAATGGAAAACATATCTGGCAGTTTGACACACTTTCTAAAATTGGTATAGAATTAAAGGAAGAACAATTTGAAAATATTAAGGAAGTTATAAAATCTGCAAGCGACAGCAAAGAACTGGAAGACCTCCGTCATCAGGCAAAAGCACAAGCATGGATGAACGAAGGTTCTGCAGGAAAAGCTGTTGTAGACTTTATGATTTCAAAGGGAGAATAATATGCAGGCACTTATGCTGGCCGCAGGTATGGGAAAACGCCTTGGCCGTTACACAAAAAATGCAACTAAATGTATGGTTCCGGTTAACGGAAAAACACTTATTGAATATGCCATTGAAGCCCTTGTAAAAAACAATATCAAAAAAATGGTAATTGTTGTTGGTTATAAGAGTGATGTTCTTATTGATTTTATTCATTCAAAATTTAATAAAGACAACCTTAATGGTATGGAAATTGAATTCATAGAAAATAAGGTGTATGACAAGACTAACAACATCTATTCCCTTTACATGGCAAAGGATGCCTTCTGTCAGGATGATACAATTCTCCTCGAAAGTGATTTAATTTTCAAGCCGGAAATCATTACTAAGCTGATTAAGTCTAAAGATCCAAACCTTGCAGTTGTTTCTCACTTCGAAAGCTGGATGGACGGAACCTGTACCCTTCTCGATGAAGAAAACAATATTACCGGTATTCTGGATAAGGCTCACTTTAACTGGTTCGAAACCGAAGACTATTATAAGACTGTAAACATTTACAAGTTCTCTAAAGAATTTGCTAAAAATTATTATGTTCCATTTCTTGAAGCTTATCAGAAAGCCTTTGGTAAAAACGAATATTATGAACAGGTTCTCAAGGTTCTTTCATTCCTTTCATCATCTACTCTTAAGGGACTCCCGGTTTCTGGTGATGACTGGTACGAGATTGATGATCCGGCTGATCTTGCAATTGCAGAAACCCGTTTCTCAAAGGGCAAGGACAAGCTTAAACTACTTCAGAAAACTTATGGTGGTTACTGGCGCTATCCTCAACTCAAGGATTACTGCTATCTTGTAAATCCATACTTCCCGCCTCAGAAAATGGTTGATGAATTGCAGGCAAGTTTTAAGACCCTTCTTACCCAGTATCCAAGTGGTGCCGCACAGATGAGTCTTCTTGCCGGAAAGATTTTCAATCTTCTTCCAGAGCATGTTGTTGTTGGTAACGGTGCTGCAGAACTTATTTCTTCTCTTGGAAGTAAGCTCACAGGAAAAGTTGCGGTTCCATATCCAACTTTTAATGAATATCCGGAACGCTTTACAGATGCAACAATAGTACCTGTTAAAACAAATCCAAAAGATTTTTCTTATACTACAAAAAACATTCTTGATACTGTAAAAAAAGAAGCTGTTAATACAGTTCTTCTTATAAATCCAGATAATCCTTCTGGTAATTTCCTTGCTAAAAAAGATGTACTTGCGCTTTTGAAGGAACTCAAAGCAAGAAATATTAAACTTGTGTTTGATGAATCTTTCCTTGATTTTGCTGATAAAGAAATCCGCTATACACTTCTAAACGAAGAAATCTTAAATGAATACGATAACCTGATTGTTGTAAAATCAATAAGTAAGAGTTACGGTGTTCCTGGCCTCAGACTTGGAATTCTTGCCTCTTCAAATGTTGATTATATCAATATGATGAAAAAGACAAATGCAATCTGGAACATAAATTCCTTTGGTGAATATTACCTTCAGATTTATGAGAAGTATTCAAAAACATATTCTGCTGCCTGCGATTCAATTGCAGAAGAAAGAGCCCGCTTCATTAAGGAACTTTCTAAAATCAAGGGACTTCACGTATTCCCAAGCCAGGCAAACTTCCTGCTCTGTCGACTCGACGGAAATAATCGATCAGACAAGCTGGCAGTTACCTTACTCGAGAAATGCAACATTTTGATTAAAGACCTTACAGGCAAAAAATGCTTTGATGAACCAAAATATATTCGATTAGCAATTAAATCACCTGAAGAAAATAATATTTTGATTTCAACTTTGAGAGAAATAATAAAATAATGAAGCTTTTTATTGACTGCAGAATGCTTGGTAGTGGAGGAATCGGAACTTATTTAGATTCGATTCTTCCCTATCTTGTAAAAGATAATAAATGTACATTACTCTGTTTTTCTTCTCAAATTCAAAGACTGTCTGCATATAAAAATATTACAAAAATAATTCAAACTGAAATTAAAACTTTTTCTTTGAAGGAACTATTTCTTTTTCCTAAGCAATTAAAAAAAGAAATTAATTCTTGTGATGCTTTTTATACGCCCTACTGCAATGTACCATCCGGTATAAAAATACCTGTTTTTACAACTATTCATGATATTGTTTTTCTTGATGTAGCAGGTTTAACATCAAAAACAGGAACTCTTGTAAGAAAGTTTTTTTATCAGCATGCAATAAATCGATCTAGACTTATTTTTACCGTATCTGATTTTTCAGCTCAAAGAATTAAAGCAAAACTTCGTATTAAAAATAAACCTTTAATTGTTACTTATAATGCTATACCTCGATGGTTTTCTCAAAATGTATCAGATACATACAACATTGAAAAAGATAATTCTATAATATTTGTTGGAAATATAAAAAAACATAAAGGACTTTCTACATTACTTGATGCTTTTGAATATTGTATTAATGATGGTATGGATGCAAAACTTACAATTATCGGTAATGCAGAAAATTTTCGTTCAGGTGACCAGGAAACAGTGGAAAAACTTGAAAGAGCAAATAACAAAAATATTATTTTTACTGGAAAAATTTCTGATTCAGAACTAAAAGAATATTATCAAAAAGCAAGACTCCTTGTGCAACCTTCATTCTATGAAGGCTTTGGAATGCCACCTATGGAAGCATTGATTTGCGGAACTAATGTAATTATCTCTGATATTCCAGTATTTAAAGAAATTTACAAAGATTTTCCTGTTACTTTTTTCGAGGCAGGTAATTCTTTGGATCTTGCAGAAAAGATTAAATTAATGTTTAATGCCTCTACTCCAACCCCAGCTTCAATTCCCCAAAAATATTCTTTTGAAAAAACAGCTTCAATTATTTTAGACAACTTGCAAAACATAACTCGTAATAATTAATTATTAGAATAATTTTATATCTAATCCTAAATCTATTTCCAGGCCATGTGCAAAATTATCTTTTTTATTTTGATTATTAATTATTAAGTAATAAATTATTTGAGAATCGAGCTTACAATGCTCATTAATCTGATACCACCCCTTCAGCTTTATCTGATTTGTATATTGAACAACTCCACTTAATTTATAGGAACGGGCAATCTTTTCTGCTTCGTCTGCATTAAGAAGCATCGCTTTTTCTTCTGGAGATATTTCTTTTTCATGGTGTTCTATGTATTCTTTTGTTTTATATAACACAGATGGATAATATGCGGAATACTCAACATCATCTATAGTCATTTTTTTATTAAACATACCAAAAGAATTTTCTCCATGCGCTAAATAAAGATAAGAACATTCAAGAGCAAATTTTGTTGGCATATCATAAGCAAATGAAGTATGTATACCAAAAGCATCCGATCCAAAAGGACTTCCAATCCATGAATTATATGGAGTTCCATAACTTCTTTGCATACAATGAGAATCTTTATAAAAAGACCAGTTAGCACCTTGTTTTACATAAAGAAATGGTGTTGTATAGATTCCTTCTACATTTGCTTTATACCAGCCAAAATGCTTATTATCTGGAAGAGTTAAATCAATACCAAATTGTCCGCCAAGACCATCCGGAATTGCATTAGCAGTAGGATTACCAAGTTCATAAACTGACTGAGTTTCAGTAACAGCATAATTTCCATAAATTCTTAAATATTTACATGGGGTTACTTCTACATTTATTCCCATATACTGTCCTACATAAGCTTCTCCATAAATATCTTCTTCAAGAGGAGTTGTATATTCGTCCCATGAAGCAAAGGAATGCATAATCATTAAAGGATTCAAATATCTTAATTCAAACGGCTGATTTAACAATGTTCCTTCGGTTACACTTGCTTTTAACCATTTCCACGGACTTGCTTCAATTGTATGCAAATAAATATATTTCCGGTTGGAAATCTGTGAAACATTCATAGAATATTTTAAATTCTTACTATAAATTGAAAAATCTACATAAAAATCGGTATAGAAACTTTTATTATAAATTAGACTTCCGGTTTTAGTCTTTCCAATCTGCAGCCCCGCTCTACCTGCATGAAAATTTACTCCGATTCCATTTTGAAAAAGATAACCTGTACTTGCATTTGCAGATTTAGGCCATGAAAATTCAAAATCACGACCTTTCCAGAATATATTTGTAAAATTATCAGGCTCAGTCATTGCCCAAAAGTTTTTTGATATTGAAGCATCTGTTTCAATAATTAAAAGGTCAGAAAAATCAATATAAAGGGGAAGTAAAATAAATGGAGATGCGTATTGATTGCCATAATAAGAAGAAGCTGTTCCATATCCGTATTCTTCTCCATTCTTATTGGTATAGTCAGTTCCGTAAGACCAGCTGATTTCTTCGTTACTTTTATACATTAATTCTGGACGTAGCATCAGATTAAAACCAATTTTTACAGGTTCCAGATCAATTGATATTTTTTCCTCTTCAAAGAAACTTTCTATATTTTCATATAGTTTTTTTCCCGAAACAGAAAGATGTTCATAATCGACAGTATGAAGATAAAACTCTATTTCCTTTACAGAAAGAGGTGCCATATCGGCAATAGAACACCGACCTTCTTCCATATATAATGTATAAAGCGCATCATAAATCCAGTGATCAGCAGGAATGAGCTGTTGTTTACTATAAGTTTCTGCAAATATTAAATTAACTGAAATAAAAAAAATCACAAATATTGTAAATAAATATTTTTTTATTATTTTAAATGACATTATAAATACCTCATTGAATTAAAATACTTTGTACTCTAAAGCTACACTTGTTTGTATTCCCTTCTGGAAGTTACTTTCAATATGTTTAGCATTAAATACAAAATTAAAGATAAACTGTCCCTGTAATTTTAATTTCTTATTAAATCTATAAAACCCCTCAAGTATAACTTGATTATTATATTCACAAATTCCACTAATCCACATATTTCGCGCTTTCTCGATTGCAGAATTCTTTCCATCTTCATTGTTATCATCTTTTGCAATTATATATTGAGTATAAGGATAATAAGTCCAGACTTTACCCTGATATTTTATAATGGGGTTATTTTTTTCATCTTTTTTTACATTTCCGTTTTCATCTCTTTCATAACAAATGTGCTCTTCATAATTTTTTTCTTCCTCAAACATCCCAAATCCATTTTCACCCTTCATGCATAAAAGATAGCCTAGCGAACAGCTCCACTTCTGGCTCTGTTCATAGCCAACAAGGGCATTCACCGCAAAGGTATCTGGTCCAAAAGGAGAGCCAATCCAGGAATTTACTGTATTCCATTTTACATTATCTGGTCTTGCCCTGTACAAAGACCAACCGGGTGCCTGCTTTACATATAGGAAAGGAGAACAATATATAGCTTCAAGTCCTCCATGCCAGAAACCTCCAAAATCAGAAGGCAGTTTTAATTCTGCTCCTATTTGACCTCCAAGGCTGTCAGGATATGACAGCCACTGACCATAATGTTCATTAGGAAGTTGAATTTCATTCATAGCATATAAGCCATAAATACGAAGATATTTGACAGGATTAACTTCAAAAGTTAAACCTAGATATGAGCAGCAATATCCTTCATTATAATAATGGTCTTCTATATCATTTGTGTAATTCTTCCAGAAGGCAAAGGAATGGTAAACTACCATAGGACTTAAAAATCGCAGTTCAAAAGGTCTGTTTACAAGAGCACCTTCCATTGCACCAAGCTTTATCTTCTTAAAAAGTCTTACATCAATCTGGTGCCAGTAAAGAAATTTTTCAGGTGAAATTTCTGCAACATTCATTGTATATTTCAAATCATCAGTATAGGCTGTGAGCTGAACATAGCCTTCAGTTTCAAAGCTTTTGTTATAGATAATACTTCCGGTAAAGGTATTTCCAATTGTAAGGCCTTCTTTTCCGGTATTTATATTGATTCCCCAATTGTCCGTTGAATAAGCAAAGGAAGAATAGGCAAAACGTGGAAACATAAATTCATACTGATCAAAGCCCAGTGGAATATTTGTAAGATTATCCGACTGATGAGAATAATACCAGTTTTTCCCCAGAAAGTAATTGCCTCCCATGCTAAAATAATCACTTACACCTACATCAATATCAGCAGAAAATGGATTATTTTTATAATAATAATTGTAAGTCCAGTCTATATTTTCATTTGATTTATAGCAAAGTTCTGGTGCAAGAGTCAGGCCAAAGCCAGCCTGAAAAAACTTGGATGGAAAAAGATTTTTTTGCGTGAATAAAAATTCTTCTGCTCTGTCATAAATTGCCTTTGCTCCATCAGAAAGACTTTCTCTATCATACTCTTTGAAATGCATTTTTAACTGACCAACTGTTACAGGCCTGTTTGATGTAAAATTGGAAATGCCACTTTCCAGAGAAAGACTATTAAAAGAATCATATATCCAGTGATTCCCATTTATAATCTGAGAATTATTTAAAACCTGAGAAAAGCCTGCTACTGAAAATAAAGTCAAAACAAGAATCAAAATGATTTTTTTCATACTGTAAATATACTACAATAATCTTCTTTAATATAGACGATTAAACGATTTTGAGATAAAATATATTATTATGACAACAAGTGAATTTGGCGAAGTTCTAAAGAAAAAATATCCGCAAACAAGTTCTTTTATTTCAGGCATGGCCTTGTTTTTTGTAGATGCAATTGTCCTTATTCTCTGTATTGGTTTTGGTTTTTTTATTGTCAATTTATTTAACTCTTCTGATATAAATTTTAAATCTTTTATCTTTTATTCAGTTTATATTCCATTTATACTTTTAATATTTGGCTGCATCGGACTTTATCCCGGTATTATGAATTCTCCTACAGAAGAGGTAAAAAAAGTATTTTTTGCCTGTGCTCTCAGTTTTACCGCAATTATTCTTACAATTTTTTTGGGTGACAAAAATGAAGTAAGAATGGCTGATTTGCTTATTAAGGACAGCGAAGACCTTGCATTAACTTTTGCTTTTATCATTTCTCTGCCAACAGCTACAGTCGGTATTCCTGGCTTCCGTGAATTTGCCAAGCATTATTTCAGCCGTTTCCGCTGGTGGGGGGTTCCTGCTGTTGTTTATACAGACGGAGATACAGCAAATTTTATTATTGATAAGCTTTTGAAAAATAAATATCTGGGCTATCATCCTGCCGTAATCATTAATTCCGGAAAGTTTTCAGAAGATAATTACAAAGGTATTCCTGTTTTTGCCCCATCTCCGGAGATTCATCAGATTATCCGTAATCATAATGTAAAGCAGGCTGTTATTTGTGATTATAAAGGCGATATGTCTGAGGTTATGAAATCCTACAGATATACAATTACTGTTTCTAAAAACCAGACTTTCTTTACAGATACACAGCAGTTAAAAGATATTGCAGGAATTATTGGCTTTGCTTCCATTCATAACCTCACCTTTAAGGGCAATCTTTTTCTTAAAAGACTTATGGATGTTTGTTCAATTTTAATCTGCATGCCTCTTATTCTCCCTTTAATGCTGATTCTTTCTTTTCTTGTAAAAATTACTTCCAAAGGACCTGTTTTTTATGGCCATAAAAGAGTTGGCAAAAATGGTAAGGAAATTAAATGCTGGAAGTTCCGCTCAATGTGTATAAACTCACAGGAAATGCTGGAAGAAATTCTTGCAACTGATCCTGTTCGCCGCGCAGAATGGGAAAAAGACAGAAAATTTGTAGATGACCCTCGCGTAACAAAGTTTGGAAAATTCCTTAGAAAAACCAGTCTCGATGAGCTTCCTCAACTTTTTAATATTCTTTTTGGTGATATGAGCCTTGTTGGGCCACGTCCGGTAACAGAGCCTGAGCTTGTAAAATATGGTGAATATCAGGCCTATGTTCTTTCTGTTTCTCCAGGACTTACGGGAATGTGGCAGGTTTCAGGCCGTTCTGACACCGGCTACGAGGAACGTATTTCTTTTGATACTTATTATATTCAAAACTGGTCTATATGGCTTGATATATGGATTCTTATAAAAACAGTCTGGGTTGTACTCAAAGGAAAAGGTGCCTACTAAAATGAAAAAAATCTCTACCCTCCTGCTACTTTTTACACTTTTTAATTTTTTTGTTTTCTCTGAAAGTTATAAAATTTCTGATGTTGAATATTCTGTTGAAGGAGCAGGTTTTAAATTTCTTGGAGCCACAAAACCTTCTTCTCTTAGAAAAAATTTCCCTATAGATAAAAAAAAGATTTTTGACAGTCGGGAAGCCTTAGATAATTATATTAATAACTTTGAAAAATCTCTTATCAGCTCACGCGATTTTGATACAGTTGAAGTTGACTATGAAATCAGCCTTTCAGAAAATGAAAATGATGAGCCGAATAATGTAATAATAAAAGTTTCACTCGTAGACTCTCACCACCTTATTGTAGTTCCTTATCCAAAATACAGTTCAGAAGGCGGTGCTTCACTTCGTCTTAAGGCAAGAGATTCCAACTTTCTGGGAACACTAAATACAATGAATACAAACTTGAATCTTCGTCTGGATGATGAAGGCTTTAAGCCTGGTATTTCCTTTGATTTTGACTATCCTTTTGATATTGGTAAAATCAGCGCTACTTTTATTAATGATTACAGTCTTTCTTATATTGTTGCAGAAGATGAAGATAAACGAGGATTTGAATGGGATACTAAAACAGGACTTTCTCTTTCCCTGCCTTTTGAACATCTTCCGTTAAATATTGGTATTTACCAATATACAGGTGGCGATTTGGATTACCGCTATTATGAAAATGATGAATCTTCCTGGAAATTTAAAGATAATGAAGATTACTATTTCTTTAGCGAAGAACTTTCATTAGGAACTTCCTTTGCATTAAAAGAATTTTCAAACTATACAAGTCTTTCTTACAGCCCTTCAATCGGAATAAAGTGGCATTGGGATTTTGATGGTATCAATAAAGCAAATGACGGGCTTTCAAGTCCTACAGTAACCTTCTCACATTCACTTTCTAACGGCAAAGTCAACTGGAACGATAATATGAGAAAAGGCTACAGCCTTTCTCTTTCAAACACCTTCTCTTATAATTTTCACAGACACGATTTGAATCCTTCTATTACATTTAATGGCCAATTCTTCTGGAACTATCAGGCAAATGACCAGGATTACTGGAACAGATATGGTATTTGTTCAAAAGTAAGGGCTTTCTATTATTTTGAAGTTCCTTCTAATCAATATCAGAAACGTTATTCATCTTCTTTTGATGATGATTTGCGCGGAGTATGGGGAAAAAATTGCCGCTCCTACCCTATGGGCTTTGTCTTAAATCTCGATTTACCACATAATGTATTTACTTCTGAATTCGATACACAAATAATTAATTTTAATCTTCAGATGTCTCCATTCTTTGATATGGCTCTGGCTTATGATAAAAGCTGTGATAGACCATTTAATCTTTATGATGACGGATACTACAGTGCAGGTCTTGAATTTTTAGTTTATCCTCTAAAATGGTCTAGCATTACGGTACGTGCCAGCCTTGGAGTAGATTTAAAGGGAGCTGCTAAAGACGATAACTTCCTGCAGGCTATCTCAAATAACAAAGAAATCTTTATAGGTATTGGCTTACAATATTAGAGTTGTTCTAAAATCAATACAGCATCTCTCTGCCAGTAACTTTCAGGCATATAATGGGCAATAACTCTTAGAAGTTCTTTTGCAAAGTTTTTATATCCGGCTTCGGCAGAATAACGTGCAAGAATATTAAAGCTTTTCCATGCAGAAGTTTTATTACCCCATTCAATTATATCATCATAAAAAGATGCTTCCTGGAAAAAAGAAGCAAGATCTGAATATTCATATGTAGAATTTCTTGAATATAAAATTTCTATTATGCGGCTAAAGCTTGTTATGCTCGAAAGTGCAGCAAATTCAAGAGCTTTCTGTTTTTCTCCGGCAGCATAATAATACTCTGCAAGCTGATTATAAGCATTAATTGAGTTATAAGAGTCTGCACGATAAAGATTAAAAAACTTTTCCATTGAATCTTTTTTATCAGATGAAATTGTACCCAGCATGGCTCTTTTCAGTGCATAATCTCTGTAATTGTTATCGCCGGCAAGTATGTTTAATAGTCTAACTTCCATTTTTGGAAGGTCATTTTCAAGTCTGCTGATATCTGCAAGCATATAAAGGATTTCGTATTTTTCATCGGGAATATCTAAAACATCAGCCTTATCCAAAGCCATCAGATAATATTCTTCTGCAAAGTGATATTCACCCTCAAGTTTATAAATATCACCAATTACCTTGTGAGCTTCAGGAAAAGCCTTTGAATTTTCAAGAAAGGCTAACAGATTATTTATAGAATCATTAAAATAATCTTTACCTTTTTTCTTTAAATAATATTTTATGATATTTGCAGTTTCATATTCTTTACGATTTTCAAGAACAGCAAGAACCGGATCAAATTTGTCTCCTGCAGCCTGTACACGCTTTGCAGAAAGTGAGTTTTTTACTGTATTTATCTGATTTTCTATATGCTGTTTTCTGTATAGAATTGCATCTTCAGAATATTTTAATGCCTTTCCATAGTCTTGAGCATCCATTGCTTCTATGGCGTTACGGTAAGCAACAAGACTCTGGTCAGTTTTTAATGATTTATCAGCCGCAAAAAGATAACAAGCGATAGCAGATAGTATAAAAAATAATACAGTTTTCTTCATCTTCATAAAGATTTTAATTCTTCCTCAAATACTTTATCGGCATCTTTTGCATCTATCGTTCGTACTATTTTACCTTTTTTGAAGATAATTGCTTTATCATTCGTTCCTGCAATACCAAGGTCCGCATGTCGGCCTTCTCCA
>Ga0247611_10009198_pt1 | contig 11954 bp, 6 predicted proteins | sample 177DNAGHGhighgp2_FD_192422 | JGI IMG/M metagenome (GOLD analysis project Ga0247611, IMG submission 192422) | Sheep rumen microbial communities from Palmerston North, Manawatu-Wanganui, New Zealand - 1770 DNA GHGhigh gp2 | ecosystem: Host-associated > Mammals > Digestive system > Stomach > Rumen ... | reverse complement strand
AAGAAATCGTGCTATTAAATCCAGACAAGACAATAGAGATAAACGAAGATGTGTATCAACAGTTTCATCAATATTATCAAGTCGTTTTTAATATGAAACCAGAAGAACTGATTACAAAAGATAAGATGCTTAAAAAATGGTGGATTGAAGAAGACTCCCGTAAAGCCGAGCGTGATGAGAATTCAAAATCCAACGGTAAGGACTTGTCTTCAAGTATCCAACCGTTAATAAGCGCTTACGTAAATCATCCCGGTACAAAGCATAGTCTTCAAGATTTAAAGAGTGTTGGAGTAGCCGAGTTTTTCGACTCTATTCAACGCTTGCAAATTTATGAAAGCGCGACGGCGTGTATTAAGGGGATGTATTCAGGTTTCGTGGATGGTTCAAAGATTAAGCCAGAGGAATACAACTGGCTTAAAGAGTTTGACGAGTAACAAATAACAACAAAGGAGGAAATGACTATGGCTTTCATGCTTGGAAATTTCAGTGTTAAGGAAATTATATTTGGTGTGGCACAGAATTTCAACAATGATCTTCTGTATACTCTTGACCAGCTTACAGGGGCTTCAATTGAAGTTTCTTCTGATCCCACAGATATACCGGATAAGAATGGTAATATAATCCGTTCTATCTATCAGAGCAAGACAGCAACCTTTACTGCTACTTCTGCTCTGCTCTCTCCCGCTCTTCTGAACGCGCAGTCTGGTTCAGAGGCTGAACTTGCTTCTACAGAGTCTCCCATTGAGATGCCGAAGATAACCGTTATAGCGGCTGGTGGTGTTCTCGATGTATCTGACGCTAAGGAAGGCACAATTCATGTAATGGGTCTTTACACAAACGGTGCTAACGGTAAGGTTCTTACTCAGGGTACGAGTGCAGTTGTTGATAAGACTTTTGCATATGATAGCTCTGCTAATACAGTTACCGTTCCGGCAGCGGCTGATGGCGCTCCCACAAGGTATCTTATAAAGTATGATAGGAATGTAACTTCTGGAATGAAGCTTTCCAATTCTGCTACTCAGTTCCCTGATACCATTCATCTTACGCTGTATGCGGCAATAATGGATCCTTGCTCTGACACTTATAGGGCAGCGTACATCTATATTCCTGCATTCCAGCCTGATCCTTCTGTAACGATCAACTTTAATGCTGACAATACAGAGACAGACTACAGCGGAAACATTATGACCGACTACTGCGGTTCTGATAACAAGCAGCTCTACTACATCTACTTCCCGGATGAGGAAGCAGTTACTACTGTTGAGGCGGCTTAATCTATTTCGAATTGATACTTGCTGGGGCGGAGTAAAATCCGCCCTTTTGATTTAAGGAGGAATAGAGAATTATGGATCGTGGTAAGAGAAAGTGTCTTGTGTGTGGCAAGGAGTACACTTACTGTCCTCAGTGTGGACACGGTGACGCTGCGGAAACTTGGAGATATTTGTACGATGACGAAAAGTGCAAGCAGATATTCCGCGTAGTTTCTGATTATGCGTTTAAGCACATTGATAAAAAGACGGCGAAAGGTCGCCTCGAAGCTCTTAATCTTAAGGGCATGATGTTCACCGAGGACATCGGAAAGCAGATAAGCGAAATACTTGCCTACAAAGAGAAGGAAAAGATTGTGAACGAAGATTAATTTAGGTGGCTTTATGGGTAATATACGTTCACAAAAACGTGTGTTACCCATTTTTTGTAAATGAGCGAAAGGGTGTGAAATAGATGGAAAAGAAAATTAAACAAAAACCTCACTATGATGTAAGCAAGGTTACGGGCAATACCTACAATGTGTGGGATCAGGTTCATATTATGAACATCGAACAGGCAAAGTTTTATATAGAGCGAGGAGTTCCGCTTACGGATATAGACTTTAGTCCTTCGAGAAAAGACAATTCACGAATGATGGTCGTATTTTTGTTTAATCAGGAAGATACACGTGAGGCGTGGGATATTTGGCGACAGCGAAAAGGTGATTGATTATGAAGGTTTGCGGTATAGACCCAAGCACGACTTGTAGCGGTGTAGCGATTCTTGATGATGGAAAATTAGTTGCACACGAGATTTTTGATATGAAAAAGAATCGTGATACTTTTGATAGAATTGAAACGATGATATTTGAATTGGGTGACTTTATTCAAAAGCATAAGCCGGACGTGGTATATGTTGAAGATCCGAATGGCAAAAGTGTGAAGATTGCCAAGATGATTTCAAATGTCATTGGTGGAATTATGTACGCTTGCTATGTTGTGGGTTGCCGTTTAGCGGCTCTAACAGCCTCACAATGGCGTAGCGCGTTGGGGATAAGACTTACTAAGGGTGATAAGCATCTGACGCGGGAAGAGCTAAAAGCGGCGGATATAGCGTGGGTACAAAAGAAGTATGGGATTAAATGTGGCGATGATGAAGCGGATGCAATCTGTATAGCGAACGCAGGATTGCTGATGTGTGGAAATGAGTTATTTGAATAACCGGAGGTGTATTATGACTGTTGAGTTCTTTGTTAATGAGTGCAAAAAGAGTGATAAGGAATCTGTTTTTAACAAGCACATTCTTAAATCAAAGTATGTGTTATATGAAACAAAGATAAGCGATTGTGAAAAGATTGTGAAGTCAACATATTGGGATGAAGATGACCGTGTGGCGGTTAATACTCCCATAAAGTTTTTCTTGTTCTCAATAACGCTATTTGAGAGATATACGGACATTTCTTTCTCGGAAAATCCTACCAAGAAACTTGCTGAATACAATATGCTTGTAGAGTCCAGATTGTTCGACGCTTTTATGAATACGATGCATAGTGACGAATGGTTGAATCGTGAATATATGGAGTATGCGACAATTTTGGATATGGTAAGTGGAGATATGGTGAGAAACAATGAGTCCGTTATTCAGTTCATAAAGAATTTGATACAGGATATTATGCATAATGTCGCCCCTAACCCTTCTTTTTTAGAAGATAATGGAGCGGTTGATTGATATAAAAATTACGCCTCGTAAGCGTCAAAACTTATGAGGCGAGTAAGGAGGTAGAACTATGTCTGATATTGCTGAAATAAGAAAAATGTTAAATAAGATAACAAAGGAAATGGCTGAAGAGCTGACGGCAGCTATCGAAAATGCGTATGAGTCAGCAATAGCGGCGTTCTACTATCACTACACGCCAGTAGAATATGACCGAACATATTCTACATTTTTGGCTTCAGATCATTATAACGGTTATAACAATGTGTTAAAAGCATCTTTTGATGCGGGTAATGCAGGAATCAAACTTGATGATCGAATGATACATAGGCTTGCACACGCTGATGATATGATATTACCGGGATCAAGTAATTCTTTGTACGGGAAGGCAATGCCAGTTAATCATCGTAAGAGAATAAAGGTTGAAAGAAGTGGTAGAGGTTATATTGCTGGAATAACAGTAAGCGCGAATAATATTCCCGGAAACCCTTATTATGACCATTGGGGAATAAATCGCGGTGAGGCAATGGATACTGAATGGGTTTTTGATAGAACTTTTGAACGAGGTATTCACGGTTTTACTTCAAGGGAAATACCAAAGGCGTTAAAAGGGTACAAACTTACAGGAAATGGACCTCAGATAAAAGATTGGGTTCCAAGAGTAATGCATCCAAGTCCTTATCACAGAACGAGGGTGGCTTTTAATAAATTAACGTCGAAGAAAAGTTTGAGTAACATGGCTACGCGTTACATTGAAAAATATGTTAATGCGTTAAACAATGCGTGATGGGGGTATATTATGGATAAAGAATTTAGGGTAAAACTTGGTTTAAGCGACCAAGAGTTTTTTAGAAAATATCACGCCGTCAAAGAAAGAGTCGAAAAACAGGAAGTAAAAGTACCTGTTTCTTTAGAATTTGACGGAGAAAGGTCGGCAATTGACGAGGCAAAAAAAAGTGTTTCGGGCGAGACAGTAGAAATCAAAGCAAGGATAAAAGGTCTTGATCGCGAGATTAAAGATGCAGAATCAAGTCTTGAGGCACTTCAAAAATATTCAAATATTGATATTGCCAATAAGAAGAGTGCCAAAGAAGCGAAAGAAGCGGTCGAGCGGGTTAATGCGACGATTGATGAAATGGCACAAAAGCTACAATCTTTGGAAGGAAAAGGTGATCGGCAAGGGTTAATAAAATACGCTAAAGAAGTTTATCAGTATTTAATAGCCGCTAATGAAGAGGTTAGAAAATTTAATGAAAACACTTCTGGCAAAAGATTAGAGTATTTCGATGATGGCAGTATAGCGGATGTTGTAGACGAGTTTGAAAAAAGCTATAAAGAACTAAACGATTTATCGGAGAATTTCTATAAAATTTTAGATGGTGAAATAAAAGCACCTACAATAGATACTTCCGGAATAGATAAAGCAAAGGCAAGGCTAAGAGAACTAAGCGAAGAAAAGCGTCTCTTGGAGAATGAGCTTAAAAGTCAGCCAACAATAAAAGCAGACACCGAAGTAAATGAGGGTGGCTTAACTGAGCAACTGACAAAATTAAAAGATAAGTTGACGGGTGTTCTTAATGGTCTTTTGATTGATACAATATCAATATCGCCAGAGGCTACAAATGTATTACGAGGAAAAATAGAATCAGCATTAGATAATGTAAAAATAGGAATCCAAAATAAAGATGAAATCAATGAGTTATTACAGAAGATAATTGATATAAAAGGCGTTGATTTATCAGGGGGAGTAGGCTTTTCTGATGATGATAATAAGCTGATTTCCGAGTCTACAAAGACCGTACATAAACTTGGGTTAGAGTTAAAAAAGATTTCGGAATATATCGGTGAAATCAACGCAACCCCCATAGACATTCAATACACAAATCTTGATGAATTGAATTCTGTTTTGGATTCTATAAATAGTGAGTTCAAAAAAGTTTCTGATGTACTGTCAAAAGGTATAAAGATTTCTAAAACAAAAAAAGTATCCGGTGAAGGGATAGATAGCTTAATCGAAAAGTTAAACGCACAAGTAGATGCGTTTAGATTACAGTTTAAGGAAATCTTAGATAGTTTTACGATTGAGAATATTAATATTGATCCCGAAGTATTAGCAAGTCTCAAGAATAAAATACAAGAAAGTTTTCGCGAGATCGCTATTTCTGTTGATTACCTTGAGCCAAACACGCCGGAACAGATAGAGAAAGTAACAAAAATCAAATCCGAACTTAATGAGTTAAATCAACTTAATAATATTCTTGATACAATTATTGAAAAAGTATCAAAAAAGAATGATTTGTTTGTAGAGGAAAAAGATGTAGTTGCAAAGGCAACAAAATCAGAGTTACCAAAATTAGGAAAACTTTCTGATAGTTTAGAAGAAGTAAGTAAGCAGTTAATAGATATTCGTGCAAACGGTGAGGCTATTGATATACTACCTAACTTGTCCACTAAATTATCTGAGTTAAGAGAGCTTGCAGAAAGCTTAGAGAGCATAAGTCAGCGTTTTAATGATATTCGTGTAAGCGGAGAATCGTTTAACGCATTATCAAATCTGTCTGTTAATCTGAGTGGCACTTCTAATGAATTAGCAAAAACTTTATTAAGAATTTCAGAAGCTAATCAATGGATTAGAAATAATAGACCGTGGTCAAAAACTCAAAATCAAACAGGCGAATTGGAACGCGCGGGCTATGTGAATTTAAAGACTGGCGTAGTTGATAATTTAAAATACTACGATAGAGGCGATAGCTTTGACGGAATAAAATATATAAAAGATAAAATAAAAAATAAATACGCCGTAGACAAAGTGGGAGACATTTTTGATGCACTACTTCATACTCATCCCCTACAGCAAGGTAGACAAATAAAAAATATCGGGCGTGATGGCGCTTTTTCTGGCGCTATAGATGAAAATTTAGAAGTGACAGGTGATGTTGGTACATTTATAAATGAATTAAACGAAGGAGTTAAAAAATTTATTTTATTATCAGATGATCTTGTCACGATCTTAGACTTATCAGATTTATCTCTTGATAAGGCAAAAGAGGCATTACGGACGTATGCCGGAGAAAATAATAAAATAATAAACGAACGTGCCGGAGAGTGGCTGAACTTAACAGACGCAAATGGCAAGAAATATAATGATAGGAGTATATTAACAAAGCTATCAGATGAAGCTTGGAAAAAAACTTTTTCACAATTAAAAATATCAGATAATTCTATTGACGGACAATCGAAAAAACATATTGAACATATTGAGTTATCTGATTTTGTACAGAGGTATGGTGTAGACTCAAGTAAGCTTGCAGATTCAATCGCAAAAAAAACAAATGACGCAGTTCAAGATGCAGTAAATGATGCTGCGGGAAAGACTGAACTTCGTAATATAAATCTGGAAAATAATAGTACAAAGTATTCAAAATCAAGAGACGGATTTACTACAACGGATTATCAAAATCTTAGGTACGCATTTGAGGCTAATAAGGATTTTGATTTTGGTGAACTTGGTACAGGCGCTGATGTATTAAAAGTAATAAATAATTGGGGTAGGCTCACTCAAAAGGACTTCAGTAACTTTTCCGAACTTGTTGAACAAATTCGTCAGAGAAATGTTGAGGATGGGCGTAATCTTAATGAGGTAAAACAAGCGTATAACTATTATAAACAGCGCAGTGACGAAATCTTTAAAGACATAAATGGAAATTCTGTTTCCGGTAATGAGATTGCAAAAATTCTTGACACAAGAAAAAATGGTAAGAATAAAGATCGCTGGCAGATAATGCCAAAAGAAGAACTTGACTATATTTTGAAACAAGTAAATCTTGTCGCCAATGCGGAAGAAAAAGTAACTAAAGAGGCGGAAAAGCAAACAAAAGTCCATCAGAGTAACGCTGAAAAACTTAATCGCCAAAAAGAAGCCGCTGAAAAACTCCGTTCTTACTTAAATAATATATGGGCTGGTAAAAATAATGAATTGGAGAACTATGATATTCAGGATATATTAAAGAATGTCTCAGATGGTGATTGGAGAGAGATTAGCGAGAATCTTTCTTCGAAGATGAAGAAGGCTCTTGAAGGATATAATAGTAATTCGGTAGATCCTTATAATTCCACTAAGAAGCAGCGTGAACTTTTTAAGGGGTATTCTCAAAATCTCGTAGAGATGGCAAAAATACCCAAAGATGATCGCTTGTATAAAAATAAAGAAGATGTTATATCTCTTATTCAAGAGTGGTCTAAGCTCGAACAGCAAATAAAAGAAACTTGGGGGGTTATTCAAAATAATGCTCCTGAAGTTAAATTATCAAAAATAAACACTCTTTTAACTCGTCTCACAAGAGAATTGAATTCGGCGGGTAAAGCACCAAGATCATTAAGAGTAGATGCTGAAAATTTAATATCTGAATTAACAACTATTCGTGATCGAACCGTAGACGCTAAGGAAGAATGGACTGATCTTAGTAGGGTAAGATTAAATGATTTGCAAAATCAGGTCAATAAAATTGTCGTAGATTTGCAAGAATTTAAAGGTAAAGGTTTCTTTGACAAAATAAGAGCCTCATTTACACAAGCCAGTGCACAATTTATTGGCTACTTCCTCTCTCTCCCTGACTTAACAAGATATGCGAGACAGATGTATGATGTCACAAGAGAAGTAGATACGGCAATGATTGAACTTAAAAAAGTATCAAATGATACTTCAAGTGCTGTTGAGCGCTCGTTTTCGAATATGACAAAGACGGCAAAAGATTATGGTTCGTCTATTTCAAACATCATATCTCTTACTGCGAATTGGAGCCGTTTAGGATATAATCTCCCGGACTCTCAGGAACTTGCGCGTGTGACTCAGCTTTACACAAATGTAGGTGATGGAATAAGTTCAGAACAAGCGAGTGAGTCGCTTATCTCAACGCTTCAAGGCTTCAAGCTGTCAGCGGATAGCGCAGAGGATATAGTTGACAAATTTAACGAGGTCGGTAATAACTTCGCAATTAGTAGTGCTGGAATTGGTGAGGCATTACAGCGTTCAGCCGCTTCGTTTACGGCGGCAAATACAAATTTGTCACAGGCGATTGCTCTTGTTACTGCTACTAATGAGGTTGTTCAAGATCCGGATGCAGTCGGTACAATGTGGACTACGGTTTCTGCTCGTATTCGAGGCGCAAAGACCGAACTTGAAGAAATGGGTGAAGATACCGAAGGAGTTGTAACTTCGACTTCCAAGCTGAGGGATTTGGTCAAAGGTATTGCTGGCGTAGATATTATGGAAAATGAAACTACATTCAAAGATATTTATACCATAGTTGACCAAATCGGACATAGATGGCAAGACATAAACGACATTAACCAAGCCGCGCTTCTTGAGGCTTTGGCGGGCAAGAGACAGGCTAATAGACTCGTGGCTGTATTGAATAATGTTGAAGGTCTTGAAGCAGCTTATGAGGCGGCTACAAATGCGGCGGGTTCAGCGGAGAAAGAGCAAAGCAGATATGCCGAGAGCGTTAATTACTCTATTGAACGTGCAAAGGCGAATTTGCAGGAGCTGATAACGAACATACTTCCGACTGATGCCACAAAGAAAATCACTGATTTTGGTGCTTCGGCACTTGAATTATTAGGCAAACTTACATCGGGTAGTAATAGTTTGGGGCGTACATTAGGAGCTATTACCGGAGCATTATCTACATTTATCCCGAAGTTATCAGGTTTACAAGGGTTTAATATAGATTTAGGTAATCTTGAAAAAAGTTCTGGATGGATAATTGATCTCGGAAAAGGCATAAAGAATTTGCCAGAGGGATTAAGCAAAATAAAAGAAGGGTTTAGAAATCTTAGTAAAAAAGATACGACTTGGGATGGCGCGAAAATTGTTTCTGATGAGAAATATGAAAAACTTACCGAGGCAATAAACGCCTATAATGCATCTATTGATGAAAATAAGAAAGATTCCGAAAAGGCTATATTGTCAGCAGAAGAATTAAGAGAAGCATATGGTGAAGAAGTACAGGCAGTCGGTGAATTAGTTCAAAAGAATGTTGGCGCTAAAATTTCTATGGAGGATCTGAATGTCGCCGCCAGATCAACGACTCTCAGATTTAAAGCATTGTCTATAGCTTCTAAAGCTTTAAATACTGCTTTGAATATGCTCATTGGTATGGGTATTGGTTTCTTAATTCAAGGCATTGCGACAGCTATTGATAATGTAGTCCATAAGGCTGAAAATACCCGAAAAGCTGCAAGAGAAGTAGCGGATGAAGTTAACAATTTGAATAAATCTCTCGAAGATAACAAAAAGCTCGTTTCAGAGTCAGGTGAAGAATACCTCAAACTTTCAAAGGGTGTAAATGATTTTGGTAAAAACATATCCTTATCCAAAGAAGATTATAGTAGATATGTCGAGTTGTCAAAATCAATGGCAGAAACATTCCCTGATTTGATAAAGGGTTATAACGACTTAAATGAGCCTATAATGAAAAATGTAGAGTCGTTAAGAGAGCTAAATGCGGAACTTGATAAACAGCGTATACAGGCTAATAACGAAATAATATATGGTAAATCCGAAGGCAATAAAGGAAAATCAAATTTCGATGTACAAGCAGATGCTTTTGTAAATAATTACGATGCTTCGTTTGGCAATATGTCTGAAGACGAACTCGGAATTATGGATATGATCGCTAATGATTTTGATGGTTTCATGGAACTTATGAGTGAATATGCCAAAGTACAAGATGTACTTTTAAGGTCTAATTATTATGGCGATTATATTAGAGAAGAAATGGAAAAGCGTGGCGGAAAAGGACTGTCAGCTCTTTATAACATTTCGGCTAATCAGCAAAATGTTTTATCTGATGATATAGCGAAGTTTTCAAAATATGTCAGAGATGAAAATTATCAAGCCGCAATAAAGGCGCAAAAAGAAGGAATAGAATTATCAGTAGAACAGCAAAACGCAATAAACGAAGTAAGGGCGGCTCAAAAAGCCTTTCTCGGAGAATCAGACCAGATAAAGGCTAAAAATCAAGAATATCTTGACCAGATGCGTACACAACTTGGAGCGTATGTCAATATTAGTGATGGATACAACAAACTCACAGAAGAACAAAGATCATATGTATTAACGCTTGCAAATAATGTAAGTGGTGAATGGTTTCACGATATTTTATCTGACGATAAAGACAATAATACACAATTTGTCGCATTTGCAAATTCATTAGTAAAGGCAATAAACTCCGATGATCCAAAAGTTCAAGAAGCGTTCAAGGGTCTGTTTAATCTTGATGAGCAAACTAAAGATTTCACTTACGATCAGTATGCAAATTTTGTTGACGGAATTATTGAAACCATTATTAACGAGTTTGGAAAAGATAGCGAGTTAGCAAATATATTCAGGTCTTTATTGGGTGATATACCCACTCGCCAAGAGGTTTTTGATGTAACAAAGAGAAATATTTCAGAACATTTAGAGAATGCAGAAGGAGCAACATCTGACCTTATAACGAAAACAACAGATAATGGTTATTCATATAGCCTACGTGCGACAAATGCGGATAAGTTTACGACGGCGTTACTAAAAATGCCGAAGGCTGATTCTGATTTTGTTTCTGACGGATTGCTATCTGATGAAGCGTGGAACGAATTCAATGCAAAAGTAAAAGAAGCTGGCGGCTTAGTTGCTCTTGAAGTAAGTGAAATTCAAGATTTGATTAGCGAAGCCATAGCGAAGGCAAAAGATGAAATCGAAGAGAATGTTAAAACTACAGGCTCAACTTTTATAGAAACGCTTCAGTCGCAGATGGCTCCTGCAATGAATGCACTTGGAGAGGCGTATAACGCTATCTTTAATGGCGGCGAAAACGGTGACGAGTTTAATATGGCGGCGGTTACAATGGAACAGCTTAACGCTGTAACTTCCGCAGTTAAGTCACTTACTTCGAACGAAGAATGGGGTATCTCTATTGATACTTCCGATTTAGACAACCTTATCAATATACTCGGAAATGTAAATACAACCGCAGATGAGGCTCAAGAGGCGTTTGATGACTTTGCAACTTCAATTGCTAATGCAGTCATTCCCAATATCGAACATCTTACAGAGGCAAGCTATCAGGCTGGTATTCAGGCTTTACAAGAGATGGGCATTGTAAATGCCGAAGAAGTTCTTATAAGCCGAATAGGATTATCTCTTGAAGAGTTTAAGGAGGCGAAAGAAGCGGCAAATGCCGCAGGAATAAATACTGACGGTGATATTAAGAACTTGTCAGACTTGAATATGGCTGACATTGAAGCACAGAATTCTCTTGCGAAACTGATAGCCGAAAAGATAAGAACTAACGGTGTTACCATACAGACGGACGGAGATATTAAAAATCTTATTTCTTTAGCTCAAGCCGCTTATGGAACTGCTGGTGCGCTTGGAGATGTTTATGATGAAATAAATAGACTTAATGGTAAAGCCAAAGCCGCAGAAGACGCGGGTCGGTTTAAAGAAGCAGAGGCTATATATGCTCAAGCAAATGCAAAGTTGAGTAATTTCAGTAGTTCATCTTGGGTACAAGCGAGGATGAACGAACTCTATAATAACGCACAAGTATCAGTAGACTTCGACGGTGGTAATGCGGCAAACTCCGCTGGATCATCTGGCGGTAGTGGCGGCGGTTCTGATACTAAAGACGAATTTTCAGAGGAAATCGACTGGATTGAGCGTAGACAAAAGGCACTTTCTGATGCCCTTACAGATATACAGGGCGTAGTTGATTTCACATATGCGGATTGGGATGCCCGTCTTGCTCACATCGGGATGAAGTATCAGAACCTTACTGACCAGATAACGCTGAGTCAGCAAGCTATGGAACGCTATCAACGTGCAATGGCAGAGGTTGGTCTTAATGAAGATTATGCGGCAAAAGTCCGTGCAGGAATAATAGACCTTGAAACGATAACCGATGAAGCGCTGAAAGGTCAGATTGACTCTTATCAGGGTTATTATGATA
>Ga0247611_10009196_pt1 | contig 11954 bp, 14 predicted proteins | sample 177DNAGHGhighgp2_FD_192422 | JGI IMG/M metagenome (GOLD analysis project Ga0247611, IMG submission 192422) | Sheep rumen microbial communities from Palmerston North, Manawatu-Wanganui, New Zealand - 1770 DNA GHGhigh gp2 | ecosystem: Host-associated > Mammals > Digestive system > Stomach > Rumen... | reverse complement strand
CAGATTTCCGCTTTTTTCTAAAGGCGGCGGTTATCCTGTAAACAAAAAATCTCCTCAGTCAGCTATGAAGGCTCTTAAATATTCTGTTGAAGTTGTTTGCGATTTGAGAAATATATTATGTATTTTCCCGCAGGGAATTATCAGACCTCCGCATTACAGGCCTATCAAGTTTCAGACAGGACTTGCTTATATTGCTCAAAATGCGGTTAAAAAGACAGGTAAGGTTAATTTAGTTCCTGTTGCATTTGATTATTGTTTTTTGCGTGATAACAGACCTGAGGTAATTGTTGAGTTTGGTGATAAGATTACAATTACAAAAGAACAAAGCGAGAAATTAGACAGAAAAGAATTCACTCATATGTTGGAAAGAGCTATGACAGAAGTTTGTGATAAGCAGCAGGATGAGATTTCTCATGGGGATTTGGATAATCATAAAATTTTGTTTAAACAGCATTTGAAATGGTATCGCAGAATAGAACAGAGATTAAAAAGGATTGATATCCCGCCTGTTGCTGATGTATAGGTTTTTTGCTTGAGTTTTGGTGATGTGTTTGTTATACTTTCTTGTATGGCAGGTAAGTTTTTAACAGGTAAATTTATTATTAGTGCGGAAAAATTGAGTCAATGTCCTTCTTTTAATTTGGCGGAATTTCCACTTTTAGGGCGTTCAAATGTCGGCAAATCTTCATTCATAAACGGTCTTGCAAATCATAAGAAGCTTGCAAAGACTTCTAATACTCCGGGTAAAACAAGACTTATAAACTTTTTTGATTTTTCGGGTAAATTTATGATTGCGGATTTACCGGGATATGGTTACGCAAAAGTTTCAAAAGAGGCTCAGAATAAATGGCAGAAATATTTGGAAGAATATCTGTTGAAACGTGAGGAAATCTGTTATCTTATTCAGCTTATTGACGGCAGACATGAAATTCAGAAAAATGATTACCAGATGAGAGAATGGGTTTTAGCTTACAATTTACCTATTCTTACGATTGTTACAAAAATAGATTATGTACCGAAAAATAAAATCCAAAATGTTCTCCGTTCTGTAGAAAAGGAATTTGGCGGATTGGTTTTGCCGTTCAGTGCTATTGATAGCAGGTACAATGAAAAAATACTTGATACTTTATTGGAGTTGAGTTCAAAAGAACAGGCATGAAAAGTTTAAAAGATTATTCCAATGAAATAAATAAATGTTCAAAATGCAGCTTGTGTCAGGCGGTTTGTCCTTTGTATAAGATTACGGGGAATGAGTGTGCTGTATCTAAAGGTAAATTCGTTATGCTTGATGGGGTTATAAGAGGAGATTTAACTCTAAACAAAAACATTAATAAATACCTTGAAATGTGCCTCAAATGCGGAAAATGTACAGAGTTTTGCCCGAGCGGTATTGATGTTTGTGAAATTTTCCGAGCTGCAAAGCACGAGTATATTCAAGACAAATTTGAAGGAAAACTTGTCAGATTTTTTCAGTCAGAGAAGGTCTTTGAAAGAGGAATATCTTTTATCGAAAAATTTAATAAAATTAAGCCTTTACCTGTCAAAGAAAAGGCTAAACAAAATATTCTTTTATTTAAGGGGTGTGCAAACAAAATAAATCCAAGCAGTGAAAAAGCTATAAAACGGATTTTTGAAAAAATACCGTACAATCTTTATGAAAATGATTTTAAGTGTTGCGGAGTACCGTATTTGGCGAGCGGAAATATAGAAAGATATGAACAAACAGAAGCATATAATTCTTCAATTATTAATAATTCGGAATGTGATGTTCTTTTGACTGATTGTGCAAGTTGTGCGGATGCGTTAAGTAAATATCCGAGTTTAAGTAAAAAAATAATGAATTTTTCGGATTTTATATTTGAGAAAAATTTTAAGTTTGAATATAAACAACATTTGAGAATAACTTTTCATAAACCTTGCCATCTGAAAAATTATGAGGCAATAAAAAATATATTTGCAAATTGCAAAAATATTGATTATGTCGAAATGCCTGAATATGATGAATGTTGCGGTTTTTCAGGCCAATTTGCAATAACTAACAGTAAATTATCTAAATCTATCACTAAACGTAAAATTGAAAATGCTTTGTCCGTGAAACCTGATATAATCATTACGGAGTGTCCGGCTTGTCTTTTAGGTTTAATGCGTGGGCTTTTTGATACCAAAAATCCTGACAAAAAAAATGTTAGAATCATGAATTTGACAGAATTTTTGGCCTTGTCGGATAATATTATAACAGAGTAAATTATTGTTTAGCAGGTCGATGTTGCTATGCCAACAAAATAATTGGTGTGTTAGAACGACGCACCCTATTGCTAAAGACAGCACTCTACAATTAGGTTGATATTTCTACGCTGACAAATTAAATTTATGGATTTTCATTGATATATTTTTTTGCACAAGCAAACATTTTATCTACAAGTAATGAGTTTGAGTTAATATCCATACCGTTTAATTCTAAAATTTGACGCATACGTTTTTCCCACATATCGTAAATATCATCAGGGTTCAAGTCAAGAATTTGTGATATCATGTTTAGTTCTTTATAGTTTATTGGCATAGGTAAACTGCCCCTTAATATGTCGACAATTTCAATCCGTTTTTTTCTTGGGAAAGCTTTTAAAAAAGTAACTACCGACATATTTTGTTCTTTCATTGCATCATTAAGGTATTCAACAAATTCATCTATTAAGAGCGGCTCTTGAGGAATTTTGTATTCTTCAAATTCTTCAGGTTCAATTTGCATTACAACGGCAATTCTTTCTAAAGTTGTACTACGGGTTGAAAACGGGATTGTGTTATCAATAAGGTTATATACATAAGAAAGGGTTACTCCAATCATCTCGGCAAAATCTTTTTTATGCAAAGCATTTTTTTCTAAAAATTTGGCAACTTTTTCAGAACTTTTTTCTTTTACGATTGTTTTATTTTTTGATGTCATAATTTTATCCTCATGTTATGTGATATTTTTAAGATAAATATATCCTGTCGATTTGTTAAGCGAAAATACGGTAAGTAGTTACGGTAATATTTATTTGAGTTAAAATAATAAATAAAGATTACAAATAGAGGTCATATGAAATTAATAGCAGGTTTAGGAAATATTGGTGATAAATATTGTTTTACAAGACATAATGCAGGATTTATGGTGCTTGACAGATGGAGTTTTGCTGAAAACTTTACCTTCAAACAGGAAGCAAAATTAAAAGCATTTATCTCAAAAACTAAAATTGACGGAGAAGATATAATATTTATCAAACCGACAACCTTTATGAACCTTTCCGGAGAAGCTGTAAGAGCTGTTATGGATTATTATAAAATTAGTGTTCAAGACCTTATAATTATATATGACGATATTGCACTTGAGATGGGTAAAATTCGTATTAGAGCTAATGGCTCAGATGGTGGACATAATGGGATTAAGTCGATAATTCAGCATATTGGTACAAATAAATTTAACAGAATAAAAGTAGGGATTGGTCCTCAGATTGGACCTTCTGAGCATTATGTTTTACAAAATTTTTCAAAAGAACAGATGGAAGTTTTAAAAGAAATTATTGATAAAACTATTGATGCTGCAAAGTGTTTAATTTCTGAAGGTATTGAAAAAGCTCAGAATAAATTTAATTAGAGATTTTAATACTTGCGAAAAAATTATTTATATTATATGATAGATGTATCTTGAAACAGAAATGTGAGGTTTACAATGGATCAGATTATAAAAGTAGCATGGGAATTGAATGAAAATACTGAAAACAGATATCAGTTAGTATACGAAATTGCAGAATTGGCAAAAAAATTGGTTGATGAAGCTCAAGCAAAAAAAGCTCATGACGATTTCGTTTTTGAAGAAAGTTTTGAAACAGGTTATACAAGAGAAAATCCTGTTGAACACGCTATTATGGTCAAAGCTTCTGAAGCTGATGATAACAGATTGGTAGGTTAATTTTTAAAAAAGCACAAATTTTTATTTAATTTGTGCTTTTTTGTGTCTTTTTTAATATGGAGTTTAGGGGAAATGGAAAATACAGTTGAATTTATAAGAAACAAAACGAATGATTTTGGTGCTGAGATAGGCTTGATTTTAGGTTCGGGTTTAGGTGAGTTGGCGGATGAATATTGTGATATCGCTATTAATTACAGTGATATTCCAAATTTCGTTCAATCGACCATACAAGGGCATAAGGGAAGATTAGTTTTTGCAGAAATTAGTGGTAAAAAGGTTGTCATGATGCAAGGGCGTAATCATTATTATGAAGGTTATACAATGAAGGAAATAACCTATCCCGTAAAGGTTATGAAAAAGCTTGGGGTTAAAAAACTTATTATCACAAATGCCGCAGGCGGTGTGAATGAGAATTTTAATACAGGTGATTTGATGTTGATAACCGATCATATAAACTTTATGGGAGCAAATCCTCTTGTTGGGAAAAATGATGAAACTTTGGGCGAACGTTTCCCTGATATGACAAGTATTTATAAAAAAGAATTAATTGACATTGCAAAAAATTGTGCTTCCGAGTTGGGTATCCGGATAAGAGAAGGTATATACTTTGCAAATTCCGGTCCTTCTTATGAAACCCCTGCTGAAATAAGGATGGCAAGAATTTTAGGGGCTGATGCTGTTGGTATGTCTACCGTACCTGAAGCTATTGTTGCAAATTACTGCGGAATGAATATTATAGGAATAAGCTGTATTACAAACAGTGCAAGTTCTAAAGACGGGGTTAAACTTTCTCATGAGGATGTTATTCTTGCAACCGAAAAGGCAAAAGCAAAATTTAAACAACTCGTTGTAAAAATTATCGAGAATATTTAATTATTAAAATTAAAGATATTTGCAATTACTTAAGTTACACGATATAATTAAATTAACAGATATTTGAAAGGTTAAATAAAATGATTGAAATGAAAGTTATGGGTATTGCATTAGATACCAGAACAGGTTCCCCGATTGTAGTTTTGCATGATAAAGAAAACAGGAGAGCCCTTCCTATTTGGATTGGTTCTGCTGAAGCAAGTGCAATTATCAGAAAGATTGAAAATCTTACGGTTGCAAGACCTATGACTCATGATTTGATTATCAATGTGATTGAAAAAACAGGGTATACTTTAGAAAAAATAGAAATTAATGATGTTGAAAAAGAAACCTATTATGCAACACTTTACTTAAAAAATGATAAAGATGAAATTGTTGAAATTGATTCAAGACCGTCTGATGCCATAGCAATTGCAATCAGAGTAGATGCACCTATTTATGTTACCCCTAATGTATTGTCAAGCGGTTCTGTTTCAACAGATTCTGCCAAGGATGAAGAAGAAGCTCAAGAGTTTAAAGAGTTTGTCCAAAGTATCAAGCCTTCTGATTTTGCAAAACTTATGAAGGATAACGATCATCACGAAAGTGATCAATAATTTTATTTGTTAAGTTTGTAACAAATTACTTAAAAATTGAAATTTACCTAAAATATATGTTTTTATATAGGTGAAGAGAGTAAGACAATCGAGAGGTCAAGAAGTTGGATTATTCGGTTAAGGCTATACAGGCTCAGCAGCTTTATAAGGTGCAGCCTGTCAGTTTAGAAGAAAATAGCGGCAGAAGAAATTCTGAACAACAGATTGTACAGCAAGGTGTAAATCCGTTTACAGGCAAGGCTTATAATCCGTTGTATCCTTCTGTGGAAAACAGTCCAAAATTAGGACGGTCGCTGGATTTGCTTGGGTAATTATTTATTACGATTAGGTCGTAATATATCTTAATAATTGCGTATTTTTACGCAATTTTTTCGTGTGAATATTTTTTATATACATGTAAGGAAAAATTAACGGGGTAAAATGCTATGTCATTAATACAAGGCTTAGGTGCTTTAAATGTATATGATTTACGGAAAGCTCAACCATACATGGCAGCAGAGCAACCAAGAATTGAACGTCAGAGCTTTGTTCAGTCTTCAATTGCACCAAAATATTCTCTAACTTTTCCTAAAGCTGATAATTCTGTTCCTTCAGGAGAATCTCATTTAGGTCAGAAGTTACCAAGATTATATGCGTAAATAAGCAATCTCGAAATAATGGATGCCGGCTTTATGCCGGCATTTTTTGTGATTAATTTTACATAGTATTTTTAGATTTATATTCAAATCTATTAAGTTAAATATTTTGATGTTATAATTCATAAATATATGATTTATTTGCTAAGGTAAATGAGTTCTTATGAAACATTTTGTTATCAAAACTGGCAATGGATTAATTGAATTTTCAGCTTGGTTATGGATTATTATAATCATAGTGTCAGGCATTGTAGTATTATTTAATGATTTTATTACCGGTATATTAATTTTATTAATAGGATTTATTTTATTTATATTTGTATACTATACAATTTTTCTTGTAATCAGTATCAATGATAATTTAACTGAAATTAACCAAAAACTTGGCAATAATACCCAAAATTCAAATTTTAATACTATAGGTGAAATTATTGATAATATCAATAAGCAATTTAAAAAAGTAGAAGAACCAAGCTCGGAAAATGATTATAATTCTGAGGATTAAAATTTTTTTATAGTAAAAATTGTTAGATGCCGAAACGCGGATTGTGAGCAGAGGGCGGACGGTCAAACCGTTCAGGTTTGCCGGGAGTCCTGTTTAATGCGAGCAACCAAGTAGAGTTCGGCATGACGTAATGGTTTGCTTGGGGTAAGAGATTTAGCATGACATAATAAGATTTAGCAAGAGTCAAAATAAACGCATGCAATGCGTCATCCTGAACTTGTTTCAGGATCTAGTCCATGTTAAAATCCGATTATGTATAAAAAATATTATTATGTATATATTTTAACAAATTATGGAGAAACGACGTTCTATATTGGAGTTACTAACGATATTTCAAGAAGATTATGGGAACATAAAAATAAATTTGTAAACAGTTTTTCTGCAAAATACAATTTAAACAAGCTAGTCTATTATGAGCAATTTGAATCACAAATAGATGCAATTAACAGAGAAAAACAATTAAAAAATTGGCATAGAGATTGGAAACTTAATCTGATAAGATCAATTAATCCGAATTTTAAAGATTTGGGCATAGAATTAGGCTTTAAACCGGAATCATATGAAACGTAACGGTGGCTTGATTCCGAAACAAGTTCGGAATGACGTATTAGTCGATATTTGGTAGGATAGACTTTAGTCTACCAATAATAAATCTGAAATTACCAAGCTTACATCATAGATATTTGCTCAAGGGTCAGCCCTAACTTTTCAAACTCTTTAAGATTTTTCAAAAAGTTTTCGGAAGCTTTATATAGTGAAGCTTCTGCCCAGGTAAGCGGATTATGTGCTCCCGGAACATATTTTACTTTACCGTTTTTGCACGTTACTGCTTCGTATGCTTCCGGAACTTTATATGCAGGACAAGAATACCCATTGGATTTTGTCATACCTTTTGGAGTTATTCTTGCATAACTTCTGTTGATAAATTCTGTCTGACCTTTTAGTGCAATTTGCAGGTATTTCATTTCTTTCCCAGTCAGAAATCCTTTTGCATTCAAATCTTCTAAAATTTGTCTTGCAACGGCTCCATACCCGTCAGCGATTTCCGATACCAAAAACCACTCTGCTTCATTTGTTTTTTTGTTATTAATTTGTTTGTCTTTCAAGGTATGGTAATCAAGATTTAAGTATTCATCGCCTTTATAGCGGATTGCACCGTTTGGTCGTACAAGATTTTTTTCAAGTTTTTTCAGTACAAATAATTTTTTTGCGATATCTCTTTGGAAATTATTGTGGTCTACAATTTCTGTTTGAGGCATAAATGCCATAGCAGAATCGTAATAACGTTCGTAGAATTTCATGTGTTTAGATTTTGTGCCATGCGGATGAGGGGCAAGAGTTTCTATATCAGGCTGGTCTTGAATACGTTTTTCTCCTAGCCGTAATAAAGAAGTAAGCTGTTTTCTATCTTCAAATATATCGCCGTGCTGCGATTTTAATATACGTTCACGGACTTTCAATAACTCTTTGTTTTCGGAAGGTGCAAACATAAGCTTCATTACATCTCTTATACCTTGATTGCAAATTGAAGTATCGCTTGTAAGAGAAGCCATAAAGGTTTGTTCTTCCCATGCACCGCAGGAGCGTGCCTCAGGATATTTAATTGAGTGCAAATATTTTGTGCAATTTGCTATAGAATCTATTACTGTTTGAGGAATTTCTTCTGCGGTTTTGTAGCCGTATTTTCCACCATTTAAACCTGTAAGTATTATATCGGATGCCTGTTGCAGATAATTTCCGACAGATTCTAATCGGGTTTTTGCAAACCAATGATGCGGCTTTTGTGTTTGCGGAACAAAACAATGTCCTGCACCTGTTTGTCCCTGCCAAACGTGAATTCCGCTTTTTTTATACTTTGAAGGTGTTTTTATAACTTCATTAAATACTTCTTTTTGGCCTTCGTATAATTCGGCAATTTTGTTTAATACTTTTGTGCAATCCTGCGGGTTTTGAGATTTTACAAGAGTCATATTATTACAGGTATCTGTTATCCAAATCATATCAGACATAAGCTCGTTTTCTTTTCTGTTAATGAGCGAAGTCTTTACAAAACCTGTTTTACTGTCCATTATGTAACTGAAGACACCTTTGCGTTTTGCAAAATCAAATAAATATCCAAAACTTAGGGTATCATAATTTCTCAGAAGTTTTTTTGAAATTTCTTCATTATGCACAGGAATCTTATAACCGCCAAAATCTCTTGTCAGGGGGTTATATCTTGCAAAATTCATATAGGCAATATATTCTTTTATGTGTTTTGGTTTTTTCATTCCGTTTGGAAATTTTGCCTGAAAGTATATTTCATTATTTTGCTTTTGAACTTTTGGTATGAAGTTCAAAGGATTTTTATTGTAATTTGTATCTGATATTTGTTGAACTCGCATTATACCCCTTTGTCTTTTATCCTTTAATTAAACATTTTTTCAGCTTTGTATATTGAATGAGCAGTTACTTTAGCAACGACTTTTCTGAGACTTCCGGTATCACGTTTTATATAGACATCGAAATTTCCGTATGGAGTTGCAGTTGTTGAAAATCTGACTCGCCTTAAGTCAATATATCCTATATCATCTATGTCAAAATCTAAATCACGTTCATATAGTGCTAAACGACCGTTTGCTTTTAATTTTACAAATCTGATTCTTGCAAGTCTTAATTCTCTCGGGGTTAACTTTTCTCTGTCGCAATCTCTGTTAAGAGCTTCTAATGGTGCATGCAGCGAGCGTTTATTAGGACAATTACAACCTAAAAGAGATTTATATGTATATTCTTCCCCTCTTTTATCTACAACCATGTAATATTTTTCCCCGCCTACAGTAAGAATAAATGGATCACAATCTGTATAAGCCCCGTATGTATTTGTCGGAATATAGCCATACATTGTTCTTACCCCTGTTCTTTTGGTATAGTATCTGCTATCCGCAAGAGTTTGTCCTGTGCAAAATAAAATTAATAATAATATAAGTACAAATTTTTTCATAATATAAATCCTTATTTTACACTTCCGGAACTGTTTTCACAAGGTTGCCCGATGTATCAAAAAATTGCTCAAAAACAATACTTTTTCCGTCGTTATCCAGTAGTTCAATTTTGATTTTTACATCTTTTTCAACATCTTTGTATGTTATACATTTAGGAAAAAGTTTTCCCTCAGCGGTTTTGTCAAACATTATTGTTTTATTAATACCGCCTTCTGTTATTGAATAATATTCAATATCGCCGTTTGAATGATACATTACAGAAATATTTTTATCTATTTGTTTTTTTACCCATTTAATAACTCTAACCATTTTTTCTTTGCCGTAACATACCATATAAGTATCATCTTCACTTGCTAATCCGGTTAATTCCCCATTTTTATCCAAACAGCCTACCAAAATATTTTTATTGGAATCATCTATTACAATATATGATTTATAAAGTTTTGTATTTTTATCAGCATACAAAACTTGCTTGTACCCGTTAGGTAACATATGAACCTGAGCAAGTGCATTAGGTAATTCCATTACTTCAGCTGCTTTTACTTTACTTAAATCGGAATATTCCGAGAACGGAATTTTGTCAAGTTTTAAAATATCCTCAGAAAACTCAGGAATTGTTCTGTTTAGTTTTGCGTTAATTGCTTTAATTGTTTCATCTATATTTTGGTCTTTAAGTCCGCCGAGCATTTTTTGAATACCTTTGCCAAGCTTTCCTTTTCTTCCGGCAACTCCCAACCCTATTAATACTGCAGCAGAACCTAATCCGATACTCCAATTTCTAGCTTTATGACTGTTGTTTTGTTCGGGAATTATCTCAGGGATTTGTTCTTCAGGTTCAGGATTTACAGTAGTTTTTGTCTCAATAGTTGTTACCGGTTTATTCTTATCTAATAATGACGAGGTAAAACTTATTTTATGAATATTCATAATTTTCCTTAGATACTAATTACACACACAATTAAATAAAACACAAAATAATAAAAATTTGTCTTTTTGTAAATATATATTAATTTAATAAAATTAATAAAAAAGGTAAACTTTTTGGAGTTTACCTTTTTCCTTAATTATACTGTAACAAGTTTTTTAACTTCTTTTCGTTTAATTTTGTTTGTAGCTGTTCTTGGGAGAGCTTCCTTATGAATAACAATATTAACAGGCCGCTTGTAAGCCGTTAATTTCATTGCTAACTGTTTAACTTCTCCTCTGATAAGTTTATCAATTTCTTCTTCATTGTATTGGGATAAGATATCATCAGTAGGTACTATAACTGCAGTTACTTCCTCTGTACCGTCTTTACTTCCGAAAGTTCTTACGTGTCCGATTACACAAACTTCTTTAAAGTAAGGACTTTTCTCCAATACTGCCTCAACTTCTTCTGGGAAAACTTTTTTACCGCCTGAAAGTACAATCATATTTTTTATTCTTCCGGTAATATAAATATGTCCGCCTCTGATTTCTGCAATATCTCCCGTATGCAGCCATCCGTCTTCGGTTATTACCTGAGATGTAAGTTCAGGCTGATTGTGATACCCCTTCATTACAGCAGGTCCTTTTACCATTAATTCGCCTGTTTCGGAATCTATTTTTGCCTCTAAGCTGTTCAAGGCTCTGCCCACAGATGCTATATCATGGCGTTTGTCATAATTCATTGATACAACCGGACTACATTCTGATAAACCGTAACCCTGATATACTTTTATACCAAGTCTGCTGAACCATTTACCAACATGAATATCTAATGGAGCTCCGCCGGATAAACATGCCTTAAAATGTCTGCCGAATTGTTTATGTATTTTTCTGAACATAAACCGTCTTACTGCCATAAACGGTATAAACTGTGCAAGATAATATTTTATATCAAATAAAGTCTTTTCAAATGCGGAATAATTCTTAAATTCAGCCTCTATTGATGTTTTTAGAAGTTTCAAAAAGGCAGGAACAACTATCATAAAGTTGATTTGCTTTTCTCTCATTATTGCAAGAATATCTTTTGGTTTAAGACTTAATGCATAATATACCGAATATCCCAAGTTTAAAAATGTTGAAAATCCGACAGTCAGTTCAAACAGGTGATTCATTGGCAGTATTGATAACATTCTGCAATGTTTTGTCGGAATAATATGGTCCATAACAACTTTTAAATCTTCTAATTGTGAAAAAATGTTGTTATAAGTGATTTCTACCCCTTTAGGAGCTCCTGTTGTTCCTGATGTATATATAATTAATGCCGTAGATTTAGAACTTCTTCTTATCCATTTTGCATCCTTACTGTTTGGTAAAGCATGTATACTTGTTAATTCCTGATTGTAAGAAGGTTCATCCATAACCAATATATGTTTAATAGAGGTTATACTTTTTTGTATTTCCTTTGCGGTTTCTAAATAATGTTGTGATACAAGCATTACCGTAGGCTCGCAA
>Ga0247611_10009195_pt1 | contig 11956 bp, 10 predicted proteins | sample 177DNAGHGhighgp2_FD_192422 | JGI IMG/M metagenome (GOLD analysis project Ga0247611, IMG submission 192422) | Sheep rumen microbial communities from Palmerston North, Manawatu-Wanganui, New Zealand - 1770 DNA GHGhigh gp2 | ecosystem: Host-associated > Mammals > Digestive system > Stomach > Rumen... | reverse complement strand
AAGCGGTGCAGGAACTTCTCGACGAACGCGGCGACGTGAACGAGAGCATTGCCGACATCGAGAAACGGCGCGCATCGGCGGCGTCCGTCGAGGATGACATTCAAAGACGGAACCTGGTGAGCACCGAGGACGTGCGGAAAGAGCAGCTTGCGATCGCCGCGGACAAGCAGGCGCGCGAAGCGCGCGTTGCCGCGCTGACCGAAAGCCGCATCCGGCTTACCGCGCTTGAAAAAGAAGCGGACGCGAGACAGGCGGAGCACCATCGGCTCAGCCGCGATCTTGCGCTGACCGAACAGCGCGTCGAATCGTTCGGGCGCGAACGCAAAACGCTTTCCGAATCGGTCGCGCAGGCGGACGCACGGCTTTCCGAAATGGAAAAGAGCATTTCGGGCGAGCAGGAAGCGCTTTCGCGGGCGAAGGAGGAGCAATCCAAACTCGAAGCGGAGCGCGCGCACGTCAACGAACTGCTGAGCCAATACCGGCGCGAGCGCGACGAGCTTTCCGAAACGTATCGCACGCTCGGTGAGCGCAAGCACAAAAACGAACTCTCCGCAAACCGCATGGAGATGGAACTCAAGAATTTTGCGGACCGCGTCTGGGAGGAATACGAACTGACGTATGAGAACGCGCAGGCGCTCCGTCACGACATCGCGGTCGGCGCAACGCAGCAGCGGGTTGCGGCGCTGAAAGGCGAGATCAAAGAACTCGGCGACATCAACGTTTCTTCGATCGAGGATTACCGGACGGTATCCGAACGCTACGAATCGCTCGGCACGCAGTACGCCGATCTCGAACGCGCGAAAAACGATCTCTACACGCTGATCGGGCAGCTGACCAGAACGATGGAGCAGACGTTCGTCGAGGAGTTTCAGAAGATCCAGCAGAACTTCACGGACACGTTCACCGAACTGTTCGGCGGCGGGCACGCGGAGCTGCGGCTTTCGGACAAGAGCGACGTACTGAACTGCGACATCGATATCATCGCGCAGCCGCCGGGAAAGAAACTGCAGCTTCTGTCGCTGCTTTCGGGCGGAGAACGCGCGCTGACGGCGATCGCGCTGCTGTTCGCGATGCTGAAGCGAAAAGCGCCGGCATTTTGCGTGCTGGACGAGATCGAAACCTCGCTCGACGAGGCGAACGTCTCGAAATTTGCGAATTATCTCAAGACCTATTCCGATGAAACGCAGTTCATCATCATCACGCACCGCAAGGGCAGCATGGAAGTGTGCGACACGCTCTACGGCGTCGCGATGGAGGAAAAGGGCATCTCAAGTATCGTCTCGGCGAGATTCGGAGAAACGGCATAATGGAAAAGAACGAAAAGAAAAAAGGCTGGTTTTCCCGCCTGAAGGAAGGCCTGCACAAAACGAACGACTGGTTTTCGACCCTGTTCAACAAAGAAGCGATCAACGACGCGTTCTATGAGGAACTCGAAGAAGCGATGATCCTTGCCGATATGGGCATGGATACCGCGGAGCGGCTTCTGGACGAACTTCGCGAAACGGTTAAAGCGGACAGGATCTCCGAGCGCGCAGATGCCAAAAACGCGCTGGCTTCGCTGATCGCGGACACGGTCCGCACCGACAAGCCGTTTCTGGTCGACGAGGGACCGGCGGTGCTGCTGATCGTCGGCGTCAACGGCGTCGGCAAAACGACCACGATCGGCAAGATCGCAAACGAATACGCGCTTGCCGGCAGAAAGCCTCTGATCGCGGCGGCGGACACCTTCCGCGCGGCGGCGGCGGAGCAGCTCGGCGAATGGGCAAACCGCGCGAACGTGCCGATGGTGCGACATCAGGAGGGTGCAGATCCGGCGGCGGTCGTATTCGATGCGATCGCGTCGTACCGCGCAAAGGGGTGCGATCTGCTGCTCGTCGATACGGCGGGACGGCTCCACAACAAAAAGAACCTCATGAACGAGCTCAACAAAATCCGCCGCGTCATCGCGCGCGAACTTCCGGAGACGCCGTGCGAGGTCCTGCTCGTGCTTGACGCCACGACCGGACAGAACGCCGTCGCGCAGGCGGAAGCGTTCCTCGAGGTCTGCGAACTGACCGGCGTCATTCTCACCAAACTCGACGGGACCGCAAAGGGCGGCGTGACCGTACAGATTTCCGACACGCTGAAGGTTCCGATCCGGTTTATCGGCGTGGGCGAGGGGATCGACGATCTCAAACGCTTCGACGCGGACGACTTCGCGGCGGCGCTCCTCGAAACCGACGAATAACGAACGGCACCGCGAAAAGCGGTGCTTTTTTTTCAAAATACCCGTAAGATTTTCCGATCCCGTGCGTCATATAGACGGAAGATGAAACCGATGGAGACGTTTGAACAGATTTATCGCGCATATTTCACGGACGTTTACCGCTATTGCCGGAAGCTTTGCGGCAGCGACGACGAAGCCGAGGAACTGACGAGCGAGACGTTTTTCAAAGCAATGCAGCGTCTCGATACGTTCCGCGGCGATTGTGAACTGCGCGTATGGCTCTGTCAGATCGCAAAAAACAAGTATCTGTCCGATCGAAGAAGACAGCCGAACGCGCCGCTTTCCGAGGATCTCGTGAGTCCGGAGGAAACGCCGGAAGCGAGCGCCGTCAAAAAGGACGAAGCCGAGCGCGTTTCCGAGGCGGCGCACCGCCTTCCGGAACCCTATAAGGAGGTCTTTCTTTTGCGCGTGTACGGCGAGATGCCGTTTGAATCCATCGGAAAGCTGTTTCAGAAAAACGCCAACTGGGCGTGCGTCACCTTCCATCGCGCGAAAGCGAAAATCAAAGCCGAACTGGAGGAAAACCCATGAAGGACTGCGGGATCGTAAAGGATCTTTTGCCGCTTGTTGCGGAAAATCTGGCGAGCGAAGAATCGACCGCCTTTGTAAAGGAACATCTGGAAACCTGTGCGGACTGCCGCGCCGCGTTCGACGCCATGAAGATGCCGGTCAAAACAGAGCCTTCCGTACCCCTGAAAACGGCACGGAAGGCGGTAAAACGCCGCGGATGGCTGATCGCGGGACTGATCGGGTGTCTCGTTGCCGCGCTGGTGATCGGCGCTGCTTCGCGTCTTCTGAAACCGTACGCGATCCCCTCGGCAGACGCCGCGTTTGAATCGATTGCGTTCCAGGGCGCGATTTCATACAGCAAACGGGGAAGCGATCTCATTCTGGAAAACGTCGAGATCGATCCCGAAACGGGAAAAGCGTATCTGATCGGCGACGACGGCACGCGCATCCCCTTTGACGAATCGTCGGTTCCCGTACCGGGTACCGACCCCGATTCCGGCGCAACGGCCGTGAAACTTGCAAAGCGACTGGTTCTGCAAACGAAGCCCGCTTACGATCTCGTCGTCACCGTAAACGAGGGAGAAGTCAGTGTCTCTGCATACACGACGCTTTGGCGCGAATGGTTCGGCGCGAAAGATGCGCCGATGCAGTCCGTGATCCCGCTCGACGGCGTCGACGCGGTGTTCTTCGAATCGTACGACAATACGGAACGCGAGGTTCTGTACGTGCGCGACGGTTACACGCCGGAAGCGGGCTTCGCTTTGCCGCGGCTGGTGCTGAATTATTACTTCCTGATCGCGCTGATCGGCACGGCGATCCTTGCCGCCGTGTGGCTCGTGCTGCTGCTGACCAAAAAACAGAAAGCACGGCGCGTGCTCGGCATCCTGCTGCTGATCGCGGGAAGCGGCACGCTTGCGTTCCTTGCGGCGGGATTCCCCGCGACGACGATCGCGCCGGTGCGCGAACTTGCGTTCGTGCTGATCATCGCGCTCCTTCTGATCGGCGCGGGGCTGTGCGGGCGGACGCTGCTGCGGAGAGAGTGAAGATTCTCCGGCAGGAGAATCAACATGCAGGACGACCGCAAAAGGTTGGTAGTGACAGAGAGCCGTTGTGAGCGCGTTTACAAGCGAACAGGCGAACCGAACGTGACCTTTTGCGGAGAGGAGGCGCGGCGAAGCGGGTGAGCAGCCGCGTTGCAATAAGGAATCTGTTTGCATTAAGATTATGGCGCGGCTGCGAGCAAAGCTGAGCCCGCGCTGACGAGGAGGTTGTGAAAACTCTGTGGAGTTTTTTGCAACCTCTTTTCTTTTTGCAAAGTATATGGTATACTGAACACCGTGGGTAAATGTACATGCCCGTGAAAGGTTGGCAGCGACAATTTGCCGCTGCGAACGCGTTTACAAGTGAGCAGGCAAGCGGAGCGCGACCTTTTGCGGAGAGGAACCGCAGCGGAGAAAACGAGCGGCGGCGTTTCCTTAAACATGAAAAAGTATGCAAATGATAACGTCGCCGGAAGTGATACGACGCATGCGGTGACGAGGGAGGATTGTGGGATGAAACGTGTTCTGATCAAAGTCAGCGGCGAAGCGCTTTCGAGCGAGAAACAGCCGGTTTGTTTTGAAAAGGTCGAGGAGACCGCGCGGGAGATCAGACTGCTTTACGACGCGGGGCTTCAGATCGGCATCGTCGTCGGCGGCGGCAACATCGTCCGCGGACGCGACACGGTCATGCAGGAACGCTCGCGCATGGACAGCATGGGCATGCTTTCTACCGCGATCAACACGCTCGCGCTGCAGGACTGTCTCGAGCGGCAGGGCATGCCGACGGTCGCGATGAGCGCGATCCCGATGCACCGCTTCCTGGACGAATACACGGCGCGCGGCGCAAGAGCGGCGCTTTCGGAAGGCAAGATCGTGCTGTTCGCCTGCGGAACGGGCTGTCCGTATTTTTCGACGGACACGGCGTCCACGCTGCGCGCGCTGGAGATCGGCGCGGACACGCTGCTGATGGCAAAGAACGTCGACGCGGTGTACAGCGCGGATCCGAAGATCGATCCGAACGCGATCCGCTACGAGCATCTGACCTATGATAAAGTGATCCGCGACAATCTGAAGGCGATCGACATGAGCGCGATCACGATGTGCCGCGACAACAACCTTCCGATCCTCGTGTTCGCAAGAAGCGAGATCGACAAGGTCGCAAAAGGCGTTTCCGTCGGCACGCGCATTGACGGGAACGACGCGTAACACACAATCATCACGAACGGAACCAAACCAGAAGGAGGGACTTGATATGCCGATGGAATTGATCGATGAAACCAAAGACAGAATGACGAAGACGCTGAACGTTCTGAAAGCCGAGCTTTCGAGCCTCAGAGCGGGCCGCGCGAACGCGCAGGTGCTGGACCGCATCGCCGTCGATTATTACGGCACGATGACGCCCATCAACCAGCTCGGAAATATCAGCACGCCCGAACCGCGCATGCTGATCATCTCGCTGTGGGATGCGAAGATGATCCCGGCGGTCGAGAAGGCGATCCAGAAGTCCGACCTCGGCATCAACCCGGCGAACGACGGCAAGGTCATCCGTCTCGTGTTCCCGGAGCTGACCGAGGAGCGCAGAAAAGAGCTCGTCAAGACCGTCCGCAAAAAGGGCGAGGAGAGCAAAGTCGCGATCCGCAACGTCCGCCGCGATCTGAACGATCAGATCAAGAAGCAGAAAAAGGACGGCGAGATCACCGAAGACGATCAGAAGAAACTCGAGGAGAAGGGGCAGAAGCTGACCGACGAGTTCATCAAGGACATCGACGCGATCCTTACCGCCAAGGAAAAGGAGATCCTCTCGGTGTGAAAAACGTCCTCGGACTGGACCTCGAGACCGCAAAAGCGCTGCTTTCGGCGGAAGGAAAGCCCGTCCGCTTTGTCGAGGTACGCTCGAAGAAGGGCGGAAAGGGCGACGATCGGCGCGTGATCAAAACGATCGGTACCGACTCGGAAACGGTCGTATACTGGTCCGCGTTCAAGACGGACGTAACACGATAGAACAACAGCAGCATCAATGGGGGCGTTGCGCGCTGACGCGACGACCCCCGTTCTTCTGAGGAGCAGTATGCCAAAGTATACGGACACAGAGCGGAAGGCGTTCGGGCTGAATCCGGAGCGCATTCCGAAGCATATCGCGATCGTCATGGACGGCAACGGACGCTGGGCGACGGGAAGGGGACTTCCGCGCGGCGCGGGTCATCGCGCCGGCGTGAACGCGCTTCGCGACATCATTCGCTTTACGTCGGATATCGGCACGGAATCGCTGACGATCTATGCATTTTCGACGGAGAACCGGAAGCGCCCGAAGGAGGAGATCGGCATTCTCTGCGGACTGCTGATCGAGTACTTCAACCGCGAGATCGAGGAATTGCACCAAAACGGCGTTCGCATCAAAAGCATTGGGGATCTTTCCTGGTTCCCCACCGCGGTGCAGGAGACCGTCCGCGCGGCGGAGCGAAAGACCGCGGACAATCCGGGACTGAAACTCAATATCGCGCTGAACTACGGAGGAAGGGCCGAACTCGTCCGCGCGATGCGGCTGGCGTTTGCCGAGACGGACGAGCCGGACGAGAACGCGATTTCGCGGAATCTGTATACGGCGGATTCCGGCGACGTGGATCTTTTGATCCGCACCGGCGGCGAAGCGCGCGTGTCGAACTTTCTGCTGTGGCAGATCGCGTACGCGGAACTGTATTTTACGGACGTCAAGTGGCCGGATTTTACCCGCGAGGAACTCATCAAAGCGCTCAAAGACTTCGCGGGCCGCGAGCGCCGGTTCGGCGGACTGAAATCGAACGGAGCGAAATAAAATGAAACGATCGGTGTTGCTTTTGGGATCGACCGGTTCGATCGGAACGCAGACGGTTGACGTGCTTCGCATGCACGCCGATCGTTTTTCCGTGCTCGGCCTTTCGTGCGGGCACGACGTCGAGACCCTGTACGCGCAGGCGAACGTGCTGAAACCGCGATTCGTCGCGTCGCTTTCTCCGATGGACGAAACGCGCCTGCCGGAAGGCACGGTCGCGTTTTCCGGAACGGACGCAGCCGAACGGCTTGCGGCGGAAGCGGACGCGGACGTCACGGTGCTTGCGATCTCCGGCTACGCCGCGCTCCGTCCCCTGCTTGCGGCGATCGGACACGGCAGGCGCATCGCGATCGCAAACAAGGAAAGCCTCGTGTGCGGCGGCGCGCTCGTCGACGCGGCGCTCGCGTATTCCGGCGCGGAACTGTTGCCGATCGACAGCGAACAAAGCGCCATCTTCCAATGCCTGCAAAACGGCGCAAGGGAGGAGGTCAGACGCCTGATTCTGACGGCGTCCGGCGGACCGTTCTTCCGGAAATCGCGCGAGGAACTGAAATCGGTCTCGCTTTCCGACGCGCTGAACCATCCGACGTGGAAGATGGGCAGAAAAATCACGCTCGACTCCGCGACGCTGATGAACAAAGGACTGGAAATCATCGAAGCAAGCAGGCTGTTTCACTTCGACGCGGCGCACATTTCGGTGCTGATCCATCCGCAGTCGATCGTTCACAGCATGGTGGAGTATCGGGACGGAACGGTCATGGCGAATCTCAGCAAGCCCGATATGCGGCTGCCGATCCAATACGCACTCACGTTCCCGCAGCGCAGGGAAAGCCCGTGCGAGCCGCTGAAGCTCGATCTCGTGCATCCGCTCGAATTCTATCCGGCGGATCAAAAGCGGTTTCCCGCGATCCGCATGGCGTATGACGCGCTGAAAGCGGACGGGATCCTGCCGACGGTCTTTAACGGCGCGAACGAACGAGCGGCGGAGCTGTATTTTGAGGGCCGCATCGGATTTACGGAGATCGAGGACTGTGTCGAGTATGCGCTGAACGCGATCGAAAACCGCCCTGCGGATTCGATCGAAGCGATTGCGGCGGCGGACGCGGCGGCGCGGTACGCGGTCGACCGATTCGAAAAATCTTTGAAACGATAAGGAAACAATATGACGATCTGGTACGTTTTACTGGCGATCCTGGGACTCTCCGTTCTCGTCATCACGCACGAGCTCGGCCACTATCTGATGGGAAAGTGGCTGGGCTTTACGATCACGGAGTTTTCGGTGGGACTCGGACCGAAACTGTTCGGCATCAAGGGAAAAGAAACGGAGTTCACGCTGCGCGCGCTGCCGATCGGCGGATCCTGCCGCTTCTTCGGCGAAGACGGTCTGGAAAACGAAACGGAAAAGATCGCGCCGGAGGCGTTCGGGGACGGAGAATCGGAGCCGAAGTCGCAGGAACCGAAAAAACCGGATGAACGGCTGTTCTCCGCAAAACCGGCATGGAAACGCTTTCTGGTCGTGCTCGCCGGTCCCGTCATGAACATTCTGACGTGCACGGTGCTGTGCTTCGTCATGCTGCTGGCGTACGGCACGTTCCGTACGAGCGACGAACGCACGATGATCGTGAAGACCGCGGCGGAGGGAAGCCCCGCCTATGAAGCCGGCGTTCTGGAAGGCGATATTCCCGTTGCGATCGACGGACAGCGGTTCCGGGACGACGCGGCGTTCAAAGAACTGATCAACAGCGCCGATCTGTACGGCATGGATCTGACCGTGCTGCGCGGAGCGACGGTCGATCAGAAGACCGAGAAAACGGATTCCGGCGAAGAAACGAGTCTCGTGATTACGGGCGGGACCGAGACGGTTCTGCACTTTACACGGCTGAACGTCAATCAGAACACCGGCGACAAGCTGATGGGCGTCGAGATCCTATGGGTCGCAAATTCCTACCAAAAAGAAACGTATTCCGTCGGAAAAGCGGCGTATATGGCGTTCCCGGAAACGTGGAACATGGGCAAGCTCGTGTATGAATCGCTCGGCATGATCCTGACCGGTCAGGCAAGCTGCCGCGACGTGACGGGCATCGTCGGAACGGTCGGCGCGATCTCCGATACGATGGAGCAGGCGGAATCGGCCTCCGACGCGGTTTACACGTTTATTTGGCTGATGGCGCTGATCGCGGTCAACCTCGGCATCGTCAATCTGCTGCCGCTGCCCGCGCTGGACGGAGGACGGCTGATTTTCATTATCGTCGAAATGATCCGCCGCAAGCCCGTTCCGCCCGAAAAAGAGGGCATGGTGCATCTCATTGGCATGGTACTGCTGCTTGCGCTGATGCTGGCGCTCACCGTCAGCGACGTCGTGCGCTGCTTCGGAGGCTGATATGGCGGATTACGTAAAAGTCGGAGACGTTCAGATCGGCGGCGGCGCGCCCGTTTCCGTGCAGTCCATGTGCAATACGGACACGCGCGACGTCGAAGCAACGGTCAACCAGATCCTGCGGCTCGAGCAGGCGGGGTGCGAGATCATCCGCGTCGCGGTGTTCGACGAAGCGGCGGCGGAAGCGATCAGGCCGATCAGGGCGCGCATCCATATCCCGCTCGTCGCGGACGTGCATTTCAATTATCGGCTTGCGATCAGGGCGGTCGAAAACGGCGTGGACAAGCTGCGCATCAACCCGGGCAACATCGGTTCTGCGGAGCGCGTCCGCATGGTTGCGGACTGCTGTAAAGCGCATCGCGTGCCGATTCGCATCGGCATCAACGGCGGCTCGATCGAGAAGCGGTTTTTGCCGCTGTATCGCGAAAATCCCGCCGAGGCGATGTGCCGCAGCGCGATGGGGCACGCGAAGCTTCTGGAAGACTGCGGGTTTTCGGACATCGTGATCTCTTTAAAATGCACGACCGTTTCGGAAACCGTGCATTCGTATCGCATGGCGCAGGCAAGGATGGACTATCCGCTGCACATCGGCATCACCGAGACCGGTCCGATCGAGACCGGTATCGTGAAATCCGCAGCGGGACTCGGCGCGCTTTTGCTGCAGGGCATCGGCGATACGATGCGCGTCAGCCTGACCGGCGATCCCGTGCGCGAAGTCGAGACCGCGATCGCGATCCTGCGCGCCTGCGGGCTCAGAAAGGACGACGTCGAGATCGTTTCCTGCCCGACCTGCGGCCGCACGCGCTGCGACGTCGAGAAGGCGGCTTCGTACGTGAACGCGCACGTGCTGCACAACAAAGGATATTTGAAGATCGCGGTCATGGGATGCGCGGTCAACGGACCGGGCGAGGCGCGCGAGGCGGATCTCGGCGTTGCGTTCGGCGACGGCAACGGCGTTTTGTTTGAAAAAGGCGAGATCGTCGGAAACGGCGGTTATGAAGAAGTATTGAAGCGATTGGTCGACATGGCCAATACGCGTTTAGAGGAGCAGCGGTGAAGGAAGAACTGCAGGCGGCGTACGACGCGGCAAACGTCAAACCCGATTGGCTGACGATCAAAACCGTCAGCCTTTCGCGCGAAACGCAAACGCTTTCGATCGCGGTCGAACGATTGACCGGTACGGTATCGGAGCAGGCGCAGACTGCGTGGGAGGAAGCGATGCGATCGCTTCTTTCGCCCTACGCGGTCTGCTTTGCGTACGAGGACCGCGCACCGGAACGCGTCGTGCCGAAGCCCGTCGTGCAGAAAAAGAACGAGGTCGACGTACCGCTGCCGGAGAACGGCGTTCTGCTCGGCAAACCGATCCCGGAAGGCGAAACGGAAGTACCCGTTTTCGACCTGGATGCGGAAAGCGGCACGGCGGCGACGTTCGTGGGACGGCTCGTTTCGGCGGAGCTGCGCGACGACTGGTCGCAGCGCGTAAAACGCGCAAACTGCCGCGTGCTGTTCAACGTGACCGATCTCAGCGATTCCGTGTACTGCACGGCAAGTTTTCCCGAGGAATGGCTTGCCGCGCGGTTTCTGCACTGGCTCGAGGACGCGGCGAAAAAAGGCAAGGACCTTCGCATCAAGGGCGTTTGCCGCATCGTGAAAAAGACGGGCGAGCGCAGCGTTTATGCGGACGCGGTCGGGCTTGCGGCGCGCGCGCTTCGCGGCGACGACGCGGAAGAAAAGCGCGTCGAACTGCATCTGCACTCGCGAATGTCCACGATGGACGGCATCACGAACCTGACCGAGGCGTTCCAAACGGCGAAACGCTGGGGGCATAAAGCGCTGGCGATCACCGATCACGGCGTGGTGCAGGCGTTCCCGGAGGCGGCAAAAGCGGCGAAAGCGACCGGCGTCAAGGCGATTTTCGGCGTGGAAGGGTATCTGATTCCGGACACCGAGTCGATCCCGGCGGACGGAGATTTTACCGTCTTCGATATCGAAACGACCGGACTCAAGGCGGAACATGCCGACATCATCGAGATCGGCGCCGTGCGGATGAAAAACGGCGAGATCACCGACACGTTCCAGTCCTTCATTGACGACGGCGTTGTTATTCCGAAGGAGATCACGAAGCTCACCGGCATCACGCAGGACATGTTGGCGGGCGCACCCGGCACGCGCGAAGTGCTCGAACGGTTCCGCGCCTTTGCGGACGGCAGCACGCTCGTCGCGCACAACGCTTCGTTCGACACCGGATTTATAACGCATCACGGCGACCGTTTCGGCATCACGTTCCCGATGCCGTACGCCGATACGCTGATGCTTTCGCGCTATCTTCTGCGCGACGTGCTGGAGAACCATAAGCTCGACACGATCTCCGCGTATTTTGACATCGATATGGGCAGCCACCACCGCGCGGACGACGATGCGCGCACCTGCGCGCAGATCCTGATGCGGTTCATCGCCATGCTGAAGGATCGCGGCATCGACCGCATTCCCGCCGTGCCGAACGCGAACGAGGCGTATAAAAAGCGCGCCGCGAAGGAAAAACGCACGACGAACCATATCATTCTGATCGCGAAAACGCAGAAGGGCATGAAGGATCTGTATAAGCTCATCAGCTGGTCGCATCTTGATTATCTGCACGTGCGGCCGCAGATCCCGAAATCGCTTCTGATGCTGTACCGCAGCGATCTGCTCGTCGGCTCGGCATGCGAAGCGGGCGAACTGTTCCGCGCGATCCTGAACGGCGAACCGGAGGAAACGGTCGAGAAGATTGCGTCGTTTTACGACTACCTTGAGATCCAGCCGATCGGAAACAACGCGTTTCTAAAGCGCGAAGGGCGCGTGCAGGACGACGAGGGACTGAGAGATCTGAACCGCAGGATCGTCGCGCTCGGCGAAAAACTGCAGAAACCGGTCGCGGCGACCGGCGACGTGCATTTTCTGGAACCGACCGACGC
>Ga0247611_10009194_pt1 | contig 11956 bp, 10 predicted proteins | sample 177DNAGHGhighgp2_FD_192422 | JGI IMG/M metagenome (GOLD analysis project Ga0247611, IMG submission 192422) | Sheep rumen microbial communities from Palmerston North, Manawatu-Wanganui, New Zealand - 1770 DNA GHGhigh gp2 | ecosystem: Host-associated > Mammals > Digestive system > Stomach > Rumen... | reverse complement strand
GCCCGCAAGGGAGTTCACCATGTTGGCCTCGCGCGTGACGAAGACCTTGTCGTCCAGTTTCTGGACATTGTAGGTCACGGCCTTCTCCGCACGCTTGATGCCGAGGGCGGTGACGACGACCCCTTCGAGGACGGTGGCATCCTCCTGCAGGGTAACGTTGATCACATCTCCGGTGACGGCCATCACCGCATCCACCATACCGATGTAGGAGAAGCGGAGCTGGGCAGCATCAGCCGGAACCAGGAGCGTGTAGTGTCCGTCGATGTCCGTGATCGTGCCGATGGTCGGCTGGCTCTCGACGACTACACCTGCACCGATGAGCGGTTCACCGTTGGCGTCCGACACGGTACCCGTGACGGTCCGCGGTCCCTGGGCAAAACCGAGGACAGCGGCAAACAGTGAGGCGAACATCAGGCAGACTTTCCGTAAGCTGTTGTTACACATTAGGTTGAAACTGTTTGGTTGATAATTATGTTATTGGTTTTTGTACAATATACAATTTTAGGGGCCAAAGATACTCCATTTTTACGAAAAAAGAGCCTTTCTTCTTCCGAATGGAAACGAAAAAAGTCCAAATCTCTATAAAAATCGTATCTTTGCACCGCCATGAGAATCGGAACCATCGACCTGGGAGAGCGCCCCGTGGTGCTGGCGCCCATGGAGGACGTGACGGACGCGTCCTTCCGCATCCTGTGCCGGGAAGCCGGCGCGGCGATGGTCACCACCGAATTCGTCCCCTCGGACGGGCTCATCCGCGACGCCTCCAAGGCCATCGCGAAGATGCGCACCCTCGAAGAGGAATCCCCCGTCGCCATCCAGATCTACGGCCACATCCCGGAGTCCATGGTCGATGCCGCCCGCATGGCGGACCACGCCGCGGAGCTCGCCGGCGGCCACGGGGCCGATGCCATCGACATCAACTGGGGCTGCCCGGTGTCGAAGATCGCCGGCCGGGGCGCCGGCAGCGGCATGCTCCGCGAGCCGGACAAGCTCGTCGCCATCACGAAAGCCGTCGTGGATGCGGTGAAAAAGCCCGTCACGGTAAAAACGCGCCTGGGGTGGGACGATTCCTCCAGGATTATCGTGGACCTGGCGGAACGCCTCCAGGACGTGGGCGTCCAGGCCCTGACCATCCACGGCCGCACCCGCTGCCAGATGTACAAGGGCGAGGCCGACTGGACCCTCATCGGGGAAGTCAGGAACAATCCCCGGATGCACATCCCCATCATCGGCAACGGGGACATCAACAGCGCCGCCCGCGCGAAAGAGATGTTCGACCGCTACGGCGTGGACGGAATCATGGTCGGGCGCGCCAGCTTCGGCCATCCCTGGATCTTCACCGAAATCAGGCACCTTCTGGACACCGGCGAGGAGATGCCGCCCATGAACGTCCGTGACCGCGTTGTCCTCGCCAAGCGCCATTTCGGCCTCTCCATGGACCTCAAGGGCCCCGTGACGGGCATCCTCGAGATGCGCCGCCACCTCTCCTGCTACTTCAAGGGCCTCCCCGGCTTCAAGGACACCCGCATCAAGCTCGTCACCTCCAAGGATCCCGGCGAAATCCTCCGCACCCTGGACTATGTCGCTGAAAGATGGGGAGATGCGGCACCCGAAGCGGAAGGGACATACGGATTATAGTCTTTCCTGCAACCGGCCTCCCGCAAGGCTATTCGAACCGGAAAGCGTTTATCGTGAAGAGATTCTTGTCTTTGTCCCCGTGGAAACGCATCCGGATCGGTTTGACTCCCTGCAGGTCGGTGCCCACCTCGGCCTCGAGGGTGATCAGGGTCTTTCCGTCGCCCGCCGGAACTTTGAAGGTGGCCACATGATCGCCGTACAGGTATTCCGAATACACATAGATCATTCCGCCGGCTTCCGGATAGACGGAGAGAATCATTCTCCGGGGTCCGTCCTTGAAGTCAAAGTCTCTCCAGGCGGCGGTGTCGTAGTCACGGATCTCGCTGAGCCTGTGGTCCTTGTCGATCCTGGCGTGGCCGGTAAGACAGCATGCCCTCGCCGCCACGGGATCGGATCCGATGGCGAGATAAGGATCAAGCGGCCGGCCCCCTCCGGTCGATGTCATCTCCACCTCGGGGATGGAGCCGTCAGGAAGGATCTCGATCGGCTCGACGCAACTCTGGCGCATGATGTTTGAGCCTTGCGACGAGCGGTGGTAGAAAACATACCACTGATCTTTGAATTGTACGACCGAGCCGTGGTTGTTCCATACGCCCGGGTCGCAGCCGAAGTTGTCGATGATGACCCCTCGATAGGTGTAAGGTCCTGTTATACAATCCGATGTAGCATAACCGATGCAGGTAGGCATGCCCCGGCGTCCGATGTCGGCGAAGGTCAGGTAATAGGTCCCGTTATGCTTGAACGCCTGGACTCCTTCGTGGAAATGGTGCTCCGCCTCGGTCAGGATGCCGTCCTTGATGGTCGCCGGGTCAATCGAGCGCATGTCCGGATTGAGCTTGGCGCATTTGGCGGAGAACTGTCCCCAGAACATCCAGGCCTGGCCGTCATCATCGATGAATACCGAAGGGTCGATCTGTCCGGCATGCTCAACCCTTCTGGCGTCCTTGAAAGGGCCGTAGGGGGTGTCGCTGACGGCTGTCCCCTCGGGATCCGGGCCGGGCTGGGAATAGAACAGGTAGTATTTTCCGTCTTTCTCTATGCAGTCGGGGGCGTAAAGGACCTCGTCATTGTATTTTATGTCCTCGGAGGAGAAGGAGGGACCTCCCTTCCAGTGGATCATATCCTCCGTCGAAAAGACATCGTATTTTCCTGAGCAGTAATAGTTTGTATTCTCATCTTTCGAGCCGTAGACGAATAGCACCGGCTTTCCGTCCATGGTCCAGACCCTCGCCTGCGGGTCTGAATTGTATGCCTTATTCAGGAATATCGGGTTTTGCGCCGAGGCGCCGAATGCGGCCGCAAGAAGCGCCGCCACTGCTATTGATCGTCTCATATTCATTAAAATAAACCACATCTCTTCCAGCCACTAAGTTACGAAAAAAGATCGTATTGTTTTCCGATCCTGGATATGTCCGGCATTTTTTAATAATCCGCCCGGATAATCGCAGCAATTGCAAACTTTTGCGTAAATTTGTGGGATTTAAAACCTGATCCTGTAATGGAAAGACATATCAATACCATCGGCGTCCTCACTTCCGGAGGAGATGCACCCGGAATGAACGCGGCCATCCGGGCCGTCACCCGCGCCGCCCGTTACAACAATATCAACGTGGTCGGCGTCATGCGCGGCTACCAGGGCCTGATCGACAAGGAGTTCGTCAAGTTCACCTCCTCGTCCGTGTCGAACACCATCCAGCGCGGCGGCACCATCCTCAAGACCGCCCGTTCCAAGGCGTTCATGACCGAAGAAGGCCGCAAGACGGCCTATGCCAACATGGTGGAAGCCGGGATCGATGCCCTCATCGTCATCGGCGGCAACGGCTCCCTCACCGGCGCGCAGCTTTTCGCCCGGGAGTATGACATTCCCATCATCGGCCTTCCCGGAACCATCGACAACGACCTCTACGGGACGGACTCCACCATCGGCTATGACTCCGCGCTGAACACCATCGTGGAGTGTGTCGATAAGATCCGCGATACCGCGAATTCCCACGACCGCATCTTCTTCATCGAGGTGATGGGCCGCGACGCGGGCTTCCTCGCGCAGAACAGCGCCATCGCGTCCGGCGCCGAAGCGGCGATCATCCCGGAGAGCGCGACGGACGTGGACCAGCTCGCGGACTTCATCGAGCGGGGCAAGCGCAAGTCGAAGAACAGCGCCATCGTCCTCGTGTCCGAAGCGCAGAAAGACGGCGTGGGCGGGGCCTTCTACTACGCCGAGCGTGTGAAGAAGGAGTATCCCCAGTTCGACGCCCGCGTGACCATCCTCGGCCACCTGCAGCGCGGCGGCACGCCTTCCGCCTATGACCGCATCCTCGCCTCCCGCATGGGCTATGCGGCCATCGAGGCCCTGCTGGAAGGCCAGCGGAACATCATGGTGGGCATCAAGAACGACGAGATCGTGTATGTCCCCATCTCCCGCGCCGTAAAGATGAACAAACCCATCAACCAGGAGCTGATCACCGTCCTCAACATCCTGAGCCTATGATCCACCGGCTCGTGCTGGCCCTGCGCCACCTGTTTTTCAACAAGGGCTGGAAAAAGTCGTACAAGGCCGATGTCCCTACCGTCTGCGTGGGCAACATCACCGTGGGGGGCACCGGAAAGACCCCGCACACGGAGATGATCCTGCGGCACCTCCTGCAAAGCGACGAATGGGCCTATTCCAACATCGCCGTCCTCTCCCGGGGGTACAAGCGCAAGTCCAAAGGCTTCCAGAAGGTAAGCCGCGACGGGACGGCGCTCCAGTTCGGCGACGAACCGCTGCAGATCGCGAAGAAGTTCCCTTCCGTGACGGTCGCCGTGGACAAGGACCGGGTGGAAGGATGCCGGTTCCTGACGCATCCGGAGGAACTCCAGACCTCCAGGAAGGCCCGGAAAACCCTGGACAAGGACATTCCCAGGGCCGATATCATCGTCCTGGACGACGCCTTCCAGTACCGCCGCCTGCGGGCAGACGTGAACATCGTCCTCATCGACTACAACCGCCCCGTGCAGAAGGACCGCCTGATGCCCTGGGGCAAGCTCCGCGACCTCCCCTCCCGCCTCAAGGCGGCGGACATCCTCATCGTCACCAAGTGCCCGACCTACCTCGACGAGTGGGAGAAGGGGAAATGGGCGGCCCAGCTGGGCCTCAAGGACTACAGCACCGCCACCTGCACCGGCGTACGGAAAAACGGCCGGAAGCAGACCGTCCTCTTCACCACCATCGGCTACGAGCCCATGGTGCCGGTCTTCCCCGAGGAGTGCGACAGCCGCTTCACCTACGCCCAACGCCTCGTCCTGTTCACCGGCATTGCCAAGGATACGCCCCTTCGGGCCTATCTGTCAGATAATTACAAGATTGTCCAGCGCTTCGGGTTCCCCGACCACCACAAGTATTCCAACGGAGACATCCGGAAAGTATGCAGGGCGGTGAATGCGTACCCCACCGCCTGCGTCGTCACGACGGAAAAGGACGCCCAGCGCGTCGTGGACACGAAAAAGGTACCCGGAATCCTGCGCGAACGCCTGTTCCAGGTACCGATCAATGTCCAGTTCCTCTCCCCCGCCGAGGAGGAGATCTTCGTGACTACGCTTGAGGGCCTTTTGCGAGAACTTCGTTCTGAACCCTGACGGATTCCTCGTGGATGGCATTGAACACATCCGCGATGAACTTCTCTGAAAGCCCGTATTTGCGGGCTTTTTCTTTCATCCCCGCGAGCACCTCTTCCCAACGGCCCGTCTGGAGGATGGCCACGTTGTGCGAACGCTTGTAGGTACCGATCTTCTCGCTCACGTTCATCCGGGAACCGAAGGTATAGAGGAGGTTCTCGTCAATGATGTCGATCTGCGCGCGGAGCTGGTCGATACCCTCGCGGTAATCCTGGTCCAAGGAATCCTTTTCGCGGATCTGCAGGCTTTCCAGCAGGGTGAGAAGGTCCTTCGGAGTCAGCTGCTGCTTCGCGTCGGAAAGGGCCACGGACGGGTTGCAGTGGGACTCGATCATGAGGCCCTCCAGGCCCAGGTCCATCGCCTGCTGGGAGAGCTCCAGCAAGTATTTCCGGTCCCCGCCCATGTGCGACGGGTCGGCAAAGAACGGGAGCTCCGGGTAGCGGGTCCTCAGTTCGATGGCGATCTGCCAGCCCGGGGCATTGCGGTACTGCGTGTTCTCCGTCGTGGAGAACCCGCGGTGGATGACGCCGAGTTTCCGCACACCGGCGCGGTTCAGGCGCTCCAGCGCGCCGATCCACAGGTCCAGGTCCGGATTGACCGGGTTCTTCACCAGCACCGGAATGTCCGTATCCTGGAGCGCATCGGCCATCTCCTGCATGAGGAAGGGATTGGCGCTGGACCGGGCGCCCACCCAAAGCATGTCCACCCCATACTTAAGGCATTCATACACATGCTTCTCGGTCGCGACCTCGCAGCATACCTTCATACCGGTCTCTTCCTTGACCTTCTTGAGCCACTTGAGGCCAGGTGTGCCCACGCCTTCGAAGCTGCCCGGATGCGTCCGGGGTTTCCAGATGCCCGCCCGGAATACGTGGATGCCTCTTGCGGCGAGGTCCCGGGCCGTTTCCATCACCTGCTCCTCGCTTTCCGCGCTGCAGGGCCCCGCGATCACCATCGGTCGCGGAAGCGTAAAGAATCCCCATTCGCTGACAGGGACGATGTCAAGTGTTCTTGCCATAATACTTTGTCTGTTTTGAGATTTCTCCACTCGCTTCGCTCGGTCGAAATGACAATCGGCATTCCTTTGTCATTTCGAGCTTGTCGGGAAATCTACCGGATGATTTTCCGGATCCGGTTCGCCTCCCCGATGAGCTTCCGGACCTTGTCTTCGTCAAAATTGTCAATCGCCTCCCGGAACTGCTGCATCTTTTCGATGTAGGTGTCCATCACGTGGAGGACGTTCTCCCGGTTCTGGGTGAGGATCGGGACCCACATGTCCGCGCTGGATTTCGCCAGGCGCACGGTGGAGGAGAAACCGCCGGACGCCAGGTCGAAAATGTGCTTCTCGTCCTGCTCCTTGTCCAGGACTGTGAGGGCCAGCGCAAACGACGTAACGTGCGAAATATGGGACACATACGCCGTATGGACATCATGCTGGGCGGCGTTCATGTAGATGGGCCGCATGCACAGCGCGTCGTAGAGTTCCTCGATGGTCTTCACGGCCTTCGGGGCCGATTCCTCGCTGTTCGCGAAGATACAGGCCCGGCCGTCGAACAGGTTCGGCACCGCCGCCCAGGGGCCGCTGTATTCCGTCCCTGCCATCGGGTGCGTGGACACGAACTGCTTCCGGCAGGGGTGGTAGTGCGTCGCCTGACAGACCTGCTCCTTGGTCGAGCACACGTCGATGACGATCTTTTCCGTCAGACCGCCTTGCTGAAAACGGTCCAGAATGTCGCAGACGGTCTTGACGGCCTCGCCCACGGGGATGGCGACGACGATGATGTCGGCCTGCGCGACGCAGTCCTCGTAAGGGACGACCTCGTCCACCAGCCCGATTTTCTTCGCCGCCGCGGCGTTCACCGGCTCTTTCTCCACGCCCAGCACCCTGGACGCGAACCCGCGCCGCTTGAGGTCGATCGCCATGGACCCGCCGATGAGGCCCAGGCCTATGATTCCGATGGTTTTCATAATTGTCATTCTGAGGAGGCCGTAGGCCGACGAAAGAATCTATTCATTCAAGAATGCCTTCACTTTCTCCAGCGCCTTCTCCAGCCTGGGAACCGGAGCGCAGAGGGAGATGCGGATATAGTCGTCGCCGTTGTGGCCGAAGATGAAGCCCGGGGCAATGAACACGCCGGCGCCGTAAAGGATGGCGTTCGAGACGGCCTCGCCGCGTGTCTTGCCGGAGGCTTCCGCTTCACGCAGAATGGCAGAAAGCCTGTCATTCCGAACCGTCCCTTCTTTGTCATTCCGAACCGGCGCAGCCGGTGAAGGAATCTTCCCGAACACGAACAGCCCGGCACCGTCCGGATCGTACTCCGCGCCGAGGGCGTCCATGATCTGCCCGGCGACCTTGGCCCGGCGGAGGTACTCGGCGTTCAGGGTGGCGAACCACTCCGGACCAGCCTTGAGGGCCTCCACGGCCGCGAGCTGCAGGGGCTTGAACATGCCGGAATCCATCTGGGACTTCACTTTGAGGATCTCCCGGATGTAGTCGGCCTCGCCGCCCACCATGCCGATACGCCAGCCGGCCATGTTGTGGGCCTTCGAGAGGGAATTCATCTCCAGGCAGCACTCCTTGGCGCCCGGAACGGCGAGCAGGGACAGCGGATGCTCGTTGCGGATGAAGCTGTACGGGTTGTCATTGACAATGAGGATTCCGTGCCGACGGCCGAAATCGGCGATCTTCGCGTAAAGTTCCTCCGTCGCGCGGGCCCCCGTGGGCATACCCGGATAGTTGGTCCACATCATTTTCACGCCGGTGAGGTCCATCGCCTCCAGGGCGTCAAAATCCGGCACCCAGCCCTTTTCGGCCACGAGGTCATACTTGATCACTTCCGCTTCGGCAATCCGGGAGGCCGACGTATAGGTGGGATAGCCCGGATCCGGGACCAGCACCTTGTCGCCGGCGTTGAGGAAGGTGAGCGAGATCAGGAGGATACCCTCCTTGGAACCCGTCAGGGGCTGGATTTCGGTTCCCGGATCCAGCGTCACGCCATAGTAGCGGGCGTACCAGTCGGAAAGGGCCTGGCGAAGTTCGGGAAGGCCCATGTAGCTCTGGTAGCCATGGACACCGTCCTGCACGGCCGTCTTCGCGATGACCTCCAGGGCGGCCCGGGGCGGAGTTCCGTCGGGGGAACCGATTCCGAGGTTGATGATGGGGTCTTCACCGCGGGCGGCGCGCTCCCGGTTGAGCTTGGCCATCTCCCGGTTCTTGATGGAGAAGAAATACTCTTTGACGGACTCAGTCCTCTTGGCAGGTTGGATGATCATAAGGCTGCATGGTATTCGCCCAGGATGTCGAGGTCCTCCAGGAGCGGGCGTACTGCCGTGAGGGCCTGTTGGTAACGGAGGTAATTGTCGAACTTGATATCGGCATAGAAGAAGTACTGCCACTCCCTGCCGGGAATCGGAAGGGACTGGATACGGGTCAGGTTCATATCGTAGAACGATAAAATCGTCAGGATGTGCGCCAGGGAGCCGGGCTTGTGCGGAAGGGTAAAACAGATGGAGGCCTTGTCGATGTCGTCCTCCGCGATTTCGAGTTCGTCGTCGAAGACCAGGAAGCGGGTGAAGTTCTGCTTGTACGTCTCGATGCCCGGCGCCAGGATCTGGAGTCCGTACAGCTCCGCAGCCAGGGACGATGCCACCGCCCCCACGCCCCGCAGTTTCTTTTCCGCCACGTCGGCCGCACTCTTCGCAGTGTCCTCGGACTCCACGAGGTGGATCCACGGGGCCTCCTTCTCGAAGAAAACACGCGTCTGGTTGATGGCCATGTAGTGCGTCCGCACTTCGCGGATGTCCCGCAGGGTCTGTCCGGGCAAGGCCATCAGGTTCTGCTGGATTCTGAGATACACCTCGCCCTTGACCTTCCGGTCATACTTCCGAAGCAACTCGAAATTGTGGATAAGCCCGCCGGAAAGGGTGTTTTCGATGGCCATGACGGCCGCATCGGCCATCCCGGCCCCGAGGGCCCGGTACAAGTCCTCGAACGTGTCACACTCGACGATGGACGGGGATTCCTCGCCGGTGTAGAAATTCCGGGCAGCCTGCTCGTGGAAGCAGCCTTTGTAGCCCTGTATCGCAATCCGTTTCACTCTCGCATCCATAAAAAAGGGCTATCCGTTTTCCGGACAGCCCAACATAAATCTTCTATACCTATGATGATACGACGTCCGGCTATTACCGATCCTGATAATAGTACTTGGTAAAACCGAAGTCGTAAAATCGCATTGTCTTGTTAAGTTCGTTTCGGCAAAGGTAAATAAAATATTTTACAATACAAGGTCAAACCGTAAGAATTTCCTTCTCTTTGGCGGAGATGATCTCGTCCACGCTCTTGACATACTTGTCCGTCACCTTCTGGAGCTCGGCTTCTCCTTCCTTCTCGCCGTCCTCGGAGAGGCCTTCGTTCTTCTGGGCCTTCTTGAGGGTATCGATGCCGTCGCGACGCGCATTGCGGATAGTCACTTTCGTCGTTTCGCCTTGGGCCTTCGCCTTCTTGATGAGCTCGCGGCGACGCTCCTCGGTGAGGGCGGGCACCACGCAGCGGATGATCTCTCCGTTGTTGGACGGGGTGAGGCCCACATTGGCGTCCAGGATCGCCTTCTCGATCTTGCTGATCATGTTCCGTTCCCAAGGCTGGATGGCGATGGTCTTCGCATCAGGCGTGGTGATGGAAGCAACCTGGTTCAGCGGCGTGGCGCTGCCGTAGTAGTCCACCATCACTCCGTTGAAGATTACCGGAGAAGCCTTGCCCACCCGGTAGTTCTTGAGGTCTTCCTCCAGGAAATCCACCGCTTCCTGCATCTTGAGGTCGGCGGCGTCCACAATTTCTTTCGCTCTCGGTAACATAGTTCTCGTGCTTTTTTCAGTCAATCATGCAAATATAATGAAAAACGGCAAAAACCTTATGGTTTCAGCCGCTTTTTTCACATTTCGTGCCGAAGTGCCCGGCACGGCCGGAAGGCTACTGATTCAGCGCATCGGCACTCTTGATGTACTTGGCGAGTTCCTCGTCGCTCAGGTGGTAGTCCTGCAGCTCGCCGGAGATGTACTGGTCGTAGGCGGCCATGTCCACGAAGCCGTGGCCGGACAGGTTGAAGAGGATGGTCTTCTGCTCGCCGGTCTCCTTGCACTTCAGGGCCTCCCGGATGGTGGCGGCGATGGCGTGGCAGCTCTCCGGAGCGGGGATGATGCCCTCGGTCTGGGCGAAGAGGATACCGGCCTTGAAGGTCTCGGTCTGGTTCAGGTCGACAGCCTCCATGAAGCCGTCCTTCATGAGCTGGGACATGATCACGCCCGCTCCGTGGTAGCGGAGGCCGCCGGCGTGGATGGTCGCGGGCTTGAAGGTGTGACCGAGCGTGTACATGGGAAGGAGCGGGGTCATGCCGGCCTCGTCGCCGAAGTCATACTCGAACTTGCCGCGGGTCAGCTTGGGACAGCTGGCCGGCTCGGCGGCGATGAAGCGGGTCTTCTTGCCGTCCCGGATGTTGTGCCGCATGAACGGGTAGGCGATGCCGGAGAAGTTGGATCCGCCGCCGAAGCAGGCAATCACGATGTCCGGATACTCGCCGGCAAGTTCCATCTGCTTCTCGGCTTCCAGGCCGATGACGGTCTGGTGCAGGCACACGTGGTTGAGCACGGACCCCAGGGTGTACTTGCAGTTGGGCGTGGTGACGGCCAGTTCGATCGCCTCGGAAATGGCGCTGCCCAGGGAGCCCTGGTCATTGGGATTCACGGTGAGGATATCCTTGCCGGCACGGGTGGACATGGACGGGGAAGGGGTGATGGCCGCGCCGAAGGTCTGCATGATGCTCCGGCGGTAGGGCTTCTGGTTGTAGCTCACCTTCACCATATAGACGGCGCATTCCAGGCCGAACTTCTTGGCCGCGTAGCTCAGGGCACCGCCCCACTGGCCGGCGCCGGTCTCGGTGGTGATGTTGGTGATTCCCTGCTGCTTGGCATAGTAGGCCTGGGCCAGGGCGGAGTTCAGCTTGTGGCTGCCGGCGGGCGAGACGGACTCGTTCTTGAAATAGATGTGGGCCGGGGTGCCGAGGGCCTCCTCCAGTTCATAGGCACGCACGAGCGGGGTGCAGCGGTAGGCGGCGTACTGCTCACGGACGGCCTCCGGGATGGGAATCCACTCGTCCGTCTGGTTGAGTTCCTGGCGGGCGCACTCCTCCACGAAGACGGGATACAGGTCCTCGGGCTTGAGAGGTTCCTTCGTCGCGGGATTCAGGAACGGAAGCGGCTTGTTGGGCATGACCGCCTGGATGTTTAAGAAATGGGTCGGAATCTCGGACTCCGGGAGCAGGTACTTTTTCTGTCTCATGGTGTTATTTGTTAAGTGTTTGACATTTGATCTCCGCACAAAAAAGGCGCGCTGTAAGTCAGCGCGCCTTTATCTTTATGGTCTCCTATACCTACGGCGATGCGACTTACAATGCGGAATTGCAAGTGCGCCACCAGAAGTTGTTGACCATCATTGTTCTCATCTTGTTGCAAAGATGTAGAGAATAAATCTAAATTGCAAGAAATTCTTTAAAATTTTGCAAGAAGGGGCGCCGTCCACTCGTGGGAGGCCGTGACGAAGTTGGCCTCGACATAGGCGTTGACCGCGGTGCAGACGAACAGGAGGACGATCGCGGCGGCGATGATGATG